>WNFH01002464.1_pt1 | contig 12912 bp, 9 predicted proteins | sample 5400411 | NCBI WGS metagenome assembly WNFH01 (sample SAMN13153347, study PRJNA577476) | soil metagenome | isolation source: 200 cm saprolite under Douglas fir tree site 2 hole 3 | place: USA:California | collected 2015-04-18
CCAACTGCAAGGTGGCATTGTCTTTGTATTCTGGGAAGCGTACTTCGTCAACTTTCACCTGGTCGGCTTGCCAGTAGCTGGGATTCTTGTCAAAGACGGCTACGTCTGTCGCGTATCTGGTCAAGGTGAAAGGGCCGGTACCCACAGGGTGGTCTGTGAGATACTTGGTCGGGTCGCCAACTGAACCATAGATGTGTTTCGGAATGATATACACGTGCCCGGCGATCGTCACCAGCGCCGGAGGATAGGCCTTCTGGAAGGTCATCACGACGGTATTGGCGTCCGGTGCGGACACATCACTGAGGTAGGTCCAAACGCCGTTGGAATCTGCTGCCGGGTACTGCTTAAGCGTGTTGAAGGTAAACACTACATCATCTGACGTGAACGGCTGACCATCGTTCCATTTCACATTCTGGCGAATAGTGAACGTTACTTGCGTGTTATCGCTATTCCACTTGTAGTCTGTCGCCAGCATCGGTGTGAACGCACCACCATTCACATTCACAAAGTACAGCGTCTCATAGACGAGGCCCAGGACGCCCGCATTGGTGTGCGTGTTAAAGGGATTAAAACCGGATTGAGCGAAATCATAAGACTGGGCGGCAACTTTAAGGATGTGCTTGCTGGGTGTCGTATTATTCTGGGTGGTGCCACCGCCACAGGCCACAAGCACCATCGAGATCAGAACAATAAGACTAAGCAAGGCCGCGAAAGATTTGACCTTCAGCCTTGAAGGTGCAGCAGGGAGAGAGTTGGGAGTCATTTACAACCTCCTACCGTTGGATGAACGGATCTGTTCAATGATCCTGATAAATATTCCATGATTGCGGGCGCGAGTGCCTTGAAATGCGCTCCGCAAGCTTCGCTAAGGGCCCCTACACAGGTGTGTCTCGGCAGCTACTCCTCCTTTCAGCTATTCCTACACCTCGACAGGAAACAGTCCGTTTGTTTACGCGATTAACAGATCAATCTCTGTGAGGAACTGTACCTGTTTCTGGTCGATTTGTCAAGACATCTAGACCACTATACAATACAATTTACAATTCTTACATAAAGCCGGAGATGATGCGCTTACTGTAGCTTCAGAAAATGTAAGGCAGAAAAGCGTTCGCGCCACTCATCGGTTGCAAAGGCGACCGCTCCACGGCAAATAGTGGCCTGGAGTGACAGTGATTGATCGAAGATAAGTAAGTCGGCGTCGTAGCCAGCCCGTAGACACCCTTTCCGATGCGCGACCTGCGCGGCTTGAGCCGGGTTGATCGTCAACATGCCCACCGCCTGCTGGAGAGAGACTTCCGTCATTTGGAGCATGTTCCGCAGTGCCTGGTCCATGGTTAATACACTTCCGGTAATCGTGCCGTCGGATAGGCGCGCAGCACCAAAGATCACCTGCGCGGGCTGACCTGCGAAGTCAAAGGGAGCTTTGGGAACACCGGCTGCCGAGAGTGCATCCGTAATCACTACGGTCCGCTCCGGCCCAAGCATTTTCACCAGCGCATTCATTGCCGCCGGGTGTACATGCACACCATCCGCGATCAATTCCCCGCGCACATGTTTGGCCTGGGCGAGGGCAGCAAGCGGACCCGGTGAGCGATGGAGTAGTGGTCGCATGGCATTGAAGCAATGGGTTACATGCGTGACGCCCAGTTTTATCGCCTCCTGGGCCTGTTCATACGTTGCATCAGTATGGCCCATGCTTACCGTGATGCCCGCGTTTACAAGCTGGCAAATCATAGCTGAAGCTCCCGGTAATTCAGGTGCCAGGGTGAGCAGGCGCAGATGTCCATCCGTTATTGCCAGCAATTGCTCTATCTCAATCTCATCAGGTGTGCGCAGCCACGATGGTTGATGTGCTCCACGCCTTGCCACGTTGATATACGGTCCTTCCAGGTGAATCCCCAGAGGTTCAGCTCCCACTACCTGATTATTATTCAGCACTTCGACGGCCGCTCTTAACTGCGGCTCCGGCACCGAGTCGGGCACGCCTACTACGGCTATAAGAAATGAGGTGACCCCCGTCTCCGGCGTCCAGCGTGTGTAAGCTCGAATCTCGTCGGCATCTGTAGTATGCAGATTATAGCCACCACCGCCGTGGGTATGCACATCGATAAATCCGGGCATTACTATCATGCCCGTTGCATCGATGATCTGGTCGTCCTGCCCATCAGGCGAGTATTCCGGGCACTCGATAGCCTGAATCTGGGTGCCATCGATGGTAATGGCACCGCGAGCAATATCCGTTGTGACATCTATGAGGTGAGCATCACGTAACGTAAACTGCATTGATCCTCTTTACCTTCCTTTTTGCAAGGCTATTCAAAAAGTCCCTGGCATGGCGATCTCTTGCGGTCGCCAGGCTGCCACGCAAAATATGAAACCTTTCCCTCCATTTTGAACACTTGACAGACACGAAAAAGTATGTAATTATTGTAATTAAGTATAGTGGTATATACAACATACCAACTATACCGCTTACTGTAAGTAGTACCATATTTCTGAAAGGAATGCAAGGGGTTTTTGAATGAAAACTTGCTGTTTCACACCCTTTGGGATACAATCTGTGAATAAATCTGACAGGAACGGGAAAAACATATGAGTGCTATTTACAGAAACAGCCCACTGCCTCGCTATTATCAGTTGAAAGAGATTATGCGAGAAAGAATTCTTTCTGGTGAATGGAAAGCGGGTGATCTCATTCCATCGGAGCGAGAGTTGAGCGAAAAGTATGGCATCAGCCGTATGACGGTGCGCCAGGCTATCACAGACCTGGTAAATGATGGGCTCTTCTATCGCGAGCAGGGGAAAGGTACCTTCGTTAGCCAACGTAAAATCACCCAGCAGTTGATACATCTCACAGGTTTTACGGAAGATATCCGGGCGCGTGGACAACGACCCGATACGAAAATACTCTCCGCTCAGATGCATCCAGCCGACGAGACGACCGCTGAAAAACTGGGCATCACTCCAGGCACGCTTATTTTCCGCCTGCAACGCTTGCGACTTGCTGATGGCGAACCTCTCGCCATTGAATTGTCCCAGATTAGTTTCAAGGGCTGCGAAAAGTTACTCAAAGAGGACCTGGAACAGAATTCACTCTACCGGGTGCTAGAGACCAAATACGGGATTCTCCTCATGGAGGCTGACCAGGAGTTAGAGGCTGGTCTGGTAGGCAACGAAGAAGCACAACTCCTGAAACTCTCCGTTGGCAGCCCGGTACTTTTCACCCGCCGGCTTACCTATACAGAACGCAACCAGCCGATTGAGTACGCCAAAGCTGTATATTGCGGCAACAAGTATATATTCTATACCCATATGAAGCGAGAGCAACTGATGCCATCGCCCTCCTCACAGGTGGCCCCAACCAGAAGTGAGATAGACGGATAGACGGGTAGACGATAAATGGATACACACATTGAACGCTCCTTGAGCGTGCTGAATACCGAAAAGGTGAATCCGGCAACAGCCGAAATCGACCGTATGCGTCCCCTGGAGATTGTGCAGGTAATCAACGCGGAGGATGCAAAGGTGGCATTGGCAGTTAAACAGGTTTTGCCGCAGGTTGCCAGAGCGATTGAAGAGATAGCAACAAGGCTGCGCCGTGGCGGCAGACTGATCTACGTCGGAGCTGGTACCTCTGGTCGCCTTGGAGCTTTAGATGCCTCTGAGTGCCCGCCAACCTTCAACATTCCGCGTGAAACGGTGATGGCTTGCATTGCAGGCGGTCAGCAAGCTCTGGACCAGGCACATGAAGACCTCGAAGACAGCGCGGAGGCAGGACGAGCCGACGTGGCAGGGCTTGATATCTCTGAAGCGGATGCTGTGATCGGCATTACCGCCAGTGGACGAACGCCCTATGTACGTGGTGCTATTGCCTATGCGAAAGAGCGAGGCGCACTGACGATTGGCCTTGCCTGTAACACAAATACGCCACTTGAGCAAGAAGTCGAGATCATGATCGCGCCAATTGTCGGGCCTGAGGTGATTGCCGGCTCAACACGTCTAAAAGCGGGTACAGCACAAAAAATGGTGCTGAATATGCTCAGTACAGGCACGATGATCCTGCTGGGGAAAACCTTCGGGAACCTGATGGTGGATGTGCAGCCAACCAACTACAAATTGCACCAACGCGCCCTGTCAGTTCTACGGCAGGCAACAGGATTGGACGAAGAGGCCGCAAGAAGTGTGTTAGAGGCTTCAGGAGGTGAGGTCAAAACAGCCATCCTGGTAGCACGCACCCATATTTCGCCAGAGCAGGCAAGGGAAAGGCTCGCGGCTCACGGTAACGTTTTGCGAACGGCATTGGAAGCCGGACACGGGGACGCGATCAATCGGGCCCAATAGGCGTCAAGTTACCATGAAAGGCGGAGAGCAATGAAAAGGAACAGGGAGTCCGTCCATCCTTTCTTCAATTGATACCTATTGGGCGCGATAAATCGGGCCCCTACGACGGAAGCGGCGAAATGATGGATGAATTACCCAACTATCGAGAGCATGGGCGCACTCAATCGGGCTCCTACGCTGATGGAATGACCCTGGAAGAGCAGATTGGTCAATTGCTGATGGCTGGCTTCTGGGGAACCACTCCTTCACAGGAAATTATTGACCTGATCCAGCACCACCATGTCGGGAACATCCTCCTCTTTTCGCGCAATGTCCGTGATGCCCAACAAGTTCTTGAGCTTACGCAGAATTTACAGCGCATTGCGCAGAAGGCAGGACAGCACTATCCCTTGCTGATTGCCATTGACCAGGAAAACGGTATTGTGCAGCGACTGGGAGAGGCCGCGACTCTATTTCCAGGCAACATGGCCTTGGGTGCTGCCGGTTCAGAGGAGATTGCCAACCAGGTAGCACTGGCGACGGGGCACGAACTCCAGGCACTTGGTATCAATATGAACCTGGCTCCGGTGGTTGATGTGAATAACAATCCGGCGAACCCGGTGATCGGCGTGCGCTCGTTCGGCGAAGATGCACAGCAGGTCGCTCTACTCGGTGCCGCCATGGTGAAAGGATATCACGAAGCAGGCATCATTTCCTGTTTAAAGCATTTCCCCGGTCATGGCGATACTGCTGTAGACTCACACCTGGCACTGCCCACCATTCCCTATGCACTCGAACGCCTGGAAGCACTGGAACTGGTGCCTTTCAGAAGCGGTATTGAGGCCGGGGCTGAGTGCGTGATGATCGCCCATATCTCCTTCCCAGCTCTGACTCAGCAGATATCGGGCATGGCTGGGGTGGCTAGCGAGAGCGCAGCCACTACTATAGCCACGCTTTCTCCTGCCATCGTACAGGGATTGCTGCGCGAGAAACTCGGCTTCAATGGCGTTGTCCTCTCTGATTGTATGGAGATGAAGGCCATCTCCGATACCTTCGGCACGGAGCGGGCGGCGGTTATGGCACTGCAGGCTGGCATTGACCTGGTACTGGTGTCTCACCACTACACGCGACAGCAAGGAAGTATTGAGGCGATACAGGCAGCGGTGCAGGCAGGTGAACTTTCCCCACAGGTAATTCAACAAGCTGCGGAACGGGTGGTAGGACTTAAAGCCACCCTGGGCGACGCAAACGTCCCCACCACTCCCAACCCGACCCTTTCAGAGGAAGATTTTTTTGATAAAACCGCTTGGGAGGGGACATCATCGCGTAGGGGCGGGAGAGGTGGGGATGTGGAGTGGGGGCCCTTGCGGGTGTCCTGGTGGGGGCCCGCGGGTCGGGAGAGGGAGAGCAAGAATGAAGGACAAGAAGGACACGGCGGGCGGCCACAAGGGCCCCCACCGCTCCCAACCCCACCCCTGAGAGATCCGACCCCCGACCCCACAGGGCGAATTGGACGCGAGGCGCACATAGAGCTACAAAACCGGGCGTATGAGCTATCCACCACCCTGGTACGAAACGAAGATGGACTCCTGCCCCTGCACCTGAACTCAAGGGAGGGCATCGTGATACTCTCTCCACAGAGAAACACCATGACGATGGTGGAAGATCGATTTTACTCTGATGATGCCCTGACGGATATCATTGAGCACTATCATCCTAACGTGAGGATTCTGCCTGTTGCTCAGGATACTGTGGAGAACGCTTATGGGAAGCTATTAGAAACGACCAGTGAAGCTGATATTTTCGTTGTAGCGACCGTGAATGCACACCTGGATGAGAGACAGGCGGAACTTGTACGCTACCTCGTATCGTCAGGACGGCGCGTGATTGGAATAGCCGTGCGCAACCCATATGATCTACTCGCATTTCCGCAGCTTCGCACGTACCTCGCCACCTATGAATATACCCGGCCAGCCCTGACCGCCGCTGTACAAGTCCTTTTCGGTGAGAGACATGCACGAGGGCATTTACCTGTGAGCATTCCTGGTCTGTATCCTCAGGTTCCTTCTGTGAGTGATTGAAGGTCATCCTCCATCACAGGCCCCTATAATGACTCCGCAACCTTCTCACTCTCACCTTACAAACGGATTGGCGTTATGTGCCTCTCTTTCATAACGCACGCTAAAGCGCAGTATCCGCCCGAAAAATATGCTACAATTGGACTTGAGGGGAATTAATTTACCATCGTTAAAATATTTCTGAATGCATTCGATACCTTTCCAACGCCCCCTTTTGATGCCATATTCTTTTTCATCAAGTAAGACGAAGAAAGCACTGGCAGAACAGGCCTTCTACATCGTCGAATGACCATGAGAGGAGATAACCGCTTGTTACTCAAAGATCCGCTTCTGGTAACGAAGTTGCAACTTCCAGCTTTATCTCATCGTTTGGTCTCGCGTCCACATCTTACCGCACAATTGAACGAGGTGCTGAAACGCAAGCTCACACTCGTCTCCGCTCCTGCTGGATATGGCAAGACGACTCTGATCTGCGAGTGGCTTGCGACTTTTATTTGGATCATAGTGTATGCTACGTTAATTGGCTTCTTTGGAGTTCTCTTGAGGTACAACAAGAGAAGCTGGAGCATATCCAGATTGCATCCTGAAAGGGTCTCGACTTCGAGAGCCTCTCGAACTCGTCTCGGTTCTGACAGAAACGAGAGCTTTCACGGCATCCGTGTGGGAGACCTTTGGAAGGTGGTGATTTCTCGCTTGTAAGAGAGCAAGATTCGAGAAGTTTTTCTCAACCCATCAGGTATACTCATAACATCACATCAGGAATCAACAAAGTAGGGAGAGTCAAAAGGATACAGCAAAACGGAGTCAAGAGGGCAAAGCCCGGATGCCGGATGCGCGGTGTCCCCACATGCTCCTCGTTTCTCTGCCGCTGCAGGCGGCAAATAACCCACAAGGAGATACACATGTTCACAAAAATCGCTACCATCGGCGTTGGCGTGAGCAACCAGGACAAGGCCCTCGACTTCTATGTCAACACACTGGGTTTTGAGAAGGTCGCGGATCAGCCCATGAGCGAAACTGAGCGCTGGCTCGAAGTGGCTCCTCCGGGAGCACAGACCCACATCATGCTCGGCCTGCGCGGCGGCATGGGTGGCGACAAAACCGGCTTCACCGGCTATATCCTGCTCACTGACAACATTGAAGCAACCTGTGAAACGCTCACAGCTCGTGGGGTCACTCTGACCAAAGAGCTGGGCACGCAACCCTGGGGCAAATGGGCCCAGTTCACCGACCCCGACGGCAACGAATTCGGCATCTTGGCACCTGCCTAGGAACCATCCCTCCCCACAATCAACCTCTCCCTGGGGGGATGCCTGGGAAACGGAGAAGGGCGACGCGTTCGGCGCGCGTCTCGAGTCCTTCTTCACCGATCCAAACGAGGAGCCGGATCAAGCGAAATGGGAAACAGAGGGTGCGATTCGTCTGGCGCATCAGCAATGACTTGTTGACGTGCAAGCAGAACCCTGGTGAGTCAAATACGTCTACGTAAAGGAGTGAACAATGTTCAAAAACACACAAGCATATAGTGGTTTTTCGGTAGACAACATACCAAAAGCAAAAGAATTCTACAGCAACACCCTTGGCCTGGAAGTCTCCCAGGAGTACGGCATGCTACGGCTCCATATAGCCACCGGTGCCGAAATACTTATATACCCAAAGGACAATCAAGTTCCTGCAACCTATACTATCCTCAACTTTCCCGTAGATGATATCAAAAAGGCGATAGAGGAACTTACTGCTGGTGGAGTTACCTTTGAGCACTATCCGGGCACAGACGAAAAGGGCATCCAACGCAGCGAAGGTCCGCTCATAGCCTGGTTCAAAGACCCTGCCGGCAATATCCTTTCGGTACTGCAAGAAAAGTAGATTCGAGAAAGGTCTTTCTTTCTCTATTCTACCACTTTTTCCTGATCACGCAAAGTGCGGGAGAGCCGGAGAATTCTACAAACTGGATGTCTTCGCTACTACATCAATCTCATAGGGATATGGAGAAACATGATAATGCTGCTCCTCTGCCCCCTCGACCGTCACTTCGACAGGTGCAACTGGTGCCGCATCTGTATCTGTCGGAAACCAGAAGCGTCCAATCTTGACCACGATAAACAGTCCATAGATATCGCCCACGGCTGTAAACGTGTCGCTTGATTCTCCTCTATACGGTTCAATACCGAACCTGTCTTTGAACTCGGCAACTTGAGCCAGCACGTTATCGACGGCCAGCCCGATCTCGCTGATATGGAGCACAGCATGCTCGTCGAAACCATCAGGCGTGCTATCTGGCAAATCGTGATGTGCGATAAACTCCAGAATGTTGCCAGCTGCATCATAAAAGTAGAGATTACTGACATTCCAGCTATCACCGTGAAACTCGTCCTGACCGTCTAAGCTCAGCAGGGGAACGAGAGGCGTACGCGCCAGCAACCACTCTTTCGCGTGTGCCAGCTTGTTGCTTGGAATGCTGAAGGCAAAGTGATAGAGTAACCCTTCCTGCTCTGTCCTTTGAAAAAGGAGACGCGTTGCTCCTGCCTGGATTGTAAACGAAGCAACCGTCTCTGTTACGAGAGGCAATCCGAGTGTCCTTGTATAGAATATTCGCTGGGCATGGAGATCCTGCGTATAGAGGTGAAGTTCTGTAATTCGCGTTGGTTGTTTTCCTCCAATGGATATAATTGCACGGATATCGCTATCGGCTCGGCAATCTTGCCATAATGTAGATATACCACTCTTCTATGGTATTGTAGCACGCTAGTGATGTCTCCATGTGGCTTCTCGCCAAAATTCGCTTCATAGGTGATCTGACAATGCTTTTCCCATTCAGATGAGAAAACACATCTGGCACCAGCCTGCTCGAAGGCTAACCGAGTCCCTACTAGACCAGCCAAGAAATCAATGAAAGTAAACATGCTACCAAATTGGGCAGCAAAGAAATCTTACTTAGCTCCTGGTAGTTGCTTCCGCGGATTGGGGCCAGGTTGCGAAAAGGAATCCTGGTTCGGCGCTGAATATCCTCAAGGAATAGATTGCTGAAACTCCTGTTCATTTACCCGCGTAAGTTCAACTGACTCCAGAGGGGTCACTCGTCCTTCTGTCCAGGCTGCCTTGAAGGCCGCTTCTCCCAGTTTCTCACGGGCAAGGGCCACAGCTCGTATGTAGTCAGTACGATAGATTGGCGGCATGGGAGCCACAATCGCTGAACGCAGTTCAGCCGCCGTCCCCCATAACTGCACCGCTCGCCTCACTGCTCCCTGTGACACCGCCACCTCTCCGTATCCTTCCAGGCAGGCGGCTGAAAGTTCTTTCTCACCGATTGCTCGCAGCAATTCCCAGCTCTCGAAATAAGAGGTCTGTGCAGCCTCGTTTTCACCCTGATATGCTGCCAGGCGGGCGAGAGCGATGAGTGCCATGGCAGTGCAGGAACGGTCCCCCACAGCCTTGAAGGTCGCCAGGCTTTCCTCCAGCAGCGAACGCGCGCTGTCCACTTCATGCTCCACCAGCAGAATCTGCCCCAGGAGATTCTGAGCATATGCCATCATCCGCCGGTTGCCCACCACTCTGAACAGGGCGAGACTCTCTTCGACCAGTGCCTTTGCCTCGGCAAGGTCGCCTCGGGCAAGAAATAGTGTACACGCCAGAGTGCAGAGCGGGTAGGCCATACTATACTGCTCAGCCAATGCTCTACAGTATGCCAGATCCTCCTCGAGCAGCGAACGCGCTCTAGCGTATTCGCATTGCGAGATGGCGACCTGGGCCAGTGCCTCGCGAGTCGAGAACATCCTCTGCGCATCGCCTAGATCCCGGTAGATTGCCAGTGCTTCTTCGAGCAGGCGGCGGGCCAGCTTAAAGGTATTCCTGGCCATAGCGAGATTGCCCTGCAATAGCAGGATATTCGCCATCCCCGCCTTGTCTCCGCTTTCACGGAACAGCAGCTGGCTCTCGTGCAGGAACATCTCTGCTCGTCTATGGTCGTCCTGCATGAGTGCCAGAAAGCCCGCTCCGTGCAGTGCCTGGGCTCGCACCGCTGGTACCACATCGTGACTTCCATTTAGAGCGCGCTCCAGGAAGAGCCGCCCTTCACCGAAGTAGCCTCGCATTTCCCAGAACACCTGTAGTGCCACACATAGCCGCAGTGCCTGCTCCGCGTGTTCTGTGTCTTCGTGGTGCCCTGCCTCCGCTTCGCTGCCCGCCAGCAACCACTCGAGGGCCGCCCGCACGTTCTCGTACTCCTGATCCAGTCTATCCAGCCATTCTGCCTGTTCCGCTCCCAACAGCAGTGGCACGGCCCGCACCGTCCAGGAAAGATAGTACGTCGCGTGAGCCGCCTGTGTCACTTCCAGTTCTCCCACCTCTGCCAGGCACTCTAAGCCGTACTCGCGCAGTGTTTGCAACAGCCAGAAGCTCACCTCCCCATTCTCCTGCTCTCGCTGTTGCAGCATGCTGTTGTCCACCAGAGTCTCCAGTACCTCCGAAATGTGCTTATCTAATGTTCCTGCGGCTGTACACACCTGCCCGACAGCCTCCGGCCTCGCTCCGTTGACAAACACCGCAAGCCGGCGGAATACGCGCTGCTCGGCGGATCCCAACAGATCGTAGCTCCAGGCAATCGCCCCTCGCAAAGTCTGTTGCCGTACGGGTACATCCTCTGCTTTCCCTTCCAGGATGGCCAGTCCTCCCTCCATGCGCGAAAGCAAGGTGTGCGGAGGGAAATGTCGTACACGGGCTGCCGCCAGTTCGATGGCGAGCGGAATGCCGTCCAGGCGCAGGCAAATGCTCGCGACAGCAGCTGCGTTGGCCTCCGTCAGTTGGAAAGCAGGCTGAACAGCCTGAGCGCGCTGCACGAAGAGCGCGATCGACGCGCACTGCGACAGTGTTCTTAGATCGGGCAGTTGTACAGTCTCAGGCAGCGGCAAAGGGGGCACCTCAAACAAATGCTCCCCCTGGATGTGGAGCATCACCCGGCTGGTGACCAGTATCTTCAACCGTGCGTTGGCAGCCAGTAGATCGGCGACCACCAGGCGTGCCGCAAGAACTTGCTCGAAGTTATCCAGCACCAGCAGGAGTGCCTGTTCTTGCAGTGCTGCTTTCACCTGCTCAGCCAGGGAGCGACCTCTTTCTTCCTGCACGGTGAGTGCCTGGGCGATAGCAGAAACGACCCCTTCAACATCACTGACTTGATCCAGTGCCACATAGCAAACTCCATCCGCGAACAGGTCGGTAAGCTCAGCAGCAGCCTGGGCCGCAACCTGCAAGGCAAGACGTGTTTTCCCAACCCCGCCTGTCCCAATGAGCGTCAGCAGGCGCACATCAGCCCGGCGCAAATAGTTGCAGATTGTGGAGACTTCCCGCTCGCGTCCAACGAAGGAGGTTGAGGGAGACGGGATGTGATACAGAGAGTGCCTGGAACTCATGCTCGAAGGAGGAGGAAAGTCGGCAGGTAAGCCAGGGACCTCCAGTTGGAAAAGCCGGTTTAGCCCGGCAATGTCCTTGAGGCGGTACTCCCCAAGGTCCCTCAGGCTCACTCCGTCGGGCAGTTCGGGCGCAACCAGGTCGTGGGTCGCCTGAGAGAGCAGTACCTGCCCACCATGGGCAACGCTCATAATGCGTGCAGCACAGTGGACATCCAGGCCAATGTATCCCTCTTCCGCGGGCTGCGGTTCGCCGGTATGTATGCCTATGCGCACGCGCACCGGCACCTCGTCTGGCCAGTGAGCAGCCAGCAGGGATCGCTGGGCAGTAATAGCTGCCGAGATCGCATCAACGGTACGCTCAAAGACTACGAAGAAGGCATCGCCCTGACTGTCGACCTCGTAACCGTTCCCCTGCCCGAATGCCGCACGCAGCAGGCGCCGGCACTCTTTAAGCACATCGGCATAGCGGTTACCGAGCCGCTGGAGCAAGCGCGTAGACCCCTCGATGTCGGTAAAGAGCAGCGTCAAAGTGCCGGTTGGAAGCTGGCGCACAGAATCCTCCTCGCATCGCCTTTGCTACAGGTTACAGCCTGACACCCACAAGGGATGTTACTACATTTCATACATCAAAATAAGGTGGACGTAACATTAGTGTACAGCGACATTGGAATTTTGGCAACGAGATCCCAGAACGAAGAATGGACGGAGGGTCGCGTAGGGGCGGGGGAAGGGTTGATGAGGGAGGGACCCTTGTGGTCGCCCGCGGGTGGGGCAGCGATCGGGAATGAAGGTGTGAAGAACAGGACAGTCACGGCACGCGGCCACACCTCTCCCACCCCTACGGATAACGCAGCTTCCTTCCTGTTAACTGGATGCCTATGGGGTGCGATCAATCTGACCCCTACGAATCGTTATCTTAGCCTGCCTTTTTCAGTGAAGGAGGGATTGGGCCACACCTGTACTGTCCCATCATTGCTCGCCGAGGCGACGCGAGTGCCGTCGGGCGACCAGGCCACAATGTTCACCTGCTTGCTATGACCAGGATATCTTCATCGCCCTGGATCATCTGTAGCTCCCCATGCTTTTTTTCTGTTATTATTTTCATCTAG
>WNFH01002466.1_pt1 | contig 12909 bp, 12 predicted proteins | sample 5400411 | NCBI WGS metagenome assembly WNFH01 (sample SAMN13153347, study PRJNA577476) | soil metagenome | isolation source: 200 cm saprolite under Douglas fir tree site 2 hole 3 | place: USA:California | collected 2015-04-18
AGCGTCCACGGTATGCGTCCGGTAGTCGAGAAAGTTTGTACCTGTCATGCGCCTGTTGCCGTGCTCTTTATGCCGGAGGCACAAGGAATTGAAGGATTTGGCAGGAAAGAGACCGAACGGTTCATGGTCAAAGTGGCTGCGATCTGTCACACGCAGCTTGACCGGTTATGGGATATGAAATTGCAAAATTTGGCCTCATACAGCGGGCATCTTGTCGCGCTTGACTTTGGTGATCCGGAACGGGAGGATTGGTAATTAGGGTATCGTGACCTTTCTCAGGGTCAGCTCACCAGCCGCTTCGTAAAAAGTAGATTGTGCGACATGGATGAATTTTACTCCCCTTCTCATTTGACACCAACAGGGCCGTGATTTAAACTCTACTATAATATATGCCCAAATCCAGGCGAGGCTTTGCCTCAATGACCAAAGTAAAACGTCGTTCCATCGCACGCCTGGGTAGAATTGCAGCCCACGCTCAAGGCCGGGCGCATACCTATACACGCGAGGAAGCGCAACGAGCTGGACGGAAAGGCGGACTCAGGAGAAGACAGCCAGGCATACCGGACCTGAAAGTCGGGCAACACTAATCTGATACAGGTTTTATAACCTCCGGCGAGTCATTGCGCGGGTTTTTTGCTGCATCCGGCACGTGCCAGGACTCCATTGTTTCCGGTGGGTAGGGTTTGAGCATAGGCAAGACTTGTTGCGGCTCGGTGAGATCAGGATTGAGCCACAGTTTTTCCTGCGTGCTATCTAATATTGCTGGTTCCCGGTCATGGTACGCTCCGACAACGGCGTTAGGTTTTGTGGTGATGATCGTATAAGTGTACAGCTCTTCGTTTGTTTTCGGGTCTTTCCAGGCGTTATAGAGGCCGGCCAGGCCAAAGATTTCTTGCTCTTTGAGCTTGAATAAATACCACGGATGGGGAGGCTTCGGATAGTGGATTTTATCGGGTTCAAAGAAATAGGTTGCCGGTATGATGCAACGATTGTGGGGGACTGCGCTTTTATACACTTTGCTCTCAAGTAAGCGGTCGTCCCGTGCATTGAAGGTACTGAATTTTAAGCGTTTCTCTTTTGCCCAGGTGGGGAGGAATGACCAAATACATGTACTTGATCTGCGCTCCGTCAGCCGTCACGTAGATCACCGGGTTCATTTGGCCGATACGGATATTCCACCGGGGCTGAAAGCCTGGCAGTTTATTCATCACGCCGAAGCGGTCATAGACTTCACGCTCGTCCTTGACTGAAAATCCGTATGCTCCGCACATGCGAGCTATTGTAGCAAAAATGGCAGGAAAATATAACTGACACACTTGCAATCAACCAGCACGCACATTGCAGGCTGTTGCACATCTTTTGCTCTTTATTCCGGCGAGACCGCCTCCCCCATCGGACAACGCTTAAAGTGCGTCTTCACGAAGTCTTTTCTGAGGTACGTGCTCCCTTTGCGGATCTGCCCGCCGCAGGAATAGCAGTGGAGGTTTTTCCCGGCAACTATAACAGGAGGCTTTTTCTCTGCTCTCCCCTGCCCCGTCTTCATAGGCTTACACTAGCATAATTGCGCGGAAGAAGGAAGAGCTACCGCGCACAGATGCGGGATCACGAGAGGAATTGCGACCGGGTCAGGCGTCACACATTATAGTAACTATTCCGCCCGCCAATTCGCATGATGGGCATTTTGCCGCTGCCTCATCCTTCAGCAGCTGCAAACCGCTCCCTGCTATGCCCATAATGCGAATTATAAAAAGGTGTGCAATGGCGGTCTGTCCGAAATATCCTTGTTTTTTACAAAAACAAAGAACGCTGCGGCTTATTTCGGTCAACCGCCAATGCAGATGAGAGCCCCCCAACCCACCCCCCGGTTTATATACTTGAGAATTATGTGTAGCTCTGCTTTATGGTAAAAAGTAGGCGCAGAGCGCACCGCAAGTGTTACCACCCGCGTGTTTCCCCGCGCCTCTTCCCGCACCGGACATGCGACTTTCACCGCATCCGGCGCTCCCTTGTGTTAATCTGGCAGTTTTTCCGAAAGGTAGGGATGGGGAAACCCACTTCTTCCTTTCTGGAGATATTTCTGTCGCTTCAATTCTTTGCGTGTCGGGTGCCATTGAAACGTAAAGAGCACTTTGCTTCCCTGCCGTGTCTCAGCAACCCACCGCTTGGTTTTGAATATGACCTGTTTTCTCGACTTGATCAGTTGCAGCTTTGGTGTCCTTTTGTGCTTCTTGCGAAGCCAAAGGAAATATCGCTCCCTGGCAAACCGTGCTATCTCATTGATGTCCGCAAGGAGACTGACATAACGATAGTACTCCGCCCACCCCGAAACGATGGTGTTGAGTTCTGTGAGCTTTGAGTATTCACTCCGGTTGACATCGTGTCCTTCGGTCACCTCTTTGAGCTTTACTTTGATCTGCTCTTTTGCTTTCTGTGAAGGGCGAAGATGCACCGCCCATTTTCCTCTTGAGATGACCCGCCGGATGGAAAATCCGAGAAAGGTGACCCCGTCGTTGAGATGGGTGAGCGCCGTCTTCTCCTCCGAAAGCGTAAGGTGAAGCTCTCTGTCAAGGAACTCTTTCAACTCCTGCTTGGCTTCCCGGACTCCTGCTATTCTGTCGTTACTGATGATGACAAAGTCATCCGCAAAACGCATCAGAATATAGTTGCCCCGTCCGTTTTCCCTGTTCCGTCTATAGTGGGCACGATCCCATTTCGTTTCAGCCCACGTATCCAGTTGATGCAGGTAAACGTTCGCAAGAAGGGGTGAGATCACGCCTCCCTGCGGTACGCCGGTTTCTGTTCTTGCGAACAGGCCGTCCTCCATCACACCGGCATTCAGGAATTTTCTGATCAGGTCAATGATGTCTCTGTCGGCAATCCTCCGTTTGAGAATGCTCACCAGCTTCCGGTGCTGCACCGTGTCGAAGTAGCTTTTAATATCCGCCTCGATCACGTAAAAGTACTTCCCCCGAGCGTTAAATCTCGGCATCATCGCCTGGATCGCATCCATCGTACAGCGGCCTCTGCGAAATCCATAGGAGTGGTGACAGAAGTCCGACTCATAGATAGGATCAAGGATCGCCCGGAGGGCTTCCTGGACAATCCTATCCCGAAGAGCGGGTATACCCAGCGGTCGCTGGTCGCCGTTCTTCTTTGGAATGAATGTTCTTCTGACAGGCTGGGTAACATACGTTTTCCGCTTCAGTTCATCCACTAAGCCCGATATCTCAGCTTTGTAGACTTTCTTAAAAGCGTTCTTCGTCTGTCCGTCAACGCCTGCCGTGTCACTTCCCGGCCGCTTTAGGACTGCTTGTGCTGCCTGAATAATCCAGTACTCCCAGTGCATCAGAGTATACAGATTAGTAAACCTGTGTTCTGGATTATTTACAGCATTCTTTGCCAGTTCTGCTTGCTTTTGCGCCATCTTCGCTTGGTTCATACGTCCTTACTCCGGCTTAGTTTACAAGCAACTTGCACTGAACACAACTGTACCCCTTCGCCATGTACCGGACTTTCTCCGGCTCGGACTACTACGGGTACTCCGCCCCCTCTGTTCCATTGGCCGCAGACACCAGCCTGCTCCCTTTGCAGGGAGAGAAACCCAGGGTTCCCAAGTTCACACAGATAGCGTCTTCGTATTGGTTCAGGTTTTGCCTCTGCGCCTGGCTCGGCTCATTGCCTCGCTCGGTACCGGGGAAATCAGAAATAATGGAGTGCTGATTTCCTGTTCAATTCAAACTACCTCTGTCAAATAAACAGAAGTTCCGGTACCTTCATCCTCGTTCCTACTTCAAACGGATGGAGTAATGTTCGACGTTTCAAACAGCAATTTCTTTCGTAACCATACCAATACTCTGGCTAGCAGCCTCGGGGAAGTAGGTTTCCCTTTGCCGCATTGTCAAGGGAGCTTCAGACCGGGTTGTGTCTCTCTGCCCCGCCTGTCCCTCTAGCCACTCTGCACACTCCGTGCAGGGTTTTATTCAAACCTTTCTACCCGTGCGCTTCTTGGCGCACGAATTGCCCAATATGCCTATCCATTCAGGAACTTTTCAACATGCTATTATATTCACCAAGCAAGTTTGCTATAATCGAAATTGTTTTTTTATATGGGCAAAGCTTCTACAGCAATCAATCAGTATGACTATAGTAGAGAAACATGAAATTAAGAACAGTAAGATCCCTACTTTTACTTATATTATTTTTTGTATGGATTGGAATTAGTATTTTTCGGATATTCAATCTTGTATTTATACTACTTCTTGTACTTATATTATTTCTTGCCTGGATATTTCGGACATTTTATAAAAAATGATATTTTTTATTATTTGCATCACAGCTATTTGCTTCTTTCTCATTGGATACGTGGTAATTGAGTTATGCGGATTTTTAAAAGGTGCGTCGCTTCTTGAAAAATTGTCATACTCATGGGGTCTTGGCGTAGGACTTATCGGTATTCAGATGTTCCTCTACTCGATTTTACACATCCCCTGGAGCCGCCTCAGCATCTTATTGCCTTGGGTTATTATTTTTGTAATTTTGCTGGTAAGGAACAAGCAAACTCCAAAGTTTAGAAAAGTAAAAGTAAAGCTTTCTCGGATTGAAATTTTTTTTGTGCTTCTCATTGCTATCCTGCTCTTTTTTACCGGGTTTGAGTCAATACTCCGGCCAATTCAGGCATGGGACGGGTGGGCGAACTGGGTTTTCAGGTCAAAAGTATTCTTCTTACACAACAATCTTACTATTGACTATGTTAGATATACATACGATGAATATCCGCTCATCATTCCTCTTATGGGAACGTTCGGATATATCATGATGGGAGAAGTAAATGACAAATATGTTCTTTTCCTGTTTTTTGTTTTTTACCTTGCATTAGGAGGGGTTTTCTTTGCGACTAGTAAAAAATTGCTAAACACTAAGAAAGCAATCATTTTAACCTTTCTGCTTTTGTCCACGCAAAACCTCATCCGGCATGGAGGTCGTTTTGAAGCCGGTTATGCTGACCTTGCACTCGGTTACTATATTTTTGCGGCAACTTGCCTACTTGCAAGTTTTTTAAAACCGTCAGGGCAGAAGATACATAGGAAGGGATGTGATAGACTGAGGGAGAGCTTTGCGTGAAGGTGAAGACAGGAGGCAAGCGATGAAACCCTCTCGAAGCTATCAGAACGTGATCCGACGGTGGTATCGGCCAATCGAGCATGAGTGCCCAGAATGCCATCGGACGCTGCGAGAAGTGATGACGCTGACGAGGCGCACGGTCATTACCCTGCAGGGAGTGATCAAGCTGACGCATGCGGGCTATCGCTGCCCGGATGAGCAGTGTGAAGGACACCGGCGGACGTACCGCAGCATGGAAGCAGACGCGTTGGCACTGCCGGGCATGACCTATGGGCTGGATATCGTGCTGCTGGTGGGGCGGCTGCGCCTGAGAGAGCACCAGACGGTGGATGAGATTCACCAGGAGGTGCTCAAGCGACTGGAGCCGCTGGGCGTGAAGATCGCCCGGCGGGAGATCCTGTACCTGTTCGAGGCGTACTGCACGCTGTTGCGAGCGACGAGCCTGGTGAAAGACGACGTGGAGTGGCTGGGGCAGGTAGAGAAGAACGGCGGCATCATCGTGTCGGTGGACGGCATCCAGCCGGAGAAGGGCAACGAGACGGTCTACCTGGTACGCGACGCGCTCACCGGGCGCGTGTTGGCAGCCGAGAATGTGACGTCGTCGGAGACAGCGGTGATGAAGGCGCTGCTGGCCCCGGTGGCGGCGTTGGGTGTGAAAGTGCTGGGCACCATCACCGATGCGCAAGAGAGTGAACTGCTGGCCGTGGAGCAGCTCTGGCCAGCTGTGCCGCACCAGGTGTGCCAGTTCCATGCGCTGCGTGATGTGATCGAGCCGGCCTATGAGGCCGATCGGAAAGTCAAGACGGCGCTGCGTAAACAGTTGCAACCTAAGCTCAAGGCGGTGCGCAAGCAACTGAAAAAACAGCAGGCCCAGACGAGAGCGGCCGAAGCCGAGCAGCTTTCCGCCCTGGATGACTACGCCCTCGGGACGCTCAGCGCACTCAATCGCGACGGGCTTGCACCGTTCGACTTCGCGGCGGTGCAAGCCGGTGAGGAACTCGACGACGTGGCCGCCAGTCTGGAGCGACTGGCAAAAAAGGGGGAGCTATGAGCCCAGTGGTGGCCCAGAAGCTGCGGCGTCTGCAGGTGATTCTCGCTGAACGAGCCCACTGGGCGACGCAGCTTGCCCAGGTCAAGCGTATGCAGCAATGGGTGCTTGATGCCGAACACATGCTGGACGGAAGCTGGGCCCAAGCTGGTGAGGTTGTGAACAATGCGGTCGTGGCCAGCCGCCTGGATGGCTGGCGCGAGCAGCTGGCCAGGCAGCTGACCGACGGCAGCCTGAGCGAGCTGGAGCAGGAATGCCTCACGCACTTCCTGCAGACCCTCGCCAACCTGCGCCCGCACTTGGTGCAGTGCTACGACCGCAAGGACTTTCCGCGGACCAACAACGCGATGGAGCGCAGCATTCGGGGCCTCAAGACGCAGTATCGCCGCATCAGTGGGCGCAAGAACTGGAACGCCTATCTGTTGCGCTACGGGCGCTGTGTGGCGTATGCAGCCTGGTGGGAGCAAGATGCGGCCCATCGCCAGCAGTTGGAGCAGCGCGCTGGTCGACTCGACCGGGCGCGCTGGCACGCACTCCGACGGGAAACCAAAGCCGCTCAGAGCGAGCAGCTCAAGCGCTTTCGCTTTCGTCACAAACGCCAAGCCTATCTTGCTTCACTTGAGGTTCGCTGGGCTGCCGCCTCTCCCACGCATCCTTTGCCCTGACGGTTTAAAAACGAAAAACAAAAAGACGTTATTACTTCTCAGCGTCTTTTTGGGAATTACCGGGCAAATTAAAAATGACGGCATGCCTTTTGTCGTCATTGTCAGTTTCATTCTTTTATTTTTTATCATAGCATGGAGAAAATATTGGTATGTACTCTTCATGCTTCCATCCGTCTTAATCCTTGCTTTGTGGGAGTTATATAAAATCTTCAATCACTATCCAAACAACTTCCTTTTTCGTGATACACTATACGTTCATACGGACAAGGTAGCCGCAATAGTTCTAGCGATGTCCAAAGAATTTTTCAATTTCCAAAACTGGAACCTTTTATGGGTTGCTTTTCTTGTTTCTCTTATACTCGCTTGGAGAAAAATACACAGGGTAAAACTTTTCCTTCTGGTTTTTTGTCTCCAATGGCTGTCATACTTTGCAATATTTATGGTGACGCCACGAGAGCCGGTAGGCCATGTCGAAAACATCATTGATAGACTCTATATCCATCTTGCGCCACTTGCTGTTTTGATGGTCGGATTACTCTTTGACTCACCAGTTTGGGGTAAGACCAGCAAAACTGGCTCTTGACAGCCTTTCCTTACTATGAAATTATAAATGCAGAAATATGATTAAGCGTATATCTGCGATTATTTTCGGACTCATTACATTTCTAACATTACCAGTAATAGCTTTTGCTTCAAGTGGTACTTTTACCGCATCAAGCGTTAATTATAATACTTCAACGCTTGTAGTATCGTTTCATGCATCTTCATTTACTGTAGGTACAGGAACTACAATTCACATTGCAGGCATATCATCCTGTAATACTACCGGATGCGGAAGTACTGATACGGAGCGTTATTGTGGTGATAATAGTACTATTTTAACTGACCCGATAGATTACTCATGTAGGTTGAATAGTGCGAGTAATTATTTTCCTCGAAACGGGGATACGGTATATATTGAGTTTCAAGCGGGTGGTAATCAATTATATTCCCAGGCTTTTACTTTAAGTGCTACAAGTGACATTTTTACGGCATCAGGCGTTGCTTACAATACTTCAACACATTTATTATCGTTTCATGCTGCTTCTTTTATCGGTGGCTTAGGGTCAACTAGCGTAGGGTCAGCAATTCACATTGCAGGCATATCATCCTGCAATTATTATCCATGTGGAAGTACTAATACGGAGTTTTATTGTGGTGATAATAGTACTATTTTAACTGACCCGATAGATTATTCATGTACGTTAAATAGTAATAGCAACTATCGACCTAATTACGGCGATACGGTGTATCTTGAGTTTCAAACACCTGGTGATCAATGGTATTCCCAGGCTTTTACTCTTACTGCCCCAAATAACCCACCAGTTATAAATCAGTTATCCAACCAATCAATCAACGAAGGAGCTACCTACTCAGCATCAGGCTCATTTACCGACACAGACTCAACCTCCTGGACAGGAACAGTTGACTATGGTGATGGAGGAGGAACACAAACTTTGACACTTAGCGGCACAAATTTCACCCTAAATCATACATACACCACAGCAGGAACGTTTACGGTTACTGTTTCAGTAACCGACAACCAAGGAGCAACCGGAACTGGAACAGCAACAGTCACTGTCAATGCGCCACCGCAAGTAAATTCTTTCTCCGGTGGAACCATAAATGAAGGGGGTACATATACAAGTAATGGCTCGTTTACTGATAGTGACTCAACGTCCTGGACAGCAACCGTTGACTATGGCGATGGAGGAGGAGCAAACGCATTGACACTCAATTCCGATAAAACATTTTCACTCAGCCATGTCTACAAAGACAATGGAACCTATACCGTCACTGTCAGCGTCACTAACAACCAGGGAGCAACAGGAACGGGAACTGCGACAGTTACCACAAATAATGTAGTTCCAACGGTTGGAACTATCACCGCACCCTCAAGTCCGGTTATCGTTAATACTTCAATAACCGCATCAGCAAACTTTACCGATCCGGGAGTCCTGGATACGCATACTGCCTCTTGGAACTGGGGAGATGGCAATACCACAACAGGCACAGTCACAGAGTCAAACGGCTCAGGATCAGTATCAAACAGCCATACCTATACCGCAACAGGAGTCTATATGATAACCCTCACCGTCACTGATAAAGACGGAGGACAGGGAACTTCCACGTTCCCATTCGTAGCAGTCTATGACTCAACCTCATCATTTGCAGGCGGCAGAAGCTATGATAACCCATCAAGCGCCTCTCCGAACATGTCAGGCAAGGTATCGTTTGGGATCAGTGCAAAATATAATAATAGCAACGTCTTAACGGGAAGTGCAAAGATGGACTTTAAAGCAGCAAGCCCAAGCCTCGATTTCGCCTCAACCTCTTTATCATCTCTTGCTACCTCAAACGGTAAGGCATATCTCAAAGGCTCAGGAACGCTCAATGGCACATCAGGCTATACGTTCCTTGCAACAGGCATTGACGGCAGCGTCGCAGGAGGCAATGACCTGATCCGCTTCCAGATCAAACAGGGAACGACCACAATTTACGACTCCCAACCAGGCGCAGGAGATACCGCCGATCCGACAACCACAGATGCCACCGGCAATATCAGAGTCCATTAATCTCTCCCACTAGCTTGTGATACTTCAGCATTACATCAAGTGAGCCAGGTATGTTATAATAATCTCAACAAAATCACTCACCTGTCCTATGCAAAAAGCTGTAACCTCTACCCTGTTTCTCCTTGCGATATTCCTATTTGTAGGCCTCCAACCAGTTGTAGCTCGAAGCGGTTGTTGCTCCCATCATGGAGGTGTAAGTTCTGATGGATGCGGTTGTAACGACGGTACTCCTCTCAGTGAGACATGCGCGCCTTATTACGTCTGCACTGCTAATACAAACTCCCAGGCACCCGCCTTGCAAAGCACAGAAATTCCGACACTTGCTCCTACCAAAGTAGCTCCACCAACGTCTACGCCCTCACCCACGGCATCACCGACACCCTCCCCGGCAGTAAACGGAGTCTCGACAAATACATCCCAAGCGCCGGTCAATGTCGCAAGCGCAAGTACCGGCGGCAACCCGATACCCGTATTGTACGGTTTAGGCATGTTAGGCGGTATTGGCTATCTCGTATGGAAGAAGATTAAAAACAGAGGTCAAAAAAATATTCCTCCTCAAAATGAAACTACCCAAAAATAGCGTTGTTCGCAGCGCACTTATTGTTTTGTTGTTTGGCGTTGGCACGGTACTATTCCCGCTGACAATTGGGTTTGCGGTGACTCTCTATGCCTTCAAACATATAAAAAAATTGCCTTATCGCGTTGCAGTCATCGCGCTTGCTTTCTTCATCACTCTTGCGCTGGGTACTTTCTGGACTGCTGCAATTTATCAAACTGCAAAGCAGACGAAGCCAGCACTAACAACCACTATTGAACCCACCCTACCAGGTGATGATGAGGATACTTCGGCGAGTACCACGCCCCCGCAAATAGGCTCACCCGTTCCCAGCTCCAACACAGTAAATCCTTCCTTGACAGGAGCGGCCCCCGCAGTCTCTTCAAATAGCTGCAATCAGGAATTGTGGACTCACGTCTACAATCCCAGCAGGCTCAAAATACTCAATCAATGCCTACAGGTGACCGGCACAATCGAGGTAATCAGGTTGGAAAAAGACGGCGACGACCATATTTTATTAAAACTTGATCCGGGACAGGAAAATTTATTGAACGAGAAGAACATTGCGCAACAACAAAGCGACTTAGTCTTAGAGCCGGTGTGCCTTCATACCGTAACCCAAGCAGATGCAATAACATCCTGCAATGGATTTCACAGCAACGTCACCATACCGCGTGTGGGTACGCACGTTAAAGTCATTGGGTCGTATGTCTTAGATACCGCGCATGGGTGGAACGAAATACACCCTGTGTCAACAATCAACAATTTGTAAATAGGAGTTTTGAGCAACCCCCCGAAAAGGTAAAGCAACTTCAAGTTAACCTCTACCCCATAAATCCCCACGTTCGCGTTTATAAGCCCGCCAGCCTCTTTTTTCTTCCCGACCCATAAAATGTACCTCAACCGCAAAACCCCCGTCAGAATTGCCTATAACATGAGTTACGCAGTGCCAATAAAGGTTGGTAAGACAAGCTGTTGAACAAATTGCTCATCGAGAGTTGCTTTTAGTTTTATGCTGTAATCAGTCATCTGGTTTTTTTCAGCAATATCCTGTAGGATTGCATATAAATAAAAGCATGTCCCGAAATGCGTATTCTGTCCAACAAGTGAAGTGCTTTGACATTTCTCAAAACCAAGTTCACTTTTGACAAATCTGAATATTTCCTCTATGTTCCACCTGATTTTGTAAGTTTGTAACTGTTCCTCTCTGGTAATACCAATATTGTTGGTAACATAATATTTCCTTCTGTTTTTCACCACTTGCACCTGTATACCTCCTTTTATCACCCCCGTTTCTTGCCAATATGGCCTCCCTTTATTCATTTCAGATAAAAATAATTGATTGAACTTTCTATTTTTTGGCAGTTGAGAAAAAAATATTTGATCATGATTGATGAGATATTTCAGCAAGGCTTCTGACGCGTAAAAGCTGTCAAATAGCCACGCTATCGGTTGAATACGCAGGGTAAACAGGCAATAGCGGATTAATTCTTGGGCAAGAATAATTTTTGTTTTACCACTGCCTTTCTTGTATATTTTCCAGGCGACCGGAATGGTTATTTTTGTATTTGTCCAGCAAACCACAACAAGCTGCAACCCAAAAATATATTTGTTTTGCCTATGAGACCAAAGCCAACCCAGGCATGGTATCTTTTCAGCAAAACTTTTATCAACTTCAGTTTCATCAATAATCAAATATCCGCAAGAAAGAATATTGTTGTTTAACAAAGTAGAAAGTATTGTTTTGAAGGAATACCTCTTCTGTAATCCACGGGTAAGAAAGTCATGAGACGTACTTGAAAACAATGAGAGATACACCAGGGAAAATCTCCAGGGAGCTGATAGTAAAGCAGTAGCGTATGCTACAATAAATCCGGGCAGTTGCATCTTTTTGCAATTACATTATACAACTGCCCGTTTTAACAAGCTAATTTGCTACTGCGTAAGTACTGCTATAAATCAGAATACCACCCCGATTTCTGCACACTTTTATTTTCCGGTTGCCGCCAACACCCCTGCTTTACATAACCGGCGTTTATATCAACCACCGCCTGGGCGACGTCGCTCAAATTTCAAAAAAAATGGTTGAAAATAACGCCTCCAAAGCACAGTTATACAAGCAAAATTTTATAAGCTCGTCAACCGGAAAATAAAATTGTGCAGTTCCACCCAACATCTTGTTCTGAAAAGTAACTGACCAGGCTGTTACGTTTCGGCTATTTGAAGCTACTTTTTGCCCTCATTGCTCTTTCGCCCTATCCCATAGTGCCACTTGACAATATTTCTCGAAAGCAGTACGATTGTATCGTACGATACAAAAGGAAGGCAGTGAGGATGCATCTATGAACAATCCGACAACGCAAACATACACCAGTTTGGCAACCGCCTATGACTTCTTCAACAGGGAACTGTTTTCCGGCAGCTTGCCAGCCTGCCTGATCACCATGCAGCGACACAAAAATGCTTACGGCTATTTCTCAGGTGAGCGCTTCGCCAATACCGCCGACCCCAAAGAAATAACCGACGAGATCGCGCTTAACCCCGCCCACTTTGCGACGCAGAAACCAGCCGAGGTACTTTCAACCCTCGCGCATGAAATGGCGCATCTCTGGCAGCACCACTACGGCAAAAAGCCCCGAAAGGGCTACCACGACAGGCAATGGGCGGCCAAGATGCACGAAATCGGGCTTATCCCCACCTCAACCGGCGAGGCAGGCGGCAAAGAGACCGGCCAAAAGGTAGCGCATCTCATTGAGGAGAACGGGCGTTATGCCCGCGCCGCAGCAAAACTCCTTGCCGAGCATCCGGCCATCCTCTATTCAGACCGCAGTGAGAACGATGCAGCCCGCAAGAAGAAGGCGGCCAGCAAAACGAAATATACGTGTCCGGGTTGCGGGTTAAACG
>WNFH01002467.1_pt1 | contig 12909 bp, 9 predicted proteins | sample 5400411 | NCBI WGS metagenome assembly WNFH01 (sample SAMN13153347, study PRJNA577476) | soil metagenome | isolation source: 200 cm saprolite under Douglas fir tree site 2 hole 3 | place: USA:California | collected 2015-04-18
GTTGTTATCGAGAAAAGAAATGTTGGAGCCAGCGGGAGAATTAATGCCAGGCTCTGCCGGGATGGGAAGGGTTTGCTGAACTGCCGGGAAGGGCCCCGTAGTGCCATCCACGCCGAGACGGAATCCGTTGGTTGGGTTGGTGCCGGAGCTACCGTAACAGCTTGTCGTGCCGGCGATAATACCGGCGCCATTGCACCGGATCGTCTGGCCGAAGCCGTACCCGAGGAGGGGTACAAGCACCAAGTCGACGGAGTTGTTCCGGTCGTAGATGCGGGAGTACCCGCCGCGAATGACCGTCTTGCCTTGGCCGAAGACGTGGCTCAAGATTCCCGATTGGAACTTCGGATTCCACGCCAGCGAGACGCGCGGGCTGAAGCCGCCGTAGAAAGGGTTGAACGGATATTTGGGATGGCCGCCCACGGCGCGGATGGGCTCGAACCCAATGATGGGGTTGTAAACCTGCCCCTTCAACGCCATGTTCACCGTGTTCTCAAGGTATGCCCGCGTGTTGATCGGATTGCCGCTTGCATCCACCGCAACATCCTGGACTCCGTTGCTTTCGTAGGGCGGCATCTGCGTGCCCCACTCCAAGCCGTAGTTGAGGGTGAGGCTTGGCCGGATGTGCCAGGAATCGTTGTAGTACAGACTGTAACTGTCGATGTTCGAAAAGTCCTCGAAGGTCTTGGCACCGGTCAAGTGAAAATCAGTTCCGCCCCGGACGAACAGTTGCGCGGCCGTCCCGAGAAAGCCCAGTGTTTGGGCGTACTGAGTATCCCAAATGCCGTTCTTACTGCTAGGAAGGCCCACGGGCCTATTGTCACTAGACGTCTTGAGTCCCGAAGCTTTAGTGATCTGGTAAACCAGTTGCGGCAGGCCCGCGACCACCTGGTCGTCGCGGATGTGGTGGTCCCACCAGTGAACTATGCTGCCGCCGAATTGCATATAGTGGGTACCTTTGACCCAGCTGAGGGTGTCGCTGTAGGTCCAGTCATGCCCGTTCCAGAGGCGCTTGCGGGATTGCTGGGTGTTCATGTTCACGGGGCACATGCAGCCAAAGTGGGAGTCGGCGAACTCGATCCCCGCCGGCACGTTGGAGAGCGCGTTGGTTACCCCCTGCCTGTGCCACTGCCAGTTATCGCGGAGGTAGCTCAAGTGGAACTCGTTGACCAAGCGAGGCGTAAGCGTGCCAGTCAGACCGAGTACCACATAACGCGGATCGCGCGGGTTGCTGGAGACCGCAGCGGGAACGCCGAGTTTGTCGCCCGGGAGTAGCCCTCCGATATCAATCTGGTCGGTGCTCGGCTTCCTATCCCTATAAATTCGATAGGAGGCGAAAAGCCGCCACTTGTCGCCAAAGTCGTGATCGACGCGGCCCGCCCCGTAGTTTTCTTTTTCGGGAAGAGACAGCGCAGCACGGAACCCCTGGGTGTTCAAGGTATCGCCGAAGTTCAAATCGTTGGGAGCTGGCATGAATGTGTTCCACATCGTGGACACAGTCGGGCTAATGCCAATGCCCCTCGGATCGCAAGCCCCGGTTGGGTTCGTTGCTGTCACATTGCAAGCCGTCGAAGTCTTCAGGTTGACCTGATGTAACACGCCAGTGGCATCTTTGAACTGGAGGATGCCCTGCCTCATCAACATGGACGGCACGGTCCACTCCAGGATTTGTGCTGTTCCAGGAAAGCGCCGGCCCTCGTAGAAAGCGTAGAAGTATGTCCTGCCGCCCAGGTGCCTGCCGGGGATCATGGGCCCGCCCACGCTGCCTCCGAAGCGGTTATCGTGAAACTTCACAATGGGATTACCCTTGCGATTGTTGTCCCAAGAGTTGGCGTTGAACAACTGGCTCTGGAAGAACTCGTATGCCGAGCCGTGGAAACTGTCGCTGCCGCGCTTGGTCACCAGCATGAGCTGGCCGCCGGCGGAAGAGGCGAAGTCGGCGGTCTGATTGTTAGTGGCTACTTTGAATTCCTGAATACTCTCGATCGGCGTGGGGATCGCGCCCATGCCCGCGGCGGTGTAGGCGTTGTCGCCCTCCAGGTCGCTGGTCATATTGCCGCCGTCCAGCATGTACGTATTTTGGTCGCTCATGGACCCGGCTACTTGGCCGCCGTAGATGTCGCCTCCGCCCACGCTGGGGGCTGTGGCGGGCTGGAAGGTCAGGAGCGAGGTCGCGTCGCGATTGAGGTTGGGCATGTCGAGCAGCATGTCGCCGGTCACTGTGCTTCCCATTGTTGCGTTCTCTGTCTGCAGTTCCGCGCCCGCCGCGACTTTCACTTCCACGGTCTCGGTCATGGCGCCCACTTCCAACGTGACATTCACGGTGAGCGTCTGGCCGACGATGACTTCCTGCCCGGTCACAGCTGATTGTCGAAAGCCTTGCCTCGTGACCTTGACGTCGTAAGTGCCAGGGTTGACGTTGGCGAAAATGTAGCGGCCGGCTTCGTTCGAGGTTGTCGTTCGAGGTGTATTCGTGGCCTTGTCCGTAAGAGTGATGGTGGCGCCGACAACGGCGCCTCCCGAGGAATCGATAACGAGGCCAACAACAGTGCCAGCACTGCTCTGGGAATATAGCGCCGACGAAGTCAAAGCAAACAGACAACACAGAGCAACCACCACCAAAACCACTCGCTTGCTTAACATTCAACTACCTCCTGGTTGGGCCATGCCTGGCCCAGCTGAACTGTGCACACCCCGACCTGATGACTGCCGAGAGCCACAAAATGAAGAGATTCGGAAGACCCCATAGATTAGAAATCCACTCGCAAAACGGAACTTGCTGAAAAGTGAGAGCAAATCCCATACCACCACGACTCCATCGCGTAAACTCTAAAGCCTTCGTGATTTACACAACCTTTAGAACGAGTGAAGGTGCGACTTATCTATGTTCGACCGTATTTTTATACGGACTTTCATAGATATTTCTGCCTGACATCGATACTCTTATTGCGGCCGTCCCCTCGGACTCACTCTATCGCAATGGCAGAAAGCTAAAACGACGCACTACCTCACTCGAGCTAGGGCAACGACCGTGTAACCACAAGATTCTATGGGAGGTATATATTGGCCAGGCGGCGCTTTGTCAACACATTTCTACTTCCAGCCCAAAATAAACTTTAGATGGAGTAAATCTAAATGTAAGGTGACCGTGAGTACTAGGGGCTTCGCGCCTTCCCTCCATAATGCACTCCAAATCATGAACGCACAGATCGGCAGCAAAATATTGTGCAAGAACCCCACAGGTCCGCACGAGACGACGGGTACGAACGCAGCGCAGCAAATAAGACGGCGGGAATGAGAGGGCACCTGAGATGAGAACCGGGATCCTTAATTGGTCTGGTAAACGGTGCGGCCGCCGAGGACGGTGCGGAGGACGCGCGTTTTGGTGAATTGGGCCGGGGGAACTTTGGTGAGGTCGTTCGAAAGAATAACGTAATCGGCGTACTCGCCCGGTTTCAGCTCACCTTTCTTCCCTTCTTCAAACTGCGCGTACACGGAACCTGATGTGTATGCGCGGATGCAGTCATCCAGCGAGATTTTCTCCTGCGGCTCCCATCCGTTTTTCGGACCGCCATCGGGGCGTTCCCGCGTCACGCAAGCGTAGAGCCCGCGAAACGGACTGATGGGTTCGATGGGATAGTCTGTGCCGAACGTGAGCCGGACGCCATTTTTCTGCATGGTGGACCATGCGTACGCGCCTTTGATGCGCTGGGGCCCGATACGATCCTCCGCCCAGCGCATGTCCGTGGTCTGATGCGAAGGCTGCATGGAGGCGATTACTTTGAGTTGAGCGAAACGGGCGAAGTCCATGGGCTCGACAACTTGCGCATGTTCGATGCGGTCGCGACGATCGCGGGGACCGTTGGCTTTGACAACGGCTTCGAAGACGTCGAGGGCAATGCGATTGGCGCGGTCACCGATGGCGTGGAAATTGAGCTGGAAACCCGCCTTGTCTCGTTCGATGGCCATGACGCGAAGTTTTTCTGGATCGTAGATGAGGATTCCGGTCGTGGAAGGATCGTCGGTGTACGGCTCGAGCATTGCCGCCGTACGTGAACCGAGAGCGCCATCCGTGACGGCTTTGAGCGCGCCGGTCTTCAGCCAGGGATCTTTGGTGCCACCCTGGGCGCGCATGTTCTGCAAATCGTTGAGCGGCAGATTGAACGGAAGCCACTCCGTGATGCGCACGGAAAGTTTGCCTTCCTCTTTGAGCTGCTTGTAAACCTGAAAATCCTCCCAATCCGAATTGTCTTGGACAGAAGTGACGCCATTTTTTGCGACATTTGCCAGAACCAGCTCGATTCCGCGGCGGCGCTGCTCCGGCGAGGGATCGGGAATCCGCACTTTGACCAGCGACATCGCCGCGTCTTCTTTCAACATACCCGTGGGCTCGCCGAGGGCATCATGCTCGATCTCGCCCCCCGGCGGATTCGGAGTGTTTTTATCGATCTCTGCGCTCTTCAGCGCCAGAGAATTTGCTACCGCTACGTGGCCGGAGACATGCGTAAGGATTACGGGATTCTTGGGCGAGACGGCATCGAGTTGTTGGCGATTCGGGAATCTTCTTTCGGGCCAGGTGGTGTGATCCCAGCCGCCGCCGGTAATCCATTCACCTGGTTTGTGTTGCGCGACGGCATCGGCGATGCGTTTCTGCATCTCCTCGGGCGAGGATACGCCAATCAAGGGGACTGCCAGCTCATCCGCTGCGGCCATGCCCAAATGCACGTGCGCATCATTGAAGCCGGGCATCAGGAATTGACCTTTTAGATTGACGCTCTCAACGCCTTCCTGGCCGCCCCCGCAATCCGTGAGCACGTGGTCCATCTTGCCGATGCAACTGATTCTCCCCTCGCTGACCGCCATGGCCTCCGCCCAAGGATGCGCAGGGTCATTTGTATAAATGCGGCCGTGGGTGTAATAGGTCGTGGTTGGCGCTTTTTGTGCCGCGCTCGTTTTTGCGTGAAATGGCGCAAGGCAGGCAACGACAGCAAGCGCGAGAATCCAGACAAGCAATTGACCGCGATTCGTCCGGATTTTCATCGGGCTTTGTCCTCAGCAACTCCGGAAATTCCGAGGATTGTAAGGAGTGCGCGCTTCATACCGGTCTCACGTCCGGCGGAGTCATACCATTCCTGCAGCGAATGCGCACCTCCGCCGCTGCCGCCGGCGCCGATGGAGATCGCGTCGATTCCGAGTGAGAGCGGGATATTCGCATCGGTCGAAGAGCGTTCGATGCGCGACTCGTTGCCAACAACCTCATCGGCGGCTCGGAGTGCGGCCAGCAGCGGCGAATCCTCGGACAATTCCCCGCCCGGACGGCTCCCGAGCAACTCAACCTTCCATTCCAGTTTCCCCTTCGAGCGGTCGCGCGAGGAATCCATTTCGTCACGAACGCCGGCGATGATGCACTCGCGAAGGGCGGATTCGAGGCGTGTCAGTTCATCCTCGCTCTCCGAGCGAATGTCAACTTTCAAGCGCGCTTCATGAGGAACGGAATTCACTGAGGTGCCACCTTCGATCTGGCCAATGTTGAACGTCGTGCGAGGGCTGGCGGGAACTTTGGTGTTTATGAAGCGCACGGAGCCGCGGACCAGAGCATTGATCGGATTGGGCATGCCAAAGTCAGACCAACTGTGGCCGCCTGGACCAGTGATCAGGGCTTCGAGCCGTCGCGAAGCGAGCGCTTTCGTAGTCACATGATCGGTGCCGGAGCCATCGAGCACCACAACGGCTTTGAGTCTCCCCCGGTAGTTGTCCACAATCGCGCGCATGCCGCGCAGATTGCCTTCACCCTCTTCCCCGACGTCGCCAACGAAGAGAATTGTGCGCTGCGGCTTAACGTGCGCGAACTGCACGGCACGCACCAGCGCCAGCAGCGCCGCCACTCCGCTGCCATTATCGGAGATTCCAGGCCCGGCCATGCGGCTGCCGTCGCGGTGAACTTTCACGTCTGTGCCAGGAGGAAAAACGGTGTCAAGGTGCGCCGCAACGACGACAATCTCTTTTTCATTCACCCCGCGCAGTTCCCCGATGACGTTGCCGATCTTGTCGATCTGCACCGCAAGGCCGGTTTCACCGAGCAACTCCTTGACTACCGCTGCGCGCGGCGCTTCCTGAAATGGCGGAGCAGGGATTTCCGTGATGCGCGCCTGCTGATCGTTGACCCAGGAAATATTGGGTGTAAACCAATCTAGCGCGGCACGGACTCGTGCGTTGTCGGTGAGCCGGGAACCCGGGGCCTGGCGAGGCGAGTGGGGAGAGGCAACGGAGCGAGCCGGCATAGCCAGAAGAATAACCCAAACGAGGGCGTGTTTCACCGTTGGCTTACGACATGGTTTTCGGCTCAATTGCGTGCGGCCTCGGTGCAGAGCGCGAAAACTTCCGCATCAGAGAGGACACGCGGAGATTGCTTGGCGGCATCAAAGATGCGCGAGACCGTGGCCTCATCAGCGGCAATGCGGTGCTTCTCCAGCCAGAACAGCACGTTGGATTTTCCGCTCATCGGGCCGATCTCGATCACCTGGTCTAGCCCGAAAAGATGCGCGGGCACGCCGCTGTAAACGGCATTGGCAAGCTCGCGGTCATTTTTTCGAAAGGCTTTGATGAGCGCCGCGGCGTGCACCCCTGTCGCGGTGCGAAACGCGTCATGGCCGACGACCGGATAGTTCGGCGGAATCGAGGTGTGGGTGGCCTTAGCCACTTTTTCACAATACTCCTTAAGCCGCGAGAGGTCCTGTTGAATGAGGCCCATGAGGCGAAGATTGACAAGCATGAGTTCCATGGGCGTGTTGCCAACGCGTTCGCCGAGGGCGTTCGCTGCGGCATGGACCTGGTGGGCGCCGGCTGCAACCGCTGCAAGTGAATTGGCGATGGAAAGGCCGCGGTCGTTATGACCATGCCAATCAACACGAATCTTCTCGCCCGACGGTTTCACGACTTCATCGACGGCGAACTTCACAAGGTTGAACGCGCCATTTGGCGTGGCGTGGCCCACGGTGTCGCATAGGACGATGGCGCGCGCGCCGTTGCGAATGGCCGTAGAGTACAGCCGCTTCACGGTGTCGGAATCCGTGCGAATGGTGTCTTCCGTGACGTACATGGACGGAAGCCCATTCTCGACCGCGAACTTCACCGCTTTTTCAGTGGTGCGTTCGAGGTGATCGACCGTCCAATCTTCCACGAGGCGGCGGATCGGGCTGGAGCCGAGAAATGTTGCCGCTTCGATCGCGATGCCCGCGCTCTGTGAAATTTCCACGATGGGGCGAATGTCATTTTCATGCGTGCGCGCCGCGCAGTTGGGCTTGATCTTCATCCGATGCGTCGCGATTTCCCGCGCCAGAGCTTCGGTGTGCGCAAAAGCTCGCGGCCCGGCGCCGGGTAGACCGATGTTGACCGCGTCGATCCCGAGCGCTTCCATGAGATGCAGGATTTCGATTTTTTCCTCGATGCTAGGGTCGAAGACGGAGGGATTCTGCAGCCCATCGCGCAGCGTTTCATCATTCATCAGCACGCGCGCGCCCGCAGGAATCGCCGGCGGCGTGGCGACGTTCCAGTCGTAGATCCATTCGTTCTGCTGCAAGGCGGGCCTCGTTCGCTGCGAAGTTAAATACGTTAGTTGCGCAGGGTATAGCTCTGCGGCTGCTGCGCGGGATCCGGGCGGTACAGCGTCTTGCAGAATTCGCAACGGTAAATTTCCGCCTTCGGACCAATGACTGCCGCAACTTCCTTCGGGTAATCGTAGTAGCGCTTCAAGTGGCCGTTGCAGAGCTTGCCCTTTTCGTCTTTTTCATCGCAGGCCCGTTGTTTGGGCTTGCGTGTTTTGATTTTGGGTGAAGCGGCAGTCTCTTCTGGCATGGAGTTCCTCTCTACAATCCGTGGTCGCGGAAAAACGCTTTCATGGCGCTGCGGGCGTTTCGCAGTTTTGCGCCGATACCGCCGGAAAATTCAAATCGCAGAAAAGCGTCCGCGGCGCACTCCAGATCCGAACCGTAGCGGTACCACCACGGCTTTTCGCGTCTTGGCAGACGGTCGACATCAATGTATTTCATTTGTACCATTTCGAGCAGCCCGGCCTTCCCATGCGTGCGGCCCCAACCGCTTGCGCCACAACCGCCGTGCGGGGCTTCCGCAATGCCAAAATAGCTGATGGCATCGTTCACCATAACGGCGCCAGCGCGGAGTTCAGTGGCCAGCGCCATTCCTCGAGTTTTGCTCTTTGTCCAGATGCTCGCCGCAAGTGCGAACGGCGAATCGTTAGCTTGCGCTATCGCTTCCCTCGCATCCTTCACGACTCGAATCGCCAGGATCGGCCCGAAGGTCTCTTCTTGAAATAACTTCATGGTGGAATCGACTCCGGCAATCACCGTGGGCTCATAAAAGTTCGGGCCGAGTTCCGGGCGCGCGTTGCCGCCGCACAAAACCTTTGCGCCACGAGAGACGGCATCGTGCACCAAATCGCTCATACGTTGCACGTGTTGCGGCCGGATGAGCGGGCCGACGTCGGCCGCCGGATCGCTTCCCGGACCGATACGGAGCTTTCTTGTTTTTTCCACGCAGAGTGCTATAAATTTTTCCGCCGCGGCTTGCTCGACAAACAAGCGCTCCACGGAAAGGCAAACCTGACCACAGTTTGTGTAGCTCCCCCAGACCGCCGCGCTGGAAGCCACCTCCAGGTTCGCATCCGCCAGCACGATCATGGCATCTTTGCCGCCAAGTTCCAGCACGGAGGGAATCAGTTTTCTCGCGCATGCTTCCGCAACGCGCCGCCCAGTCGCCACGCTTCCAGTAAACATGACCTTGTCCGGAGAAGCGTCAATCAAAGCCTGGCCGACTTCCCCGCCACCCTGGACTACGGTGACAAGGTTTTTCGGGAAACCGGAGTCACTGAAAAGTTTTTCGATCAGCGCGCCGCACTGTGGCGTGAAGTCGCTGGTCTTGCATACAACGGCATTTCCGGCTGAAACGGCCGGAATGATCTCGCTGAGCGGGATCGCAAGCGGATAGTTCCAAGAAGAAATGATAGCGATGACCCCGAGAGGGTCATAAGCCAGATAGCCGCGTTTGGCTTTCGCGGCGGTGCTGTGATGAGGAACCCGCCGTGTGCGAAGCGCGCTCACCGCGTTCCTGGACCAGTATTCCGCAGAATCCAGCGCAACGAAAATATCCGCAAAGAGGGCTTCCACGCGGGGCTTGCCGGATTCGCGCACAACGGCATCCGCCAATTCGTTGCGCGAAGCCATCATCCGTTCGCGAAGCCCGCGCAACTTCGCGCATCGATCGCGAATCGGAATCTTCGCCCACTCTCCCTGGGCAACTCGCGCGTGAGAAACGATCTCCGGCAGCAAGGACGTCGGTGTTCTCTCAATATGTGCAAGCACTTCCCCCGTGGCCGGGTTGATCGAAGGAAGCGAATCGATGGGAATGGCTGTGGCCGCCATAAGCGGGATTCTAACCGATTTTAAGGCCTGAATGTGGAACCTCCGACTGCGAAGACCCTTGGCTGCGGGAGCAGCGGATGGCAATTCATGGCAGGCCGAGCCGGTAGTCCACGCCTCTCAAATGGAGGCCGGTTAATTTCACCAAATCCGGCGAATGGCAAACCGGTCAAAGATCTTTTCGTTGCTGACGAGCGGGACTTCCTCGACTTGGGCTTGAGCGATCAGCAGGCGATCGAACGGATCCTTGTGTGCTGAGCCGAGGCTACCCGCCAGCAAGGCATGCTTCATGGAAACCTGTAACTCAATGAAGCCTTCTTTTTCAATCTCCCTCTCAAGGCCGCGCACGAGTTCGGCTGACTTAAATTTGCCAATTTGCGTCTTGATTGCCAGTTCCCAACCGGATACAGCAGAAACGAACACAACCGCTTCCGAATCTTCAATAATCTCCTTGGCCTTGCGCGAAAGATTCTCCTTGGCTTCGAGCCACCACACTAAGGTGTGTGTGTCCAGCAGGACACGCGTCATTCGATGCCCCACTCGGCGAGCTCCTCTTTAGTAAGTGGCGCAAAGGCATCCGGAGTGTAAGAGATTCTTCCTTTCCATCTGCCCGGGATGCGCTTTTTTTTCTGATGAACCACAGGCACAAGTTTGGCTACCGGCGTCTTGCCGCGCGCAATGATCACTTCCTCGCCTCGGGCGGCCTTGCGAAGAAGCTTCGAGAGGTTGGTCTTGGCTTGGTGGACGGTATACATGGTTAGCTAAGTATATTAGCTAATTTTCCTACGGGCAAGGTCTTTTGCCCGGCCCAGGTGAACAACGCGGCTTGTTCAGAGGTGCCAGGCTTCTTCGTGCTGCACTTCGACCATAACGAGGCCTTGCGGTGGCACCGTAGGGCCGGATTTCGAGCGATCCCGGAGTTCGAACAAGCGATCGATATCCGCGGGGGCCAGTTTCCCGCGACCCACATCGAGCAGTGTGCCCACCATCTTGCGCACCATATAACGAAGGAACGAGCGCCCGCGAACGGTGAAAACCAACTCTTCGTTATCAGCAGTGCGGACAAACTCAGTCGAATAGATTTCGCGCTCCGTGGAGCGTTCTTTGTCGTCTTCTTCGGAGCCCGTCGAAGCCGCGAACGAGGCAAAATCGTGCGTGCCAACAAAGCGGGCCGCGGCGTCGCGCATGGCGTCTTCATCGAGAGGAAACGGATAGTGTAGAACGTAACGCCAGATCGTCGGCGGCACGACTCTCCCGCGATACAAACGATAGCGATAGGTCTTGCCCTGCGCCGACCAACGCGCGTTGAAGTCTGGACCGACTTCCTCCGCGCCCACGATTCGAATGGTGGGCGGAAGCAGCGCGTTCAAGGCGCGCTGAAAATCCTGCGCGGATAGATGCGATTGCGTCCGGAAGCTGCCGACTTGACCGAGCGCATGAACCCCGGCGTCGGTGCGTCCGGTACCACGCAAAACGACGTGCTCCTGCGTGAGCCGCCGCAGCACTTCAACGATTTCGCCTTGGATTGTTGGCTTGCCTGCTTGAATCTGCCAGCCGTGGAAATCGGTGCCGTCGTAGGCGATGGTAAGCTTGAAATAGCGCATGCCGAGCCGAGGACCGGGGATCACGACGCGCTGCGAACGAAGCGGCTCCCCGGCTTCACCGCCACACTGCCGCCGCGGCAGAGCGGGCAGTCTTCTTCCTCATAGCTGGCGATAGGCAATTGGATCAGCGATTGAGTGTCAACTTCGAAGTCGATCTTCCCGCCACTCCGATCGATTAGCGCGCCAGCCGCGACGACTCGCGCGCCGGCCTCTTCCACCACACGAATGGCTTCCTGCGTTGAGCCCCCGGTAGTCCACACGTCTTCGACAACCAGAACGTGCTGGTCGGGAGCGAGCGAGAATCCACGCCGCAGCGTCATCATGCCGCTGGCATCGCGCTCCACAAACAGTGCTGGCGTTCCCCCACCCGTCGAACTCTTCTGCTCGGGCAGCGCTCGGGCGACTTCCTGCCCGATGATAAGCCCGCCAATCGCCGGTGAGACGACTGCGTCAATCCTGGCATCGGAAAAGAGCGCCGCAAGCGCCTGCCCCAGCTTCTCGGCAAAGCGCGGATATTGCAGTACCAGCGCACATTGAACGTACGTGCCGCTGTGCAACCCGCTGGACAGCTCAAAGTGCCCGTGGCGGATGGCACCCGCCGTCTCAAAAAGCTTCAACAATTCTTCGCGCTTCAGCATTCGGCCCAGCTAACCGCTGCCAGCTCCTAACCGTCGAAATGTCAGCAGCCTAGCCGTCGCTCTCTGCGTTGTCAAGGATGGGGACCCCTGCTAGACTGCTTTCTTCGCCCGGTCGGCGCGGCGCAGCCTTCGGGAATAGTTTCCGGTTCCTCCCCGTCGGCGTGGCTGCGAAGCGGTCAGATTTCAGTCTTGACCCCAAAACGGTCAACTTCTTGATTTCTTGAAACAAATTCCATTCTGCGAACGTTTTACAGAGTTGAGTACATATAAATTAAGCCCCTTGGGGGACGAATCTTGAGGGTAAGGAGCACTATGAAGACGCTGTATGCTCGACCGCTGTTGGCCGCCGTGCTGGCCGTAACGCTCGTGGGAGGACCCATTTCCCCGGCCTTCGGGCAGGACCCGCCGCAAACTCCGCAAGCAGCGCCCGCCAAGGCCGCCACGCCAATCGTGCCGGTTTCTCTTGGCTCCGCAAAATACAATTACACCCGTTCGCCCAAGCCCTTTCCCAACCTGTTTGCTCCTTACAGCCCGATCAAGATAGCAGCGCCGATCCTCACCAATTCGCCCCGCATCGACCAGCTCATTCATGACGGAAAGCTGGAGTTAAGCATGCAAGAGGCGGTCGAATTGGCACTGGAAAACAGCATGGACATCGTAGTGCAGCGCTATAACCCATGGTTCGCGGACACCGGCATCCTCAAGGCGAAAGCTGGAGGCTTTGGAGGTGCTACTCCCGGTGCCGTGTTTGGCGGTTCCACCGCGAATAACCCGTTGCTGAATTTCGATCCCCTAATCACCACGACACTCTCGATCGACGATCGCAACATCCCGGTCAATAACCCTTTAACTTCCGGTACCGGCACGGGGCTTTCCTCCCTTGCGAGATTGACGTTACACACTTCGACTTTTAATACTCAGTATGCACAGGGTTTCCAGACCGGAACGACCTTCTTCACAGCATGGGACAACTCCCGGAACTCCTCCACTTCGGCCGCGAACTTGTTCAACCCTTCCGTGACATCTACGATTTTTGTCGGATTCCAACAACAGTTGCTGAACGGTTTCGGGCGTTCCGTGAACACACGAAACATCCGCATCGCCAAGAACAACCGCAAGATTGCGGATTGGGCCTTCACCCAGCAGGCTATCACCACCGTCACGAACACCATCAACGCTTACTGGGAACTGGTCTTCGCCCGGGAAAACGTAAAAGTTCAACAGCAAGCTGTGACC
>WNFH01009819.1_pt1 | contig 12907 bp, 15 predicted proteins | sample 5400411 | NCBI WGS metagenome assembly WNFH01 (sample SAMN13153347, study PRJNA577476) | soil metagenome | isolation source: 200 cm saprolite under Douglas fir tree site 2 hole 3 | place: USA:California | collected 2015-04-18
GGGAATAGCTTTTCGCCTCTACCAGGGGCATTTCCTTGGCCGAGAAGGCGAGCAGCCGTGGATGCTCGGGATGCGCGAGAAGCTGCGCAGCAAGTGGTTGCGTCACCTCGTTGCCCTGGGTCGGCACTGGGAGGCGAGCGGCGAATGGGACAAGGCGGCCGAACTTTACCAGCGCGGGCTGGAGCTCGACACCCTGGCGGAAGAACTGTACCGACGACTGATGACGATCTACCTGCGCCGTGGCCAGCGGGCCAGCGCACTGGAAGTGTATCGCCGCTGCCGGCAGATGTTGTCCGTAGTGCTGGGAGTGAAGCCCTCAGCCGAAATGGAAGCGTTGCGTCAGTCGGTGAGAACAGAAAACTGACTCGGCGGTGGTTCTCGCTACCCGGTATGCGCCCGATGTGGGGCTTGTCGATATTGCCAATCCGCATGCTATCTGCAAGTAACGCGCAGGTATCTTGAGGTCATTCTAATGAAATGCGGGTAGCCATGACGCCAATCGAACCCAAGACGAGCCGTTGGGATTCTGGTCCCGACTCGATGGAGTTTTCCAGCTTCGTCGACCTTGCGCGCTATCGAGCTGACACTCAGCCGCTGGACCGGGCCTACGTCTACTTGAAAGACGGGGAAGTGGAAACCGGCACGTTGACTTACCAAGCGCTGGATCAAACGGCACGGGCAATTGCGGTACAGTTGCATAAACACGTCAGGCCGGGTGATCGGGTTCTACTCGCGTATCCACCGGGCTTGGATTTCATCACCGCGTTTTTTGGCTGTCTTTATGGCGGCGTAATTGCGGTGCCGGTGTCTCCGCCGACCGGGCCGAGTGACTGGTCGCGATTTAAAAAAATCCTCCATGATGCCGGCGCGACCACTGTGTGTACGAGTACCAGTCGGATTGGCGGCATTCAAGTAGCGTCCGTCGCCGCCGGTTCAGACATGCAAGAAAAGTTACGCTACCTACTCACTGACAGTATTGACAAGAAGTGCGCTCGTGAATGGCAAGATCCGGACGTTGGTGAGGCGAGCTTGGCGTTCTTGCAATATACCTCGGGTTCCACCGGATTACCTAAGGGTGTCATGGTGAGTCACGGCAATTTGTTGCACAACGAATGGATGATTAGGCGAGGCTTTGAACATTCGGAACGGACCATAGTGGTCGGGTGGCTGCCGCTATATCACGATATGGGTTTAATTGGGAATGTACTGCAACCGCTCTATCTGGGAATACCATCGATCCTTATGTTACCGGTGGCCTTTCTAGTCAAGCCGGTGCGTTGGTTGCAAGCGATCTCCCGCTACCGCGCCACCACGAGTGGCGGACCCAATTTCGCTTATGAATTATGCGTGCGCCGCGTGTCCGAAGAACAAAAGCTTGGGCTTGACTTAAGTTGTTGGGATCTCGCGTTCAACGGTTCCGAGGTTGTGCGCCATGATACGTTGACACGATTCTCGGAAAATTTTGCATCCTGCGGTTTCCGCAAGTCGGCGTTTTATTGCTGCTACGGCTTGGCCGAGTCCACGTTATTTGTCACGGCCAGCGCGAAATCGGCCGACCCGATAGTGAAATCGATCGACGCCGACGCGCTTCAACAGCACCGGGTCGTTGCCGCCAGCGGCAAAACCAAAAACGCTATCGACGTTGTCGGATGTGGTCGAGCGCTTGAGTTGAAGGTGGTCATCGTTAATCCTGAGACGCGGTTGCTTTGTGCGCCGAACAACGTCGGTGAGATTTGGGTTCAGGGAAAAAGTACCGCGCACGGCTACTGGAATAATCCACAGAGTACCGAGGCCACATTCAATGCGCGCCTGGCCGATACGGGCGAAGGCCCGTTTATGCGCACGGGTGACCTGGGTTTCATTCAGGATGGACATTTGTTTGTTACCGGCCGCTTGAAGGATCTTATTATTATCCGCGGCCGCAATTATTATCCAAACGATATAGAAGCAATCGTGCAAGCAAGCCATCCATCCTTGAGAAGTGATAGCGGCGCCGCTTTTTCCCTCGATTTCAACGGTGAGGAGTCCCTGGTGATGGTGCAGGAAGTCGACCGGAGTCAGAGTCGTGATCTCGATTCAGTCGTCGTGCTCGACGCCGTGCGCTTCGCCGTGATGACACAACTCGGTCTTCCGCTTCATGACGTGGTCCTGCTCAAGCACGGTAAGCTGCCTAAGACCTCCAGCGGGAAGATTCGCCGTCGCGCCTGCCGCGAGTCCTATCTGGCTGGAACGCTGGAGGTGTTTAATGAGGTCAGCGAACAGGTCGCCGATAAGGTAAGGCACGCGACCGCAAGTGTCGCCAACGACAGTAGCAGCCTATGAGACCGGGGACGAAGTCGGTTCTACCAATCGTCGCGACAGAGCTCACGCGCAACTGGCTCTGGACGCGGCCTCAGCAAGTGTCCTTTACAGCCTCGGTGGCCCACCGTGCAAGCACGCCGGCGCATCGAGCGCGATTATCTGGAACGCGAACAAGAACCGGAACCGGCGCATTTTTTTGGGGAGCCGATCGAAAAACCGATCGCTGGCACGGCCCAGTCGGGTGCCCGCGCCTCGAAACGGGCGAGGTGCATGTTTGGCGCGCCCATGTGCCCAGTATTCTGTCTGTACGCTCGCGTTTGTACGGAACCTTATCAAGCGACGAGCGCGCTCGCACCGACCAGTTCTATTTTGAAACGGACAGACATCGATTCGTCGTGGGTCGTGGCGTGCTCCGCAATATCTTGAGTACGTATCTCAATATCCCTGCGAAAAATATCCGTTTTAGCTATGGCCGTCACGGAAAACCTGCCGTGTCAGCTCCCACCAACGTAACCGACATCCATTTCAATCTAGCTCATTCGGGCGATTGGATCGTTTGTGCCGCGGCGCGCGCACGCCCGGTGGGCATCGACATCGAATACGTACGGTCAAACGTCAACCACGAGGCCATGGCCGAGTTGGTGTTTTCCGACACGGATCGCCGCATCTTCGAGCGCATTCCGCCGCAAACTAAGCTGAAGTCCTTCTTCGATGCATGGACGGGTAAGGAGGCCTACGTCAAAGCCATTGGCAAAGGTTTGTCTTTTCCGCTGTGCCAGGTTGAAGGCACGCTGCGGCGCAACAGCGCGCGGCCGCAATCGAGGGTAACTTCAGTGCAGGGCGCGGGGCGTTGGTCCTTCTGTGCTTTGGATGTCGGCGAAGGGTACGCCGCCGCCCTGGTTGTCGGCGGGGATGTACGCAAACTTAGGTTCTTACAATGGAACCAATGTAACTGATGACGATCTGTCAGCGACAATGTCGGTGCGCCTGCACGGCGAATATTTATCGCCGTTGCCGGCAATTGCCGTCCGTGATGTTGGTGCCCAAGCCCTCGGCGAGGACGCTAGCGTAATATTGGTGCATGAGCATAACAAGCCGACGTTGCAGTCCGCCCCAAAACTCTTTGTGCAACCGACCCTCCTCACTGGAGGCTGCCTAGCAGAGTGATGAAAAACTCGTTTTTCATCACCCTGCGGTGGCCGCTCTCGCGCCTCCTGCGATGCACAGGGATGTGCGAGTGTCCTGAGAGGCAGGATGCCGAAAGGGACCGCTCGCGGCACTTGGGCTTCCTGCCCATCGCGGTATAGGGACGTACCGCCATTTTTGCTTGACGCATCCTGCGCCAAGCCCCTACGGGGCTGACGCGAAAATCCGCTCCTGGCGGATTTTTCAAAACACGCTTAAGTGTTTGAAAAATGAAGCAAAGCAAAAACCGTGCTGTGCAGGATGCACGAATGCCGCGAGCGCAGGGAGGCGCAGGAGCGGCCGCTTTTTGCTTTGCGTGTTGACAATTTCTCCGGGAGAGAGTGGGCGCTACATAGTAGCGCCCCCAGGGCGAGGACCAGGGGCGAAGCGGATCAAGAGGAAGGTCCGGTGGACCTTCCTCCCTGCTTCGCGGGGTTCGCCATGGAAGGCGAACCCCGGCTTTCGAGCAAAGCCAGGACTGCGAAGCGAAGAAAGGTCCGAGTCAAAAAGGCATGGATGGACTTTTTCAACAACCTGCTAGTGTTGCGTCCTATAAATAACTTTATCTATGGATGGACTTTTTCAACAACCTGCTAGTGTTGCGTCCTATAAATAACTTTATCTATGTTAGGTACTGCACCATCCCTATCGCTTTCCTGTTGTAGCCTGGATGAAGGCCGGACGCGCCGAAATCCGGGGACCTTCGCCGTGACCTGGATTGCGCTCAATCCAGTCTACAACTTACCGAGAGTTATTTGTGGGACACCATACTAGACTTCCTTCGGCATGGTTAGCGCCTTTCCGGTGATTTTCTCTCAATCAACCTGGTGCTAAAAATGCCGGTCAGGTCAGCAACACTCACATAAACGGCCGCTGGGGGCGGTCAATCGAGGGTCGCTCAATCGACGGACGCTCTGGCCGCGGCGGTTGCTGCTCCAAAGGTCGTGGGCCCTTCTCATGTAACGCGGTTGGTTGTCTTGGCAACTCCGCGTGCAGGAAGTCCGCACGCAGCATGATGCGCGCCGCAGCGACGCTGCCGTCCGCACGGAGTATCCCTTGGATAGCAACCGGCATGCCTGGCGTAAGTTGCGCCGTCATTCCCCCAATGAATTGCGTATCCTCGCCGTAACGCACCAGCGTACCGTTACAGACAGCCTGTCCCAGAGCCGGGTGCGACTGGATGTGACCTGCGATCTCCACGTGCGAGCCAACCGGACCAAGATCGCGACGTTCGAGTTGCACCGCCTGCGCCTGGGGCAGTCCGGCGCGATAGTAACCTCTCGCATACACTGATTGTCCGACTGCGAGATCCGGCGGCAAGCGCTGGGGGGTAACGGTCAAGGTTTGGGTACCAATGGTTAACGCGCCGCGCGCCCGATCTAGGGCGCGCAACGTCCCACGGAGCATGAAGGGGACATCGCCCGCCGTGGATACCACCGGGCGGGAGATGCGCGTCGCCGTCCACGAGCCGTCCTCGCGCATCAGGCCGCTAACCGCGATGGACTCGTTCACGCGGACCTGTGTCAGGCTAAACGGCTTGCCGTCTGGTGTCTCTCCGAAAGTATCCGGCATGACCCGCACTACTTGACCCAGTACGGTGACCGTTCTGGCCTCAACATCTACCTTCTCCACCAGACCTTGCAGCGCCTGTTCGACAGCGATACGCAGCGCTTGGCTGCGCCCGCTGGCGGCATCGACACGGCCCTGGACCACTACTACATCACCGAGACGCAGGTCCCGTTCGTTTAACGAAGCGCCATCAGCAGTGATGGAGGTATGCTCGCTGAGGAAGTACTCCCGGCCGTTGACAAAGATGCTGCCGAAGCGTTGTACCGGACCGACACTGGTATTCCCGGTGCCACCGATGCCGTCTTGATCCCGATCAGCCGCGGTCACGGAACAAACCACGCCAAAGAGGATCAGCAGTACCACCGCGTACCCGCGGATGTGTTTAGCTTTCGTCGGATGTATCATCGCGCTTTTGCCTTTGCCTTGCAGATCTTGCCCGTGCCGGCATCGAAATGCTGTCGTCTTCATAATAGTAAACGCCAAGCCGCATCCGGCGGCCATGCTTCACGCGCTGCTGGATCGCCGCGGTGTTGAGAGGCATCAGCCGTCGGTTTATCTCCTGAAGAAAGCGTTCCGCGTGTTCGACCAACTCCGGCCGCACCCGATTCAGGGACTCCGCGTCAATAAGGCGGTAATACACCGCGCGCTCCAGAAAGGGGGCTTGCCGGTCGGTGATGTTGCGCAACGCACTTCGCAGGTGATCGCCTACGTTGGCGCCGAGAAACGCAAGCTTGTCCCGCGGCAGCGCCGACACATAGGCACTGCGCACCAACCGAACCTTGTCTTCTTCCAGTTTGGCCACGCCGGTGCGCAGCAGCTCATCAAGCACCACCGCCGGGCGCATATCGGCCTTTACCTTCTTCACCAAGGCCTCGAAACTCGGCGTACCCGCCGTATTGCGTACCGCCAACGGCTTCGGTTTACCCCGTGAATCGAGGTAACGCGGCGTGGACACCCATTCGGCGACCACGCGCACGGCGAGGCTGGCGCGGCGGCGCAGCACGGGCGGGTTCGCCTCCCTGGGCCGCTTGGCGCGCAGGCGTTTGACGTCCTTGCGGTGGATACCCGTCAGCAGGCTCACGCGGCTGTCGGTGATGGGTTCGCCGCGACTGGTATCCTGCCGCAGCGCCTCCATCACGTATACCTCTTTAAGCACCTCACCCATCACCGCATAGGTCCAGCTACGCCCGATCAAATAGCGGATCAGCGGGTGGAGAATGGCAAGCACCGCATTTTTCAGGTCGGCATCCATGTTCCAACAGGGTATTTAATGTATTTCGGTCGCACCTTTAAGGGCCTTACCATTTGTCGGCAGACCCCACCTTTCGTCGGCACGCCTTTATCTAGATTAGCACAAAAACTTGACCGTGGGAATTTTTCCCACTACATTTAACCCAAGCCGAGCGGAGAAAACCCGACACGGTTCGCCGTGGGAACCGCGGCCGCATCCGCGATGACCGAAAACTTCTATTAAGGAGTTATTGATGCATTTGAAATCGGCCCTCACTGGAGCGTTGCTCGCCGCCGGTTGCACCGGCGCCTCGCTCGTGGCGCACGCCGCCACTAGCATGTTGATAGGCATCGCGCCGTCTTATTCCGAGGGTGACTATGGCGCCGCGAGCACCACCAAGATCGACTATGTGCCGGTGTACCTGAAGTACCAGGCGGACGATTTGAGCCTTAAGCTTACGGTCCCTTATATCTCGGTGGAAAGCGCCGGCGCGGTGGTGTCGGGCGGTACGGTGATTGGCAAGCCCGGTACGGGCGGAAGACGCACTACTGCCACCGAGAGCGGTCTGGGAGATATCTGGCTCGAAGGCCGTTATCGCCTGCACGGAAGCGGCGCCGCACCGGATGTCATTCCCTATGCCAAGGTAAAGTTCGGCACCGCCTCCCGCGGCAAAGGGCTTGGGACCGGAGAGAACGACTACGAGGCAGGGGTGGGGCTGGAGTGGGCGGTTGGGACCAAGACATTTCCGTTCGTGGACGTGGGCTACCGGGTGCTCGGGCAGCTTCCTGGGGTCACGTTGCAAGATTTTGCCACCTATGATGCCGGCGCCATGTTGAAGGTGGACAACAAGAACTTCCTGACCGGCATGTTCGCCGGCCACGGATCCGCCGTGGCGGGACAAGCGGGTGCGGCGGATCTGGTTGTCGCTTGGAACCACTCGCTCAGGCCCGCCGCCGTATTGCAGGCCTATTTCGACAAGGGCTTAAGCGACGGAAGTCCAAACTACGCCGTGGGCGTAGGAGTGGAAACCCGTTTTTAGTCTCAACCCCAACTGATAGGAGATTGTTGCCATGAAACGTAATACTTTATTAACTACCATGATGTGTGCTCTTGGTCTTGCGATGTCCGCCGTGCACGCGGCCGACACCGATAGCGATGTGAAATCCGGCGCCACAAAGCCGGCCGCCTCTTCGAACGCCGCCACCCCGGCGCAGCCGTTCCCGGGCCAGGGCAAGGCGGCCACCCCGGCGATGCCGGGCAACCCGATCGCGCAACAAAAAGTCACAGCCAACCGCGAGAAGGCGGAGGACAATCGAGCCGCGGCGGCAAAGCGCGCGGCGGCGGCAAAACAGCACGGGGAACGCGATAGCATGGAGCGGCACACTGTCTCCAAACCGGAGATCCCTCGACCCATGATCCATCGGTAAGCAGTAAGCTAGGTTCTTTAAGGCGCAACCCCATGGCTGCTACGCGGCCATGGGGTTTTGTTGAGTAGCGCTACGCAGTCGACGTGCTGCCTACACCTCAATTTGTACGTAGGGGACATACGTAGTTTGTTGACTTGCCTAAAGTGCTCGGTTGATCGCTCCATCATTTTTACGCAACCTCGCGCACGACCTCTTCCGATTGTGCCTTTGCCGAGGCAATGGCGCCCTTGACCGCGTCTTCACCCATCGCAACGCCTTCAACGCGCACGACCTGAACGTCTGTTATCCCGATGAATCCGAGGACGCTGCGAAGATAGGATTCCTGGAAGTCAAATTTCTTCATCGGTCCGTCGGAATAAACGCCACCGCGGGAGACCACGACAATCGCCTTCTTGCCTTGGAGCAGTCCTTGAGGGCCTTTCTTGGAATAGGAAAACGTGCGGCCGGGGCGCACGATGTGATCGATCCATGCTTTCAGGCTGGAGGGCAGCCCGAAGTTGTGCATGGGTACAGCAAACACGATGACGTCGGCGGCTCCGAGCTCGTCGACTAAAGCGTCCGATACGGCAAGCGCTTTTGCTTCCGAAGGGCTGCGCTTTTCGGGCGGCAGCAATCGCCCGGTGACAAATGCTTCGCCAACGTGGGGCAGGGGGTCTTTAGCCACATCGCGCACAACCACCTTTACCGCAGAATGGCGGGCCTTGATGTCATCGACGATGCGCCGCGCGATTTGATGGGAATAGGATTGCGCTCCCCGAGGACTGCTCGAAACAAACAATATGCTATTCATTCAGGTGCTCCTGTCTGTAAAATCAATGAGTTATATAACCAACCGTTGTTTTACGACGGAATTGATGTTACTATACCGTCTAGTATCACCAAGAATGATACTGACCGGTCACTATCATGTCAATATGGGACCTATCTAAAATGAGCGAAAAGGTAAAAGCCAACGCGGCAACGGGAAATCGAATGAGCGCGCGCGATCGCATCTTCAAAACGGCGAGCGACCTGTTTTATCACAAAGGAATACGCGCCGTGGGGGTTGAAACCATCGCGGAACAGGCGCATACCACCAAAATGAGCTTGTACCGGAGTTTTCTGTCCAAGGACGCGCTCGTCGCCGAATGGCTACGCCAACACGACGTCACGTTTTGGCAACATTGGAACGAAATGCTGAATCAATATCCCAACGATCCGCGCCGCCAGTTAAGTTTGATTTTTGGGAGGATCGCTGAGCACGTCGCTGATCCGAACTTGCGCGGCTGCCCGATTGCGAACGCGGCGGTCGAGTTAACGGATCCGAACCATCCTGCGAGAAAGGTAATTCAGGAGCACAAGGCGCAGTTACGCGCGCGCCTGGTTCAGCTATGCACTAAGATGGCGGTCAGCGATCCGGCCGCGTTAGCCGATGCGCTGTTTCTTCTTATAGAAGGCGCGCAAGCGAGCACGCAAAGCTTAGGGCCGTCGGGGCCGGGGAGTTCCATTGCCCGCGCGGCGGAAACTCTGATCGATGCACATCTGCGGAAAACTAAAACAGGCGGTTGATCTCGAAGCAGCTTGCGCTGGTCGCCCTGAGTGTCGCGGCGGCAAGCGTGTTGGCGATGGGGCAAGGCCTGCGCCGGGTCATCGATCGCGGCTTCGGCATTCCTTCCTTTAACTCTGTAGGCGACTACGACGAGAACGGCATGACTGAGCGGGGCAGGTAGACTCTGCGGCAAGGACGGTCTTACAACTATGAACCATCGGACCACAGAAGGCCCTGCTGCGGAATCGCTCGATCCCCTGGACGTGGTTATTCGGTATCACCAGGAGACGAAACATCATTTTTTCCGCTATGCGCGCGCGCCCGGCTACCTGGACTGGGCGAATCAGCCGGATCCGTTTCGACGCTATGAGGGATCTCCGCTCGTTCCCTTACCGCTCCTGAAACCTGATGACGCGCCGTTCTCGCCGCGCTATGAAGACTTGTATCGCCCCGGAGCAATCGCGAGCGCTCCGGTCAGCGTCCGCACCGTTTCGCGCTTTTTTGAATATTCGTTGGCCATTTCCGCTTGGAAGCAGGCCGGTGAGGTCCGCTGGGCGCTTCGAACCAACCCGTCGAGCGGCAACCTGCATCCAACCGAAGGCTACTTGCTCATTGATAAAATCCCAGGCCTTTCGCCATTCCCGGGTCTTTATCACTATACGGCCAAGGAGCATGCGCTGGAGCTGCGAGCACAGTTGCCGAAGGAAAGCTTTTCTTTGCTTATGCAAGGATTTCCGCGCAACGCCTTTTTTGTGGGCTTCACCTCAGTGAACTGGCGGGAGACCTGGAAGTACGGAGAGCGGGCGTTTCGCTATTGTCAACATGACGTGGGCCACGCGATCGGCAGCGCCCGCATTGCGGCCCAGACCCTGGGCTGGCGCATGCTGCTGTTGGACGGCCTGGCCGATGACACGGTTGCCGCCTTGTTGGGAGTCGATCGATCCGTGGATTTCGCAGGGGCAGAGCGGGAGCACCCTGATTGCCTCGCGGTCGTCTGGCCCGCCGGTCGAGCTGCCGGTCCGGCCACTGGAAAAACAATCTCCGTGCCCCGGTCCCTCGCCCCTGATGCGGTTCGCGCGTTGACGCAACACATTTGGCACGGCAAGGCCAACCGGCTGAGTCGAGACGATCCCGTGCAATGGGAGATCCTCAACCAGGTGGAAGTCACATCGTGGAAGTCGAGTACTGAACACGGGGTCGTCGAACTGAATCACGATAGTCCTTGCATTGAGACCCTGATTAACCCGAGCGCCCATGCGCCGAGCATCTACCCGGGTCAGCCAAGGGCTGGACAGGTGATCCGTCAGCGGCGAAGCGCGCTTGCGTTCGATGGCAAAACCTCGCTTTCAGTCGACCGCTTCTTTAAGATGCTGGCCCGCGTCATGCCACGGGTTGGTCGTGACCTGTGCCGGCGTCCCATGCCCTGGGACCTCCTGCCCTGGGGACCGGCGATTCATCTTGCCCTGTTCGTCCATCGGGTGGATGGCCTTGCCCCCGGTCTCTACCTGCTGGCGCGTGATCCGGCAAAGGTGGGCTTGCTCAGGCGGGCGATGTACCAACAATTTGCCTGGACCTCAGCGCCTGGCTGTCCAGAGGACTTGCCTCTGTTTCTCCTGCAAGAGGGCGATGTGCGGCAATTGGCTGCCGAGGTCAGTTGCCATCAAGATATTGCCGGGGAGAGTGCGTTTTCCTTGGGGATGATCGCGGAATTCGAATCAAGCCTGCGGCGGTACGGACCGTGGTTTTACCGGAGACTTTTCTGGGAGACCGGGGTGATCGGCCAGGTGCTTTATTTAGAAGCGGAGGCGACCGGCGTCCGTGCGACCGGAATCGGCTGTTTTTTTGATGACCCAGTCCATCAGGTAATGGGATTCAACGACGCAACGAGTCTGTAGGAAAACCCAAAAATCAAAATTTTCAGAAACGTAACTCAACCGTAGTAACACTTGTGCTGACATCTCTTGTCGCCTGGCTGACGCTATTCACGAGTAGCCTGTTCGTAGCTACTTCGGACGCTCATTGTGGGTCTCCGTAAGGAACACTGCCAGCGTAGACGCTGCACCGGCTGCAAGCTTGGCATGGCGAGACTGGAGCCCCTTCGCCCCGGCGGCTTTGCCGTGGCCAGTGCCGTAGTGGTTTCGCAGTTCAGCGACTCCCTGCGTGATCGTCGCAAGATTACTGAGTAGACGTTTGATCGTTTCTACTGCCTTCGCCTTCTCTGGAATGTCGTCCGGCGTTAGCTCAAGTTCTTTGCTCGTGAGCTTCACGAGTTCGGGGAGGTCTGCGTTCTTCGAGAACTGAACTGCACGATCCGTAAGGATCGTTTTACAGCATGTCTCCACGAGCTCTTTGGCAGTGCCGATTGCGAGGCCGGGATCATTGATGACCGCTGCTTCAATCCGAGTGATTTGCTGTGCGACATATCCGGGGTCCGTCCCAGCAAGTGTGTCTCGAGCGGCCGACAGCCCTGGCGTAACCCCGACACCGACATAGCGCCCGATATAGACTGGCTTCCCCGAAAGGCGCGTGCGCTCGACAAGTTGAAAGCCGTCGTTGTGGAGGAATTCATTGAAGAGTTGGCACAGACGCTCCGATTCTGTGACATCAGGTCGGACAACAGGATGAAGGGTTTCGGTAAGAAATCTAAGGAAGACCTCGTCGTCTCCGTTCAAAAGGTTGAAGCGTCGATCGTAGAAGACCCAGTCTTCATCCCAATCGAAGTTGTTGACGCGGTGCTGCCAGATGTCGCCCGCTGCGTCTTTGAATCTGCCGTCGGTAGACGGCAGGCTTTGCAAGTCGAAAAGCCGGGCCAAGAACTCTGACTCTTCGAGCCGACCGCTCCAGGTCACCTTTTCAGCAACCATGGAATCGATGATGTCGCGGCGAGTTATTTGCGAGATCTTCATTGCATAAGCAGCGTATCGGCGCCTGTCAGAGGGCTAACGTCGAAGGTAACCGGCGCCCAACAAGCGGCGTGCGGCGTGCCGGAAAACGAGCGCCAAGGTCATTTCTTGAGGCGTTCGGTAATCGAAGTTTTAACTTCTTCCCAAGGCACGACGTCGTCGGGGTTTGCTTCGTGCTCGGCGATTCTGCGGTCAAGCTCAGTCCGTTGGGCTTCGGTCAGCGGCACCGCGCTGCTATCCGCAGCAATGCTATCCCAAAGCTCTTCAACCAATCTCAAGCGCTCCTCGATCCCGATGCGTTCAATACCCAATGACTTTAAGTGAGACGGCCATGATGTCATCTGTGCAAGTCTTAGTAATCATCGTAGCAGGCCGCTTCACGTCGTGGAAGTCACAGTCACGTGCATAACGACCAAGCTCACTGGCGCGACGTCAGGAGCAAGCGTAGCCCGGATGAAGTAAAACGAAATCCGGGTATGTTTTGCTTACGTCTCATTGATTTCATTAGCCACGATTTTTGAAAAATGTGCAAAATTCGACTTTTCCTACAGGCTCAACGCCCCGGTTGAGCGGCTGAGTTCCCGCGAGCGAAGCGAGCGGGAGTTCGGTCCGTCTCGAACCGGTTGTTAGCCCTTTATGCTGCCAACTCCAGCAGCGTTGCGGGATGTTTTTCTGCGATTTTCAAGAGAGACTTGGCCGCGCCCGATGGTTGCCGGCGCCCTTGTTCCCAATCTTGAAGGGTGCGAACCGATACGCCGAGCAA
>WNFH01005097.1_pt1 | contig 12906 bp, 11 predicted proteins | sample 5400411 | NCBI WGS metagenome assembly WNFH01 (sample SAMN13153347, study PRJNA577476) | soil metagenome | isolation source: 200 cm saprolite under Douglas fir tree site 2 hole 3 | place: USA:California | collected 2015-04-18
CCACTACAACCGCGGTCGACCTCACATGGCACTCGATCTCATTGCACCCGATCCAAGGCCAACACCGGCGGCCGGCACAATCGTGCGCGAGCGAATGCTGTACGGCCTCACCACCTAGTACTCACGCGCGGTATAGACTCGCAGCGCGACGCCTTGTAATTCCCCGGGCCGCCGGACAAGTTCCGGCCTGTCCATCGTCGCTCGCGGCCTGCCGGAATACTTGCGCACCACACGTCCATAGCGCCACGCGGTTCATGGCGCAGATGGTCTCACCAGACCGGTATTGACCGCAACGTCGCCATCCTGCGGCAGGTCATTGGCCGAGGACGCGTGTATCTGTCGAACACGACTTTGCGCGGTAAGTTTGCGCTCCGTGCCTGCATTGTGAACCACCGAACGACCGACGACGACATCGCCGCCGTTGTCGAGGAAGTGCTCGCGGCCGCCGAAGAGACTGCCTGAGGCAAGGGTCTTTCCTGTGCTGCTCAAGTTGCGGGTCTTCGACTTTGGCCCTCTCGCGCATGATCCTGATTGCGACTGGCGTGTGCGGCCGCTCGCCCTCGCGCTTCAGATCGGCCTGCCGGTCATTTTCGGCGCTCGTTTGATGACAGCTTGTTTGACAGCTTAACCGTGAGACGCCCTGACACTCCCTAAGACGTCCTGAGACAGTTGCGTCATGTCTTCGAATACAGGTGAGACGCGCTGACACTCTGTGAGACGTGCTGAGACGATCAGTCGGGAGTCTCTTAATCCCAAGGTTCAGGATTCGACTCCCTGCGCGAGCACCAAAATGCGCTGTCGATACCCCATTTCGGCCCATTCAGTGGGCGAATCAAGCCTTCCGTGGGGACCAGCGCAAATTCCTCGTCCGTTTGACAGCTTATCTGACAGTTTATGAGTGAATCCCCTACATCGCGCACTGCGTCATGTCAAGTGGTTCTGGCGGTCTAGGCGGAAGCACGGATCAGATAGTGCGAATCGCTGGGAGCACCATCTATTTGCGGTCATCCTTTCAGCGCGTATTCAATGGCAGCTCTCGCGGCATTGCACGGCCTTCAGCCCAGCACGCAGCCGATCGCTTTGGACCCAGCTCGCGACGGCTGTCTTCGATCCACCGTTCAACCAGCGGCTTCGTAAGGTTAACTGGAGCGGCGCCGACGGACTCAGCCAGCGACTCCGATGCGCCGCCAATGTGCAGCGCTCGAATCGGATGCGACTGTGCGGCGGCCAGTGCGGCAAAGTACATGAGGTTTGCAGCCATGCCGACTGTGAAGTCGAGCGTGTCCGCGATCGTCAAGGCTTTTTCCAGATGGGTACGAGCCGCGGCCAAGTCGCCACTCTCTATCGCATTCAAGCCCAGGTATCCGAGGTTTGTGATTATTGGTCGCTCGTTACCAAGGTGCTCACTCAGCGCAAGGCTTTCCTCCAGGCACATGCGCGCCCCGCCATGGTCTCCTTCTTTGATGGCCAACCGACCTAAGTTCCTGATGATCCACTCGACCGCCCTCGCGTGCTTCGCTTCCTTAGACATTGCCAGGCCGTCGTCGTACTGCTTGTGCGCCTTCTCGAGATCCCCTTGCCATTCCGCGAGGTGACCGACCCATACCAGCGCTTCACCAATTCCCTTCACGTCATCCAGCTCGCGGTAGATGTCCAGGCACTCATGCCAGCGCGCGGAGGCACCGCCGATGTCTTGGCGCCAGTAGGAGATCTCTCCCGCCAGTGCAAGCGCCTGCGCCCTGAGCTGGTTGCGGAGGGTATATGCGGCCAGCGACCTTGTGAACCAACCATCGCCTTCCTGAACGAGGCCGTGAATCTGCCAGAAGTAGGTCAGCGCATCGTTCAGCCGCAGGTTGGCTTCCGGTTCACGACCGCTACTCCACTCAAGCGCCGACCGGAGGTTGCCGATGTCCTGGGCAATGCGCGAGTGCCACGCCTGGTGCTCATGGCCGATGAGATGCGGAGCAGCGCCTTCGGCGAGTGACAAGAAGAACTTACAGTGGCGCAGGCGCACTCGCTCCGACTCCCCGCTTTCAGCCAGGCGGTCCCGCCCGTAGTGATGCAGGGTCTCGAGCATCCGGAAGCGGATCGATTCCGACACCTCACCGTCTGCGACGACCAGCGACTTGTCCACCAGGCCGCCGAACAAGCCCGTGATCGCCGCGCGCTCGAGGTCGTCGCCGGAGCAGACCTGTTCGATTGCCTCGAGGCTGAAGCTGCTGGCAAAAACCGACAGGCGCCGGAAGAGCGTTCGCTCCCGATCGCTCAGTAATTCGTGGCTCCAGTCGAGGGCTGACTGAAGGGACCGATGCCGCGCGGGCCCCGCCCGACTGCCGCCCGTCAGCACCGCGAATCGATCCTGCAGCCGACACAAAATCTGGTCCGGGGACATCAAGCCGGCAAGCGCGGCGGCCAGTTCGATCGCCAGTGGGATGCCGTCCAGCCGGCAACAGAGCTGCGCTACGGCGGGAGCGTTCTCCTGAGTCAGCTTAAAGCCGGGCGCAACTAGCTGAGCGCGATCCAGAAACAGGTCGACGGCTTCGCACTGTACAAGTTCATGCAGATCGACAGGTGCGGCCGGATCGGGGACGGCCAGCGGGGCAACTCGCCAGACCGTCTCGCCGCTGATGCCAAGGGGCTCACGGCTGGTGGCCAGTACCGTGATGCCGGGACAGGAGCGGAGGATGCTGTCTACAAGACCGGCGCAGTCTTCGATCACGTGCTCGCAGTTGTCAACGACGACGAGGCTGCGACGCCCGTGCAGATGCTCTACCAAAGTCTGGGCCATGGGTTGACGTGCCCGCTCGTGAACGCCTAGCACGGAACCAAACACCCTGGATGCTAGATGGCCGTCTTTGATGGGAGTCAGGTCCACGAGCCACGTCCCATCTGCATACACATCCGGCGTTCGGGTAGCCACTTCGAGCGCCAGGCGAGTCTTGCCCGCGCCGCCGACCGCGGTAAGGGTCACTAGGCGCTTCGTCGCCAGGAGACGCTCGATCTCAGCGAGCTCGGTCCCGCGACCGACAAACCTCGTCAGCTGGAGGGGGAGGTTGTGTCGGTGCCCGTCAGACGAATCTGCTGTTGAGCCGATTGCCTGCTCGTGCGCGACCCACGCTGCCACTTGGGAGCGAGAGTTGAAACCCAGCTTGTTGAAGATCTGCTTGAGGTGCCATTCCGCCGTCCGGCGGGCGATGAAGAGCCTCTCCGCTACCTCGCGATCAGTCAGCCCATCCCTTACAAGCCGGGCGACCTGCAACTCGCGGGCTGTAAGTCCCATCTCGAGCTTTCTGCCCATGCGCCAAACCCGAGGCCAGTTTAGACGCCAAAGAACCAGTAGCCGACCCCGTAGTTCTCTTGGTGACGCTGGCCGCGAACAGTCCTAGGGTGCGAATTGGGACGCAGACATCCAGGGAGAAGGAGGTTCGAAGCACTCGTGGAACTCAGACAGAACATGCGCCGTGCAACGACCCGACCAATGGCGTGGGTCGTCGCAATGCTGCTTGCGCTGATGCTTGGACTCATGGTCGGGTACGTGCTCGCGAGCATCGCACCCGCCCACCCTACCGGTGTTGGCCAGGCGCCAGTCATCACCGGCGACTCCCCGCGAAATGGCGGCCCCGGCGGCCAGATCGGAGATTCGACGGAGCCGAATCAAACCTCGCGAGGTGGCGGCCCCGGCGGCCGAATCGGAGACGTTCCGTAAACGGATGCACGGCCACCACAGTTCACTCAAATGGAGAGTTAGTAATGAGACGCATTGCGTTGTTGTCGATCCTCGGTAGTCTGGGCATTCTCGTCGCCGTGATGAGCGCGGACACCTCGCTGGCAACGGCACCATCCGGGTTTAGCGCCAACTACACCTATCGCGCAACCCTCCCGCCGTTCCACTCCGATTCCAATGACTACAAGGTCTTCCAGAAAGATTCGGAAGATATCGTGATGCGGGAGCTGACCATAGTCCGGGGTGGCAGCAGTGGCTGGCATTTCCACCCCGGCCCCACCTACGTCATCGTTGCCCAGGGCACGGACAGTCTTTACGAGGCCAATGACCCGACGTGTACCGCACGCAACTTCGGGCCCGGCGATGGGTTCGTCGAGCCTGCGGGCGACGTTCACATCAGCCGGAACGAAGGGCCCGCCAACCTCGTGCTGTTCGTCACATTCATGGACGTTCCGGTCGGCGGGGCGTTCCGGCTTGACGCTCCGCGTCCGGGCAACTGCCCGTTCTGACTCCGACGACAAGGTGGTGTGAGGACGGTCAAGGTGTCGACCGCCCTTTCCCTTATTTGCAGTTCGGGTCGAAGAGGGCCGCCCCTCTCGGATCTTCCTGACACCTTAACGACACCTTTACGCGGAGACTCTCGGTCACCATAGCGATCGTTGACGAGGCCGGCATTGGGCCGATGGCGATGTCAGCCGAGAGCTCGTACGAGCCAGCGACCAGTTCGCCGAGGCCGGCCAATAGCATCGGAGTTCGACAGCTTGTTTGACAGCCTAACCGTGAGACTTACTGACGCTCCATGAGACGTCCTGAGACGACTGCGTCAAAGATCCGAATATCGGTGAGACGCCCTGATCCTCCCTGAGACGTCCTGAGACGATCTGTCGGGAGTCTCTTAATCCCAAGGTTCAGGGTTCGACTCCCTGCGCGAGTACCATCGACGGCGGTTTGAGTTCAAATCGACCCCATATCTGGGGTTGCTGACGCGACGTGTCATGGCCAACCGCTGTTTGACAGCTTGACTGACAGCTTGGCGAACAGCTGTAGGGGGCCAGAACGGCGCCGCCCAGGCCAATCCTGAATTCAGAGAAGACGCTTGGACCCCCGTGCAAGGAAGTCGAAATCCCCACGTACGCCCGCTTGGGCGAAATACACGCGGCGCTCCATTGTGGACCTAGGCTCACCGCCAGGTGATGCTGGCGGGGAGGGGCCAGCAGGCCCAAGCTTCGACTGCCAGTTGTGGGCCGTGGGCGATCAGTCGGCCCGCGCCAGTGCCTCGGCGGCACGGAACCGCGCATGGCTCACGACCAGCAAGTGCGCGGCCGAGACTGAGCGACAGTCGACTCGTGAGGGCCGCGGTCGCGCATCGCGTTCCAATCCAAGGTGTCGCCCGCACCGAGCCGGCCGGATCGGCCATCACGGCATGTGTCCAGCACGCCCGAAACAACGATGACGAACTGATGGCAGAGACGTCCCGGCTCGGCGAGCACGGTGCCTGGGGGGCGCACGCCTCGTCCAGGAATGGAAGCAGCCCGCGCAGCTGCGCGTCGTTCCAACCGGCCAGCTGAGCTCGTTGGTCGCGCGCAAAACGTAGGCGCTCGCGGTTACTCATGACCGTTCCCAGTCGCGAGCGGGATGACCCCTTCGCCAACGCCCCCTGAGAACACCAGCCGCGCGCCCGGTGCGATCCGCCTCAACAACCGCACCGCGCCGAAGTTGTCGCCCTGGATGGCAATCGCAAAGGCGTCGATACCTTCGGCGACGGCGCGATCGGCTAGAGCGGCGATCAACCGCGTGCCCAGGCCCTGCCGCTGCCAGCCGTCCGCGACGACGATCGCGAGCTCGGCGCGGCGGGCGCCCGACAGCCGCGAGTACTGCGCCACAGCGACGACCTCGCCTCCCTCCACGGCGGCGATCGCCTCGCGGTCGTGGTGGTCGACACGGAGAAGCAACCTGATGAAATAGTCCGGCTTCGAGATCGGGCTGAAGAACCGTCGATAGACCGATTCGGGTGAAAGGCGGTAAAAGAGGCGGCCCAGGAGCTCGCCATCTGATGTCTCCAGGCTTGCAAGTCCTGGTCGCCCATCGCGTCCAGATTCGATTTCGATCAATTTACGGCTCCTCCTTTGATTGCTGACCCGGGTTCGGGCCGCTACCGCCACGCTATGCGTGGCCGGAGGAGTTGACCAGCGGGCAAATGGCCCGTTCAGGTACCTATTTCAAGTACCCATTTCTTTCAGATCTTGGCAAGGAACTTGGTCATGACCGACCCGAAGGTGGAATCCCAGTGCGGCTCTTCGTCTCGGTCGGGGGATGACGCTGATCACTATCGGCGTCCGGCGCCAGTCCGTGCTCGACGGTCCAGGCTGCGATCTGCGCCCTCGTGTTCACTGCCAGCTTCTCGCGGACGTGCTCGAGGTGGCCGTCTACCGTCCGCTCGGCGATGAAGAGACGCTCTGCGATCTGGCGGTTGGTCATGCCAGCGGCCACAAGCTTCACTACCTCCAGCTCGCGTCGGCTTAGGGGGCCGGCATCAACCCCAGGTTGTGGCTCGTTTTCACCGAGCGCGTAATCGATCGCCTGATCGGCGCTCAAGGCCCAGCCTTCCTTCCAAGCTTCTTCACTCTTGCGGGCACCAAGTCTGGATCGGGATCGCCTCCCAGCCGCCTCGGCCTGCCTTTGCAGCCAAGGATCTGAATGCACCGACCACTCGCCCGACAGGCGACCGGCAGCCGCAGCCAGCCGCAATGCGCGGTGGTCAGCCCCGGTGGCTGCGGCAACACACGACAAGCCTTCAAGGCCGCTGCCGATGCCGGCGAAGGCGTTAAGGCGGCGGCTGATAGAAACAGCTTCCTTCCAACTGACGATGGCAGCCGGGTGGTCGTTCATTCCCAATTGAGCGCGCGCAAGGTGGTCGAGATAGATGGCGAGCCAGAAGACGTCACCTTCCGCTCTGGCCGTGGGCACAGAGTCGGCCAGGATGGCCGAGGCGCCAAGGTAATCACCCGTGTCGATCGCGACTAACGCCCCGAAGTCCCTCACCACCCGCAGCAGGCGTAGGTTGGTGGAACCTCTGAGAAGGGAGGTAGTCTCACCATAGATCTCGGCCGCAGCGGCAAGGTCCCCGCGGAAGCGGTGCGTCACTCCTAAGCAGTTGAGCGCCCAGGCCTCCCAGTCGACATCTCCCACCTCGCGGGCTAGCGCAACGGCGCTTTCAGCTGCTTGAAGAGCTGCCCCATAATCGCCTTGTGCCAAAGCAAGAATGGTGGCGTGACAGAGAGCGCCAACCCGCACCGTCCCCTGCGTTGGAGAGTGCGAGAGCAGGTTCGCCAACAGGCTCCTTGCTCGCGTGTAGTCCCTTGGACCGAACTCCACAGCGAAGCTGAGCCCCAGGTCTTCGGCATTGTGGCGTGCCCACCTCAGGGCGGCCCACAGGTTGCCCGACTCTTGAACAACCCAGTCCGCGAAGCCAGTCGGCGGGTTTGGAGTAGGCGTCCAGAGTGTTCTGGCGGCGAGGGACTTCTGAAAGTACTCGTAGTGGCGACGCCGGGCGAGCTCGAGGTCACCAGTCTCTTGCAGCCGGCCTTCGGCATACGCGAGCTGGGACTCGAGGAGTCGGTAGCGGCTGTGCGAGCCTTCAGATCGCTCGACCACCACCATCGACTTCCGGACCAGTCCGGCAAGCGCATCAAGCACGATTCCGGCAATCCCGTTGCCGCATACGGCCTGTGCACTCTCCAGTGTGAAGCCGCCCCGAAACACCGACAGGCGGCGAAAGAGCAGGGCCTCGTCTTCGGTGAGGAGCCTATAGCTCCAGTCGATTGTCGCCATCATCGTCTGCTGTCGCTCCGGTGCGGTTCGACTCCCGGCCTTGAGCAGACGGAAGCGGTGGGAGAGTTGGGTCAGCAGCTCGTGCCCGGTCAGCATGTCCAGGCGGGCAGCGGCGAGCTCGATGGCGAGGGGCAGACCGTCGAGCCGATCGCAGATCTCGGTGACTGTTTCCAGGTTGGATGACGTGATCTTGTAGTTGGGCAGGACCAGTTGCGCCCGAGCCCCAAACAGCTGCACCGCGTCGGTGGTCGGCATGGACGAGACGGACCAACGCACCTCTCCAGGCACCCCCAGCGCCTCTCGGCTGGTGGCGATGACGGTGAGCTCCGGGCAGCTCTGGAGGGCCGCCTGGCAGAACTCGGCGCAAGCGGCAATCAGGTGCTCGCAGCTATCGAGGAAAAGGACTGCTCTCCTGGCCGCCAGCAATGCCCCGACCACGTCCTTCATTTGGCCTCGCCCAGGAAGTTGCAGCGCGGTGGCCACAACGCCGGGCACTTGGAGGGGGTCGTCGACCGATGCTAGCTCCACCCAACAGACACCTCCTGGCCAGAGACCGAGACACGCCCGCCCTAGCTCGGCCGCAAGCCTCGTCTTGCCCGAGCCGCCGGCTCCGATGAGCGTGACCAGCTGCGATGTGGCGAGCATTGACTCGAGCGCAGAAAGTTCGGCACTCCGCCCGACGAATGTCGTCAGGTAACGTGGGATTTTCGTCAATTGGTGCGGTAGCGACTGGATCGTGCCCTCGGGCAGGAGCGCCATGCCGCCATGACAGTACCTCAGGAACCAAAGGGATTCACGGTGGCTGGCTCTGCGTTTCTGGGGGCCAAACCAACCGATCTAGTCCGTGATTACTATGCGGCCCAGCAAGTCGCGGCCCGCGACAGCTGACAGCTTGTTTGACAGCTTAACCGTGAGACGTCCTAACACTCCCTGAGACGTCCTGAGACGATCTGTCGGGAGTCTCTTAATCCCAAGGCTCAGGGTTCGACTCCCTGCGCGAGCACCGTTGCGCGAGCACCATCATCTAGTACCAGTCGCACGCTCGCGACCCATATCTTGGGGTCGGAATCGCGCACGGCGTCACATAAGCGGCATTTGACAGCTTCGTTGACAGCTTGGCGAGGACGCGAGTGAGCGAACACGCCCGAATCAATCGAATCAAAGCGCATTTTCGATTCACCCCTCGACTCGGGCCTACGCTAGCTGCACTATCAAGGCAGGCCGGTGGTTCGTTCACATCGACCAGCGATCATCGAGTTAGCTGGCGCATTGCTGGACCGCGCACGAGCGCAGCTGGTCCCTGGGTCGCCTTCGAAATCAGCGTCAGCGGCGACGAACTCGCCGGATTACTGGGTGGGCAGTTTGACGCCGTCCTGCGGACCCGAATCAGCCGAAGCTGGCGGATCGTCAGGCGCACTGATCGGCAGGGTGGCCCATGGGACGCGCTCGACCTGCCCCACCCATCGCGGCCAACTGAGCCGACTTCCATACTCGCCCTTAAAGCCGAACGTGGCGAGCAGCACCATTTCCACGTACCAGATACTCAGCTTCCACGACTGCACCCAGACTTCACGTGGCCGTACCTTGGTGCTGCGCTTGACGTGGATGACCTCGTTGCGCAACTCTGTGATGGCCCAGGGTCCAGACTTCCAGCCCTCTTGCGAAGCTACGTTGGCTAGCTCAGTGAATTTCGCGGGGATCTCTGTAGAGATTCCGTAGTGCTCAAGAAGACGTGCTATGCCTCGGCTTGGAGGCCAGACCTCGTTCTCGGTGTCGGGTTCGAAAATCACGTCAGGCGGCTGCCCGCATCCGGCGATAGTCACTGAGCAAGCCGCCGAGGCGTGTCGTCCGCTCGATTTGGCCCTCGGCCATTTGAATAGGATGGCCGCGGGAAGCTGGCGGTCGTAGGTTGCGGCTCCGATGCGGGCGCTCGCTGTTGTAGTGCAGGCAGTACTCGTCGACAACAGCCTGGAGGTGGCGCTGGTTGACCATCAGCGGAGTCAGGATCACCCGAGTGCCTTGCGATTGGAAGACCCGATCAGCCTGGAGCGCGAATTTCCTGTCACGATCGTGAATCAGCACGCTGAGGTTGATCCCTTCGTCCTCGAGCTTCCAACTGAGATTGCGAGCTTGTTGGGTGACCCAAGCGGCATTCGGCTCCGATGTGCAACTCGCCAGCAGGACTCGACCTGACGCCAGATGCACATACATAAGGACGTAAAGCCGTTTGAAGAAGATCGTGTCCCCGCTGAAGAAGTCGGCCGCCACCAGCGTCTCGGCGTGCGCGGCCAGGAATTGCTTCCAGGTCAACTGAGACCGCCGGCCAGAAGGCGGAACGCCGGCGGCGACCAGCACTGAGCGGATCGTGGTCGCAGCGACTTGGTGGCCCAGCTTCAAGAGTTCACCGCGGATCCGGAAGTAGCCCCAGCGCGGATTCTCGCGCGCCATCCGCAGAATCAGCTGACGGCACTGGACTGAGATCGGCGGCCGGCCACGGCGCGGTCGGGCTTGATAGGCTGCCCACTTCCTTCCCACCAATGCGCGGTGCCAGCCGAGCACCGTCTCGGGTTTCACCAGGAGTCCCGCCCAGCCCGATCTCGGGATGCGTTCGCGCAGCGCCGCCAGAACCATCCGATCGCCTTGAGTCCAGTGCACCCCGCTTGATCTGCCTCTCGAGAACCTGGATCTGGCGCCGCAGGGCCAGCACCTCGGCCTGCAGCTTGGCTTGGTCGCCATGGCTGGTCGCTATCACATCCAGCAAGACGCGCAGAAGTGAGTAGATGAGAGAGCCGACCACCCGGCGGGCAATCCTATCTGGCCGAGGTCATCGCTCGCTCAAGGGCTCGTCGACGAGTTCGACGCACTTATTAAACCCCCACACCTGCGGCAAGGTCGAGCGATTTCACCAGACCCTAAAGCGCTTCCTCAAGAAGCAGCGGCCGGCCAGGTCGCTGGCCGAGCTGCAGCACCAGCTCGACATCTTCCGCGCCTACTACAACAACGTCAGACCGCACCGCGCCCTGAGTCGGCAGACACCGATGGCCGTCTTCAATGCACTCATTAAAGCCAAGCCACTCAACCAGCCAGTGCCGGTCGACCACCGCGTCCGCCGCGACAAAATCGATCGCTTCGGCTCGGTCACCCTGCGCTACCTGAGTAGGCTCCGGCACATCCGCGTCGGTGCCGCGCACAAGAACAGGAAGGTCAACCTTCTCATCGCGGACGCGGACGTCCGCATCGTCACCCATGAAGGTGAACTCCTCAGAGCGCTGACTCTCGAGCCAAATCGAAACTACTACCGTCTGGGAGGCCGCTGGCCTGTGCACAATGTCTTGCAACAGGTGTCCTCGATGTCCTGAGACAGGACAGTTGTGGATCCGAGGGGATTCGAACCCCTTACCTCTTGAGTGCGATTCAAGCGCTCTCCCAATTGAGCTACGGACCCACGTGCTCCACTAGGTGAGGGAAAAGCCAGTATAGCCCCGGAACAATCGGGCCCTAGCGGCCGATTCCTATACTCGCCCAATGTCCTTCCTCTTCAAGAGCAGGCGCGTGCCGGAAGGCGTCGACCCGGCTCGCATCCCGCCTGGCCAGACGCTCACCGCGCCCGACAAGTGGCCGCTGCTCAGCTTCGGGCCGACGCCCAAAACCGACATCGCCACGTGGGATTTCAAGGTGTTCGGCGCCGTCGAAAACGAGCTGAAAATCGATTACGGCGAGCTTCGGGCCCTGCCCTCAAAGGACGTAATCGCCGACATTCACTGCGTCACCGGCTGGAGCCGCCTCGGCGACACGTGGACAGGCGTGCCTTTGAGCGCGATTCTCGACCGTGTCAAGCCCAAGCCCGAAGCGAAGTACGTCATGGCGCATTGCGAGTACGGATACACGACGTCGGTGCCGCTGAGCGTGCTGGATGACGAGCAGAACCTGCTCTGCTATGCCTGGAATGGGCACGACCTGACGCCCGATCACGGCTGGCCTCTGCGCCTTTTCGTGCCATCTAAATACTTCTGGAAGTCGGCCAAGTGGTTGCGCGGGCTAGAGTTCATGGAACGCAACCGGCTCGGTTTCTGGGAGCAGCGCGGATACCACGATGAAGCAGATCCCTGGAAGGAGACCCGCTACTGGTAGCCGATCGCCAAGCGGCGCGCCGGCTCCGCCTCCGCTAGTCACCTTCACCTCCGACTTCGGGTCGGGATCTCCGTTGGTCGCCGCCATGAAAGCCGTCGTGCTCGCCGGCTGCCCGTTCGCGACGCTCGTCGACGTGAGCCATGAGGTGCCGCGGTTCGACGTTTTCGCCGGGGCCTTCATGCTCTTTGCCGGCACGCGTCATTTCGGACCGCATTCGGTGCACCTCGCCGTCGTCGATCCGGGGGTCGGCAGCTCGCGCCGGCGCCTGGCGATTCGCGCCGGCGGCCGTTTTTACGTCGGTCCCGACAACGGCCTGTTCGCGATCGTCATCGAAGAGGTCGGAATGCAGCAGGCGGTCGAGCTGGCGCCGAGGCCGGACGGCGCGCCGACGTTCGAGGGGCGCGACGTATTTGCGCCGGCGGCCGCCGCGCTTGCGTCGGGCGTGCCGCTCGAATCGCTCGGCCACCCGACGACGCCGCCAACGATGCTTGACTACTCCGGTCCGCGCGTCCTCTGGACAGACGGGTTCGGCAACCTGGTGACAAACCTCAAGCCGCCCGTTCGGCCGATGCGCATCCACAACCACTACATCACCGCCTCGGCGAAGACCTACGCCGAAGCGCGCCCGAACGAGCCGTTCGTCTATGTCGGGAGCATGGGGTACCTCGAGGTCGGCATCCGGGAGGCGCGCGCCGACAGGGTGCTCGGCGCGAGAGCGGGCATGCGGGTGGACCTGCTCTGAGCTGACGCCGGCTTCGGCCTTAACAGGCAGGGTTGGTCTCGCAACTGCACGCCGGTAGCGTTCCGCCTCGCCATGGCGCGGTTCGCGGTTGTCTTGCTTGCGGTTTGCCTGACGGCGTGCTCGGTCGTCCCCCCGGCGGCGCGGGTCGCGAGGGCAGTTCAGGTCGTTGCGGGTCCCCCTGAGCCAGTGACGCTCTGGCAGGACGCCGGCATCTTTCGGCTCGTGGCCCGGCTCATCGGGTCATCGCGCAGTCGCGTCATGGTTGAGATGTACGAGCTGGGCCGGCGGGACATCATGTCTGCGCTCGGCTCAGCTCACGCCCGTGGCGTTGCAGTGCGCGTGATCACCGATCCGACGGTGCGCGCGAGTCGCCGTTCCGCAACCGTGCTCGACTCTCTCGGTGTCGCCGAACGCGTCTATCCCGTCGACGACGTCCGCCACCAGATCGATCACGTCAAGCTCCTCATCGCCGACGGCG
>WNFH01002468.1_pt1 | contig 12902 bp, 10 predicted proteins | sample 5400411 | NCBI WGS metagenome assembly WNFH01 (sample SAMN13153347, study PRJNA577476) | soil metagenome | isolation source: 200 cm saprolite under Douglas fir tree site 2 hole 3 | place: USA:California | collected 2015-04-18
TACGCGGAGAGGCACTTATGAATTTCATCAGCATGATCAGGCAGGAAGAAGTTGCGTTGGAGTTGAAGTATTGCGAGCGCTGCGGAGGATTGTGGCTGCGGCGGCACGGCCATGATGAGGTGTGTTGCGGCCGTTGCCGTGCTCAACGAGCGGCGCTGCTGCGCACCGGGCGGGGTCGCGATTCGAAACCTCACTTGGCACAGAATCCACTGCAGATTGACCGATTGCTGGGCGTGGCTGAAATGGAAGTGCGGCCATGACGGCGGCGTGGGGATGGCTGATGGCCGAGGCGCGGATTCCAGCAGAGAGGCCGTGGCTGGGCGAAACGGAATTGGATATGTGGCCCTACCGTGACCGAACGGTGGCGCTGCTGAAACGGTATGCCCGCGCCTCGGTGGAGGTGGGGCGGCTGCCTTCACTGTTGGGGCGGGAATGCTTCCGGGCACGCGTTAGCTCTTACCCGATGACCAGTTTCGAGGACATCGTGATCTTTGTGCATGACATGGACACGGCGCTCGGACGACTGAATCCGTTTCAGCAACGGCTGATTGCCATGAACGTGCTCGAGGAATACAGCTTGCCGGAAGTGGCGCGCCTGTTGCCCTGTCCGCTACGTACAGTCGAGCGGGAAGTACCGGATGCGTTGGACTTGTTGTCGCGGGCGTTTCTCGAGAGCGGGCTGATCAAACAAGCGTGAGGACGCCGGCGATAGGAGGAGGGGCACATGAAGTCTTTCAGAAAATCGGGATCGACGGCGCAAAAAAGCATCGTCGAGAGCTTGTCAAGAGGGCAAGAATTACAAAGTCAATGTAAGTGGTTGCAATCACGGCAAAAATAATTCTGCAAAAGTTGGCGGGATTGCCCTGGTGGATTTGTTATTCTGAAAATAAGGGCAGAGAAAAACAAATACAGTTTTTGGAGCGCGATCGAAGGGCGCCGGGCCGGAGTGCCCGACCCACACTTGGATCGCGCTCTTTCTTTGGCGGAGAGATGGCGAAGGCGAAGGCAAAGGACGCGGCACCGAAAAAGATGGCGGCGGATTCCAAAGCGAAGACGGCGGAAGAGATTCAGAAAGTGCGCAACAGCGTCACGAACATGATCTTGAGCAGCTCGGAAGAGATGGCAGCTCGGGTAGTGCAGTCGGTGATCGAAGGCGGACAGGTAGCGGCGCTAAAGTACCTATGGGAAATGGCGGGGATGTTTCCGTTCGAGGCCGGAGAGAATGGGGAGCGAGACTCTCTGGCGAAGATCCTGCTAGCGCGAATGGGTCTGCAGGGGAAAGTTCCCGTGATCGTTGGGGACGAAGAGGGTGACGTAGAATCAGAAGAGGACTTGCAGAAGTCAGACTGAGGATTGCAGAGCTGGGGGAACGGAACACGGCATGGACATGACGTGGGTCACGGACCGGATCGCGTTGGGCGGTGGGATCTGGAACGCGAAGAACATGGCGGAAGTGGCGCAGTCCGGTATTACCCATGTGATCGACATGCAAATCGAGTTCGATGACACGCCCTTGGCGGAGCCGGTCGGGGTTCAGGTGTTGTGGAATCCGACGGACGATGATTTTCTGCCCAAGCCGCCGGAGTTGCTGGAGCGAGGCGTAGAATTTGCGCAGGAAGCACTGAACGATGCGGGGTCTAAACTTTACATTCATTGCGCGGCTGGGGTGCACCGGGCGCCTATGATGACTTTGGCGGTGCTGGGCGCCATGGGATGGGATGTGGAAGCGGCGATGGTGTTGATCGAGACGCGGCGTCCGGCAGTGGACTTCGCGGATGTATACGTGGAGAGCGTGCGGCGGTATTTGGGATTGCAGAGGGCCGAGGTCAGAGCGCAACGGTGAAGGCGAAAATTGCAGAAGTAGAGGTCAGATTGCAGAGATGAGAGCCTCTGACCGCGGAGTGCGCTAAGGGGAGCAAGTTCTTCGCGTCGCTCGGGATGACAATCGGGTTTTGAGAGGTTGGGAGGAAGATATGCGGAAGGGGCGCCGCTCGGTGGAGCGGCTTTTTTATTGGCCGTCGCGGGCGCTGTTGGGTTTGATTTTCGCGGCGATGGCGATGCCAGCGGTGTGGGCGCAGGGGCCGGCGCTGACTACGATCAGCGACACGGTGTATCGGGCGGATGGGACGGCGGCTGCGGGCACGGCCCTGATTTCGTGGCCGACGTTCCAGACAGCGGAGGGCGATGCCGTGGCAGCCGGCTCGAAAACCGCAACGATCGGAGCGGCGGGGGCATTCTCAACGCAGTTGGTTCCGAACGTGGGGGCGAGTCCTGCGGGAACGTATTACACGGTGGTCTTCCAACTGGATGATGGAACGGTGCGCCGCGAATATTGGGCGGTGCCGACGACCTCGCCGGCGACGCTTGCGGAGGTGCGAACGACGCCGGGGACGGGGGCGGCAAGCGGGCTGGTATCGAAGCAGTACGTCGATGCGGCAGTGGCGAGTCGAGCGGCGGATACGGTGGTGGTGCACCTGGCAGGAGCGGAGGTGATCCAGGGGGCGAAGCAGTTTGCGGCGCCGCCCGCGGTACCGGCGCCAACCGCCGCAAACAACGCGGCCAACAAGGCGTATGTGGATGCCGCAGTGGCAAACGTAGGTGCGGGCAACTTTGTGGCGAAGGCGGGAGACTCGATGACGGGTCCGCTAACGCTGGCGGGAGATCCGACGGCAATAAACCACGCCGCGAACCGACACTACGTGGACACCGGGCTGACGGGCAAGGCGAACCTGGTAAACGGAGTGGTGCCGACCAATCAACTGGGATCGGGCGCGGCGGACGGGACGCTATGCCTGAAGGGGAGTTCTTCGTGGGGGGCTTGCGGGACGAGCGCGGACGCGGTTTCGATCCGAGGGACGACGGTGGCGGCGCTTGCACCGGGGGACGGACAGGTGATCACGTATGAAGCCGCGTCGAATACTTACAAGCCGAAGCCGGGGGCTAGTACGGGATCGGTGTATCAGACGACGAAGTTCGCGGCGGATTTTCAGTTTTCTGCGACTCCGACGGCGGACCTGCTCTCTCCGGGAGCGAAGACGGTGACGCTTACTTCGTGTCCGGCGGGGGTGCGTGGCGATGATGTGGACTACTGGGTATACATCTCGGGCACAGGAACTTCGGAGGCGGTGAAGGTTACGGGAGGGACGTGCGTGGGAGACGGCAATTCCGGAACGCTGCAGTTCACGACGGTGAATGGGCATGCGACGGGATACACGATCACGTCGGCTTCAGCGGGAATTGCGGAGGCTTCGATTGCAGCGCGCTATCGGCCGCGAGGAGTGGGGTTTCCTTCGGGCGGGACGATCATTGCGCCCACCGGAGACATTTCGATCTTTGGACAACTAACCATCAAGAGCATCGGGCAGACGATTCAGTTCAATGGCGGGACACAAGCATGTTTTTCGGCGACGACGCCGTGCGTATTCATTGGGGACAAGAACAATTCCAATGTCGTTCTTGATGTGACACTGATCGGCTTCCGCGGGCGGCCGATGGCAGTAGGCGGCACGCAACCGATGATTGAAGTGAACGCACAACACACCCGCATCCAGAATCTGCAAGGTCTCTCCGAGCCCACAGGGGGGAGGTTTGGCAGCTGGGTGAAGGTTGATGACGACCAGTCATTCCTGCTGGACGGATTGGATACGTCGGGCGGACTGGGGACAATACGGTGCGATACGACCTACTGCGGCGCTTATATTCAGTCGAACGGAGGCTTCAACCTGAACCCGCAAGTGGCTCCCGTGGGGTGGCTGCAGCACCTGAATCTCAACATCCAGTGCAACGGGAATGGGGTGGACTGGCAATCGGGCAACACGCTGCGCATCTCCGACTCAGTGATTCAGGGCTTCGCGCAGTTCGGAGTGCGCTATTCGACTGCGACGGGTGGGTACGGAGGGCTGAGTCTGGAGAATGTGTATCAAGAATATGGATCGGGCTGTGGCGGAGGCCTTGGTCCCGGGACGATCACGAACGCCGCAGCCGGAGTCATCATGCAGGCGAGCAGCAGCTATACCAATCCATCGCTGAGTATCAGGGGTGGAGAGGGGCCAGCGGGGAACATGCCGCTCTTCGCGAGCGGCGGCGCCACCAACTTTCAGTACTATGTGGTGGCGCGGAAGGCGGACGGATCTGTCACGCTGCCGCTGTACTTCGGGAAGGCTCAGCCGATCAGCGGAGCGGTTTCCATCCCACTGCAATGGTATGACCTTGCACCAGCGACTTCATATGACATTCTGGTCGTGAGCAGCAGCGGAACGCCGACGCCGCCGTCCGGAAGCGGCAACTATGCCGTCGCGGCGAATGTACCGCAATCATCCGTGTGCGCGAATGGTGTGTGTTCCTATACCGACACGCAGGCAGCACGCAGCACTTATACGCTTCCGGCCTACTGGCTGGGCGCTAGTTCTTTCTGGGCTCCCAAGCTTAATCTGTGGCCAGGCGGCGTCATATTGTCGCCAACGGCAAATTCCGACTTCAACATCGCCAATCATCCTGTTCTCTACACTGATCTGCTGAGTACTTCGGTCCCGTATATATCGTCGGCTGGGGGAGTGTTTCCGCAAGTGTTCGCTCTCCACTGTCAGGCTTTGCCTGGAAATAGCGGTTACGTGTGGCCGGTATGTCTCGGATCGTATTACCCGCAGAACCAGATGCGCCTGATGGCGGGGGTGCCGGTGGGCGGGAACGCGGCGCTACAGAACCTGAAGGGCGTGCTTAATGTAGGCGGCAATAGTGCTGCGACCGGACCGACGCACTTGATTACGCTGTTCGACTTCGAGCCGGATAAGTCGGCGGCCTACGGAAGTAGCAGGGCGCCCAATTCGATTCACGACACGTTCATCGGAATCGACTCGATCAACACCAACACGGCCGTCGGACTGAGTTTAGGGTCGTTCGGTTCGATCAGCCAGTACATTGCCAACAACGGCGACGGAACGAATTGGCTGGAGCGGCTAACCGCCACTCTGAAGGAATTCAAGACCGCCACCAAATTCGACGGCACGGTGACGATTGCCGGGCTGGCGGCAGGTTGTCTGAACATATCGAGTACGGGACTTGTGGGTTCGACCGGGGTGGCGTGCGGGGCCGGCGGTGGGGGCGCGGTGTCTTCGGTTTTCGGGCGGACGGGAGCGGTGGTGGCAGCGAATGGCGACTATTCGGTGTCGCAAGTCACAGGGGCAGCGGCGGATTCGGCAGTTGTTCATAACACCGGGACGGAGACGATTGCCGGAGCGAAGACATTTTCCAATGATGTTTCGCTCAACGGAAATTTGAATATTGCGGGAAACATCGTGCAGACGGGTTCGGGAGCGTGGAGCGTGGAAGGGGCCTACGGTACGATGACGGCGGCGGGGACGGGGAAGTCAAAAATCGGATTCACGAGCAACGGCAAGCTGGCGGTGTCGGAGAATGCCGGGGCGGTCACGGAAGTGGCGAAGAATTATCCGCAGCAGTTCACGTATACCTTCTTCGATCCGAACAACTTGTTGACTACCGCTCTGCAGGTGCCGTCGATTTATGTGAACCGGGCGGCGGCATTTCACATTGTCGAGGTGTACTGCGAAATTGACGCGGGGAGCATGACGATTAATCTGCAGAACGCAGGAGCGAACCTGCTGAACTCAGACCTGGCATGCTCGACATCGGGAGCGACCGGTTCGTCGTTTGTAAGCGGGAAAGATGCGGTGGCATCGGGAGTGAAGATTGGACATGTGACGGTGTCGGCTTCGGGGAGCGTGCATCGGGTGAATGTGGTGGTGAAGTACACGGTGGATTGAGGTTAGTTCTCGGTTCTCAGAGGCGCGCTGCGGCGCGCCTTTTTTATTGGGACGTCAAGACCTCTAATCACAGAGTACACAGGGGTACACAGGGGACGCGCTGAGAGAACACCTCGCGGCGGTGCTCGATTATTTGAGGAGTAGGGGTCCTTCGACTCCGTGAGTGTAGCGCTTCGCGCTGCGCTCACTCCGCTCAGGATGACAACTGGAGAAAATGGATGACGAGGATGAAGTTTCTTCTCGCGATCGCGGGCGTGTGCACGATTGCGGTGTCGTCGTGGGCGGCGACGTTCTATGTGGATGCTGCGGGCGGGAACGACACGAATGACGGGTTTTCGCCGGCTACTGCCTGGAAGACGGTGGCGAAAGTAAATGGGAGCACGTTCGCGGCCGGGGATCAGATCCTGTTCAAGCGTGGCGGAGTGTGGAATGAGAGTCTGGTGCCGCCGTCGAGTGGGGCGTCGGGGAATCCGATTGTCTTTGATGCGTACGGGACGGGTGAAGCTCCGACGTTGACGGGATATGTGGGCTTGCCGGTGGGTAGCTGGACCTTGGATTCGGGGAATATCTGGAAGACTTCGATCACGTCGAGTTCGTTCAACTACGTGCTGTTTGGATACATCGGGAGCGACGGGACGGTGGGGAGCGTCTGGGGTACGAAGTTTACTTCGGGGAAGTCGGCGCTGGTGGCGCCTTATCAGTTCTATTTTTCGAGCGACGTCTTGTATGTGTACTCGCCCGCCGCCACGAACCCAGCTATTTATTACGGCAGCATGGCGGCGATGCTGATGACGAATGGCCAGATCATCTACATCAACGGCAAGAGTTGGCTGACGATTCAGCATTTCAAGGTGACTTACTTCGACACATACGGAGTACGAATTGGCGGGGCGTCGGACCACATCACGATCGCGAATGTGTATTCGGACGGGGTGATTCCGGCGGGAACTACGCCGCATGGATTTTATGTGAGTGCGAGTCCGGCGCCGACGGACATCAAGTTCTACAACGTGGAGGGGTTGTTCGGAACGAGGTCGGGACAGGAGAAGAAAGAATCTGCACTGTCTTTTGTTTCCGCGGCGATGCAGCTTACGGAAGCGGTTGCGAACCGCGAGATTGTGGATGAGGACAAATTCAAGGCGGGTTTGTCCGGGATTATTGACGGTTGTGTGCAATGTCTCAACGCGTCGAGTTGGGCACACGCCAACAAGCAGCAGTGACAAGGTTGAAAATTCAGACGAGAGGAATCTAATGTCATTCACGTTCAAGAAGGGAATACTTCTGGTTATCTTACTTGCGCCGGGTGTAGGAGCTTTTGCAAGGCCCGCGCACGTGCTTTATCACGCCGGCAAGGATGTTACCTACCCCGTCCGGCATCCGCAGAATACGGCGCACGGCCTGTGGAAGCTCGTAACGGCGGTGTTTTGATGACGAGACTAACCTCTATCCCACTCGTCATCTGCCTGCTAGCCATGCTGGGCTGCTCTCCGCTCGAGAATCAGGCGCGGGATGCCGCGGCGGCACTCTCGGGATCCATCACCGCAGCTCAAACCAAGTACCAGGCGAGTTGCACGGCGAAGCCGTCACAGGAAATCTGCCAAGTTATCAATCGCGGAGTCTCCGGAGAAAACGCTCTGATTACCGCGGTCGAGACCTATTGCGGGTGGGCGGTGACACCGGCTCCTCCTGACCCAAACGCAAAATGTGTGCCGGTCAAGTCGGCTCAATCTGCTTTGCAGACAGCGATTGCCAACGCGGCGACGCTGACACTTCAGATCAAAGGAGCTCTCTAATGGGCGCAGCAACGCTGATTAGCCTTGTCCTCACATTACTTCAGTCTGTTCTCGTATCGGCAAAGGTCGGAGGGCTAGCCCCAGATGTGATCGCGAATATCGAAGCGGCGGTCACAAACCTGCTGGCGGTGCAGGGCACGCCCGTCACGTTCCAACAATTAGAAGGTCTTCGCGTCACGACGAAGTGGTGAAGCGAGAAGCCGAGCACCCATGATGCCGGTTGCTCTTGAAGTAGAGACCGAAGATAACATAAGTGCCCAGGCTCGTGGGTTTCCGGCTACGAGGGTTAGGAGCACAGAGCACACGCGCGGTTCGGAAGGTAATTTCCAGAACTACGCAAGACTGTCCAAGGTCTTATCCGACTTCTTCACTCCAGCTTTCCAGCGTCTTCTTTACGACGACCATGAATTGGTCGGCGATGGCGCCGTCGATGATGCGGTGGTCGTAGCCGAGAGTGAGGTGGACGACCGAGCGGATAGCGATGGAGTCAGCGCCGTCCTTGTCGGTGATGACGAGGGGCTGCTTGGTGATGCCGCCCACTCCCATGATGGCGACGTTGGGCTGGTTAATGATCGGCAACCCGAAGACGGCACCGAATTGTCCGGGGTTTGTGATGGTGAAGGTCGCACCTTCCACATCGGCGGGCATGAGTTTCTTGGAACGGGCGCGCTCGCCTAGATCGGTGATGCCGCGTTGCAAGCCGAGGAAGTTGAGCTCGTCGGCATTTTTGAGGACGGGAACGATGAGTCCGTTGTCGAGGGCAACGGCGATGCCAGCATTGACGTGGCGGTGATATCGGATATTTTCGCCTTCGATGGAGGCATTCGCGATCGGGTATTGCTGCAGGGCGATGATGGCCGCACGCACGAAAAAGGGCATGAAGGTAAGGCGGGCGCCATGGCGCTGCTCGAATCTGTTTTTCAGTTTGTTACGCAGGTTGACAATGCGGGTCATATCCACTTCGAACATGCAATGGACGTGAGCGCTGGTGCGGCGGGACTCGATCATGCGTTGCGCGATGATCTTGCGCATCTGCGTCATGGGGACGAGGTCGCCGGGTATGGCGGCGGGCGCTGGTGGAGTCGGGCGAGATGCTGGCGCGGAGGTCGCGCCGGCTGGCGCTGAGGGGCGATGATCGACGTGGTCGAGGACGTCCTGCTTGGTGATTCGGCCACCGGTTCCGGTGCCCTTGACCTGGTTCAGATCCACATTGTGCTCGCGAGCGAGCTTACGAACGAGCGGTGAAGAGCGGACATCGGATTCATCTTCTGCGTGGGCTGCGGGCGCAGCGGCGGGTGACTGGGCGGGCGCTTGCGCTTCTTTTTTCGGAGGGGCGGGCGCGCTGGGAGCGGGCGCGGCTTTCGCGGGAGCTGGAGCAGCGGCGCCATCACCGTCACCAATCACGCCGACCACCGTGTTGACCTGGACAGTGTTGCCCTCGGCGACCTTGATCTCCTGGAGGACACCACTGGCGGGGGCGGGAATTTCCGCGTCCACTTTGTCGGTGGAGATCTCAAATAGAGGCTCGTCGCGCTGCACTTTGTCGCCGGTCTTCTTCAGCCACTTGGTGATAGTGCCTTCGAAAATCGATTCGCCCATTTGGGGCATGACTACGTCTGTCATAGCTTCCTTCCCATGAAAACCCTGCGCGATCGGCGGGGCGTGAGCAAACAAACATTATAGCGAAGGCTGGCAGGCGCGTGAGTTTGGCAAGAGTTTTTGGACTCGGAGAAAGGCTTTCACCAAGATGGTTGGGCATACAGAGCACTAGTTGACCGCTACGAACGCAAACGGGGCGCGAAGGACGCAAAGTAATGAATCTCGGGATGATGAGGTTGTTGGCAATCTTGCTGGTGTGTCTGCCGGCTTATGGGCAGGCAACGTTCAACGGGGGCAAGTATTCCGGAACGGCTAACTACAGGGTGCAAGGACAGGGTGTCACGGGGGCGGGAGAAAACTTCTACTGCCCGGCCGGTGCCGGCGAATTGACGGAGGGCATTCCGATCTGGGGCGCCAACGACGGCGTGGCGCAATTGCCGACTCGGTGCATGAACACCGCTATGGCTTCAACGCCGGTTGGAACTCACATTGGCGGAGGAGCGGCGACGACCTATATGCCGGCCGATGCCGCGGCGCTGAACACCGCGCTCAACACCTTGCAATGCGGCGATACGATTGTGTTAACTGCGGGCAGCACATATACCGGCACCTTCACGATCCCGGCGCCCGCGTGCGATAGCGGACACTGGATTATCGTGAAGTCTTCGGGTGTGAGCAATCCCAACTTTCCCGCCGAGGGTGTGCGGGCCACTCCGTGTATCGCAGGCATATCCAATGATGCGGCGAACGGACGCAACAGTCCCGGATATCCGGACTATGTTTGCGCGTCTTATCCCGCGGTTCTGAGCGCGAAGATTACTATCGGCACGGCCAACCAGCCGGCCATTACTTTTGCGGCTGGCGCCAACCACTATCGGTTTATCGGAGTGGAATTCACGAAGGTCCCCGAGACCAAGCTGGGCGCTGGTATCGTCGAACTTTCCCCCGATGCGGTGACGATGGGGGCGAATCACGTCATCTTTGACAGGTCCCTTGTTCATGGCCAACCGTGGGTGTTGTCTTCCAGCAAGAACACCGAAACGCAGATCGCGGTGAAAGCCAAGAACGCCCAGTGGGTTGCAATTGTGAATTCGTGGGTCTACGACACCTACTGCAACTCAGGGTGTGTGGATTCGCAAGCGTTCGGCGCGGGCACGGGGCTATATCAGGATGGCCCCTTCAAGCTCTACAACAACCTGCTGGCGAGCTCGGGGGAGACCTGGATCTTCGGAGGCGGCGGGCAAGGGCCGGGTACGCCGAACACGAAGGACTTTGAGGCCCGGGCTAATCACATATTGAAACCTCTTGGCTGGATGGTTCCCATCGAGACCTGCTCGGTGTACAACGCTGTGATTCCGAAGAATCTGGGCGAGTTAAAAAACATGACCTTCGCACTCGTGGAGGGGAATTACATCGAGAACTCTTGGCAGGGATGCCAGTCAGACCAGGTGGGTTACGCGCTGCTGCTAAACCCCAGCAGCCAGAACAATCATCAGGGGATGGCGGTCAACTTCGACGGAACGAATGTGGTGGTGGCGGCCGACGCCAACAGCTTTTCTCATCACAATGGGAGTCCGGCGGACGCGGCGAATTGCCCGCCGGGCGGCTGTATTCTGGAAATCAGCGACACCACCCGCAGCGGCGTCGATCAGAATGCCGACTATATCTTCTGCAACGGGACGAATGGGTGCGACCAGAACGGAATGGACTTGGTGACGCATGCCCGGCTGACCACCAGCGTGCCGGCGGGAACCGGGATCGGTGTGAACGCGTGCGTTCCGGGCGATTGCCCGACTTGTAGAGTGCAGAATGTTACCTACCGCTACAACGAAATCTTTAACGTCACGAACGCATTTCAGGTCAATTCGGGCCTGTCCTCGCACTGCCACGACGAAGCGGCGGGCATGGATCACGTTACGATCCGCGACAACCTGGCGCATGGACTTTCGCTGGAAATGTCGAATGGAAGCGACCCGTATCAGATGAGCGTATGCGCAACGGTTTCTTCCAATACGAAGCGATCGATCAACACGATTGGGATTGCTCACAATACATGCGCGATCGAGAAGAGTAACAGCGGCGGGTTCGGGGGGCTAGGGCATCAGGTGGACCACACGAATGTGGAGTCATTTTCGGGATTCAATATTCACGACAATGTAAGCCCTGCGCCTTGGCACATCACGCGTAGCGCGGGGTCGATTGTCACCAAGGGAGTGGGTGGCCTGGGCGGCTTGGCAAACACGTACCAGACCGACGCCTGCCAGCAGTACTACCCGGTTGAGGCACCGGGCGGGGTAGTTGTGGCAGGATCCTTGTCGAGCTTCACATTTTCTCCGTCGCTGGCGTCGTACCTGGTGACGCTCAACGGACAGTATGCCGCGCTTGCTTCTTCTCCGAATCCGACGGCTACCAGCTTCACGCTGCAGACGGCGGCGAGCGCTGGCGATGACATCACGGTGCGCGATCTGAACAATTGTCAATGGACCTTCACCGGGAATCTGCTGGGCACCAGCTTGGCAGGAAGTGGCAGTGCGTACGATCCGTATCCTGCAACGAATAACGCGAATTGCGGTGTTAGCGGGACAGCAAGCTGTATCCTGGACGGCACAGCCTTCACCAATCTGTTTTCAAACTATGGGACTGGACGAACCGGCAATTTCGCGCTGACCAGCGCGACTTACTTGAATTCTGCCAGCGATGCGGCGTCGCGCGCCACGACCGGCAAGAGCCCGGGCGCGGATCTTACGGTGCTCACACAATTGACGCAGGGTGTGCGGGGAACGATATTTTATCCAGCGTTGACGATTACCACGTCATCGCTTCCGGGAGCGGTTGTCGGAACCGCCTATCAGGCGGCGCTGCAAGCGTCGGCGGGGGCGTCGCCTCACAAGGGGTGGTGGGTCGAGACCGATCCGGCGCAATGCGGGGGGAACTGCGGGTCGTTTCCGGCGACTGCGGGAATCATCATCGGACGCGGCGGCGTGGTGAACGGGCCGTTCATTGTGGGAACGGTTTCGCGAGCGTCCAACGTCTCGACCTTCACGCCGCAGCAGACTATTGTTGCCGGGACGTGGCAGGTGAACCAGACCATTGTGTTGAGCGGATTCGTGAACAATACCGGCAGCCAGGCTAACGATGGGTCGTTCAACGGGACGTGTGTGATCTCGGTTGTGAACGGCAACAATTTTTCATGTCCACAGACCGGAGTGGACGTTGCGGGTCATAGTCCGAAGGACGCGTCCCTGGTCACCTTTGCTCCAGTCAGTTCCGGAAGTTACAGCTTCTGGGTTGGCGCGCGGGACGGGGCGTTTCAGCTCGCGCGGGGGGCGGTGACGTTGGTAGTGGGGCCGTGAGGCCGGTCGCATCCCAGAATCGATGCGAGAACGTAGGCCGTCCATCCGGAGCTGGCCTTAAGCGGCGGCGATGCGCCGGATCAAATCTTCCTGTTCACTCCTGCTCTCTGCGCCGATCGTGAAAGCGTCGAGCACGCCCAGTGAAAGAGCGTAGCGGAGGGCGTCGTCCACGCGGCCGCGGAGGTCGCCCTGACCCAGGATCTTCATGCCGATGACGCCCTTTCCCGCGGCCTTCATTTCTTTCAGCACGCTGACAACTTCCTGCGGTGAGGCGTCCATGTGAGAGCCGATCGGATTGATGCGCGCCAGGTCCACTTCAACCCAGGGCGACTTGGCGGCGGCGCGCAAGGCTTCGATCGAGTGGCAGGAACAGCCGT
>WNFH01002471.1_pt1 | contig 12896 bp, 6 predicted proteins | sample 5400411 | NCBI WGS metagenome assembly WNFH01 (sample SAMN13153347, study PRJNA577476) | soil metagenome | isolation source: 200 cm saprolite under Douglas fir tree site 2 hole 3 | place: USA:California | collected 2015-04-18
GCAGAAACTAGCTCGCACCCCGATTCTACTCCTGTTCAGCAGGCCATGCGTCTCTTCCAACGCGAGGCCAAGGCTATTGCAAAACTTAATCACCCGCATATTTTGCCACTCTTTGACTTTGGTGAAGAACATATCGATGGGACGACACTCACCTATATGGTCATGCCGTTTTGTCAGGATGGCTCGCTCCTCAATTGGCTCCAACAGCGAGATAGCACTGACTTACTCTCACTCCATGAGATCGTGTATCTGCTCGATCAAGCCGCCGATGCTCTCCAGTACGCGCACGACCAGCAGATTATTCACCAGGATGTCAAACCCCACAATTTCCTGATCCGCCGAGGAAGGAATTCGACGCTCTCCGATCTCCTGCTCACCGATTTCGGCATCGCCAAAGTGACAGCGCTGAGTGCTGATAAGAGTTACTCCATTCGCGGCACCCCGCTCTATATGGCACCAGAACAATGGGAAGGGCGTCCGGTTCCGGCAACTGACCAGTATGCCCTTGCCACCATGGTCTATCAACTCCTCACAGGACGCCCACTTTTTCAAGGAGGGCGAGTCTCTGTGATGTATCAGCACATGAAAGTACAACCACAGCCGCCAAGTACACTCAACCCACGTGTGACGCCAGAGATAGATGCGGTCCTCCTGCGCGCTTTAGCCAAAAGCCCCGCAGACCGCTTCCCTTCCGTCTCCTCCTTCGCTCAAGCTTTCAAACAAGCCGCAATAGGAACCGGCTTGCCGATTGCTCCCACGCTTCCCATTGCCCGCGCAAAGGTCACCGAGAATGGTGCCGCCGACGTTGACAGCACTGACCATGCCAATGCTCCTACAGCGATTACTCCTGATGACGCTATAGATGCTTACAGTACTATCAATCAAGTTGATGATGTCGATGCTCATTCTACCGTCCCAGCCATGGCTCATGAACTGGTCACTACGGATGAGGCTATCGATGCTTATAGTACTGTCTCTACTATCGCTGAAGGACTGGCTAATCAGGATGATGCCGTCGATGCTCATACCCCCAGCCCGCCTGTCGTTCAAGAACGGGGCACTGCGGATGTGGCCGGCATTCTTGCCAGTGCCGCTCCCAGGGCAGGGGCAAGCAGGACTATCGTGCCGGTTGGTCTGGCACTCCTCTTCATACTAATCAGTACGTCGCTTCTCTACTACTTCGCAGATCGTAATCCTGCTATCACTGCCCAGGCCCGCGCTACAGCCACGGCACAAGCAAACGCCACCAATGGCGCGGAAGCCAATGCCACGGCCACGGCGCAAACACGAGAGATTGCTGCTGCTGCTACCGCGACAGCCAGCGCCTTTGTATCCAATGCCACCTCGACTGCAGCTAATGCCACGGCTACGGCCTCGACCATTGCAGCCAACGCGACGGCGACTGCCTCAGTCATTGCCGCCAACCCTGATCCCTATCCTCCTGGTAACGGGACATTAACACTCTATGACCCATTGAGTGATAATAGCAGAGGATATGACTGGGAAAATTATCTCAACGATGTCAGTGGATGCACATTCACAGGAGGCGCTTTTCATGTCATCGAAAAGAAAGCCTCCTTTTTCGCGAACTGCTTCGCCACCAAAACCAACTTCAGCAACTTCGTCTACGAGGTACAAATGACGATCATGACCGGTAATTGTGGTGGCATCATGTTCCGTGCAGATCAGGCGAACAACAAATTCTACTACTTTCGCGTTTGTCAGGATGGCTCTTTTGCCCTCTACCTCTACGTAGACAATAAACTTGTTGATGCCCAACTCCTGACAAAGGGTTCCGACCCGGCCATTCATACTGGTTTGAACCAGCAGAACACCATTGCCGTTGTGGCGAATGCTATTGGGATGGACTTATATGTCAACCGTAAACTTATACTCAATGGCAGTGTGAAAGAGAGCACTTACAGTCATGGTCAGATTGCCGTTGCCGCTGATGCCGAACCCATGGCAACCGAGGTGGTGTTTAACAACGCGCGAGTATGGACGTTATGAGTTAGGGAGGATAAGCAGGAAGAGGGAGGACTCATGATCGGGATGACACAGCTTTGGCGACAACAAAAAGATATAAAAATTTCATGCGCAGTTATTCTAATGGCGCTGCTAGTGATACTGGTGGGATGTACGGAAGAGACAGGCCCGTCCCCTTTGGTTACGGTTCAAGCAGGGGCGAACGGCTGTCAGCTCCACTCGGCCAAAGGCGCTATTCAGCATATGATCTACATCCAATTTGACAACACGCACTTCACACGTGACAACCCCAACGTTCCTTCTGACCTTGAGCAGATGCCTAACCTACTCAACTTTATTGAAAACAATGGCGTGCTGCTCTCCAATCATCACACACCATTGATCGCTCATACGGCGACCGACATCCTGACCTCGCTGACGGGTGTCTACGGCGACCAGCACGGCATGCCGATCAGCAATAGCTTCCGCTACTTTAACTCCGATGGCACCAGCAACCCTGGCGTTTCCTATGCCTACTGGACTTCCCCGCTGTTCGACTCAAGCACCTCGACGCCGACCGATACAACTCCCAACATGCTCACTACTGGTGGCAAGAATGCTCCCGCGCCCTGGGTTCCCTACACACGTGCCGGCTGCAACTTCGGCGCGATCGGTACAGCGAATTCAGTACTCGAAAACACGAAGATCGACATCCCGACAGTATTCGGGGCAGCCTCTCCGGAGGCGATGGAAGCGAGCAGCAATTCTAAACTGGCGCAAGCTGACTTCGTGGGTATCGGCATCCACTGTGCAGCGGGAAATGCGCTCTGCTCCACTGCCAACAATGGCAAGGCCGATGTGCTGCCCGATGAACCTGGTGGATATTCCGGGTACACGGGCCTCTTTGGTCACAAGTACGTTGCACCCCAGATCAGCCCGGATGGACCACTGATGGACCTGGACGGCAATCCCATTCAGGACCCGAGCGGCAACAAGGGCTTCCCTGGCTTTGATGGCATGTCCGCCGCCGTCTCGCTTGCCTATGTAGCTGCGATGCAGGAACACGGTGTGCCCGTGACGTATGCCTATATCTCCGATGCCCACGATGCCCACCCCAACGGCCCCGCTTACGGTCCAGGCCAGGATGGCTACGACACGGCCCTCAAGGCCTATAATGACGCCTTCGGCAAGTTCTTCGCACGCCTGGCGAGCGACGGGATCAACCAGAACAACACCCTGTTCGTGTTCACTGCTGACGAAGGCGACCACTTCGTGGGTGGCGCTCCCAGTCCAACGAACTGCGATGGAGTGACTACGCCGTGTAACTACAGCCAGATCGGCGAGATCAATACCAATCTGGCAGGTCTGCTGGCAACGGAGCAAGGGATCACGACCCCGTTCAAGATCCACGCCGACTCTGCTCCCAACATCTATATCACCGGCAATCCAAGTCCGACCGATCCTACGACTCGTGCCTTCGAACGAGCGGTGGGGCAGCTGACCGCAGCGAATCCGATCACCGGTAATACTGATAAGCTCATCAGATATTTGGCCGATCCAGTAGAGATGAAGCTGCTGCATATGATCACGGCGGACCCGGCAAGGACGCCGACCTTCACGATGTTTGCCGACCCCAATTACCTCCTCCTGGCAAACGCACCCGACTGCACTTCCCCATGTGTCACGGAGAACCCCGGCTTTGCCTGGAACCATGGTGATGTATCACCGGACATTAACACCACGTGGCTTGGTCTGGTTGGGCCGGGCGTGCGGCATGCCGGTGTTGACAAAAGTACCTGGTCCGACCATACCGATATTCGTCCGACAATACTGGCGCTGCTCGGCCTGAAGGACGATTATGCCCATGCTGGCCGCGTGCTCTTCGAGGACCTCGACGACTCTGCCTTGCCTCAGTCACTGCGTGCGAACCAAGCGACTTTAATGCAACTGGCCCAGGTGTACAAGCAGATCAATGCTCCTGTGGGGCAACTCGGCCTGGCAAGCCTAGCGGTCTCAACAAAGGCTCTGGAGAGTGGGAACTCAACCGATGACGGCACCTTTACCAATCTCGAAAGCCAGCTCACGTTGATTACCACTCAGCGTGATACGCTCGCAGCCCAGATGTCTGCGCTGCTGGCAGGTGCGGAATTCAATGGCCAGGCCATCAATGAACAGCAGGCGAAGCAGCTCATCTCTCAGGGTCAGGCGTTACTGAAGCAGGTAAACGACCTGACGGCGTAAGGGTATCAGAATAGTGAATCCTCTGGCTTGATCACACGAGTTCGTTTCAGGTCGGTTCATCTATCGATGAGATTAGCTCTTCAATCACTTCGATATCAGCCTCCCTATAAGGGCTACCTGGGTATCGGGCTGTCTTTCCGTGACTTCTACCAGGATCATGGCAGCTATAAGGGATGCAGTATATCTCTTGAAAGAGGAACAACGTTTGTCGCGTGTAGATGCGCCTTTGACCGAGAACCGTGAAGCCATTGGTTGAGCAAAAAACCTATTGACAGTTACAGTGGAGTGCAGTATACTTGGTTTCAGTGCAGCGGTTATACGCTAAACTGTAGAGCAGTTTTCCAGGTTTCTGGGGGATTCAGTGCAGCGTAAGATAGCGCATGAAGTGGCTTTAGAGGCCAAAATAAGGAGAGGTCGCATAGTGGCCTAGTGCAGGTGTTTGCTAAACACCCAGGGTGTTACAGCCCTCGAGAGTTCGAATCTCTCCCTCTCCGTCCTATAGGGGAGTAGCTCAATTGGCAGAGCACTCGACTCCAAATCGAGCGGTTGCGGGTTCGATTCCTGTCTCCCCTGCTATATCTCATAATCCTCTGCCCACCAATACTTGATATTATCTGCAATCGCTTCTTCGTAGGAAACACGCCAGCTTTGTTTTCCGTTACTACGTACAACCCCTGCGCTCTTAAATCGAAGGCTCATATATGAACGCTTCCTACAACAGCGCAGGACAATTGATGGCGACCTCCAAGATGGAGATTGACCATCAGTTATTTTGCAAGTACCCCCATACTCTGTTTTTGGCAAGTGCTTCTCACGCGCGAAGTAGTAGAACATATGTCCCTGTACATAGCTATATAGTACTGTTTCATTGTGTATCATGGTATACCAGCTAGAGTTATGTTAGTATTGCAATGGCCGCGAAGAATCTCACTTTCTGCCATATGAAAACACCTGAGTTCCAAGGCCTCAGGTGTTTTTTTTTCACAAAGGATATCCTCCTTGACAAGCCAACGATAATCAGTGCAGAACCTATGCTTTATCAACAAGGGGATCAACGGACATTTATGAATATTGGATTACTAGAGGATAATCCTGCCATCCTTGATTACATGACGCTCGCGCTAGAGATGGCAGGGCACCAGGTTCAGACATATACCTACGGCGCTTCACTGATAGAATCCCTTCTCACCGGCTCTGATGCTCACTCCCCACTACCTTATGACCTAATTATTGTTGACCTGCTTCTTCCGGGTAATATCTCCGGTTATGAAACGATCAAGCAAATCCAGGAGGTCATCCCGCTCAATAAGCTTCCTGTCATCATTATTTCGGCAGGGAGTCGTGACGAAATAGAGTTCATAAAAACGAACCTACCCACCGTTCCGGTACTGCGCAAGCCTTTCAGGATGAGCGCACTATTTCAGCTGATTTACGATCTGAAGATAGGCTAGCACAGAGGAAGTTAAACGTCACCTCTAAAAAATACTACTTCGTACTCTTTGATACTACTTGACAGGTTTCATACCATCATGTATGCTTGGCATGAACAATAGCACACCTGCAACGCACTGATCAGGACCAGTAGATAATGGTAGAACTGGGCAGCGAGCCGAGAGAGTGAAAGTCGGCAAACAGATACCACGTCGAACCCACCTGAGAGCGTCAGCGAGAAGTTGACCGGAGACCTCACCGTTAACAGAGGAAGCGGTTCATCGAGCAAAGCTCGTAGTATGGTAGTGGCGAGGGTGGCGGGGTAAGGCTGGGAGGGCCCTTGCGGTCGCCATGCCGGATAAATAAATGACCGCGTGAGAGGAGTCGCGCTGTGAGAAGCGGCTCAAAGTAGGTGGTACCACGGGTAATAATCTCGTCCTTATTCCAGGGACGAGTTTTTTTATGCTTTTGTAGTCCCCCGATTTATCGAGGAGAATTCATTGGAGAGAGGAATCATGACTGACAAGGAAAAGTACGTCGAGGAAATCATCGACCAGGAAGACAATTTTTCGCAGTGGTATAACCAGGTAGTGCGCAAAGCAGAGCTAGCCGATTATGCACCGGTGCGCGGCTGTATGATTATTCGGCCCTACGGCTACACCCTCTGGGAAAACATTCAGAAGCACATGGATGCACGATTCAAGGAGACCGGAGTCGTCAATGCCTACTTCCCTCTGCTCATTCCCCGCAGCTTTCTGGAAAGAGAAGCAGAGCACGTCGCAGGCTTCGCACCCGAGGTCGCCTGGGTGACGCGTGGGGGTGGCGAAGAACTGGAAGAACCGCTCGCTATCCGCCCTACCAGCGAAACCATCATCGGCCATACCTATGCCAAATGGATCCAGAGCTATCGTGACCTGCCCATCCTTATCAACCAGTGGAACAATGTCGTGCGTTGGGAGAAGCGTACCATACTTTTCTTGCGCACCACAGAATTCTTGTGGCAGGAAGGGCACACCGCGCACCGCACGATTGAAGAAGCCGAGGAGCGCACACTGATGATGCTCGACATCTACCGGGCCTTCGCCGAGGAAGATGCCGCTATACCCGTCATTGCCGGGCGTAAGAGCGAGAATGAAAGATTTGCCGGCGCCTGGCGCACCTACTCCATTGAGGCGCTGATGGGCGATGGAAAAGCGCTGCAAGCGGGCACGAGCCACAACTTTGCTACCAACTTCGCTGAGAGCTTTGATATTCAGTACCTGGACTCTGATGGGCAACGCAAGTATTGCGCTACTACAAGCTGGGGAGCCAGTACTCGTCTCATCGGAGGCATTATCATGGTACATGGAGATAAGGCGGGTTTGATACTGCCCCCTCGCCTTGCACCTTACCAGGTAGTGGTAGTCCCAATCTGGCGCAACGATACCGAAAAGACGGCAGTTGTTGAGATGGTTGGGCGCGTGGAAAAAATGCTCAAGGGCAAAGTTCGTCTGAAGGTTGATTTGAGCGAAAACACGCCTGGTTGGAAGTATAACGAGTGGGAACTGCGTGGTGTGCCCGTACGCATGGAAATTGGGCCACGCGATGTGCGAAATGAGAGTGTGATGCTGGTACGACGCGATAATCGCGCTAAGGAACCTGTCCCTCTGGCAGCTTTGGAAACGCGCCTCCCCGAGTTGCTAGATGCAGTGCAGCAGGCGCTGTTCCAGCGAGCACTGGACTTCAGGAACAAAAACACTCACTATACCGACAGTTATGATGAGTTTAAGCAAATCATTGCAGAGAAACGTGGCTTTGTACGAGTGAAGTGGGCTGAGGACAGTGCAGCAGAACTGGCTATCAAAGAGGAGACAAAAGCAACACTGCGTGTTATACCATTTGACCAGCCGGAAGGCGGTGTCAGTGGAAAATGCTTCTACACCGGCAAACCTGCTACCTGTGAAGCAATTTTCGCTCGCTCCTACTGAGGAGAGCCGCATCGTGCCACTGGCCAATGCGGTGAGGGTGATTCAGGAGGAGATTCTCGTAGGCATTACCTCTTCTTCACAATAATCACAATGGGCAGCTTTGCGAGCGAATCTATCGAGACATGCTGGTTACCTGCCTGCATATATAATCCTGTGGAGGCACCGCCATCCAGGTTGAGGGCCACATCGATAGACAGGTCCGATGTCACAAGCAGGTCGGCCAGTTCATCGAGTGAAAAGGCATTGCTCGGGCTGGTGATGAACAAAAGGCGTCCCTGCTTGTCCATGGCCACGACGCTGCGACGCGAACTAGCCGCATCTGCGTTAAAGTGAGCGTGTTTGCCTCCTGGCAGAATGAGCATGGGGGTTGATTGTGTCGCCTGCTGCAATCCTTCGTTTGCATCATAGGGTTGCTGCGACAGGTAGCGCAGTTGTACCTGTCCCTGGTCATCAACCGCAAGCATGCCGCCGAACCCCTGGTAGGACGCACCAAAGACTTGCCTGTTGGAGATGACAAGGCCGGTAGCATCATGCTTCTGGTCGAAGAATCCGCCATTTATGACTGCTGTCGCCTGCTCTTTCTGCATCCACTGGCTCAGTAGCAATGGCTTGCCGGGCTGATAGGCTATCGTCAGACGTACATGACGCAGATCGAAGCGCACAATGGTCACGGTATCTTCGTTGCCGGCCGGGCTCTTCCAATCTTCATAACGCAGCTCAATCCCGGGCGCGGCCTTGCTCCACGCATTCAATGTTGTAGCTCCCCGGTTTATCGTGGGAGCCGGTGTACCATTGACGGTGACGGTTGGTGCCAGGTCACATGCGCATAGCGGAAGCATGATAAGACATAAGAAGAGAACTCGCTGTAGGGCCGACCCTTGCAGTCGCCCTGGTTTTAATGGCATGATTATATCGACCTTCGCCAGCAGGCCAATTCTCAAACAGTGATGCATTGTCTGGTTGTGAGATTACATTGGATAGTGGCATGCTCGAATGTTTGATTGATCGTCAGCGTGCTGGAGACCGTTGCCATGCTCTCTGGATAGCCAAATTTCTGCAAGCCGCCCCCGTGATCAAAGTAGCTCAGGATCAGCCCGGAGATGCTAAAGCCGGTGTAAACATAGTAACGCCCCTGATTAGAGATCGGAATGGTATTTTCTTTCTTATCCGCGGTGAAGTAGTTCCATAGGTAGTCGAAGGGGATGGGATGCTGGAAGTCTACGTCATAGGGCGAGATCCACTGAAAGGAGTCGAAACCCCAGTTCATCAGATCGCGCATGTCGGTCCACCAGTTGACAGTGTGGACGGTGACGCCGATCAGGTGATGGTGGTTGCGCGTGGCTGAGACAACTTGCACAAAGTCGTATTGTCCGTCGTAGCCTGTTTTGCCGCCATCGACCCCTGGATACCACCAGAGGAATTGGTTGCCGTTGACCACATAATGCTCTGTATGGTAAACCGTTTTAGTAATATGATATTGCTCGCTGCCGCTAATCTGATGGATCAGTGGCAGGCTGAAGGCATATCTGCCTAGTACGGCGAGATCGCGGGCACTGGAGTACTGCCCGGTTTCTAGCAACCCGTGCGGGTTCATAAAGTGAGTATCGTAGAGTCCCAATTGTTGAGCCCACTGATTCATCTTTGCAACGAAGTGCGGAAGATCCCCACCGATAGTGTCAGCAATGGCGATGGCGGCATCATTGCCGGAAACAAGCAGCAACCCATACAGTAGGTCACGCAGAGTATATGTCTCCCCTTTTTTAAGACCGAACAAGGCACTATCGCCACTGAGCTGGCTAACGTCGTGATCGATGGCTGGGGTAATCGTGATTACCTGATCTGGATTCCCCTGCTCAACAGCAAGGATCGCTGTCATGAGTTTTGTTGTGCTGAGCATCGACAGATGCATGAATGGGTTATGGGCATAGAGGGTTGCACCTGTGTCGGCGTCGAGTAAATAGGCGGCTGTTGCGTATACGGGTGGCGCCGGGTGATCGCTGTCCTCCGGGGTAATGATCAGTTCGTGTGGATTTATCGGTAGCGATGCACTAGATGATGACGAGGATGGGCCGCTAGTCAGGCCACTACTGGTGCTACTCACACCCGGCCGTATTTGTGCGCGGATAGCAAAGTAAGCAATCGATACAAGGATCAGTATTGCTAGCAAGAACAGGCAGGTAATGAGCACAGCCGCCCTGTGGCTGCTACGAGAGGGTGGTAGGGGCGGGCGACCCTGTCTGGGGGACAGGTAATGCCCCCTCCCTGGGCTGCGTGACTGCCTATGTCTCGTGCGATGGTCCGGTAGAGCTGTACGTGGTTCATAGATAGGAGAACGTCGCCGCTGTGTAACTATGATCTTGCGCGAGTCTCGCTGATATGCTCGTACATCCGCTTCATACTCGCTTTCGTCAAGAGTCTCGTCTACGGTCTCTTCCTCAACCGTGACCTGTTGCCTTTGCTGCGATCCGTGTAGGGGCGGTAGGGACGTGACCTTGCGTCCGTCCTTGCCTCCGCCCGTGGCTTGCCCTCGCCCTGCACCTGCACGCCTGGTCGTGTAGGGGCGCGAGCTTGCCTCCGCCCGCGTCTCGCTCCAGGTCGAGTAGGGGCGCGGGTTCCCCCCTGGCTTGCCCCCGCCCTTGGATGCGACCGGCCGTCTCCGGCGTTGGCGTGGGTAGACGGTCGGGGTTTGTGTATAGTCCGGTTGTTCGTCGTCTGGTGGCGGCGTTCTATACATCGAACCGGTCCTCTCCTTGCTCTAAAGCCTGGTACCCGCAAGGGGCACCACTACATTTTTGGGACCTTCAGATCAAGAGATGTAGTGGTGCCCCTTGCGGGTACCAGGGGGAGGGGCAGGACCTTCCTACCTATCTCTTGTGCTGATAGTGTAGCATACGCGGAGACGTGGTGTCGAGATGGATAAAAAGCCTGGTACCCGCAAGGGGCACCAGGGGAAGATTTCTGCCCCCTTGACGGCAGGCTACTCTCGTGCTACTCTGCCAACTACATACCTCATCGTTGTATTGCACACAACAAGGAGCCACCATCATGCATTTGAGAACGGCAGTCGTTCAACTGAACTCCCGTGATAACCCTGCTGAGAATCTGGCCACCGTAGAGCATTTTCTAGATCGTGCCGCCGATTTGGGCGCCCAATTCGTCGGCCTCCCCGAATTCTGGATCTATCTTGGCCCTTACAGCGGCTTTACAGAAGCGGCACAGCCGGTCCCCGGCCCGGCCATCGAACGCTTGCAAGAGAAGGCTCGAAAGCACAAAATGATAGTCCACGGCGGCAGTATTATCGAGCGCCACCCATCCTTAGCAGACAAGTTCAATACTATCAAGTTCTATAATACCTCGGTGCTCATCGACCCTGACGGTCAGATCGTCGCACGCTATCGCAAAATCCACCTCTTTGACGTCGACCTGGCCAATGGCGAGAAGCATCACGAATCTGAACGTATCGCCCCAGGTAATGAGATCGTAACTGCCGAGATTGCTGGTATCACCTTTGGTCTGACCGTTTGCTACGATCTGCGTTTCCCCGAACTCTATCGCATACTAGCCTTGCGGGGCGCACAGATTCTGCTCGTGCCGGCCGGTTTCACCCTGCATACCGGTCGGGATCACTGGGAAGTCCTGCTGCGGGCGCGAGCCATCGAGAACCTCTGTTATGTGGTCGCTCCTGCCCACGTTGGAACCTATCCTCCCAATCGGCAATGTTTTGGCCGCTCGATGATCGTTGATCCCTGGGGCCTCGTGCTCGCTCAAGCGCAGGATATGCCAACAGTTGTAATGGCGGATATTGACCTTGCACAGATCGAGCGCGCGCGCTCACAGATCCCCTGCCTCGAGCATCGCAGGCCAGAGATATATCAAATGTAGTGGAACCCTGTCTGGGGGACAGGTGACCCCTTGCGGGTACCAGGCCAGAAGAAATGTAGTGGTGCCCTTCGTGGGTACCAGGCCATTAAGAAAGGATGCATACAACTCATGGATGTTGCTACCATTAAACGCCTCGTCGAAGAAGGCAAGATCGAATTTGTCAAGATCGGCTCCCCCGATATCGAAGGAGTCTACCGTGGCAAACGCGTGGCCGCCAGCCACTTCCTCAACGGACTGGAGGATGGCTTTCCCCAATGTGATGTCCTCTTCGGCTGGGACATCGCCGAGAATGTGCTGCCCAACCTCAAATTCAGCAACTGGGAGCGAGGATTTGCCGATATCGACATGAAGCCTGACCTCTCGACCTTCGCGCTCGTACCATGGGAAGAGAACGTTGCTTCCTGTGTATGCGATCTATGGACCGAGCATGGTGATCCCCTGGTCATTTCCCCGCGCTACGTCCTCAACAAGGTCGTAGAGCGCGCCCGGACGATGGGCTATGAGCCAATGGCTGCGGCTGAACTCGAGTTTCGCTTCTTCCGTGAGAACCAGATGTCGCTGCGCGAAAAGGACTTTGGTCCAGATCTGACCCCGCTCAATCCTGGCATGAACTGCTACGCCATCAGCCAGGCCAGTGCCGACGATCACCTGCTGGGACACATTGCGCGTATGATGCGCGACCATGGTGTTGGGATTGAAGGGTACAATCGCGAGCACGGCCCTGGCATGTATGAGATGAATATACGCTACGCTGATGGCACTGCTGCTGCCGACAAAACCATGCTGTTCAAAACGGGCGTCAAAGAAATTTGTCATCAGATGGGCTATACCGCCAGCTTCATGGCGAAGTGGAATGACCAGGAAGATGGCAGCAGCGGCCATTCTCATATGAGCCTGTGGGACCGCAGTTCGGGGCAGAACGTCTTCTGGGACGAGAGCGCTGAAGATCATATGTCGAGTACGATGCGGTGTTTCCTGGCGGGGGTGCTGGACAAGTTGCCAGAATTGATGGCGCTCTATGCCCCAGTGATCAACTCCTATAAACGCTATGTCGAAGGCACCTGGGCACCGCTGAACACCACCTGGGGGATGGATAATCGGACCTGCGGGGTACGCATTATCAATGTGAACCGGGGAGCGATGCGCATCGAGAATCGGGTGCCGGGAGCGGATGCGAACTTCTACCTGGTGTTTGCGGCGACGCTGGCCAGTGGTCTGTACGGGATCGAACGGCAGTTGGAGTTGCCGCCGCGGCTGGATGGTAACGCCTACGATCAGGCAACCATCGCCAGAGCCCGTGAGGTGAGCCACGTTCGACCTCTGGTACGCAATCTTTCGGCGGCAACGGACTTGTTGGAGCAGAGCGATCTCGCCAAAGAGTTCCTGGGCGCTGACTTCGTTGAGCACTTT
>WNFH01002472.1_pt1 | contig 12893 bp, 14 predicted proteins | sample 5400411 | NCBI WGS metagenome assembly WNFH01 (sample SAMN13153347, study PRJNA577476) | soil metagenome | isolation source: 200 cm saprolite under Douglas fir tree site 2 hole 3 | place: USA:California | collected 2015-04-18
CGGCGCGGTGCTGCTCTTCGGTGTCGCGGTCGTCGTGCTCGCGCAGCGCGCGCCGAAGGCCGAGGAGCTCGACCCGGCGCTCTATGCCGAGAAAGAGGTCTAAGGAGGAGAAGGTCCTGATCGGGACCTGCTCCTGGACCGATCCCACGCTCATCGCCTCGGGCTGGTACCCCGAGGACATCGCGAAGAAGGCCGACGAGCGCCTCCGCTTCTACGCCGAGCACTTCCCGCTCGTCGAGAACGACGCGTCGTACTACGCGATCCCCGACCAGAAGCAGGCGAAGCTCTGGGCGGAGCGCACGCCCGACGGCTTCACCATGAATTTCAAGGCCTTCGGCACGATCACAACGCATCCGACCGATCCGAAGCGCCTCCCGAAGGAGCTGCGCGAGGCGCTCCCGAAGGAGGCGCAGGAGAAGCGGCGCCTCTACCCGAAGGACTTTCCGAAGGACGTGCTCGACGAGATCCACGCGCGGTTCTGGGTCGGCCTCGAGCCGCTGCGCAAGAGCGGCAAGCTCGGCGCGATCCTCCTGCAGTACCCGGACTGGTTCCCGATCGGCTCGAAGAACAAGGGCGAGATCCTGCGCGCGCGCGAGCTGCTGCCCGACGACACCATCGCGGTCGAATTCCGCAACCGCACCTGGATGGAGGAACGCAACCAGGCGGAGACGCTCGCCTTCCTGCGCGACAACGGCCTCGCCTACGTCTCCGTCGACGAGCCGCAGGGCTTCCCGTCATCGATCCCGCCGGTCGCCGCGGCCACCGCGCCGCTCGCGATCGTGCGTTTCCACGGACGCAACGCCGAGAACTGGAAGAAGCCCGGCCTCTCCGCCGCCGAGCGCTTCGACTACGAGTACAAGCTGCCCGAGCTCTCGGAGTGGCTGCCGAAGATCAAGCGGCTCGAGGAGGAGGCCGACGAGGTCCACCTACTGATGAACAACTGTTACGGCGACAAGGCCGTGCGCAACGCGGCCGACCTCGGACGCTTGCTCGCGGCTCGGGCCTAACATCGGCGTCGTGCCGCGACCGTTCTCAGACTTCCAGCCCCGCGAACGTCTGGCCGGCGTCCCACACACCACCCGCCGCTTCGCGTGCCGCTCGGCACTCGCGCTGGCCTCCGACGGCCATCAGCTCGCCGTCGCGTCCGATCAGGGAAGCGGCACGTACGAGGCGTTCACGCTCCCACCGACCGGCGGAACGCCGCGCCGCGCGTTCGAGATCGCCGAGCACGCCGTGCGCAGCCTGTGCTGGAGCCCGAGCGGCGAACTCCTCGCGGCGGCCGACAAGGGCGGCACCGAGCTGCATCAGCTCTACGTGCGCCAGCCCGACGGTCCGCAGCTGCCGCTCTCCGTCGACCCCGCCGGGACGGTGCAGCGCCTGCTCTCGTGGAATGCCGCGTCGCCGGACGCTACGCAAGCCGCGTTCTCGTCGAACGCGCGCCAATCGACGGACATGGACGTGGTCATCGCCGACCTGCGCACGCGCAGCGAGCGGCCGCTGCTCACCGGCGCGGCATGGCACGTCGTCGGCGGCTGGTCGCCTGACGGCACGCAGCTGCTGGTGATGCGCGTGCTCGACAACACCACGCAGGACCTCCTCGTCGTCGACCCGAAGACCGGCAAGGCGCGCGAGATCACCGTTCATGCCGAGGACGTCTCGCATGTCCCGGCGGGGTGGCTCGCGGACGGGCGCGTGCTCGAGATCACGGACATCGACGACGAGCATCTGTGGCTCGCGGCACTCGATCCCGAGACCGGTGTCCGCCAGTCGATCGATCGACCCGGCTGGGACGTCGAGCTCGCGGGCTCATCGGCCGACGGCCGTGTGCAGGTCTGGTCGGTGAACGAGGACGGGTACTCGAAGGTGCGCTGGCGCATCGATGGCGGACCGATCCGCGAGCGCGACATCAAGGGCGTGTGCGAAGACCTGGTCGTGTCGGCCGATGGCTCGCGCGCGGCGTTCGTGCGTTTCTCGGCGACGGAGCCATGGCAGGTGTGGACGCTCGACACGACCACCGGCGACGCGCGTGTCGCGCTCACGACCACCACCAACGTCCCCGCATCGGAGAAGGTCGAGCCCGAACTCATCCGCATCCCGGGCCCGCTCGGCGACATCCCGTGCTTCATCTACCGACCGAAGAACGCACGCGCGCCGTACCCCGCGATCCTCTACCCGCACGGCGGACCAGAGGGCCAGTCGCGTCCCGCGTTCGCACCGGCGGCGATGCATCAGCTCGCGCTCATCGACCGGGGCATCGCGCTCGTGGTGCCGAACATCCACGGCTCGACCGGGTACGGACGCTCGTGGCAGGCCGCCATACATAAGGACTGGGGCGGCGTCGATCTGCGCGATCTTCGCGCGGTCACCGAGTGGATGCAGAAGCAGAAGGACTTCGACCAGAAACGACTCGCCGTCTATGGCGGCTCGTACGGTGGCTTCGCGACGCTCCTCTGTGTGACGCAGCTCCCCGATATCTGGCGCTGCGCCGTGGACGTCTTCGGTGTCGCGAACCTGGTGACGATGCTCGCGAACGCGCAGCCGAATTGGCGGCGCTTCCTGGCGCGGTGGATCGGCGACCTCGAGACGGACCGCGAGAAGCTGGTCGAACGCTCGCCGATCACGCACATCGCGAACGTGAAGTGCCCGATGCTCATCCTGCAGGGCAGCAACGATCCGCGCGTGCCGCAGGAGGAGTCCGACCAGGTCGTCGCCAAGCTGCGCGGCCTCGGCCGCCGCGTCGACTACGTGGTCTACCCCGACGAGGGCCACGGCTTCACCAAAAAGAAGAACGCCGATGACGCCTACGGGCGGATCATCGACTTCCTGACGAAGGAGCTCGCGGCGTGACGCGGTCCGGCGGCCGCGCGGTCGTCGCGACCGGCGTGGCGCTGGCGTCTGCGCTCTCTGTCGCCGTGGTCGCTGCGGTGTTGACCACACAGCAGATCGTTCGACAGCCGTCCGTGCCGATCGCGAGCCTTGCCTCGCTGCCGCAGGGGACACCGGTTCGCGTCACGTCGATGGAGCTCGCGGGCCTGGATCTGAAGGCAGAACGACTCCGCAGCTGGTCGTTCGGCAGACCGCGCGGCACCGCGAACGCGTTGCCCGTCTTCCTGGTGAGAGATGGCGAACACGTTCGCGCGTTCATCGGTGTCGACCCGCGCAATGGATGCGCGATCGAATTCCTGACCGCGCGCACGCTACCGTGGGGTTCGTTCCCCTCGATGCTCCACGACACCTGCCACGGCTCGATCTACAACTTCGCCGGCGAACGGATCGGTGGCCCGAGCCCGTGGACCCTCGATGAGCTCGTCGTGACCGTGCGCGACGGCCGGGTCTACGCGAGCACGAGCGCGGTCATCCCTGGTCGGTGGGTGGCCGGCGGGCGATAGCCCCCTGGCGGGTCAGCGCAGGGTGCTCCCGAGGAGCACGCCGTTCGCCCAGTAGGTGCCGGTCGCGCCGGCCGGGAGCACGTCGAACGTGAAGCCCGCCGTGTAGCGGACGCGTTCCGCGGACAGGACGACTGCGCCGTCCACGACGTCGCCCGCGTGCAAGTCACCAACGCGTCGTTCATCCGCGGTCGGGTGCCCGGGCGAGACGAAGACGCTGCGTCCGTCTTCGAGGACGAGGCGCACGACCTCGTGCGTGTCCGGCACCGGCGTGCTTCCGATCGCGACCAGCGGCACGGCCACCCGCGTACCGTGCGCGTCCTGCGTCCAGACGACGTCGCCGATGCGCAGGTCCTCGACCGCGACGTCGCCCTTCGGTGTCGCGATGCGCGTGCCGAGCGCGAGGCAGATCGGGCAGTTCAGCGGTCCGGCATCAGTCCGCTTGGCGATGTCGACCTTGCCGTACACGTCGACCGAGCCTTCGATCTGCTTGCCGTTCTGCTTCGGGTCCGGCGTCGCGTTCGCGGAGCCGGTCGACCGGTAGTTGAACGTCCAGATCGCGCCCGCCGCTGTCAGCCGCAGCGCGCTCAGCGCCTTCCACTCGCGATAGACCGCGAGCGTGTCGGTGCCGACCCTCTTGGTGATGGCGGCGTAGGTTTCGGCGTCCGCCCGGATCTCGGCGATCTTCGCGTTCGCCTGCGCGCTCTCGTCGGCGCGCGCGATGGGATAGAAGTCCGGATCGCAGAAGCTGATCCGTCCGCCCGCGTCCATGACCCGGTACTTGAGCTCGGCCATCGGGAGCGGCGAGGGCGCAGGGGTCGGGCTCGCCGCGGCGCCGCAGGCGGCCAGCAACACGGCGAACAGGACACACAGGAGCGCCAAGACGCGCATACGGATACGACGATAGGCAGCCTTCAGCGGTTCCCGCCTAGGGGAGATCGGCGATCAGCTCGGAGACGCTCGCTCCCTCGTAGCCATGCACGACTTCGGCGAAGACGTAGAACGGTCCGATCACGACTCCGACGCTGAAGCGGAATTGACCTTGCGGGCCGCCGCGGCTCATCCAATGCTCGTGCGGGTCTTCGGGCCCATGGCCCGCCGGGTCCCACCGGTAGAGGAAGAGCAGCCACTCCTCGCCTGACTTGTTCTCCAGGTTCGCGCACACATCCTCCAAGACGCGCACCTCCGTCGGCCGCGGGCCCGTCGTTCGCACGACGCTCGTCACCGAGAACGTCGTGCGTCGCGCGTCACGCGTCGCCCTGGGTCCGAAGCCGGGACGCAACCGCACGATGTCCTGCGCGACCGGCACGGCGCGAACGACGAGCTCGGCGTCAGTCGCTAGATCGCCGAGCGTCCGATAGTGACGGACCCATGACACCGTGCAGTCCCTGGTCGTAGGCGAGGTCACACGTGGTGTGCGCGTCGCGATCGCTGACGCGGACGTAGTCGCTGTCGGCAATGAGCTCCTGCCGGCACCGGCTGACGAGACCTGCGAGCCGCACGCTGTTACGACGACGAGGATCGTGAAAAGGGAGAAGCGCATCACTGCCAATACATGACGGCCGTTGGCCGCGTTCGTTCCTGTAACGGTCATGAAAACGCCGCTCAGACAGGCGTGCTTCAGCCCGGTACACCTCTTGCTCTACCGAATGTCATGGCGATTCGACCGAGCCCGCGGCCGGTGCTGGTCGTCGACGACGACGAGGCGACCCGCTCCGCCGAAAGGGCGCTCCTTCATGACAACGGGTTCCGCGTGGTCGAGGCGCGTGACGGTGCCGAGGCGATGGAGATGATGCAGGCCGACCCGCCGGCGCTCGTCGTCCTCGACGTGCAGATGCCCGGCGTCGACGGCCCCTCCTTCGCGCGCGAGCTGCGCATGGCGCTCCGGCACGTGCCGCTCGTCATCGTCACCGGCGCGCGCGACCCGCGGCGCGAAGCCGACCGCTGCAACGCCGAGGCGTACCTCGCGAAGCCCTACGACTCGCAGGTGCTCCTCGACGTCGTCCGCCGCTTCGCCACCTAGGACAAGCCGCTCGCGCGCAGCCGAGCACCTATCCTCGGATCATGCCCGCCCGCCTTCTCGTCAAGGAAGCCTCGCAGGTCACCGATCATCCGACGGACCAGCTTTCCGAGCTGCGCGGCGAGCACCCGTGCTGGCTGGACATCGCCGATCCGAAGAGCGAGGAGCTCAGCGAAGCCGCGGCCGAGCTCGAACTCCACCCGCTCGCGGTCGAGGACGCCCAGCACCAGCATCAACGGCCGAAGATCGACGAGTACGACGACCACTACTTCATCGTCGTGTATGCGCTCGAGGAGCCGAGCCCCGATGTGATCCGCAACCGCGAGCTCGGCATCTTCGTGAAGCGCAACGCCATCGTCACGGTGCACGAGGGGTCTCTGGCCGCCCTCAACACCGTCGAGCGGCGGTTCCGCGAGGGAAAGCTCGCGACGACGGGACTCCTGCTCCACGCGATCCTCGACACCATCGTCGACGGTTACTTCGACATCCTCGACGGTCTCGGGGATCGGGTCGAGCTGATCGAGGCGATGGTGATCGACGGCGATCCGCGCGATTCGAAGACCTCGATCCGCGAGCTGTTCAAGCTGAAGCGCGACCTGCTCGCGATCCGGAAGGTCATCGCGCCGGAGCGCGATGTCGCGGCGTCGCTGGTGCGCGGAGATATCCGCGACCTGCGCGAGACCGGCCGCCGCGCCTATTTCCAGGACCTCTACGACCACATCGTCCGGGTGACCGACGAGGTGGACACGTTCCGCGACCTCGTCTCGAACGTCGTTGACGCGCACCTCGCGGCGCAGTCCAACCGGCTGAACGAGGTGATGAAGGTCCTCACCAGCGTCGCGACCGTCCTGCTGATCCTCGGCGTGATCACCGGGTTCTTCGGTCAGAACTGGACGTTCATCCGCTACGACGACCCGGTGCTGTTCGGCCTGACGATGGTCTTCATGATCGCGGCGACCATCGGTACGGCGTACTACTTCAAGAGGCGCGGCTGGCTGTAGCCGGGAGCGCGCCGCCGCGTGGCGAGTGCGCGCCTCCTCGGCTATGCTGACCGCGCCTTGGCCGAACCCCGTCCCCCGGGTGGAGCGCGGTCGAACGCGGCGATCCTGGGCCAGGTCGGATTCATAATCGCGGTCCCGATCGCCATAGGCGCGTGGCTCGGCCTGCAGATCGACCGAGCCGCGGGCACCTCACCGATCGGGCTGCTGGGTCTGATCTTTCTGGGCATGGTCATCGCGGGAGTAGGAGTGGGGTTGTTGATCCGGCGCTACGCGGACGCGAATCCGATCAAGCCTTCGACCGAGCGGGCGCGCGAGGCAGGCAGGCGCTGGACGGCGGAGATCCAGGAGCAGGAGCGGCGACGTGAGGCCGGCGACGATGCGGAACGCTAGGGGAGAGGGCCTCTAGATGGACCTCCTCTTTCCGAAGGGCTTCAAGTACCCGCCGGATTTCCACATCCCCACGCCCACCGGTGAAGAGCTCTTTCGCATCGGTCCGATCGGCTATACCAACGCGCACCTCACGATGGCTCTCGTCATCCTCCTGCTCGCGGGCGCCGCGTTCGTGGCCACGCGGAGGATGCGCGAGCGACCGGCCGGGCTCCAGAACGCGGCCGAGCTGCTCGTGCAAGGGCTTTCGGACTTCGTCTCGTCGATCGGCGGCCCGAAGGCGCAGAGGTACCTGCCGCTCTTCGGCACGCTCTTCCTCTTCATCGTCGTGTCGAACTGGCTCTCGGTCGTCCCGCTCGTCGGCCAGGTGAAGTTCCTGCACTCGCCGACCGCCGACTACCACACGAACTTCGCGATGGCCGCGCTCGCATTCTTCGCGTATCAGACCGAGGGATTCCGCCATCTGCGACTCAGCTACCCGAAGCGGTGGTTCAACTTCTCGGGATTCAAGGATGGCCCGGCCATCGGCGCGATCTTCGTGCTCGTCGGCTTCATCGAGCTCTTCAGCGAGCTGTTCCGCATGCTGACGCTCACGCTCCGTCTCTGGGGCAACGTCTTTGGCGGCGAGATCATGCTCGTCGTGATGAGCGGGTTGCTGTTCCTGCCCGGTCTCGCGCTCCCGTTCGTCGGCCTCGAAGTCTTCATCGGGCTCGTGCAGGGCCTCGTCTTCGCCCTGCTCGTGCTGATGTACTTCATCCTCGCGATCGAATCCCACGACGAAGAACATGAGGAGGGTTCCCAGGCGGACACCGACCGCGTGCCTTCCCTAGAGATCCACGCGCGACCCGCGAACGCGGCCTGACCAAAAAGCGATAGGAGAGAAAACATGGAGGCAGCAATCGGCGCCGGGATCGCCATCGGCTTCGGCGTCCTCGGTCCTGGCATCGGCATCGGCATCCTGACCGGATTCTCGTCGGAGGCGATCGGCCGCAATCCCGACGCGGGTGCGGCGGTCCGCACGAACATGATCCTCGGCGCCGCGCTGGCGGAGGGTCTCGGCATCCTGTCCTTCGTTCTCGGCATCCTCCTCTGGACGCGGATCCCGTAGCGATGTTCTGGAGTCCGCTCGCCGCAGAGACCCCGTTCGCGCTCACCGTGGATCCGTACTGGATCCTCGTCTCGCTCGTCCAGTTCCTCATCCTGTACTGGCTCCTTCGGCGCTTCCTCTGGGGGCCGGTCACGACCGCGCTCGCGACCCGCGCGGCGAAGATCCGCGAGGGCCTCGATCTCGCCGAGCAGGCGAAGCAGGACCGCGAACGTCTCAAGCAGGAGGTCGAGGAGCTCCTCGCGAAGGCGCGGCAGGAGGCGACCGCCATCGCCGATCGCATGACCGCGGCAGCAGAGGCGGCCGCGGCCGCGGTCCGCGCGGAGGCGCGTGCGGAGGCGGATCGCATCCGCGAGAAGGGTCGCGTCGACGCGCAGGCGCTGCACGACCAAGCGTTGGCGCAATTGCGCGGTGAGGTCGCGTCGATGGTCGTACTCGCGGCGAGCCGCATCCTCGGACGCGAGATCAACGCGGAGCAGCATCGCGCGCTCATCGAGCAGTCGCTCAGCGAAGCCGGCGCGGACCTGAAGCGGAACTGATGGCTCTCGGTGGCTCGGGCCCACGCCGTTACGCGCAGGCGCTCTTCGATATGGCCGAGGAGGAGGACGCCGTTGGAACGTACCGGCAATCTCTCGACCAACTGGCGCGGGCTTTCACGGCTGATGTCATTCACGTGCTGCGCGATCCGCGGGTTCCCTTCGAGCGGCGGCGTTCCGCGCTGGCAGCGGCCGCAAAGGGCGAGCCCGCGGCGATCCGTGCGGTCCTCGAGCTCCTGCTCGAGCGGGACCGCGTCGCCATCGTGCCGCAGATCGCGAGCGCGTTCGGCGATCTGGCGGATCGGCGCGAGGGCATCGTGAAGGCGAAGATCACCACGCCGGTGACGCTCGACGACCGCGCGCGGGCGGACCTGCTGCGCCGGCTCGAGCAGGCCAGCGGGAAGAAGATCCGGGCCACCTTTCTCGTCGACGCGAGCCTGATCGGTGGTGCCAAGGTCCAGGTCGGCGACCGGCTCATCGATGGATCACTACGAACGCAGCTCAATGAGATGGCCAGGCAGCTCGCGAGCTAGAGGAGAAGAGATGGCAGGCACTTCGTCCGAGATCACCGACATCATCAAGGCGCAGATCAAGCGCTTTGAGGGCAAGGCCGAGTCCGTCGACGTCGGCACTGTCGTCGAGATCGGCGACGGCATCGCGCGGATCCACGGTCTCGCCGGGTGCATGGCCTCTGAGCTCCTCGACTTCGGCCACAACACATTCGGCCTGGCGTTCAACCTCGAAGAGGACACCGTGTCGGCGATCATCCTCGGCGAGTACGCCGAGATCAAAGAGGGCCAGGAGGTCCGCACCACCGGCCGCATCATCGAGACGCCCGCGGGCGAGGAGCTCGTCGGCCGAGTCGTCGACCCGCTGGGCCGGCCACTCGACGGCAAGGGCCCGATCAACACGAAGACGAGCCGGCGCATGGACGTGGTGGCGCCCGGCGTCATCGAGCGGCAGAACGTGGACACGCCGGTGGCCACGGGCATCAAGTCGATCGACGCGATGTTCCCGATCGGCCGCGGACAGCGCGAGCTGATCATCGGCGACCGCCAGACGGGCAAGACCGCGATCGCGATCGACACGATCATCAACCAGAAGGGCAAGGACCTCATCTGCATCTACGTCGCGATCGGGCAGAAGGAGTCCTCCGTCGCGAAGATCGTCGCGACCCTCGAGGAGCACGACGCGATGGCGCACACCATCGTGGTCATCGCCGGCGCCTCGGACCCGGCGACGCTGCAGTACCTCGCGCCGTTCGGTGGTTGCGCGATGGGCGAGTACTTTCGCGACAAGGGTCAGGACGCGCTGCTCGTCTACGACGATCTCACGAAGCACGCCTGGGCGTACCGACAGGTCTCCCTGCTGGTGAGACGACCCCCTGGCCGCGAGGCGTATCCCGGGGACGTGTTCTACCTCCACAGCCGTCTGCTCGAGCGCGCAGCGCGCATGAACAAAGCGCGCGGCGGCGGCTCGCTCACGGCGCTGCCGATCATCGAGACGCAGTCGAACGACATCTCCGCTTACATCCCCACGAACGTGATCTCGATCACCGACGGCCAGCTGTTTATGGAGCCCGACCTGTTCAACGCCGGCTTCCGCCCTGCGATCAACCCGGGCCTCTCGGTGTCACGAGTGGGCGGCGACGCCCGCACGAAGCCGATGAGCCGCACCGTCCGCGGTATGCAGCTCCAGCTCCAGCAGTACCGCGAGCTCGCGGCCTTCACGCAGTTCGGCGCCGCGGACCTCGACAAGGCGACGCTCCAGACGCTGCGCCGCGGTGAGCGGATCACCGAGGTCCTGAAGCAACCGCAGTACGACCCGGTCCAGCTGCATCACGAGGTCGCGATCCTCTACGCCGCGACGCGCGGCTACCTCGACGACGTCGCGCGGGACAAGATCGGTGACTTCGAGCGCGACCTGCGGCGGTACATGGACACGCAGGCACGTGACCTCGCCCAGCGGATCGGCACGAAGAAGGAGTGGGACGACGACGTCGAGAACGGGCTGAAGAAGATGCTCGACGAGTTCAAGAAGGCCCACAGCTACGGCGAGGCGCCGGCGGCAAAGGCACCGGCACCGGCGGCAAAGGCACCGGCGGCTCCCGCGGCGAAGGCCCCGGCGGGAGCGCGTTAGGCGATGGCGACCGAGCGCGAGATCAAGCTGCGCGTCCGCAGCATCAAGAACATCCAGCAGGTGACGAAGGCGCAGCAGACGATCTCCGCCTCGAAGATGAGGCGTGCCCAGGAGGCGGTCCTGGCGTCACGCCCGTTCGAGCAGCGGCTGCGTGAGGTGCTGAACGACCTCGCGCCGTACGCCGATGCCGACGCGAGCCCGCTGCTGGTGAGGCGTCCGGTGCGCCGCGCGCTGATCGTCCTGGTCACGAGCGATCGCGGCTTCGTCGGCGGGATGAACACGAACACCATCCGCACGGCGCTGCGGCACGCCGAGACGCTCCCCGCGGTCGGGTGGGTGGCGGTCGGGCGCAAGGGCATCGCCCAGCTCCGCCGCTTCGGCCAGTCCACGGTGGCCGAGTTCTCGGGGCTCGGCGACCGGCCGACGACCGCGGACACGAATGTCATCGCCAACGTCGCGATCGAGGAGTTCCTCGCGGCGCGGGTCGACGAGGTCTACCTGGCGTTCACGCAGTTCGTGAACACGCTCCGCCAGACGCCGACCACACGCCGCATCCTCCCGCTCGTCCCCGAGGAAGAGGACCTCGATTCGCGGCCGCCGCTGCAGTACCTCTTCGAGCCCGATCCGGCGACCGTCCTCGGGGCGGTGCTCCCGCGCCTGGTCGAGGTGTCCGTTTACCAGGCGGTCTTGGAGAACCTGGCCTCGGAGCACTCGGCGCGGCTCATCGCGATGCGCAACGCGACCGACGCGGCGGGTGATCTGATCGAGGAGCTCACGCTCCAGGCGAACAAGGCACGGCAGTGGCGCATCACAAAGGAGATGCTCGAGATCGCGTCGGGCGCAGAGGCGCTCGCGAAGGGATAAGACATGGCACCGTCCGCCGAAACAATGGCAAGGTCCGCCACGACAACGCCGGCTTCTGGCGAGATCGTCCAGATCATCGGGCCGGTCCTGGACGTCCAGTTCCCGGAGGGAAAACTCCCCGAGATCTTCGGAGCGCTGCGGGTGACGCACGACGACGGCACGCCGATCATCGCTGAGGTCCAGCAGCACATGGGCAACAACTGGGTGCGCGCCGTCTCGATGTCGTCCACCGACGGTCTGCGACGCGGCATGAAAGTCGAAGATCTCGGCGGACCGATCACCGCACCCGTCGGCGAGGGGACGCTTGGGCGCCTCTTCAACGTGACCGGCGATGTCATCGACGGCAAGGGCGCGCTGAAGAACATCGTGCGCCGCGACCCGATCCACCGCGAGCCGCCGACGTTCGAGGACCAGACGTCGTCGGCGGAGATCCTCGAGACGGGCCTCAAGGTCATCGACCTGGTGTGCCCGTTCCTCAAGGGTGGCAAGGCCGCGGTGCTCGGTGGCGCCGGTGTCGGCAAGACCGTCGTCATCCAGGAGCTGATCAGGAACGTGGGGATCGAGCACTCGGGCTACTCGGTCTTCTGCGGCGTCGGCGAGCGCAGCCGCGAGGGCACACAGCTGCTCGGCGAGATGGAGGAGGCCGGCGTCCTCCAGAAGATGTCGATGGTCTTCGGCCAGATGAACGAGCCACCGGGGGCACGACTGCGGGTCGGCCTTACCGGCCTCACCATCGCGGAATACTTCCGCGACGACGAGGGGAAGGACGTTCTTCTCTTCATCGACAACATCTTCCGGTTCACGCAGGCAGGCTCGGAGGTCTCAGCACTCCTCGGCCGGATGCCGAGCGCTGTCGGTTACCAGCCCACCCTCGCGACAGAGATGGGCGAACTCCAGGAGCGGATCACCTCCACGAAGAAGGGGTCGATCACGTCGCTCCAGGCGGTGTTCATCCCCGCGGACGACTACACCGACCCCGCTCCGGTCACGACGTTCGCGCACCTCGACTCGGTCATCCGGCTGGAGCGCGGCATCTTCGAGCTCGGTATCTATCCCGCGGCAGACCCGCTGACCTCCACCAGCCGCGCGATCGATCCCGCGATCGTGGGCGAGGAGCATTACCGCACGACGCGCGAGCTACAGCGCGTGCTGCAGCGGTACAAGGACCTGCAGGACATCATCGCCATCCTCGGCATCGACGAGCTCTCCGACGAGGACAAGCTGCTCGTTGGTCGCGCGCGGAAGCTGCAGCGCTTCATGGGCCAGGCGTTCTTCACCGGCGAGCGCTTCACCGGCCTGCCCGGCCTGTACGTGAAGGTCGCCGACACCGTGCGTTCTGTCCGCGAGATCCTTGACGGCAAGCACGACGACCTGCCGGAGCAGGCCTTCTACATGGTCGGCACGGTCGAGGACGCGCGGAAGAAGGCCAAGGAGCTATGACACGAGCGCGCGGCC
>WNFH01002475.1_pt1 | contig 12888 bp, 13 predicted proteins | sample 5400411 | NCBI WGS metagenome assembly WNFH01 (sample SAMN13153347, study PRJNA577476) | soil metagenome | isolation source: 200 cm saprolite under Douglas fir tree site 2 hole 3 | place: USA:California | collected 2015-04-18
AGGTGATCAGCGAAGAGATGGGTCGCCGCTTCGATAGAGCATCATTAGCTGATCTTGGCTCCGCCCGTCTTGTCATAGCCCACAAAGATGACATGACCATCGTTGAGGGCAGAGGCAAACCAGAAGAAATTCAGGCCCGCATGCGCCAGATCAGGGCACTTCTCGAGAATACCACCAGCGACTTCGATCGTGAGAAGCTTCAAGAACGGTTAGCGAGGTTATCTGGTGGTATAGCGGTCATCAAAGTTGGTGCTGGTACAGAGGTTGAACTCAAATACCGTAAGACTCGCGTTGAAGATGCACTTTCAGCTACACGCTCTAGTATTGAAGAAGGTATGGTTCCCGGTGGAGGTGTTGCTCTGCTAAATGCTACCGCGGCCCTGGACAATGTGCATCTTATCGGCGACGCTGCGACCGGGGTGAGCATCCTGCGCCGTGCACTTGAAGAGCCAATGCGCCAAATTGCTATCAATGGAGGGCGAAATGGTTCGGTGGTTATCGATGGCGTCCGCCGATCTCAACTAGAGCACAATAACAAGCGATATGGCTACAATGTGCTCACTAATCAGTATGAGGATATGGTCGAGTCAGGTATTATCGACCCTGCCAAGGTAACACGTGCTGCCATACAGTATGCCAGCAGTGTTGCTGCTATGATCCTTACTACAGAAGTCTTAATTGCTGATGTTCCTGAAAAAATTGATCCTACACCGCTAACGGGACAATTTTAGATGGGAGTACCTCCTTGTATGGTACCTCGTAGGGGTATCCCTTGTGGGTACCAGGTTCGGGGAGCGATTAAGACAGCAGTTACCATCAGGGGCTTGAGACACTTTCGGTCCCTGCGTACCTACAATGGGAGTGCGCATGATGGTCAAGCTCATGTTTCCCAAAGTCTTCTTATGAAAGGTGGAAATTTCAATGGCACAAGTCACATCAGAAGCTGAACAAGTTGCAGCAGTGCCAGTCGGTATCAACGCAACTCCCCTTGGGCTGTTTGCCTTCGCCCTGACCCTCTTTGTTCTCAGCTTCATCAACGCCGGTTTCATTGTTCCAAAGGCAGGCGCAGGACTGGCTATCATTCTCGGTTTAGCATTCTTCTATGGCGGCCTTGTCTTGCTTCTTGTAGGCATGTTGGAGTTTAGAGGAGGGAACAACTTTACTGGTACCGTCTTTACCTCCTATTCAGCCTTCTGGCTTTCCTTTGGTTTCCTCGTTTTGCCAGGTACAGGCATGCTCGCTGCACTCCTCAAGGAAGGAACATTTGCTCCAGCCCTTGGCCTCTACCTGCTGGCCTGGACTATCTTCACAGTCTTGATATTAGTTTGCGTACTGAGGACCAATATGGCCCTCATCGCCATCTTTGTCTTCTTGCTCCTGACCTTCATCGCACTCACCATTGGAACACTGTCGGGAGCAGCTTTCTTCAACGTGCTCGGTGGCTACCTGGGCATCATTACGGGCTTATTAGCATGGTACCTTGGATTGGCAGGTATCCTCCCTTATGTCAATCCTGGCCTTCGCCTGCCAGTAGGCCCAAGAGGCTAACAGCACTGGCAAGCTAAGACACGCTTGAAGGCCTTCGGCCAGGTGTTGCTGGGTAAGAAGGGAACTTTCGTGGCTTCCCTTCCTTGCCCTAAAATGCGCGAAGCTTTTTAACCATTATACGTAACGTTACGTGAACACTTCTGTACCCTGGCACGAAAGCTGTGGTGATCGGGGCTGGTGGTCTAGGCCACATTGGCATCCAGTGTCTCGAGATACCTGAAAAAATTGACCCCATGCCTCTCACAGGACAATTCTAGTCATAGTGGGCCGATAAATCGGCGGTGGCCGCGATAAATCGGGCCCTACGTTTCACCTGCAAAGATGGAGAGCCATCTGGAAATTGGTGTTGCTGAACTGCGTTGCAGTGCAACGCAGTTCAGCAACACCAATTTCCAGAAACAATATCCTACCTCGTCCTCGCCAATGACTGCTTCGGTGGAATATGGATCGGGCGGCCCTCTGCGGCCAACACCGCCTCTCTCAACCCTTCGCTCAAAGTTGGGTGTGGATGGATGGTCTCGGCAATCTCTTCAACCGTCAGTTCTCCACGCATGGCTACTGAATATTCGCTGACCAGGTTGGTGGCGTCCGGCCCAATGATATGGGCACCCAGTATCTCACCGTATTTGCCAATAATCACCTTGGTGAAGCCATCTGTCTCGCCCATGGCGACGGCTTTACCGTTAGCCGACCAGGGGAAGCGTTCGACCCGCGCCTCTGGATATTTCTCTTTGGCCTCCGCCTCGGTCAGCCCGACAAAGGCGACTTCGGGGAAGGTGTAGATGGGGTTTGGTACAACGTTATAGTCCATAGTCGCATCGTGGCCCATAGCGTTGTCTGAGGCAATCTCGCCCTCCGTCGAGGCAACATGGGCAAGGCCAGCTCCATGCACCAGGTCGCCAATGGCATAGATACCGGGTAGGTTGGTCTCCATCTTCTCGTTGACACGCACGCGCCCGCGATCGGTATCGAGTCCCTGCTCCATCAACTGCTCAAGGCCGGTAGTATTGGCACGGCGGCTGACCGCTATCAACACATACTCGCCGCTGAAGCTCTCTTCCCCCTTCTGAGTGCTGGCAACAACCTTCTTCACCTCGCCCTCGTCGGCGATGGACTCGACCTTCGCGCCTGTAACGATGTTGATGCCGCGCTTGCTCAGAATACGCACAAGCAGCTTGCGCACCTCGTCATCGACGGGTGCCAGGATGTTGGGCAGCATCTCGACAATCGTTACCTTGGAGCCGAGCGCGTCGAACATACAGGCCAATTCCACGCCGATCACGCCGCCGCCGACACAGATGATACTCTCAGGCGTTTTAGGTAGATTCCAGCAGGTGTCGCTGTTCATCACGTTGCGCCCATCGACGCCGGGGAATGGCGGTATCAGGGGAACCGAACCCGTGGCAAGAATGATCTTGTCCGCGCTAAACTGCTGCTTTGAACCATCTTTCATGGCGACAGTGACGTTGCGCGAGGCATCAACCGAGGCGGTGCCATCGAACACGTCAACATCGTTGCCCTTCATCAGCGTGCCAACCCCGCCGGTCATACGCTTGACCACCTTATCCTTGAACACAACGGCCTGCTTCATATCAAAGGTGGGAGGCTGGGGCAGGTTGATGCCCAGTTCAGCCAGCGACGACATGCTGTGCATCACCTCGGCGATATGTAACATGGCCTTCGAGGGGATACAACCCACGTTGAGGCAGGTACCACCGAGATACTGTTTCTCGACGATGGCCACCTTTGCCCCAAGTTGAGCGGCGCGGATAGCGGCCACATATCCACCGGGGCCCGCGCCAATCACTGCTACATTGTAGTGTGTACTTGCCATTTAATCATTCTCCTGCAATTTGAAAATACACCTTCAAAGCTGCCCGTTTCCGCATCAGCGAGACCCCCTCGGCGAACTGTTCCAACGGCAGGCGATGACTGATGAGACCATCAACACGCACTCTGCGGCTGGTCAGTAAATCGAGGGCAATGCGCAGCTCTTCCGGTGATGAAGAATAGGTACTGATAATACTGAGTTCTTGCTGGTAAATAGTCTCCAGGTCAATGGGTATCGCCCCCGCCTGGGCTGCGAAAATATTTATCGTGCCCCCCTTGCACACACCCTCCACCGCCTGCATAAACGGACTCGCGCCTGCCGCCGTAATCATCACAGCATCCGCCCCACGCCCATCTGTATAAGGTGCCAGCACGCCGCGAAGCCCCTCCTCTTCCCCAGGAGCCAGAAGCGCACCATCCGCGCCCAACTCGCGCGCCATCTGCAAACGCTCCGGTAACAGGTCTACACCATAAACACGAATATCGCCCAGACCCGAGACACAATCGTCGTAGGGGCCCGATTTATCGCGCCCAACGCCCTCCACGAACGACGGGTGATCCGTAGGGGCGGGGGAGGTGCGGTGTGGAGAGGGGACGCTTGCGTCGCCCGCGTCCTGTTCCCCTGCTCGTGTCCTCCTCCCCCAGGGCGACGCAAGCGTCCCCTCCCCTCATCCCCTCCACCCCCGCCCCTACGGGTTTCACCCACGCATCCCACCGCCTTGAATGCTTGCACCATCAACAAACCAATAGAACCCAAACCCATTACGACAACGCTATCACCAGGGAGCAGTGGAGTGCGTCTAACGGCCCGCACGCAGCAGGCCAGAGGTTCAACAAACGAGCCTTCCTCCGCGCTGAGGGATGCTGGAAGGGGCAGAGTTGTATGCTGTACATGTTCGGCTGGCACGCGAATGTATTCAGCGAAGCCGCATGGATCGATATTGGAGGCTTTGAAGGAGGCACACATGGAATAGTTGCCATGCTTGCAGTAATGACATGTGCCGCAGGGAACGTGATGAGCAACAATTACACGCTGCCCCACCGCAAAATTGGAAACCTCCCTCCCTTTCTCAACAATCGTGCCGGTAAGTTCGTGTCCCAGCTTCACAGGCGGTGAAGCGTGCTGCACGATTTTCATGATGTCTGATCCACACAGACCACATCCATCTACTTTGACTAGCAATTCATGGTCTGTAATCGATGGAACTGTCGTATTTTCTACGCGAATATCGTCATAAGAGTAGTAGGTTACTGCTTTCACTGGTGTACTAACATTCCCTTTTGTGTCTTTTGGGCATTCACGAACCGAATAGAGATGTAGTGGCACCCCTTGCGGGTGCCAGGCTCAGCTTTCACGGACGTTCTAACATCCCTTTGTATGTACGCGATGGCTCGTAGTCAGTATAGCACTTTTCCGCTCAATCCGGTATCCAAAAATCTGGAACTCTCAACGTCTATCATAGTGAGGTGGCCTATTATGCCTAGTCTGTCCGTTTGCTGAGAAGAAAGTGAAACCTCAGACGTATTTATATATGGAAGTACTCATCAATATTCTGCAATGCCAATACCTTTCTTACACTATCTATAGCAATTGAACATCGGGCATGTGGTGTATATGCGGGTGGGTGCCCAATGTATGGGTGGTAGGGGACCAACTGGGCTGAACACGATCTTTTATTGAATGTAGGAGTAAAACATCTATGGCAACAACCGGAGAACTGCGCACAATCATCCAGGATTTGCACCTGGTTGACATCGGCGATGCAGCAAGCTACCTGGGAGAAGAGGCATTAGTGGAGGAAGAATCAACTGTTCCGGTACAACCTGTGTTGGTACTTGTCACTGATACCGCTCATCTCGCCACTTGTGATTGTACATCTTGTGATTTAGTTCACGCCTGAGTCACAATGATTTTGAACATGAGTCATCCTGAAATTTAACCAAAAAGCACAACAATTTGAGCGTTTGACTCTGTCAAACGCTCAAATTGTTGTGCTTTTTGGTTAAATTTCAAATTAGCTCTGGCAAAGCCAGAGCTAATCCTCTCTTTGAGGAGAAAAAACTGCGGGATGACTCATATTTAAAATCATGAGCTAATATCTTGCCTCTAGCAATGTTTTTACCCGCTTCTCCACATTGGGCATCCCACAGGTCTTGATCTGCTTCACAACGGCTTTGACATCGTATTCCACGCGCCGGATCTCCGCCTCCCAGGCATTGTCTTGCCAGGTAAGGATGCCATATGCTGCGCGCAAATCTTCGTCTCGTGGCAGGCCACAACTGCCAACGTCTACCAGCAGGAGATGCCGCCAGTGCCGGGTATAGGCGATATGCAAGTGGCCAAAAGCCATGGCACCCACAGTGGCATCTAATCCACCAAGCAGGTGCTGTAAGTCACTATCAGTGGCATTGGGAAAGATGGCATCCTCCTGGTTCAGCGGATTGGCGTGGACGATGAGCAGGTCGCTGCCGTCAGGGTTTGCGATACTATGCGAGAAGGGCAATGCCGCCAGGTAGTCAATGCCTGCCTGCCCGATCTGTTCTCGCGTCCAGGCAACAGTGGTGCGCTTCTTCGCTCCTTTGTCTGGTGCCTCGTTGACCACTTCCGTATCCACATTGCCCTGGATAACCGGGCAGTCCAATTTCTGCACCATCTCCAGCACCTGCCGTGGACAGGGGCCATTCAAACAGAGATCGCCCCCGATCACCAGGTGATCTACAGGCGGTTGATGTGAGAGCTCTTCCAGCACTGCCTCCAGTGCCAGTTGATTACCATGAATGTCCGCTATGACCGCAATTCGCATATGCATATCCTTGAAAATAATAACAACACTATCCGGGCGCAGACCACGTCGTCCACAGTGGGATACACGTTCAAAGATAAAATCGGAAAGAGACCATAATTAATATACCGCAAAAGTGGGTGAAAACCAAATCGCTATCAAACAAACATATGATATACTTCTGTAACGATCCATGTCTCTGCGCCGCCTGCAGCTCAAAAATTCACTGTGTGGCTGCATGGTTGCGAGGAGCTTCTGCTGCCGTTGGCAGCAGAAGCTCCTCGCAACCATGCAGCCACACAACATAAGAAGAAGCGAAGCATATGAACTATACCATCGGGGTAATTGCAGACACCCACATACCTCACTTCAAGAAACTCCCAGAAGCTATCTGGGAGCATTTCGCAGGTGTCGAGCTCATCATTCACGCAGGCGACCTCTCTATTCTCTCGGTGATCTCAGAGCTAGAGACGATCGCACCCGTGTTGGCTGTACAGGGCAATATTGAGTATGATGAAGTCACGTTGAAATTGCCGCTCAAACGCGAGGTCGTTGTTGGCCATTGCCGCATCGGCATCATACATATCCTGGGCGAGTCGTCCAACCGCGTACGCCTGGCACGCCAGGAATTTCCCAACGCTCGCGTGGTCGTCTATGGACATAGCCACATCCCCTATAACCACGAACATAACGGGCAACTGCTCTTCAACCCCGGCAGTGCCACCGATCGCCGCAGGCAACCAACATGTAGCATCGGACTGCTGCATATCCATGATGAAACACAAAGGGTGCAAGGAGAAATTATTTCATTGTGAAAAAAGCCTGGCACCGCAAGGGTGCCAGGCTTTTTTCACAATGAAATTAAACAAATTTCACCAAAGACCGGTCAATGCTCTCCAATGTATAGTGACCGGAAAGCACCATAGCCAGTTCGAGTTCGGCCCGCAGAATCTCCAGCACGCGACTGACACCCTGCGCACCGTTTACGGCCAGCCCCCAGAAAATTGGCCGACCAACCAGCACAGCTCGCGCCCCAAGAGCCAGGGCCTTGAGTACGTCAGTGCCGCGGCGAATGCCCCCATCAAGGTAGACCTCGCAGCGACCGGCAACGGCCTCAACGATTTCAGGCAGAGCCTCAATGCTGGCTACGGCAGAATCGAGTTGACGACCTCCATGGTTGGAGACGATAATACCTGAGACGCCTCGTTCCAGCGCCAGCAGCGCATCCTCCGCCGTCAGCAGCCCCTTGACAAGTATAGGCAATGATGTCACCGTTTTTAACCAGTCCACAGTCTCCCAGGTCGGAAAGATGGGCACGATGAAATGAGCACCCTCTAAATCCTCTTCAGTAAAGTTCGCCGCACGCATGTCCGGCGGTAGATCGAAGTTATTGCGAATATCTTTTTCTCTATTGCCGAGACGCGGCAGGTCTGCTGTAAGCACTATTGCGCGGTATCCCGCCGCCTCGGCGCGCCGTACCACCGTCTCCGAGACCCGCAGGTTGCGATAGAGGTAGAGTTGGAACCAGAGCGGGCCGCTGGCTGCCCCGGCTATATCCTCAAGGCTACAGGTTGAAAAGGTGCTGGCGGCCATCAAGGTTCTGGCCATGCCCGCTCCCTGGGCGGTCGCACACTCCCCCTCAGGATGCGCCAGGCATTGGTAAGCTGCCGGTGCTACAAGGATCGGCATACTCACCGGCGTCCCCAGCACAGTCGTACTCAGGTCGCAGCTACTGCCATTGACCAGCATGCGCGGGCGAAGCCGGATGCGCTCAAAGGCACTGCGATTGGCCCGCACCGTAACCTCATCCTCACTGCCCCCCTGGATATAGTCCCAGGCACCAGGTTCCATGCAAGCTTGAGCAAGTGCTTCAAATTCATGTAAGTTGATCGGTTCCACCTGGATTCCTTTCGTGCTTTCAACAATTGTAGCTAGAGGTCATTACGTACTTTAGTATATCTGAAAATGATTGTCAACGAGAAAAACTCTCGATTGTCACCTTGTCACCTTGTCATCTTATCACTTTATCACCTATAGTACATTTTTGTCATGTCATATCCTTATACAAGGTTTACTATTGACAAGTTGCCATGCATATGAGCTAATAGAGGGGCATCAGATTATAGCAATGAAAGGACAGAAAAAATCATGGCAGTACGAAAACAAAACTTCGATGATGAAGAAAACGATCAGTCAAACAATACTAAGAAGCGTTCTCGTATCACAATCGACATCAGTCCCGAAATGCGCCGCCGTATTAAAATAGCTGCACTTCAAAACGACCTTTCCATCAGCGAGTACCTGGGGCGCATCCTTGAAGATGTTGTTCCTGAAGAGGCGCCTGTGAAAAAACGAGAGGGGCGTCCCGTAACTCGTGAGGATATAGAGCGGTTACGCCGCATACGTGAACAGATTATGCAAGATCGCCAAGGAAAGCCTTTTAGTGAGGATTCTACAGAAATGCTTCGACAAGCGCGAGAAGACCGCACACGATACCTCATGGGGGAAGAATGAGAGATATTGTAGTTGTTGATGCCAGTATTGCCCTCAAATGGGTTATCGATGAGTCAGACTCAGACAAAGCACAAGCTTTGTTAGGCGAATGGAGCAATAGAAGAACGATAATGCTTGCACCAGCTTTGATCACTTATGAGATTACAAACATCCTCTATCAGAACGTTCGCAAAAACGAAATCGCTCTAGAGAGAGCAAAAAGTGCGCTGGAAGACGTAATGCTTATAGGTATTGAGTTCGACATTCCGCAGGATTATAGACTTGGTAGACGAGCCATAGAACTGGCACACAAATTTGGTATAAAAGCAACCTACGACTCACATTACCTAGCACTGGCTGAACGTGAAGATTGCGAACTGTGGACCGCCGACACAAAAATGTGGAGAGCAGTAAAAGGTGAACTCACCTGGGTGCGGTGGCTTGAAGATTACCATCCTACCCCGGATTGACTCCAGTAAATAGGATAAACAAAACACCCTAAGGAGCGACATTACTATGGCCTTTGATCTTCAACGCGCTCGCCAGGACACCCCAGGTTGTGAGCACGTCCTGCATTTCAATAATGCTGGCGCGGCACTGATGCCCGCGCCCGTACTGGACGCCACCATTGCCCACCTGCAACTTGAAGCACAAATTGGGGGATATGAGGCAGCCGAACAATCAGAGGCGGTCATTGAACAGGTCTATGACGCGGCTGCCAGGCTGATCAATTGTTCTCGCGATGAAATCGCCATCATCGAAAACGCCACTCGCGCCTGGGACATGGCCTTCTACTCCATCCCTTTTAAGCCGGGAGACCGCATCCTCACCGCTGTGGCAGAGTACGCCAGCAACTATATCGCCTTCCTGCAAATCGCCCAAAAGACCGGCGCGATTGTCGAGGCCATTCCCAATGATGCGCACGGCCAGATCTCGCTTGAGGCACTGCGCAATGCCATCGACGACCGGGTAAAGCTGATTGCCATCACCCATGTACCGACCAATGGTGGACTGGTCAACCCCGCCGCCGAAGTGGGCAAAATCGCACGAGAGAACGGCATCCTCTACCTGCTGGACGCCTGCCAGTCAGTAGGACAGATGCCCATCGATGTTGATCAAATCGGCTGTGATATGCTCTCCGCGACCGGTCGCAAGTACCTGCGCGGCCCACGAGGTACAGGTTTCCTCTATGTACGAAGGGGCGTGCTGGAACGCCTGGAACCTCCCTTCCTTGATCTCCACGCCGCACAATGGGTCGCCAGGGACAAATATGAGATGAGTCCCAACGCACGCCGCTTCGAGAACTGGGAATCGAACTATGCCGGCAAGATCGGCCTTGGAGTCGCCATCGACTACGCTTTAAAGTGGGGAATTGATACCCTGTGGAGGCGTATCAAAACGCTGGCCTATACCCTGCGCACGCAACTCAGTCCGCTCCCCGGCATCATCGTGCGCGACCGCGGCGTCACCCAATGCGGCATCGTCACCTTCACCATCGAAGACAAAGACCCCCACGCTATTCAACAAGCATTGGGCAAACAGCACATCAACGTCTCAGTGACCGAGCGAGGCTCAACACTGCTGGATATGGATGCACGCGGCCTGGATAGCATAGTGCGAGCCTCGGTGCATTATTACAATAGCGAGGATGAGATTGAGCGGTTTTGCAGGGCGGTGGAGTCGCTGCTGTAGCCTTCATAGAGTCAGCCTTGACTCTATCCTTGTTTCTGGTATCATGGAGCAAGCAAAACCCATCAAAAATTGTCTTGATCTTTGTTAGTCAGGGGTTGGAGATAGCTGATGCATCCAGTAGAAACCTACATTCGTGAACTGCTTGACATTCGTCGTTCAGGTGAGGCGGTGAAAGAAACTTCTTACTATGGCCCATTATCACACCTTTTCAACGAAATTGGACAAACCCTCAAACCGAAAGTGCGTTGCATCATCAATATTAAAAATAGAGGTGCTGGCATTCCCGATGGTGGCTTCTTTGCCGCAGATCAGCTACAGAAAGGTTCAGAGGCTGATCCGACCAGAGGGCAGGTTCCGGCTCGTGGAGTTATCGAAATTAAAAGCACTGGGGAAGATATCCAGCGGATTGCTACTAGTGAACAGGTTTTGCGCTACCTGAGCAGATATAGGCAAGTACTGGTCACTAATTATCGCGATTTTATTTTGGTTGGTCAGAACGCCGATAGCAAAGCAGTGCAATTAGAAAGTTATCACCTTGCCGATAGTGAGGCAAACTTCTGGAATGCGGCAACTAACCCACGTAAGCTAGCGGAAGATCATGGTGAACGGCTCACAGAATATCTCAAACGTGTCATGCTTCATGCTGCCCCTCTGGCCACTACCGAAGATGTAGCCTGGTTTTTAGCATCCTACGCACGGGACGCGAAATCCCGTATTGAACAGACTGATCTGCCAGCCCTGGCCGCCATACGTAATTCTTTAGAAGAAGCCCTGGGTATTAAGTTTAAGGGCCAAAAAGGCGAACACTTTTTTCGCTCTACGCTTGTACAAACACTCTTCTATGGCATCTTCTCCGCCTGGGTTCTCTGGTGTAAACAGCAAAAATCAACAAGCCAAACAGCCAATTTTCACTGGCGAGAAGCGGCATGGTTTTTACATGTACCAATGATTAGAGCACTGTTTGAACAGGTATCTATGCCCAGTAAACTCGGTTCGTCGGGGCTGGTTGAAGTATTGAATTGGACAGGAGAGGCACTCAATCGTATAGATCAAGCAGCCTTCTTTTCTAAATTTGAGGAAAATTATGCCGTCCAATATTTCTATGAGCCTTTTCTGCAAGCCTTTGACCCTGAACTGCGCAAAGATTTGGGCATCTGGTATACACCCACAGAAATTGTGCGATATATGGTTGCTCGTGTGGATACTATATTACGCGAGGAACTTGAGATAGAGGATGGGCTTGCCGACCCTCGCGTATATGTACTCGACCCATGCTGTGGCACAGGAGCATACCTTGTCGAAGTCTTGAAACGTATTGCTGCCAATCTAGAAGAAGTGGTATATACCCTTTTAATGGACCAATTGAAAGAAGGGGTAATTCACTGATTGCCTTTAAGCAGGAGAAAGCAAGCCTGAGGCTACTAGAGACATATCTCGATTCTACCAAATCAGATGATGAAATACGCCGGTTGGCACCGCGTTTCATGCAATCCTCTGGTGAGTTCGATGCTGAAAAAACCAGGTCTATGCTAAAAGGGAAAGTCCAATATAATGTATATCACAATAACAGCCAATCTTTCTGCTAATGCTCGTTTTTACTTAGATACACTGAGCATTACTAATCCCGATGCTGATACTGAAACCGCTGGATTAATCTGGATGCACGCTTTGGCAATTGGTTACTCACCGAATTACCTTACTGAAAATGCCGATGGCATAAAACAGGATTGGCCTCGTATACCTCTACCTGATAGCAAGGAAGCCTTACTTACCTCGGCTGATTTAGGTCGCAAAGTAGCCACATTACTTGATACAGAGCACCCTGTCTCCAGCGTTACCTCTGGAAAAGTTCGTCCAGAATTACGTTTTATTGCTGTTATCTCTCGCGTAGGCGGAGGACCACTGAACCCAGATGCGGGAGATTTAGCAGTCACCGCCGGTTGGGGACATAGCAGCAACGGAAGTGCGACCATGCCAGGGAAAGGAAAAATTATCACACGAGATTATACAAACCAGGAATTGCTCACCATTACCGAGGGAGCCAATGCACTCGGATTGACCATTGAGCAAGCTCTACGGCATTTGGGTGAGACAACAAATGACATCTATTTGAATAACACCGCCTATTGGAAAAACATACCAATCAGCGTTTGGAATTACACTATTGGCGGCTACCAGATCATCAAAAAGTGGTTAAGTTACCGCGAACATAAACTGCTGGGACGAACATTAACCATAGAAGAAATACGCGAAGTTACTGGCATGGCTCGACGTATTGCAGCTATTTTGCTGTTAGAGCCTGCACTTGACACGAATTACCAGCACATTAAGCAATCCACCTATAAATGGAATAGATCGGATGCAGAATCTTAAGCAGTCAATTTTTGCCAGGCTCCTCATACATCTTAAACTTCAAGAAGTCATGCGACAAATCGGCGGCATCCAACGTAATGCCCTGCATCGTCTGCTCCATCAACAACTCGACGACTTTGTGTATATCACCATTTTGTTCGTAGACGGCGATCTGGCGATCCGCGCCGGT
>WNFH01002476.1_pt1 | contig 12888 bp, 13 predicted proteins | sample 5400411 | NCBI WGS metagenome assembly WNFH01 (sample SAMN13153347, study PRJNA577476) | soil metagenome | isolation source: 200 cm saprolite under Douglas fir tree site 2 hole 3 | place: USA:California | collected 2015-04-18
TCTCGGAGCTCGGCTTCCAGGCGGACCGAGAGCGCGATCATGTCGGCATTCTCGCGCTGGGCTTCGGCTCGAAGGGCGGCCACCGGCCCGGTGTCGTGACCGATGTCGGCCTCGTCGACATTGGCGACGTAAAGGACCGGTTTGGCCGTGAGCAGCGCGAAGCTCTTGAGCAGGAGCGCTTCCTCCGCCTCCAGGCTCATCGTCCGCACGGGCTGACCCGCGTCCAGGTGGGCCCGTACCCGATCGAGGAGCTTGACCTCGGCCTCCTCCTTACTGCTCGGCTTGAACCGGGCAGTGGGCGCGATCTTCTCCCGCCGCCGGTTCACGACGTCGAGATCGGCGAGGACCAGCTCCAGGTTGACCAGCGCCATATCGGCCGCCGGATCGATACCGCCCGACACGTGCTGGACGTTGGGGTCGCGAAATACCCGCACCACCATGGCCAGCGCGTCGACGTCCCGGATGCTGGCCAGGAACTGGTTGCCCATCCCCTCGCCTCGGCTGGCGCCCTTGACCAGCCCCGCCACATCCACGAACTTCATCAGCGTCGGCGTGATCTTCTTGGGCTTGTACATCTCGGCGAGGCGTGCCAGGCGGCGGTCCGGCACCTCCACCATCGCGGTATTCGGTTCCACGGTGCTGAAGGCGTAGGAGGCGACCCCGGCGCCCGCCCGGGTGAGGGCGTTGAACAGGGTGGTCTTCCCGACGTTGGGCAGGCCGATGATCCCGACAGCGAGCGTCATCCTCTTACATCATTACCTAGACTCTCCCTCCCCCTTGCGGGGAGGCTTGGGGAAGGGGGTTCCTAGGAGCTAGACTGTCGTCTCCCCTTGCGGGGAGGGCCCCAGACTCTCCCTCCCCCTTGCGGGGAGGGGTTGGGGAGGGGGTGTTCAAACCGTCGCGGACGTCTCGTCTATCGGACTCAGCATCTTCATGAGGTCGCCCTGGGTCATGACTGGTTCCCCGATGAGAGCTACGAGGAAAGCGGTCTGACTTCGTCGGCCGCGGCCCGTTGAGCCTGACGCCTCCATACCTCACGTGTCCGTGGATACTCCATCTCCTCGGCCACCGCGTCGGCCATCGCCACCCCGAACTCACGCTCTAGGATCCAGAGCGCCAGGTCGATGCCAGAGGTGACCCCTCCAGCCATGATCAGATCGCCGTCGTCAACAACCCGCGCCGCGATCACCTCGGCTCCCGTCGCGCGGAGGTCGTCCAGCGCACTGTGATGGGTAGTCGCTGGACGGCCTTTGGTGAGCCCAGCCGTGGCGGCCAGCATCGCCCCGGTGCAGACGGTGGCAACCGTCGCGCCCTCACGGTGCAGCTGACTCAACGCCCTAGGAATCTCGCCCCGGTTCGCCTCCGCCCAGGCGCCTTGCGGCGCGTGGTTGTTCCATCCCCCGCCAGGGATCAGCACGATGTCGGGCCGGCCCTCCAGGCGGGCATCGGGCCGCACTCGAAGGCCGCCCGAGGCCGTGACCTCCTGGGCGCCGTCAAGGGTTGTCAGGCCCACGTCGATAGTCGCCCCCATCTTGGCGGCGTTACGAAAGACTTCGAAGGGTCCGATCGCATCGAGCTCGTCGAAACCCTGATAGAGGACGATGGCGATCCGCATGCTCGTGACGATACCTGAAGCCAACTCCACCACACGGAGGCGCGCCCCTCACGCAGCGAGGCGTTGAAGGGTGGTCCTCCTGGCGTTGGGCGGGCCCACGATTCCGCCGGCACGGGTCATCCGCCTTAAGTCATTACCGTTCGTACGTGTCAGCCGATCCATCCGACTCCGGCGGAGGGAGCGGTAGCCCAGTCGTCGCGAGCAAATTCACAGAACCCGGCTGTAGGGACGGCTCGTTAATCGCCTGGCTGGAGACGCGGGCGCGGGCGGGCAGCCGTCTTTCAGCGACGCGATGTCGGTTTAGCCCAGAAGAGACCATGTTCCGCATCGAGCAGCTTCAAAGCCCAGGTCCCCCGGGGTAGTAGGTTCGTTAGACGGCGTGACCATGACGGGGGGATTGCTAGCGCCACAGCCAGCGGAAGAACGTTCGGCCCAGTACTCGACCGAGCAGCTTGTTCTTGGCGCGCCTCGCGATTCGATAGGGGCTACCCGAGGCCACTGTTTCGAGATCATTGGTAAGCCGGGCAGCCTGATATAGGCTGCTGCTGAGCCGCTTCCTTCTCGCCATAGGCGCCCCTTCTGACCCCTCTTGGTGGTCAAGCCTACTCTCTCGGTGGAATCTGTCAACACGGCCGTTCCCGCCTTTCCCCGAGATCGCTGGAGTATTGATCAGCCAAAAGCACGCTGACAAGCCGTTCATGCGCCGCTTATCCCTTGGGGGCGACGCGGCGATGGACTAGCTCGCGGAGCTTCTGCTCATATCACGGCGGAAAGACCGAGGCCTTTGCGGGCAGCCTGGTTCGGGCTGGGCACGGGGCTTTCCTGAAAGTCAAGTGGGGGGCGGGTCCTCGAACCGCAGGCCCGCAACCCAGCCAGAAGCCGGCTCGGCCACAGGGGGCGGCGGGATCGAACGCAACCTCCGGAGCAATCTGGCCACGGACTACATCGTCGGCGAATCCTTGGCATATAGCTCGCTCCCCGGCGGCGTAACCCGGGAGGTGGTCGGGCACCTTAATGCCGATAGCCCAGAGCGACAGGCCCACCACCGCGGTGATCGCGCCGGCGAACACGCGGAGCCCTCCTCGATGCCGGCTCAGTACCACGTATCGGAGTCGTCGCCAATTCCGGTCGGTCGCAGGGGATCGCGCCAGCGATAGGCCAGGTCGCCGGTGGTCTCGTCGTAGAAGGCTTCGTCCACCGAGACGTCATCGATGCTATCGGTTTGATCGAGATCGGACTCGTCCAGCATGGGTGATCCTCCTCTTTAGGCAGTGGCGGCCGCTTCGGCCGGCTCGGGCGCGTCGGGGACAGCCTCATCTTTGGGGCTGAGCATCTTCATGACATCGACCGTGACTTCGGTGGTGTACCGTCGGAGGCCGTCCTTCCCATCCCATTCGCGGCTGCGCAGCCGGCCTTCGACGTAGATCAGCTTGCCGCGGCGCAGGTACTCCTGGCAGATGGCCGCCAGGCCGCCAAACGCCACCAACGAGTGGTACTGGACGTCGTCCAGCTTGTTGCCGTCCTCATCTTTGGTGAAGCCGTTGGTGGCGAGCCGCAAACGGGCCACCGCCAACCCCTTGGGACTGGTGACGAGTTCGGGATCGCGAGTCAAGCGACCGATTAGGGTGACGCGATTGACCATTTTGAGCATTCCCTCCTTGGTCGGCGTGATCGGTCGGCGAATCGAGCGTCACTGGTGGAGTGCGGCATCACCTCCTGCGCTGAGGTGCGGCCCCAGCATCGGTAGCGGATCGACCGGCGTACTCGCGACCCGCACTTCAAAGTGCAGGTGCGGTCCCGTGCTCCGGCCACTCGATCCCGTCTCGGCAATCACCTGGCCGGCCGCAATCGCATCGCCGGATTCCACCAGGACCAGGCTGAGGTGGCCATAGACGGTGCTCAGTTGGTCGTCCCGGCGAACGAGGATGAAGAGCCCATAGCCATCCGGATTGTCGTCCACTGTGGCCACTCCCGCGGACGCGGCATAGACCGGAGTTCCCTCCGCGGCCCCCAGGTCCAGCCCGCTGTGAAAGTGATGGGTGGGGCAGGTGAAAGACCAGGGCTCCAGGCCGAGTTCCGAGCAGCCAAACGGTTGGGTCACGGGCGCCCCGGGAAGCGGGTCCGAGAGCAGCTGGCCCGGCTCCGGGAGCGGCGCAAACATCCCCGCCAGCAGCATGATCAGGAGCAGGGGCAGTGCCAGTACCAGGCCGGCCGCTGCCAGGAGCGGCCTGCGGAACGACCACAGGGTGAGGCCGGCCTGGACGGCGAGCACGGCGCTCACGCGGCAGCCGGTCGGGCCGCGCCGCTGGTGCGCGCGTGGGCGAGGGCTTTGGCGCCCTCCTTCCAGGCGTGGTGCGCCAGGTGCTCAGCCTTCAGCTCCATGTGGGCCGACGCACTCATGAGCCCCGGGACCTTGATCACGAGGTAGAGGATCGCCAGCCCATACAGCGTCTGCATGACGTTGTCCTGCTGCTCGGTGATGAAGGCGCTGGCCAGGCGCAGCACCAGCACCTGGGCGAACTGCATGAAGACTGTGACCTCGAACAGCCTGATCCAGGCGCGGGCGTAGCTCTTGGTCTCGGGGAGGATCATGCAGAGGGCCGCCAGGGGAGCCACCACGAGCAGGATCGCCAGCAGGGCGAAGCGGACGACATAGGTCAGCGCCAGGATGAGGATCATCACCACCAGGACCATGTGCAACGCCAGCTGAACGAACGAGCTGGCGACATGGACGCTGGGCGTGCGGGAGTAGGAGATCGGATTCAGGAGGCCGACGAGCCAATCGGTCTGGTGCGACGAGCCGATCAGGTCGGCTGACCAGACAGCGTGCACCAGCGCGTTGTTGATGTCGATCGCCATCTGGGAGAAGGCCAGGCTGAAGTGGGCCAGCACGATGGCGGCCATCACGCGGGGGAGCATGCTCTTCAGCGTGTAGTGGGCCCGGAAGCTCCGCTCCCATTGGCTGCGCAGGAAAGCCCAGATGAAGATCAGGACCAGCAGGGCGTCGGCGATCGCCACCGTGACCCGGTGCATCCCGACGATGGCTGGGTTTCCGGTCACCGGCCCGGCCGGCAACCGCGACAGGTCGAAGGTGCCCAGCAAGTAGGTCTCCACGAAATGGGTCGAGGAGAACCAGTTGGCGAAGTCCTTGATAATCGCGTCCAGCAGGGATTCGACGAGCTTGAGCAGCAGGTCGTACACGAAACGCCTCAGTGAGGGACGGACTCGACCAGCACCCGGACCAGGATCCCGGCCATTTCCACGCCGATGGTGCCGAAGACGATTCGGCCGATCCAGCGCTTGGCCTCCAGCACGCTGCGGGGTTCGACCGCCACCATCTTCCAGATGAAGGCCATGACGAACGCCAGCGCACCGATGCTCCCGGCCAGGCTCTGGCCATATCCGGTCCAGATCTCGATCACGTGCCGCAGTTGGTCCATCTCAGCGCCTCCTCTCCATCTCAGGGATGACCCGCTGCTCGAGGTACTGCTCGACGGCTTTGATCAGGCGCTCCAGGATTTGCCACTGCACGTCCAGCTGATGCCGGTCCTCGCGCCCCAGCCGGTCGGCCAGATCGCGCGAGAGCGCCGTGGGACTCGGACGGACCCGCGCCGGTGCGGAGGATGCCGGCACCGGCGTCGGGCCAGGGGACGGGACGACGCCCGGATCGTCCGAGGGCAGCACCACGGGCGACGGCAGGCTCGGGAGGCGGTGAGGCTGCATCGCCAGGTGGATGCCGACGCCGGTGAAGGCGGCCAGCACGGTAATCTCGCCTCCTACCAGCACCAGCTTCCACGGCGCGGCCATGCCCGCATCCTGACACAATGCTGTTTGTTTGTCAAGACGTAATGGCGGCGACGTATCACCGCCCTGAGCTGATCCGGCAAAGCCTGACGCACCCTTTTTTGGCAGCCGCCGTTATTCGGACGGATGCGCGATTGAGGCAGGCAACTGGTTGGCACCGCCCTGGTGTTGGTATTCGCCCTGGCGGTGGGCGGGTTCATCATGGTGCTGCGCGCCCAGCAGGGCGGTCCGGGGGCCGCGATGGCGGCGGCCAACGTCCGCGCGGTGAGCCCGGCTGACGGCGCCACCAATGTGCCCGTGAGCGGGGACTTGCGGGCAGAGTACGTCAGCCGACCGAGCCAGGACCCGTCGATCAAGTTCGAACCGCCAGCTGGCGTGACCCTCGATCCCGGACACTGGGATGGGTCGACGTTTGTGGTCCACTACAGCGGACTCCGGGAGACTAGCCTCTACCACGTCGAGCTGGACCAGGACAGCTGGACCGGGAATGGTGAGCACAAACAGATCAAGGTCCGCTGGTCGTTCCGAACCGGGCCCGGAGAGCCCCAAACTCCCGCCCCGCGGCCATCCAGTTCCGCCTCGCCGCCATACAGCCAGTCTCCAGGGATCTGGTATCGCACGAGCAGCCTCCAGGGGCTGGATTGGGACGGCAAGCTGGTGACGAGCCTGAATCTCGGCGACCGGATCCAGTCCCCGGACGGGCTGCGTCTGTGGAACTCGGGGACCCCAAGCACAGAGATCGATGACGCCGACGGCCACCCGGTCGGTTCCATCGCGGGCTTTTCGCCGGCGATGTGGGTCGATGATAGCCGGCAGTTCTGTGCCATCACCTACAGGCCCTACCACCTCGAGCTGGAGACCCTGGATGGGAAGCTCCACCCGGTGGGCGCAATTACGTTGCCAACCGCATCGACGCAATCTCCTCCGGGTCCGCAGCTGGCGGCGTGCAGCGTGCTAAGCGGGCGCGCCATCGTTGTCGGCGAATCCAACGGATATGTCTGGAGCCTGTCGATGATCTCGCTGACCGACGGGAGCGTCATCTACCAGCGGCGCTACCCCAACCCACTCGCCCGCCTGATTGCCAGTCACGATGGGCGATATGTCGCCGAGCAGAACGCGGGTCTGAATCAAAACCTACGGGGGACATTCACCATCGTCGATGCCGACGGCAGCGCCCAATCGGTGCCCGTGGGCAACCAGTCGATCTTTCCGGCCTTCTAGCGGTAACCTTCAGGCGAGCGACGTCGGTTGCCGGTGCGGCACCTGCGAGAACTGAGGCCGCTACGTCTTGAACCGGCCAGGCGACGATGAGAGCAACGCCTGGGGATACCCCCACCCCACCCTCCCACACGCGGGACGGAGATTCAGGGCTACGCCTTGGGGTCCGGCTCGCCGGCCGGCTTCAGATCCAGCGCCAGCGAGTTGATGCAGTAGCGCTCGCCGGTCGGGGCGGGCCCGTCGTTGAACACGTGCCCGAGGTGTGACCCGCAGCGCTTGCAGAGGACCTCCGTTCGGCGCATGAAGAGACTGTTGTCGGAACGGAGCTCAACCGCCTCCAGGTTGGCCGGCTCGTAGAAGCTGGGCCAGCCGGTACCCGACTCGAACTTCGTCTTTGAGCTGAAGAGGTCCGCGCCGCAGGCGGCGCAACAGTACGTGCCGTCCGCCTTGGTGTGGACGTACTTGCCGGTAAACGGCCGCTCGGTTCCCTTCTGGCGCAGGACGTCGAACTGTTCCGGGGTCAACTCGCTGCGCCAGTCGGCATCGGTCTTGGAGATCTTAGTGCTCACGCCGGTGAGTCTACCCAGAATTGGCTCTCTTGATTTAGGCTGGCGGTCAGTTGCCTCGCCTGACTGAGACCGCTAGTTCTTGAACCCGCTTATCCGGCGTTCGCCGCGGGCCTGGGTCAGGCTCTCGTCCGCCTGGGCGAGCAGGGAAGCCCGGTCGTCCTTGCCCGCCTCGCTGGCAGCGATGCCGACGTTGACCCCCAGCCGCACGATCTCGCTGGTCCCGTTGGCGGAGAACGGGTGCTCTTCCAGCTGGCGGCGCAGCCGCTCGGCGGTGCGGGCCGCGACCGCCCGGTCTCCCTCGGGGATCACCAGGCACAACGTGCTGTCCTTGAGCCGAGCCAGGCTGTTGATCTTCCGCGTCTTCAGCTGGATGAGCGCCACCGCCTCGCGCAAGATGCGGCCCAGCCCCGAGTCGCCGTACTTGCCCCGCAGCGCCTCGTAACCGTCGATTTCAAAGATGGCTAGAGACAGGTTGTGGCCGTGGCGCGACGCTCGGCTGATCTCCTTGTCCAGCAACTCCTCCAGAAAGCGCTGGCTATAGGCGCCGGACTGGGGATCGAGCAGGCTGGCGTGCTCCGCCTGGATCAGGCGCCGCCCCATGACGATGGCGTACAGCCCTTCGGACACAAAAGCCTTGAGCGCCTCCATCGGCTCGTCCAGGTTCTCGCGGGGAAGGTCGTAGCCGACCACGATGGCGCCGAAGGTCTCTTTTCCCTCCCCGACCGGGATGGGGACCCCGACGACGCTCCCGGCATCCACCGCCTCACCGGTCAGGTACCGGCACCAGGCGCTCTGGGAGACATCGGGTACCGTCACCGGGCGGTCCGCGTGCTTGACCCACTCCCCGATTCCCTCCAGCAGCCGGCGCTTGGCCTCGACCAGGTGGTCGGGACTCGGCTGGTCAAACCCCGATGAGAGCTCGCCACCGACGTTGTCCATCAGCAGCACCAGGGCGTAGTCGGCCCGCGTGAGATAGAGCACGGCGTCGACCAGGTGCTGGACGAGGGTCTCCGAGTTGGGTGACTCGGCGATTCGCGTTTCCAGTTGCCGCAGCGCGTGGCCGATCCGCTCCTTGGCCTGCATCTCGGCCAGCAGGTTGAGCCCGACCGCGACCAGCTCGCCGGACGCCAGGAGCTTTTCGCGAGGGTGCTCCGGGACCGCCTCGGCGGCCTGGATTAGCTCGTCCGGAAAGATTTTCAGCTTGAAGGCCAGCTCCGCCAGGGGCTCCACGGGGTTGTCGGCAAACTTCACGGCCGGGCTGACGACCGCGCCGATCTGGGTCTCCTTGTCGTTGCGGATGGGGGCGATGAAATGCCCCACGCCCGCCGCACAGACCCCGATCGTCTCCGTCTCCCGGCGGAGGAAGGCCCGATCGAAGTAGAGAGGGCAGGCTTTGTGCTCCTGGAGCATCCGGCAGTATCGCGGGTAGTCCTCGACCGGGGTGTAGGGGCGGGTCTCCATGTCGAACGCCTGCAGCCGCAGCCCGGTGGACGACTGGAACCGGTCGGCAATACGGGAAAACTCCGGGCTCTCGACCAGGGGGGCGAGGTCGCCCTCAAGCGGTTGATCGTCCATGGCTGAGACGGGCGCCTGCTTCGGCCCTCCCGGAAACAACGCTGTAACAGGGCAAAACCTGTTCCAATTCAAGCCGAATTCGGCCGGCGGCGGTTTCCCCGGATCCCCGTTACACTGGACGTTCTCATGCTGGCTGCGGCGGGCCTGACGAAGCGGTACGGCCCGCTCACTGCCGTGGACCACCTCGATCTCTCGGTCGGGCCGGGAGAGCTATTCGGCTTCCTGGGCCCGAACGGGGCCGGCAAGACCACCACCATCAAGATGCTGGTTGGCCTCCTCCGGCCGACCGCGGGCACGGCCTCCGTCGCAGGGTTCGATCTGGCTCAGGAACCCGAAGCCGCCAAGAGCCGGATCGGCTACGTGCCGGACGCGGCCTTCCTCTACGAGAAGCTGACCGCCCGGGAGTTCCTGGAGTTCTCGGCCGACCTGTACCAAGTGCCCCCGGAGTCTAGAAAGCAGCGGATCGAAACATTCCTCCAGCTCTTCCAGCTGCGCGACCGAGCTTCCGATTTGCTGGCCGGCTACTCGCGCGGGATGCGGCAGAAAGTGGCGCTGGCGGCGGCGCTCCTGCACGACCCCCAGGTCCTGTTCCTGGACGAGCCCACCGTCGGCCTCGACCCGCGCAGCGCCCGGCAGATGAAGAACATCCTGCTGGATTTCTGCCGGGAGGGCAAAACGGTCTTCCTCTCCACCCATATCCTGGAGATCGCTGAGCGCATGTGCACCCGGATCGGCATCATCGACCACGGCAAGCTGATCGCCGTCGGCACGCTCGAAGAGCTGCGGCGGATGGTCTCTGCCGACGGGCAGTCACTGGAGCACGTCTTCCTGCAGCTGACCGGCAGCCAGGACGAAGACCTGGCTGCGCCCCGGGCGGATCTCGAGCCGTGACGCGGTCGCTGCGTGACGCGTTTCGGTTTGCCGCTATCCTGTCGGCGGCCCAGCTGCGGATGTTCGTCAACCAGACCCTGCGCAGCCGGGAGCCGATGCGCCTGGTCCTATTGGTGTTGGGGGCCCTGTTCGTGCTCTTCCTGTGGGTCCAGGAACTGGCGGGCACCCTGCTGGCGGCGGAGGCATCGCGCCGCTTCCCATCCCGCTTCGGCCACATCGCGAGCCATGACGTGCTGCAGGTCGTGGGGGTCGCTCTGGTGGCCTACGCGGTGCTCTTGCTGTTTTCGAGCGCCCTCTTCAGCCTGAACGCCTTGCTCCTGAATCCCGACCTCGACCTCTTGCTGGTCACGCCCTGGCGAGTGGACTCCGTGCTGGCGGCCCGGATGCTGAACCAGGTCCTGCGGATGGTGCTCCTCAGCCTGGTGTTCGTCTTGCCGCTTCTCTGCGGACTGGGCATCGTCCTGCACCAGCCGCTCGTCCCACTAGTATTGATCGCCCTCCTGGTCGTCTTTCCGGTGATGTTCGTGATCGCCGCATCCGTCATGGTCCTGCTCATCGTCCGCTTCATCCCACCCAGCCGAGCCCGCGAGGCCATGGCCGCCGTCGGGATCGTGTTTGCGGTGGTCATCAACGTGGCCAACTTCCTACTGAACCCGGCCTTTGCCTCCCGTCCGCCGGGGCTCCGCCCGGGCATCCCGAACCTCCCGTTGGGGACGACGCCATGGCTGCCTTTCGGGTGGGCCGGCCGCGCGGTCACCGGCGTGCTCTCGGGTGACCCCTGGGCCACCCTCGGGTGGGGCGGTCTCTTCATCGCCGTTACCCTGCTGGTCCTGGTGCTGGGCACGCGAGTCAGCGGGGCACTGTACCTGAGTGGGTGGGCGCAGGGGACCTGGGGAGCTCCCCGACCTGCCCGCGCTGTCCGCAGAGCGCCCTCAGACCGCGCCCCGCGGCGGCGCAGTCCAGTGGTGGCCCTGGTGCTCAAGGACTGGCGCGTCCGCCGGCGCGACCTGGCCCAGCTGACCGGGCTGGCCATGCCGTTCGGGTTCTTCCTCCTGGTGCTGGTCCTCAACGGACCGCGGCTGCTGTACAACCTCGAACCGCTGGGGCCCGGCCCGCTCAAGGCCCTAACCGGTATCGTGCCCGTCCTGCTCATCCTGCTGTCCCTGACGACGGCGCTCGGGCTGAGCGCCGTCAGCCTCGAGGGCAGAGCCATCTGGGTTTACGCGAGCTCGCCCAACTCGATGCGCAGCCTGCTGGAAGCCAAGTGCTGGGCGGCGGCCCTGCCCACGATCGCTGTCTCGCTAGTACTGGGGACGGCCCTCCAAGTAGCGATCCGCCCCGACCTGCCCTGGGCCGTGGGAGCGGTGACGCTGTTGCTCGTCCTCAGTGGCGCCCTGGCCTGTGTGATGGTCGGGCTGGGGGGGATTGTCGGCCGCTTCGATTGGACCGATGCCCGGCGAATGATTCATCCGGTCGGCGGACTGGTAGCACTCCTCGTGCAGTTCGGCCTGATCGTGGCCGTGGCCGGCCTGGTGCTGCTGCCGCTCCTGGTGGCCAGCATCTTCCACCAGTCGCTGCTCGGACTGTTCCTGGCCGGCGTGCTGGCCGCCTCCCTGGCCGCGGTGGTGGCGGCCGCCGTCGTCTTAGTCCTGGCCGAGCAACGCCTCCGCCGGCTCGAGGTCTGACCGGGCACTGCCGGGGGCCTGCGGCACCTCGTGATGGTGCCGGCAGCGGGCCTCATAGGCGGAGGCCCCGGCCACCACGATCAGGGGATCGTCCGGCGCGGCTGGTTGGCCGTCGACCAATCGCTGGGTGCGGGTCGCCTGTCGCGACCCGCATCCTGGAAACTGGCACGAGGCCTGCAGCTTGGTGAGCCGGTCGGCAACCGCCATCAGCTGCGGCATCGGTCCGAAGGGACGGGCCAGGAAGTCAAGGTCCAGGCCGGCCAGGATCACGTGCCGCCCCCCGTCGGCCAGCTCCTGGGCCAGCTCGACGATGTCGCCGGCGAAGAACTGGACTTCGTCCATCCCCACCACGCGCGTGTCGTCGCGCAGCTGCTCGCGGATCTGGCCGGCATCCGGCACCGCCAGCGCCGGGAAGCGGATGTCGCGGTGGGAGGCCACCGCCTCCAGCGCGTAGCGGTCGTCGAGGGCAGGTTTGAAGGCCTGGATCGCGGCACCCGCAAAGCGTTCCTGGTCCAGGCGGCGGATCAGCTCCTGCGTCTTGCCGCTGAACATGCAGCCGGCGATCACCTCCAGGCTGCCGGTCGGCTCCTCGAACCAGCGCTCCTGGAACACAAGTGGCCGCGCCTCGGGCGAGTGGTGGCGGCGGCAGACCGGGAGGTAGCGATCCTCACCACTGGACTGGAATCGCTGCGTCCGGCTGGCGGGGTTGCGGCACCCGCGTTGGGCGCAGACCCCGTCGTCCAGCTTGAGGACGAGGTCAGCGGTGCAGAGCATCCGGGGCATCGGTCCGGCCGGGACGCCGGTGGCGTCCAGCTCCCAGCCCGCCAGCACCACGTCGAGGCGCGCGCCTGTGGCCAGGTCGTCGGCCAGCCCGATCAGCTCATCGCCGAAGCGCTGGGCCTCGTCGATGACGACCAGGTCGGTGGCGGGGTCGATCGCCTCCGCAATGGCAGCCGCGTCGGCATTCATTTTCCCCTGCCCCTGGGGAGGGGTAGGGGAGGGGTGATCAAGACCGCTAAAGCGCTGCACAGCCCGCCGCTGGCGCTCGGCCCGCTCGGCCTCTGCCTCCAGCTTCTTGGTCTTGCCCGAGTGGGTGGGGCCGCAGTAGGCGGTGAGGCTTCCCAGCCGGCGGCGCTCCCGGTCCGCGCGAAAGGGTTCCGTGCCGATGAGACTATCCGCGGCGGAGCTCCGCCTTCGCCTCCTGGACCAGCGCCGGCTCGGCGAGCAGATCGGCCCCGGTCATGGCCAGCGCCTTGGCCGCCTCGGTCATGGCCTGATAGCCGCGCGGGGTGTTAGACGCTTCCAGGAAGGCCTGCGAGTGTCCCGGAACGTCGACGGGAGCGATGCCGATCGTGGGATGCAGGCCGGGGACCACGTGGCTCACGTTGCCCATGTCGGTGGAGCCCGCGTTTTCCCAGGCGGGACTTTCGGTGGGCTCAATCCCGATTCGCCGCAAGTTCTCCTCGAACAGCCTGGCCAGCACGCTGTTGTTGCGGATGCCTGTGTATGGCTCGTCGGGAAAGGTCAGATT
>WNFH01002477.1_pt1 | contig 12887 bp, 8 predicted proteins | sample 5400411 | NCBI WGS metagenome assembly WNFH01 (sample SAMN13153347, study PRJNA577476) | soil metagenome | isolation source: 200 cm saprolite under Douglas fir tree site 2 hole 3 | place: USA:California | collected 2015-04-18
AAGTCGCGATGCACCACTTGGAAGTGGGCAAGCTCGAAGCCCAAATCAAACAGCTTCTCAATCGCCCGCAGGATTCGCCGGACATCGAACCCTCCGATCTCGTCGAAACGCCTCTCGCGCAGACCTACGCCGAACTTCTGACTGCGGCCGAAGTCCAGAATCCCGAAATCGCCAGCGCGAAGAAGATGATCGAAAGGCAGTCGCTGCAAGTGGACCTTGCGCGCAAGGATTTCTACCCAGACTTCAACGTGCAATATATGTGGCAACGCACCGACCCCACGCAGTTTCGCGCCTACTACATGCTGAGCCTAGGCGTACGCGTGCCGATCTACCGAGGACGCAAACAACGTCCCGAACTCGCGCAAGCGGAAGCGGAGAAGCTGCGCGCGGGAAGCGAACTCCAGGCGCAGTCGCAGCAGGTCGCTGCGGAATTGCGCGCGCAGTACGTGCTGGCGCAACAAACCTCGGAACTTCTCAAGATTCACCGCGAGGGACTCTCACCTCAGTCGCGGTCGGAATTCCAGGCTGCCTTGGCCACCTACCAATCGAACAAACAGGATTTTCAAGCCTTGCTCGCTGCGTTTCTCGACGTGCTCCGCCTCGACGAAGAGTACTGGCAGAACGTCGCCGAATACGAGACCGCGATTGCGCGGCTCGAACAGATCACGGGATTGTCGCTTCGCTAGAAGAGGAGAATGATCATGCGAAATTATCGAAATGCGTTTGTCTTCGCCCTGGTGGGCAATCTCGCTCTTCTCGCTGTTCTCGGCGGACTGTGGTGGCGCGGAAAGCAGCATCGGCAGATGGAAGTTGCAATGCAGCCGACTTTGACCGAGTCGGCCCAAAGTTCTCCGAACGGATCGGAGAGCGCGGCGATGGCGCCGCACGAGGCAGCTCTTGTCCCTGTTCAGCTTTCGCCCGAACGTCTGCAAAGCATCGGCGTCAGGACCGGCCGGGTGGAAATCAGGACCGTCGAAGACGAGATCCACGTCACTGGGAACGTCGCGATTGATGAAACACGCCTCTCCACCGTACAGGTGCGCTACTCCGGCTACATCCAGAAAGTCTTCGCGGACGCCACCTATCAATACCTTCGCAAGGGCCAGCCGCTCTTCACGATCTACAGTCCCGACCTCGCAGCCACCGAGCGTGAGTATCTGGTGGCGAAGCAAAACCAGCAGGGCGTAGCGCAAAGCACAGTCCCTGGTGTGACCGAAGGAGCCGCGTCGCTCTTGGAGGCCGCAACGGAGCGGCTCAAACAATGGGGCGTCCCACAACGGGAGATCTCGAGACTCGAATCTACAGGTGCCATCCAGCAGGAACTCCAGGTCGATTCACCCGTCTCTGGCTATATCACTGAGCGCAACGCCCTTCCGAATCTCACCGTTCAGCCGGAGACGCGGCTTTATTCCGTCGCCGATCTTTCTACGGTGTGGGTGTTGGCCGAAGTGTTTCAAAACGATTTGGGAAGAATCAAAGTCGGCGACCCCGCTTCACTCACGGTCGATTCCTATCCGGGTCGCGTCTTTGAAGGTCGAGTGAACTTCATCTATCCGCAGGTGGACATGATGACGCGGACAGCGCGCGCGCGACTCATCTTTTCGAATCCCAGCCTCAAACTCACTCCAGGGATGTTCGTCAACGTATCGTTGAAAGTTGCTATGGGAAAGCAGTTGGTCATTCCAGCCACCGGCGTTTTGCAATCGGGAACGCGGCAGGTTGTTTTCGTCAGCCGGGAGGACGGTTACATCGAACCACGCGAAGTGCAACTCGGCTCGCGAGCGGGAGACGGCTTCATCGTCTTGAAAGGAGTGAAGGCGGGCGAAGAGATCGTCACGTCCGCCAACTTTCTGATCGACTCGGAAAGCCAACTCCAGGCGGCACTCGGTACATTTGTTCCTCCACCGCCCGGCGCAGGCGCGGCAGGAGCGATGAACGCTCCACAGGCAAAGGCGGAACTCACGACCGAACCCGATCCTCCCCGTAAAGGCTCCAATACGTTTCGTGTGAAACTCACCGACGCGAGCGGGACACCCATCTCAGGAGCAGAAGTCTCCGTCACCTTTTCCATGCCCGCCATGCCCGCGATGGGTATGGCTGCAATGCGAACGCAAGTTCCTCTCGCTGAAAAAGAAAATGGGCTCTATGAGGGTCCAGGGAAGCTCGACAGCGGCGGAACGTGGCAAGTCGCGATTCTTGCGAGAAAGAACGGACAAGTCGTCGCCAGCAAACAACTCAGCGTGAACGCCACGGGAGGCATGTAACGTGATCTCCCGCTGGATTGATTGGTGCGCGCAAAACCGTTTTCTGGTGTTCACGGGAACGCTGCTGCTGGTGCTCTCGGGAATCTGGTCTTTGCGGCGTATCCCGCTCGATGCCTTGCCGGACATTTCGGACGTCCAGGTCATTGTGCACACGCCGTGGGCCGGCCAGCCCCCGAGTCTCATCGAGGACCAGGTTACCTATCCCATCGTCACCAAGCTGCTCGCAGCACCGCACGTCAAGGCGGTAAGGGCGCAGACAATGTTCGGTGACTCCTACGTCTTCGTCGTCTTCGAAGATGGAACGGATCTCTATTGGGCCCGCTCGCGCGTCCTCGAATACATGCAGCAAATCACCGGGCGTCTTCCTGCCGGAATTCATCCCGTTATTGGACCAGACGCAACGGGAGCAGGCTGGGTGTACGAGTACGTGGTTGTGGATCGCACCCACCAGCGCAGCCTCGCTGAACTGCGCAGCATTCAAGATTGGTACTTGCGCTATCAGCTCGAAACCGTCCCCGGTGTCGCCGAAGTCGCGACCATCGGCGGGTTCGTGAAGCAGTACCAGGTCAATCTCGATCCCAATAAGCTGCGCGCCTATAACATTCCGCTGTCTACGGTGATTGCGAAAGTGCGGGCGAGCACCAATGAAGTGGGCGGGCGCCTGCTCGAAATGGGCGGAGCGCAGTACATGATCCGCGGCCTCGGCTACTTGCGCTCGCTAAACGACTTGGAGTCCGTACCCGTCGTCACGAAGAACGGAACGCCTGTTCTCGTCCGTGATCTCGGCACGGTGAGTTTTGGGCCGGACATCCGCGAAGGTGTCGCCGAATGGCAGGGCGAAGGGGAAACCGTTGCAGGCATCGTCGTCATGCGCGACGGCATGAACGCCCTAACGGTCATCGAAGGCGTAAAGAAAAAACTGGCAGAGACCAAATCGTCGCTGCCCTCCGGAGTCGAAGTGCTCTCCGGTTACGACCGCTCCGGTTTGATTCACGCCTCAATCGAAACCTTGCAGCGGGACTTGCTCGAAGAAGCCATCATCGTCAGCGTCGTCATCATGCTCTTCCTGTTTCATTTTCGTTCCGCGCTGATTCCGATTCTCACGTTGCCTATCGCTGTCGTTGCGTCGTTCATCCCGATGTACTACCTCCACGTTAGCTCGAACATCATGTCGCTTGGGGGACTGGCGCTGGCCATCGGCGTCCTCGTCGACGCGGCAATCGTTATGGTCGAGAACGGTTATCGGCAGCTTTCGGAACATCCTTGCGCGGAAACCGAAGGCGTGTCCGGGCCGGAACGCCGGCGCATCCTTCTCAGCGCCGCCAAACAAGTAGGCCCCGCCATCTTCTTTTCACTGGTCATTATTGTGGTTTCCTTCTTACCGGTTTTCTTGCTGGAAGCGCAGGAAGGAAGAATGTTCCGCCCACTCGCCTGGACGAAAACGCTCGCTGTAGGTTTTTCTTCTGTGCTGGCCATCAGTCTCGTTCCGGTGCTCATGATTCTCTTCATTCGCGGGAAGCTGCGACCGGAATCTAAGAACCCGATCTCCCGCGTCACGCAGGCCGTATATCTACCCGTGTTGCGGCTGTGTTTGCGATATCGCAAAACCACGTTGCTGCTCAACTTGTTGTTCTTGCTCGTGACTTTGCCACTGGCTCTCAAAATCGGCAGCCAGTTCATGCCACCGTTGTTTGAAGGATCGGCACTCTACATGCCGACCGCGCTGCCTGGAATTTCCATCACACAAGCCTCGCAGTTGCTCCAGGAACAAGACCGCATCATTCGAACTTTCCCGGAGGTCGAGACGGTTTTCGGCACCATCGGACGCTCAGACAGCGCCACCGACAACGCGCCGCTCGATATGTACGACACCACAATCATGCTCAAGCCGCGTGAGCAATGGCGTCCAGGCATGACCTACGAAAAACTCATCCAGGAAATGGACCCCAAGCTCCAGTTCCCGGGTCTCTCGAACACTTGGACCATGCCCGTTGAAAATCGGTTGGACATGGAGCTGACCGGAATCAAAACGCCACTCGGCTTGAAGATTCAGGGACCGACGCTTGAAGGTATCCAACAGACCGGCGCACAAATCCAGCAACTGCTTTCCTCCCTTCCCGAAGTGCGCTCCATTTTCTCGGAACGCGTGTCACAAGGCTTCTATATCAACGTTGAGGTCAATCGTCTCGAAGCCGCCCGCTACGGTCTGACCATCGCGGATGTCCAGCAAGTGGTCAGTTCAGGAATCGGAGGTGAAATGGTCACGGAGAATATCGAAGGCCGCGAGCGATACCCAGTAAACGTCCGCTATAACCGCGACTTTCGAGACAACGTGGAGGATCTTCGCCGCGTGCTGATCGCTACAGCGTCCGGCGCCCAGATCCCTATCGAACAAGTTGCGCGCATTTCGTTTTCCCGCGGCCCGGCGATGATCCGCGACGAGGATGGCGCCTTGACCGGGTACGTCTACATCGATCTCAATTCGAAAGACTATGGCGGATTCGTGACTGCGGCGAACCATCTCTTCCGTCAGAAGCTCCAGTTGCAGCCAGGGCACACGTACAAGTGGGCTGGAGAATACGAATTCGAGCAACGCGCGAAAGAGCGTCTCAAGATCATTCTTCCCGTCGTGTTCTTCGTCATCTTCGTGCTCCTCTACATGGTGTTCCACTCCGTCGTGGAATCCGCGGTGCTCATCTTCCCCACGATTTACGCGCTCACAGGTGGACTCATCCTGCAGAAGCTGCTCGGTTACAACTTCAGCGTGGCGGTGTGGGTCGGCTACATTGCGCTATTCGGTATCGCAGTCGAGACAGGTGTGGTGATGGTTGTCTATCTGCACGAGGCAGTGGACCGAAGACTCGCATCAGGGAAACCGCTGAAGCACGAGGACATCGAAGAAGCAGCGATCGAAGGTGCAGTCCATCGCTTGCGCCCGAAGCTGATGACCGTGTCTGTCGTGCTCGCGAGTCTCATCCCTATCCTGTGGGAAACCGGAGTCGGCTCCGACGTGATGAAGCCGATTGCCGCGCCGATTGTTGGAGGCATGGTCACGTCCACCATTCACGTGCTGATTCTGGTTCCTGTGTTTTTCGCGCTAATGAAGGAACGAGCGCTGCGCCGTGGCACCTTACAACCGAGAGAGCCGCAGATGGAAAGCTAAGAATTTCTCGGGAGTCGCTTCAGATTGAACGAAGGAGTAGATCCAATGAGAAGTACAAACTCAGAACACGACCACGCTGAACGTGCGATGCATATGTCACACGGGATGCCTCCGAAAACGGCGGCCGCACATAAGGGTCGCGACCAGCATGCCGGACACTCGGTGGCCATGTTCCGCGATAAATTCTGGCTGACTTTGATCCTCACACTCCCCGTCGTCGCGTGGTCGGGAGAGGTTCAGCGCTGGGTTGGCTACACCGCTCCCACTTTCCCTGGCTCGCAATATATCCCGGCCTTTCTTGGGACGATTGTTTTCCTGTATGGCGGAAGCGTGTTTATTCGCGGCGCTTGGGGAGAACTCGCTGACCGCCGACCGGGGATGATGACGCTGATCAGCCTCGGCATCATGGTTGCCTTTGCCGCTTCGCTTGCCGCGACATTCGGATTTTTCCAGATCGATGTCTGGTGGGAGGTCGCGACGCTCATCACCATCATGCTCCTTGGCCACTGGCTGGAGATGAAGGCGATTGCACAAGTTAGAGGCGCTCTCGACGCGCTGGCCGCGTTGCTGCCGGACAAAGCAGAGCGCATAACGGAGTCAGACCTCGAAAAAGTTCCGCTCGAGGAATTGCGAGTAGGCGATGTCGTCCTCGTGCGGCCTGGAGCTCGCGTGCCTGCGGACGGGAAGGTTGTTGAGGGCACCGCCGATGTGGACGAGTCGCTGATCACAGGCGAGTCGCGGGGAGTTTCGAAGGGGCCGGGCACGACCGTTGTCGCAGGCACGGTCGCTGCTGGAGGAAGTCTGCGAGTCCGAGTAAGTGCCGTTGGGGAGCAGACGGCCCTCTCAGGAATCATGCGACTGGTCGCTGCTGCTCAGGCTTCCGGCTCGCGGGCGCAGGCTCTTGCCGACCGTGCCGCCGCGCTCTTGTTCTATGTTGCAGTGGCTTCAGGTGTGCTGACGTTCGGATATTGGTGGTTGGCTGGTGACAGCGCGCATGCACTCACAAGAACCGCCACCGTCCTCATCATTGCGTGTCCACACGCGCTCGGCTTGGCGATTCCCCTGGTGATTGCAATTTCAACTTCGCTGGGCGCGAGAAATGGTTTACTCGTGAAAGATAGGCTGGCGCTCGAACGGTCGCGCGATCTGGACGTTGTGATCTTTGACAAGACAGGGACACTCACGCGAGGTGCGCCGACGCTTTCAGCTGTTGCCGCCGTCTCTGGCGCAAGCGAGCAAGAAGTGCTCAAACTGGCGGCGTCGGTAGAGGCCGACTCCGAGCACCCGCTCGCCAGAGCCATCGTCAGTGGGGCGAATCGGTGCGGCGCGAATCCCCTGCAGGGCAGGAATTTTGAGGCGATGGCGGGGAGCGGCGCACGCGCGATCGTAAACGGGCAGAGTGTTTCCGTGGGAGGGCCGCATCTCCTTTCCGAACTGAAGGTCGTCGTTCCGCCCGAACTGGAGAAGACAACAACGGCCTGGGCATCCGCGGGACAGACAGTGCTTTATGTCGTTGTGGACGGTCGAGTGATTGGCACTCTGGCAGTGGAAGATGAAATTCGTCCGGAATCCGCCGAAGCGGTGAAAGAGCTGCATGATTTGGGTCTGCGCGTGGCGATGATCACAGGTGATTCACAGGCAGTCGCGGATTCTGTTGCGAAGCGGATCGGAATTGACGAGGTCGCAGCTCAAGTACTGCCCGCCGACAAGGCGTCTGCGGTTGCGCGGTTCCAGGCCGGGGGCGAGAAAGTGGCGATGGTGGGCGATGGTGTAAACGATGCTCCGGCGCTGGCAACCGCGGACGTCGGTATTGCGATCGGAGCCGGTACTGACGTCGCCGTGGAATCCGCGGGAATCGTGCTTGTGCGTAGTGACCCACGCGACGTGGTGACAGCGATCAAATTGTCACGCGCTGCGTACAGGAAAATGGTTCAGAATCTCGTTTGGGCGACGGCCTATAACCTGATTGCCATCCCAGTTGCAGCCGGGCTCTTGGTCCGGTGGCGAATCGATCTTCCCATGAGCGTCGGAGCGATTGCCATGAGCACCTCAACGATCATCGTCGCGTTTAACGCCCAACTCCTGCGTCGTTTGAGAATCGTGCACCGTGAGACGAAGGCGTCGCATTGAGAGGGTGTTGCCTCGCATCATCGTACTCAGCAATGATCGCAGGTTCCGGCTTGCCCGAGCGCATGGCTACAAGTGCGTCCTTGGCTGCGCGTACCCTCATGACCATGCACCCTCCGGTGCGGTACATAAGGTGGCTGATTGAGAAAAATCTGGTCCCGGGATCCTTCGTCATTCTTCACGACGGTATCTCAGACCCAACCCGCAGCATTCAGGCTCTCCCTTACATTCTTACCGCGGGGCGCAAGGGGGGCTACGTTTCGTCTCGATCAGTGCTCTAGTAAAGGAAGCGGCAGAACACGTGGAAGCAAGTTGACCCGCCCGTCGCCGTGGTCTTGATAGGTTCGGATTGTCGGGACATTTTCCCGACTGGCTGTGAGGGCGGATTACTCCGGTCCCGATTGGGAGTTCAGTGCTCCGAGTTAACAACAGCGGACCTGGCATCACATTCGGATTTACCGCGCTAAGATGTTCACGGCGCCCGCAATACTCCAATACTCCGGCTCCTAAAGTCGTCCACTGCGATTCACAATTGGAGAGCGCGAATCCGCTCAGCGCTCAGATCTAACCCTTCGCGGAAGAAACTATTGACCTTCGGTATGCATCGAGACAGCAGTCTCCAACTTTTCACGCGCTGGCGATAATACGTCGACGAAGCTTGTGGATTGCAGCCGTTCGACTACAACCCGCAAGGTCGCGAGCGTATCTCCGCCTTGACGCGGTCTGATGGCCAACGCTACGGCTTCAAGTTCGGCGGCATGCGTTGTCTGCGTAGCTTCGTCGACGAACTTTTTCAAGTCCAGCAATGCCAGATGCGCTTCGGGTGTGGCGAGCGCGCGTTTTTGCAGGTTGGTGGAATCCACGAATTACGCTCCTAGGTAATCGTCGGTCGGGACGGGAAGAGTACACCTGCGTTCCATGCCTGCCAAGATAGAATCCCGTTAAGACGTTGGTGCTTCCTAGAGAGCAGGCAGCACGCCAGATTGGCGCTTGTTAGTTCCGTCACGCCTTGGATCCGCAGAACATCAACCTCTCGCCAGTGCCACCGAGAAATTCCCGTTTCGTAGGGTCCATCGCCTGCCTGACGAACTCCTCGACCTACCGGCAGACGCCTACTGCTGTTCCAAGATAGGAGTCGTTTACTAGTTGCTTTAGCATGAAGTCGGCGACATCGGCTCGCGCGATCCGAACCGTCCACAAGAAACTGCCAACTTTGCGGCCATGGTGACTTACGCCCCGCGCGGCCGCGTTCGTTAACACTGCGGGCCGAACGATCACCCACTCCAATTTGCTGGCCGCAATCAATCGCTCCTGCCGAGTCTTGTCCCAAAAATACAAGGGCAGAATAAATGGAATTACAAGCAATGAGTAGTAAAGGCCCATGCGGCCGACGCTGTCCCCGATGCCCAAAGAAGTCTCGCAGACGAACCGGCGCACACTGTGAGTCTCCATCGCGCGCAGCACGTTCCGCGTGCCTTCTGACAAGGTACGCGTCAAAACAAAGAAACGCTTATGGCCGAGAGCGGAGATCACCGCGTCCTGGCCGCGCACTGCCTTCTCAACGGCGGAATAATCCAGCACATCGCCGTGCACCACCGTTAAACGTGGATGTTCGACCGAGAGTTTACCAGGATCCCGAACAAGCGCTCTGACCACGTATCCCTGCTCTAGTGCACGGACCAGAAGTTGACGCCCAGTTCCACCGGTCGCACCTATGATCAAAATCCGCGTTAAGGCTCTCCCAGTTGGCACAACCGAGATTTTGGTCACAGTCGTAAGACTGCGGCGTGCCAAGCCGATGGCGAGTGCAATCGCGTAAACAATGAGAAGAAGCAGGAGCGTCATCATTGCTGTTCTCTCAAGCCGCGCAATTTTGCAGCCTCTATTTTTGACACGAAGACTCTTCGTCGACGAGTCTTCGGAAGGCGAACTCGGCTTGCGAGGGGCTTTCATATTCGCCGTCCTCGTAGCTCTGCTTCATGCTTGCAAGCAGTCTTCCGATCGCGCGTTGGCACGCCGCGTTCTTTCCGGCTTTGAGCACCTGCGCAAGGCGTTCAAGGAATTGAGTGTTCCGCACACCAGGAGTATACAGGCTTAGATTCTCATATATCTGGTTGGACCCGGCGAAGAAGACAGCATTCCAATCGCAGCGGACACAGGCCCACGTATCTTGCGTCTCGTTAAACGGACGGCCGCCCCGTGGCTAGCCATCGAGGTGTTCCAGCAAGTGGCACCCACCTCCATATGTGCAGGCGAGGCCACCTGACGCGCAGCGATTACGAAAAATTTCAGCAGCAGATTTCCGATGAGTTGGATGAGTTAGAACAGGCAGGTCGTGAACGCCTCGTTGCCGTTTCGTTGAAATTGGCCGTCGGGCAGGCATCGACGTGGTGTCGGAGACTCTCGATAAGGGTAAGTCCGTACCTGAGGTTTTCGACGCTGTACAAAAGGCATTTGCCAAACGTTGCTTCTTTCTAAAACACCACACTACAAAAGATTTGCCCTAATCCGACTGCTCGATTTGAGTGCGCTTCACAGAACGTGAACCAACTATTTGAACAAAGCCTCGATCGTGCTCATCGCCATGAACAACCGTCTTTCGACATTCGGCAGTTCGAGGAACCCATACTTTTTGCAGAAAGTGACAGCCGCAGCATCCTTGGCGAGCGCAGCCACCGGACCTAGCAGGCATTTCACACATGCGCGCACGTGCGCAAGGTCTGGAAAATTCACGCCGAGCAGCAATTCCGCACGTGCGTTCCCTAGTCTTGTCGTGCCGGGGAGATCGAGGCCGTTCATTTCCGGCATCTGCAAGTCCATCAGGGTGATGTCCGGACAGTGCGCGCGGAATTGCTGGACAGCTTCGCGCCCATTGGAGGATTCGGCGACTACACTCATGTCCGATTGATCAGCGACGAGCCCCACGATCCCCTGGCGGATGAGGGCGTGGTCGTCAACCGCCAGAATCATCGCCGCCCCTTTCCCGGAGAACTTCTTAAGACAACCAGAAGCGGCGGCGAGATGTCGCGTAAGCCGTGGCGGCAGGAATACTCAGCTCAATCTCCGTGCCAGCATCGAGCTCACTCCAGACCGCCAGCTTACCCCCTACAAGCTTGGCGCGCTCGCGCATGCCATGCAAGCCGAAGTGTCCCGGGCGTCCGTCTTCATCAAAAAACTTCGGGTCAATCCCCTTGCCGTCATCCCGCACGCGCACTCTGAAGCGCTTGTCGTCGTATTCGATTCCCACCTCAATGCGCCCCGCCTCTGCGTGCCGGAACGCATTGCGCAGCGCCTCGCCTCCAATCCGGTAAACTTCGTCGCGCAGGATGGGATGTAGACTCTGCGGCGCGCCTCCTATATCCAGACGAAACGCGGGAACATTCGGCCCGGTGACGTTGGCCGCGAGTTCCTTTGCCAGGGTGCCGATCGCCTCCGCCAGATCGTTGGTCTCGAGTGTAGATGAGCGCAACCCCTGCACGGCATCGCGGCCCTCAGTAATCGCTTCAGCCGCCTGATCGATCGCACTCTCCAGTCTTCGCTTGGCTTCGGCGGGCCGCTCCGGCAGCATGTTATCCACCGATTGAAACCGCAGCAGCAGTCCGTGAAAACTTTGCAGCAGAGTATCGTGTAGGTCCCGCGCGATGCGCATCCGCTCGCTGATGCGCGCTTCCAAAGTCATCTCGAACTGCCACGCCACTTGCCGCAGCCGCAGCCGATACAGCGCCCACAGCAACAGCGCAAAAGCGGCCAGGCACGACAGCCGGAACCACGTGGTCTGCCAGTAGGCCGGGGCGATGGAGAAATCCAGGAACGTGCCGACCTCGTTCCACACCCCGCTGTTATTGCAAGCCGTCACGCGGAAGCGGTAGTGGCCGGGAGCAAGATTCGTATAGAACGCATGCCGGCGATTGCCGACGTTCTGCCAATCGCGATCCCAGCCTTCCAACTTGTAACGAAAAAGCACTCTCTCCGGCGCGACGAAGCTGAGCCCGGTATAGCCGATAGCGAGATCGCGAACCAGCGGCGGCAGGCGCAAACCGGAAGACGCATCGTAGCTCTTGCCATCGGCGATGACTTGCTCGATGTGTACCGGCCCGTTGCCGGTGTTGGAGATGTTGTAGTACTGCGTATAGGTAGCCCCGGTGCCGATGAATAGTCCGGGGTTGTCGTTGGGCACCTGCCCGTAAACGTAGCCGCGGGACGAAGTCAGATAGCCGAAGAAGACGAAATGCCTGGGGAGTCCACCGTTTTGGTTGATGGCGCTCCAGGGGATCGCGATCTCTCGTACATTGCCGGCGCCGCTGGCGTACTGGCCGTAGTTAGCGATCGCTCCCGTCCATCCACCGCTGCCGTCAGAGTTCCGGTATTCGCGGTAGTCGTCCTTGTAATAGGTCACGAACTTGGCGCGGAAGGGTAGCGAAGCGAAGTTAGTGTTGTCGTAGGTGAAACCTGTGAGATTCCCGTCGCTATCGTTGCAACACTTGGGATCGGACTGCGGATTGGGCCCAATGTAAATCACCGCGCCTTCGCTGAGGTTTGCTTTGGTGATTCCGACATAGAGATTGGTTGCGTCCCAGGTCATGTACCAGTTCTGAGCTGTGTTGGTGCCGACCGTATTGTTGTTGCCGTACTCGCCGGGGGTGATCACTCCATCGATCACCGACTTCCCCCACTGCGCCCAGGCAGGAGCGGTCACAAGAAATAGGACGAGGACAAACAGAGATGGCTTGCGAGGAAGGGATGTACGCATGGTGGCGCCTCTCCGACAGGGCTGAAGGTGCAACTTGGGCGCAAACTTCTTAACCGGAACTCAGTCTTACCTCCCAACAGCCCTACACTATACACCTGTCTCTGGCGAATTGTTATTCCGCCCATGATTCCTTAGGATTTCCCGTCCTGCTACCATTCTGCGATGTGCAATCTGGTCGTTCTCTTCATCCTGTGCTTCGCCAAAATTCCATGCGCACTGAAAATAGTGCGATTCCCTGCCACGATGGCTGCCTCATCCAGGTCATCCCTTCACCCTCGAACGCCAAGAATCTGTCCCGGTGAACCCGAGCGGTATACCTGTATATATAAGGATGGAGGAACCTGGACGTCTTCACGACGCTGCGTCGGTTCGGATTAGGCAGCCCGATCGTGCCGGTGGTGCAGCCCTCCCAGTCGCGGATGAGAAAGGACGTGACCGGCGGCTACAGTGCGAGTTCTTCCGTCTGGCGTTCCCTTCCCTAGTCCGAGATGTGTGCGGTCCTCGTGGTAGTAGCGAATATACTCAGAGAGCCGGCGTTTCAGGTGGCGTTCGTCAACTGCGATGATGTGATCCAGGAGATCAC
>WNFH01004053.1_pt1 | contig 12885 bp, 10 predicted proteins | sample 5400411 | NCBI WGS metagenome assembly WNFH01 (sample SAMN13153347, study PRJNA577476) | soil metagenome | isolation source: 200 cm saprolite under Douglas fir tree site 2 hole 3 | place: USA:California | collected 2015-04-18
CGAGACGACCATCGGCTGCTTCATCAGATTGTTCTTCTGGATGGCGGCCTGCATCATCCTCGCCATCTGGTCGGACGCCCCGCCGGCGCCGGCGGCAACGACGATTTCGACCGGTTTGCTCGGCTCCCACGCGAAAGCCGGGGCCGTCAGCGCGAGCGCGGCAAGCGCGCTCGCAAGGAAGCCAATTTTTCTGCTCATGTCATTCCTCCTTTTTGATTTCCGACCGCTCGCTTAAGCGGCTCGGCGCGCCGGTGCCTTGGCACAGTCCGAAAGATATTCCATCGCCGCGCGAACTCCTTCTCGCTTTACTGGAACGCTGGCAAGCGTCAAGCCCATTTCCACGCCGGCCAGCGTGCCCATCAGGGCGAGGTCGTTGAAGTCGCCGAGATGCCCGATGCGGAACACCTTGCCGCCGAGCTTGCCCAGGCCGGTGCCGAGCGACATGTCGAAGGCCTCGAGGATGATCTTGCGCACGCGGTCCGCGTCATGGCCGGCGGGTACCAGCACGGCGGTGAGCGAAGCGGAGTACTCGCGCGGATCGAGCGCAAGCACTTCCAGGCCCCAGGCGCGGACGGCGCGGCGCGTCGCCTCCGCATGGCGCTGGTGCCGCGCGAAAACCGCGTCGAGGCCTTCTTCGTCGAGCAGCATGCTGAGCGATTCGCGCAGGCCGTAGAGCAGATTCGTCGCCGGCGTATAGGGGAAATAGCCGGTCTTGCCGTTGGCGATCATTTCGTCCCAGGCCCAGTAGCTGCGCGGCAGGCGGGCGGATTTAGAGGCGCTCAGGGCCTTCGGCGAGATGCAGTTGAACGATAGCCCCGGCGGCAGCATCAGCCCCTTCTGCGAGCCGGCTACCGTGACGTCGACGCCCCACTCGTCGTGCCGGTAGTCGATCGAAGCGAGCGACGAAATGGTGTCGACCATGTAAAGGGCGGGGTGGCCGGCGGCATCGATGCCGCGGCGCACGTCGCCAATGCGGGACGTAACCCCGGTCGAGGTTTCGTTGTGCACCACGCACACTGCCTTGATGCGCTTCTCGGGGTCGGCGCGCAGGCGCTTCTCGATCGCTTCAGGATCGGCCCCGTGGCGCCAGTCGGTCGGCAGGAATTCGACCTCCAGCCCGAGCTTTGCAGCCATCTTCTGCCACAGCGTCGCGAAGTGGCCCGTTTCGGCCATCAACACGCGATCGCCGGGAGAGAGGGTGTTCACCAGCGCCGCCTCCCACGCGCCGGTGCCGGAGGCGGGATAGATCACTACCTCCCCTTTTGTCGACTTGAAGACACGCTTCATGCCGGCAAGCACGGCTTTGCCGAGCTCGGCGAAGTCCGGCGCGCGGTGATCCATGGTCGGAAAGTCGATCGCGCGGAGGACTCGGTCCGGAACGTTGGTCGGACCGGGGATCTGCAGGAAGTGACGGCCGGCGGTTCGGGGCATGCGGTATTCTACCTTTGGCCTCATGAACGCCCCTTCCTTCCCTATCCGCCTGGTCAAGCCGGGTGCCGCCGATTCATCGCTCGCGGCCCGCCTGCGCAAGGAGATCGAGGGCGAAGTGATGTTCGATGCGGCGAGCCGTGGGCGCTACTCGACCGACGCATCGATCTATCAGGTAGAGCCGCTCGGCGTCGTCGTGCCGCGCACCGAGGAGGCGGCGCGGACCGCGCTCGCCATTGCCCTCGAAGCCGGCATGCCGGTGCTGCCGCGCGGCGCGGGGACGTCGCAATGCGGCCAGACTGTCGGCGCGGCGCTGGTGATCGACCACAGCAAATTCCTGAATCGGATTCTCGAAGTCGATGCGCAGGCGTCGACCGCCGTCGTCCAGCCGGGCGTAGTGCTCGACGCGTTGAATGCCGTTCTGCGGCCGCATCAGCTGTGGTTCCCGGTCGACGTTTCGACGAGCGCGCAGGCGACGATCGGCGGCATGGCGGGCAACAACTCCTGCGGCTCGCGCTCGATCGCCTACGGCAACATGGTGCACAACGTGCTCGCCATCGAAGCCGTGACGCCGGCCGGCGAGCGCTGGCGCTTCGGGCCGATGGGCGAGACCACCGGTTCGCCTGCCTACCAGGATTTTGTGAAACGGCTAAAAGCGCTTTACGACCGCGAAAAGGACGAGATCGAGGCGCGCTTCCCCAAGCTGCTGCGCAAAGTCGCAGGCTACAACCTGGATCATCTCGGTCCGCCGCACGCGAATGCTGCGCACCTGCTGGTCGGCTCGGAAGGCACCCTCGCGTATTCCGAGCGGTTGCATCTCAAGCTCTCGCCGATCCCGCCGGCGCGCACTCTCGGGGTCTGCCACTTCCGGAAGTTCTACACCGCCATGGACATGACGCGGCACATCGTGCCGCTGGGTCCCTCGGCGGTCGAACTCGTAGACCGCACGATGATCGGCCTGGCGCGCGACATCCCGGCCTTCAGGAAGACCGTGGATGCGGTCATCAAGGGGGACCCGGACGCGATTCTGCTGGTCGAATTTTCCGGCGGAGACGCCGCCACGCAGCTCGCCAGGTTGAAGCAACTAACCCAGCTGATGGGCGATCTCGGTTTGCCCGGCAGCGTAGTGGAGATCACGGACGCACCACGGCAGAAGGCCGTGTGGGGGGAAGTCCGCAAGGCAGGGCTGAACATCATGATGTCGATGAAGGGCGACGGCAAGCCGGTGTCTTTCATCGAGGACTGCGCGGTGCCCCTCGAGCACCTCGCCGAGTACACCGACCGCCTGACGCGCGTGTTCGAGAAGCACGGCACGCGCGGCACCTGGTATGCGCACGCCTCGGTAGGCACGCTGCACGTACGGCCGGTGCTCGACATGCGGCGCGACGGCGCTGAGAAAATGCGCGCCATCGCCGAGGAGGCGTGCGCCATGGTGAAGGAGTTCAAGGGCGCGTACTCGGGCGAGCACGGCGACGGCCTGGTGCGCTCGGAGTGGATCGCGCCGTTCTTCGGTCCGCGCCTCACGGCCTGTCTGGGCGAGATCAAGGCCTGGCTCGACCCGCGCGGCCTGATGAACCCGGGAAAGATCGTCAGCCCGCCTCGCATGGACGACAAGTCGCTGTTTCGCTTCAAGCCCGGCTATCGCACGGACGCGCCGCCCACGGTGCTCGACTGGAGCGAGTGGGGCGGGTACGACAAAGCGGTGGAGATGTGCAACAACAACGGCCATTGCCGCAAGTTCGACGCCGGCACCATGTGCCCGTCATTTCGTGTCACCCGCGACGAGATCCATCTGACGCGCGGCCGTGCCAACACGCTTCGCCTGGCGCTTTCAGGTCAATTGGGTGATGAGGGGGAAGAAGCGGTCAAAAGCGCGCTGGATCTGTGTGTCTCGTGCAAGGGCTGCAAGCGCGAGTGCCCGACCGGCGTCGACATGGCGCGCATGAAGATCGAGTTCCTCGCCGGCTATCGCCGCCGCCACGGCCTGACGACGCGCGAGCGGATGGTCGCTTACTTGCCGCGCTACGCGCCCTGGGCGGGGCGCATGGCGCCGCTTGCCAATTCGGCTTCCTCGTTTCTGAGATCGGCGATCGGCTTCGCGGCAAAGCGCGCGCTGCCGAGGTGGCGCGGGGATTACTTCGCCGATCGCACCCGGGCAAACAGGGGTGGAGGCCGCGAGGTCGCACTCTTCGTCGACACGTTCAACCGCTGGTTCGAGCCGCACAATGTGCGTGCCGCGATTCGAGTGCTGCAGGCGGCCGGGTATCGCGTGCACGCGGCGCAGCCCCTCACGATCGGCCGTCCCCTGTGCTGCGGCCGGACGTTCCTCTCGGCTGGGCTGGTCGAGCAAGCCAAGGCGGAGGCGCGTCGCACGCTGCAGGCGCTCAAGCCCTGGGTCGACCGCGGCGCGGCGGTCATCGGGCTCGAGCCCTCGTGCCTGTTGACCTTCCGCGACGAATTTTGCGCCCTGCTGCCGGGCAGCGAGGTCCTCGCACGCCATTCGTTTCTGTTCGAGGAATTCATCGCCCGCGAGCTCGACGCAGGCCATTTCTCGGCCAGCTTCACGCCGCTGGCGAAAACGGCGCTGCTGCACGGCCATTGCCATCAGAAAGCGTTCGACGCCATGTCCGCGGTGACGCGGGTGCTGAAGCTGATCCCGGAGCTGAAGGTCGAGGCGGTCGAATCGAGCTGTTGCGGCATGGCAGGCAGCTTCGGCTACGAGGCCGAGCACTACGAGGTCTCGATGAAGATGGCCGAAATGAGCCTTCTGCCTGCAGTGAGGAATTCGAAAGATGCCCTGGTGGTCGCCGACGGCACGAGCTGCAGGCACCAGATCGCGGACGGCACCGGTCGTGAAGCTTGGCACGTCGCGCGCGTGCTGGAACAGGCTCTCTAGGAGATCAGCTTGCTTTGGCCGCGCTGTGCGCGAACAGCCACACCCCAAGGGCGATCATCGGCAGCGACAACCACTGGCCCATCGTCAGGCCGAACGCGAGATAGCCGAGAAAGCTGTCGGGCTCCCGGCCGAACTCGGCGATGAAGCGAAACACGCCATAGCCAATGAGAAACAGCGCCGATACCTGGCCGCGCGGGCGCGGCTTGGCCGAGAACCACCAGAGCAGCGCGAAAAGCGCGAGCCCCTCGAGCGCGAACTCGTAGAGCTGCGACGGATGACGCGGCGCGTCGCCCGCGCCGCGAAATACCATCCCCCACGGCAGGTCCGTGACGCGTCCGTAAAGCTCGCCATTGATGAAGTTTCCCAGTCTGCCGGCCGCGATGCCGAGCGGACAGAGCGGCGCGACGAAATCCATCAGCCGCAGGAAACCCACCTTGTGGCGGCGCGCCGCAAACGCCATGGCGAGGATTACGCCCAGCAGGCCGCCGTGGAAGGACATCCCGCCCTGCCACACCGCGAAGATCTCGAGCGGGTGCGCAAAGTAGTAGCCCGGCTTATAGAACAGCACGTAGCCAAGCCGGCCGCCAAGGATCACGCCGAGAACCGCCATGAACAGCAAATCGTCGAACTGCTGCCGCGTCACCGGAGCCAGCCCTTTTGCGATTCGCCTCAGGCCCAGCCACCAGCCGGCGGCGAAGCCGACGAGGTACATGAGGCCGTACCAGCGCACGGCGAGCGGGCCGATGGAAAACGCGACCGGGTCGATATTCGGGTGAACCAACATTACAATCGGAGCTTACAGTAGAGGAGACACACCGCATGTCGTACAACCGGCGCAGCCGCCTGATCACGCAAGGCGTCGCGCGCTCGCCGAACCGCGCGATGCTGCGTGCCGTCGGCTTCCGCGACGGCGACTTCGACAAGCCGATCGTCGGCGTGGCCAACGGGCACTCGACGATGAATCCCTGCAACGCCGGCATCCAGCCGCTCGTCGACCGCGCCATGGCCGCCCTGGAGCAGGCCGGAGTCAAGCCGCAGGTATTTGGCTTTCCGACCGTAACCGACGGTATTGGCATGGGGACCGAGGGGATGAAATATTCTCTGGTGTCGCGAGAAGTGATCGCCGACTCGATCGAGACCGCGGTGAACGGGCAGCTCATGGACGGGATCCTGTGTGTCGGTGGCTGCGACAAGAACATGCCGGGCAGCATGATGGCGATGGCGCGCATCAATGTGCCGGGCATGTTTGTCTACGCCGGAACGATCAAGCCAGGCTTCTGGAAAGGCCAGAAGCTGACCATCGTCAGCCCGTTCGAGGCAGTAGGCGCGTTCACCGCCGGAAAGATGTCGCAGGAGGATTTGGAAGGCATCGAAAGGAACGCCTGTCCCAGCGTCGGCGCCTGCGGCGGCCAGTACACCGCGAATACCATGAGCTCGTCGTTCGAGGCGCTGGGCATGAGCCTGCTCGGATCCTCGCAAATGGCCTCGCCCGATCCGGAGAAGGCAGACTCGGCCGCGCTCTCGGCCAAGGTGCTGGCCGAGGCGGTGAAGAACAATCTGCGCCCCCGCGACATCATCACGCGCAAGTCCATCGAGAATGCAATCGCCATTGTCATGGCGACGGGCGGCTCGACCAATGCGGTGCTGCACTATCTCGCCATCGCCAGCGCCGCGGGCGTGAGATGGACGATCGATGATTTCGAGCGCGTGCGCAAGAAGGTCCCGGTACTCTGCGCGCTCAAGCCCTCCGGCCCGTATGTCGCCACCGACTTTCATGCGGCGGGCGGCGTCCCCCAGGTGCTGAAGATGTTGCTCGAAGCGGGCCTGGTGCACGGCGAGTGCATCACCATCACCGGCAAAACGCTCGCGGAGGAGTTGAAGGACATACCGAGCACGCCGCGCGCAGACCAGGACGTGATCCGTGCCCTCGACAAGCCGCTCTATCGCCAGGGTCATCTCACGATCCTGAAGGGCAACCTCGCGCCCGAGGGCTGCGTCGCCAAGATCACCGGCCTGAAGAAGACGGCGATCACCGGCCCGGCGCGGGTATTCGATTCCGAGAACGCCTGCATGAAGGCGATCATGGCCAAGCGCATCAAGCCGGGCGACGTGATCGTGATCCGCTACGAAGGCCCGAAGGGCGGTCCCGGCATGCAGGAAATGCTCGCGCCGACCTCGGCGCTCATCGGCCAGGGGCTGGGCGAGTCGGTCGGCTTGTTGACCGACGGCCGCTTCTCCGGCGGCACCTGGGGCATGGTGGTCGGGCACGTCGCGCCCGAAGCCTACGTGGGCGGCACCATCGCCCTGGTGCGCGAGGGCGATTCCATTACCATCGACGCGAAGAAGCGCCTCGTTCATCTCGCCGTTTCCGCCAGGGAGCTGGCGGCACGCCGCAAGAAGTGGAAACCGCCTCATTCTCGCCATACCAAGGGGCTGCTCGCCAAGTACCGCAAACTCGTTTCCACCGCCTCGGAAGGCGCTGTTACTGACGCGAACGTCTGATTAGAAGCCCGATCCGGGCCGTTTCAGGAATTCGATCTCTTCGGGCGTGCTTGCGCGCCCGAGCGCCGCGTTGCGGTGAGGAAAGCGCCCGAAGCGCTGGATGATGTCGCGGTGTAGCAGCGCGTAGCGAGGCGCATCCTCGGTTTCCGGAAACGCCGCGAGCGGGGCGGTGAGCTCGCACGCCTTCAGCTGGTCCTCGAGCGACTCGCTGTGCTCGAAGGGCAGGTAGGTGAACATCCGCTCGACGGGCAACATGTTGCGATCGTACCCACGAGTGACGGCGTGACGCGCCGCCTCGAGGGCGAGCGGATCGGCCGCAAACGCGCGCGGCGCGCCGCGGAACATTTGGCGCGGGAACTGGTCGAGCGCGATGATGCGCGCGAGGCAATCGGCGCGCTGCTCCAGCCATTCCCGCCCCGCGCCGGCAACGAGCTTTTCGTAAAGCGGAAGAAAGCGCTTGCTCAGCTCGGCGTCGAAGGACGCGTCCTTTTTGAACCAGCGCTTGTGCCGTCTGCCGTATTCCTCGCCTGCGCCGAACCAGAAGCGCAACACGCTGGACGGAAGGTGGTCGCTCATGGTCCCGGATGTTAAGCTGGCATTTGCCTTCAACCACAGTCGGGAGACAACCAGCATGAACAAGATTCGCCGGTTTATTGCCAGCTTGCTCGTGGTTTCGATGACCGGGCTCGGGCTGCCGCTGCCTTCGCAAGCCGCTATCGTCGGGACGGATGCCGCGCTCGCAGCCGCGCAACGCGACCGCGTCGCGACCATGCTCGACCGCGGAGACGTGCGTGCACAGCTCGAGGCGCATGGCGTGCGCCCGGCCGACGTCAAGGCACGGGTCGCCGCGCTGACCGACGAGGAAGTGGCGCAGCTCGCGCGCCAGCTCGACCGCCTGCCCGCCGGCGGGGAAGGCATCATCGGCGCCATCCTGATCGTGTTCCTCGTGCTCCTCATCACCGATCTGCTGGGCCTGACCAAGGTCTTTTCCTTCACCCGCCCGGTGCGCTAACCTAGCGGCACGGGTTTTGGCTTGCGACATGGCGAACCGTCTCGCGAATCAGACTTCCCCGTACCTCCAGCAACACGCCGCGAACCCCGTGGACTGGTATCCGTGGGGCCCTGAGGCGCTCGAGCGCGCGCGGCGCGAGGACAAGCCGATCCTGCTCTCGGTCGGCTATTCGGCCTGCCACTGGTGCCACGTCATGGCGCACGAGAGTTTCGAGGACCCCGCAGTGGCGGCGGTGATGAACCGGCTCTTCGTCAACGTCAAGGTGGACCGCGAAGAGCGACCGGACCTCGACCAGATCTACCAGACCGCGCACCAGATGCTCGCGCAGCGGCCGGGCGGCTGGCCGCTCACCATGTTCCTGTCGCCCGACGGCACGCCGTTTTTCGGTGGCACGTATTTTCCCAAGGCGGCGCGCCTTGGGCTGCCGGGTTTTCCCGACCTGTGCGAGCGCATCGCAGCGACCTGGCGTGACAAGCAGCCGGACATCGCCAGCCAGAACAGCGAAGTGCAGAAAGCGCTCGCGCGCACGCTGCCCCGGCGTGCCGCGCACCGCCCCGAGTTCTCGCGGGATTTGCTGCGCGCGGTGCTCGACAACCTGCGCGCCAGTTTCGATGCCCGCTTCGGCGGCTTCGGCGGCGCGCCGAAATTTCCGCATTCGACCGATCTCGAGTTGTGCCTGCGCAAGGGCGAGACCGACATCGCGCACACCACGCTCAAGCGCATGTGCGAGGGCGGCATCTATGACCAGCTCGGCGGCGGCTTCAGCCGCTACAGCGTCGACGCGCAGTGGATGATCCCGCACTTCGAGAAGATGCTCTACGACAACGGGCCGCTGCTCTCGCTGCTCGCCGACGCCTGGCTGGTCACACGCGACCCGCTGTACGCGCGCTGCGCAGAGGAGACTGCCGGCTGGATCATGCGCGAGATGCAGTCGCCCGAGGGCGGCTACTACTCCTCGCTCGACGCCGACAGCGAGCATGAGGAGGGCAAGTTCTACGTCTGGAGCCGCGAGGAAGCGCAATCGGCGCTGACTGGCGAGGAATATGCAGTGGTGTCTTCCCATTTCGGCCTGGACCAGCCGCCGAATTTCGAGAACCGGCATTGGCATCTGCATGTCGCGCGCCCCGTCGCGCCGGGCAAGGAGGGGATTCTCGAAAACGCAAAGCAGAAGCTGTTCGCGGCGCGCGAGAAACGCGTGCGTCCGGGGCGCGACGAGAAGGTGCTGGTGTCGTGGAACGCACTGGCGATCCGCGGCATGGCGCACGCCGGACGCGTGTTCGGCCGCGAGCCGTGGATCGCCTCGGCGCGACTCGCGCTCGATTTCATCCGCAATCGCATGTGGCGCAACGGCAGGCTGCTCGCCACCTACAAGGACGGGCGCGCGCATCTTGCCGCCTACCTCGACGATTACGCGTACCTCATGGCGGCATTGATCGAGCTGCTGCAAAGCGAGTTCTCGCTGCTTGACCTGGAATTTGCCGAGCAGCTTGCCGAAGTCCTGCTCGGGCAGTTCGAGGACGCCGAAGGCGGCGGCTTTTTCTTCACCGCGCGCGATCATGAACCGCTGATTCACCGCCCCAAGCCCGGCTACGACAACGCCACGCCCTCCGGCAATGCGGTTGCCGCTTGGGCGCTCGGCCGGCTGGCGGCGCTGACGGCCGAGGAGCGCTATGCCGCCGCCGCGGAGCGCACGCTCGAACTGTTCTACCCGATGATGCGCGACTCCCCGGCAGGCTACGGCGCGATGACGATTGCGCTCGATGAGCGCCTGCAGCCCCCCAGCATCCTCGTGCTGCGTGGCAAGCCGGAAGCGCTGACGGGCTGGCAGGCCGAGCTGGCGCGCGAGTTCCTGCCGGACACCACCGTGCTGGCGATTGCGGACGGCGCGCCGGGCCTGCCCCCCACCTTGGACAAACCGGCCCGGCCCGAGCCGGTCAACGGATGGCTGTGCCGGGGCGTTAATTGCCTGCTGCCCATCAGCGATCTTGTAGACTTGCGAAGGACATTCAAGGAGAAGTCATGAAACGTGCCGCATTCCTGCTTGGCGTCGCGGCGTTGGTTGCCACGCTGCCGGTGCGGGCGAACGAGGAGCTTGCCAAGAAGTACGGCTGCCTTGCCTGTCACACCGTGGACAAGAAGCTGGTCGGTCCCTCCTACAAGGAGGTCGCCGCCAAGTACCGCGGCGACAAGGCGGCCGAAGCCAAGCTGATCGACAAGGTGAAAAAAGGCGGCCAGGGCGTGTGGGGACAGGTTCCGATGCCGCCCAACTCCAACGTTCCCGATGCCGACCTCAGGGCCTTGGTGAAGTGGATCCTGTCGCAGTAGTCCTCTGCGGTGTCGCCCGGGGGTTATGATATCGCCCCGCTGCAGTAACTCCCGGGAGAACCCATGAAGCACACGACGCTCGGCATTACCGTATTGGCTGCCGCAGTCGCCCTCATTAGCTGCGGCGAGCAGAAACCCCCGGCGGGAGTCGAGATCCGCATCGGCCACGTTGGGCCGCTTACCGGCGGCATCGCCCACCTCGGCAAGGACAACGAGAACGGCGCGCGCCTCGCGGTCGAGGAGGCGAATGCAGCCAGGATCAAGATCGACGGCAAGGAAGTGAAGTTCACGTTCCTCGCCGAGGACGACCAGGCCGACCCGAAGACCGGCACCACGGTGGCGCAGAAGCTGGTGGATGCCAAGGTGGCGGGCGTGGTCGGCCACCTTAACTCGGGCACTTCGATTCCAGCCTCGCCGATCTACGCGCAGGCCGGCGTCCCGGTGATTTCCGGCTCGGCCACCAACCCGAAGCTCACCGAGCAGGGATTCAAGTCCCAGTTCCGCGTGGTCGGACGCGACGACCAGCAGGGCCCGGCGATCGCCAGCTATCTGGCGACGACCAAGAAGCCGAAGCTGGTGGCGGTGATCGACGACGCCACCGCGTACGGCGAGGGCATCGCCAACGAGGTGGAGAAGACGCTCAAGGCGGCGAACATCAAGGTGCTGCCGCGCGAGAAAGGCACCGACAAGACCACCGACTGGAAGGCGGTGCTCACCAAGCTGCGCGGGCGCAGCCCCGACGCGGTGTTCTACGGCGGCATGGACGCGACCGGCGGGCCGCTCCTCAAGCAGGGGCGCGAGCTCGGCATCAAGGCCGTGTTCTCGTTCGGCGACGGCGCGTGCACCGACAAGATGAAGGAGCTCGCAGGCGATGCGGCCGAGGCGATGCTGTGCTCGCAGGCCGGCATTCCACCGCAGGCGGCCGACAAGAAATTCCTCGAGGCGTACAAGAAGAAGTTCAACATGGACCCGATCCTGTATGCGCCGTTCACCTATGACGCCGCGAACCTGCTGATCGCGGCGATGCAGAAGGCGAACTCCGCCGACCCGAAGAAATACCTGCCCGAGCTGCAGAAGATCGACTTCACCGGCGCCACCGGCAAGATCGCTTTCGACGACAAGGGCGACCGCAAGGACGCCGAGATGACGATCTTCACCATGAAGGGCGGCAAGCTCGATCCGATTGCCATCGTCAAGGGCGGCAAGACGATGACCTACGAGGAGTTCATCAAGGGCGCCAAGTAGCGGCTCCAAATGAAGCAGTGGACAAACGGCACCTGCGGGTGCCGTTTGCGTTTCTGCTAGGCTTCCAGCCGGCGTGGATACCTTCCTGCAGCAGCTGGTAAACGGGCTCACTGCGGGAAGCGTCTACGCCGTGGTCGCGCTCGGCTACACCATGGTGTACGGCATCATCCAGCTGATCAACTTCGCGCACGGCGAAGTGGTCATGATCGGCGCCATGGTGGCATTTACCGTCATCAACGCGCTCGCGCCGGCCGGACTGCCGCCGCTCGCCGTAGTGCTCGTTGGCACCGCGTGCGCGATCCCGGTGTGCATGCTGGTCGGTTACTCGATGGAGCGGCTCGCATACCGGCCGCTGCGCGGCGCGCCGCGCCTCGCCCCGCTCATCACCGCGATCGGCGTATCGATCGTCCTGCAGCACCTGGCGATGCTGGTGTGGAGCCGCAACGTACTGGCGTTCCCGCAGATCATCAGGAACACGACCTATACGCTCGGTGGCGCATCGATCACGAATGTGCAGATCGCCATCATCGCGGTATGCATTGCCTTGATGGGCGGGCTCGCGCTGCTCGTGTACCGCACGCAGCTCGGCACCGCGATGCGCGCTACCGCGCAGAACCCGCAGGTCGCGGGGCTGATGGGGGTCGACGTCAACCGCGTCATCGCCGCAACCTTCGTTATCGGTGCGGCGCTCGGCGCGGTTGCCGGCGTGCTGTTCGGCACCTACTACGGCGTGGCCCAGTACACCATGGGCTCGATTCTCGGCCTGAAGGCTTTTTCCGCCGCGGTGCTCGGCGGCATCGGCAATATTCCGGGCGCCATGCTCGGCGGTGTTCTGCTCGGCTTAGTCGAAGCGCTCGGCGCCGGCTACATCGGTGACCTATCCGACCTGTGCGCCTACGGCTGGATCGCCGATTTCCTTGGCGAGCAGTGCGCCGACGGCGGGCACTTCATCCTGTTCGGCTCGAACTATCAGGACGTGTTCGCGTTTCTCGTACTGATCCTGGTGTTGGTGTTCCGCCCCTCGGGCCTGCTCGGCGAGCGCGTCGGAGACCGCGCATGAAAACGCCGCGCCGCCTTTGGCTGGGTACAGCGTTAATAGGTCTTACTCTACTGGCATTGCCGTTCGCGCTAGCCTATGCGGGCACGGCATGGGTGCGGATCGCCAATTTCGCCATCCTCTACATCTTGCTCGCGCTCGGCCTGAACATCGTCGTCGGCTTCGCCGGGCTGCTGGATCTGGGCTACGTCGCCTTCTACGCGGTCGGTGCCTACACGTACGCGCTGCTCGCGAGCCCGCACTTCAATCTTCATCTGCCCTTCTGGGTGATCCTGCCGATCGGCGCGGCACTGGCCGCGTTCTTCGGCCTGCTGCTCGGGGCGCCGACGCTCAAGTTGCGCGGCGACTACCTGGCCATCGTCACCCTCGGCTTCGGCGAGATCGTGCGAATTTTCCTCAATAACCTGTCGCCGCCCGTGA
>WNFH01006262.1_pt1 | contig 12883 bp, 8 predicted proteins | sample 5400411 | NCBI WGS metagenome assembly WNFH01 (sample SAMN13153347, study PRJNA577476) | soil metagenome | isolation source: 200 cm saprolite under Douglas fir tree site 2 hole 3 | place: USA:California | collected 2015-04-18
CTCCGGCTTGCACGGCTTGAAAGAATGCAGCGGCGTCGCTCACGCGGGAACTCCTTGGTGTTTTGGGCGCGGCAGTTATCGAAGTTCTGCGATGCGGAGAATCAGCGCCGGGTGCGGTCCTTGCGCACGGCTTCGTCGATCAGCGCATCGAGTTCGTTGCGCGTCAGCGTCACGTCATCGCCCGCATTTTCTCCGCTTTCACGGGTGATCGGCAATTCCGCTCCGCCGCCCGGCGGAGGCGCGACAAAGTAGCGCGGACGCGCGGCCATGAGCTTCGCGACTTCCCGGCCGGAAAGCAACGCCGGTTCACCGGCCATTTCCGCAGCCAGAGTGATTTTCGCGCAGTGCTCGATGGTCTCCATTCGAAAGAAGGCCGTCAGCAAATCCGGACCGCAGGTTACGGCGCCATGGTTGGCAAGAAGGAGCGCGTCGTAATGCGGCACAAATGGCTCGATGGCCTCGCTCAACTCCGGAGTTCCCGGCGTGGCATATTGCACCAGGGGAATCTGTCCGAGTCCGACGATCACTTCGGGAAGCAAAGCATGATTCAGCGCGCGCCCGGCGACCGCAAATCCCGTCGCCGTGGGCGGATGCCCATGGCAGATGGCCATCACATCCGGCCGCATGCGGTAGAACAGGAGATGCATTGCCAGTTCGGAAGAAAATTTGCGGTCGCCGGCGAGCTGACGGCCCTGCAGATCGGTGATGACCAGATCCTCGGGAGCGAGCATCCCTTTGTTCATGCAGGTAGGAGTGGTGAGAACGCTGCCGTCATCCAGCCGCACGGAGATGTTTCCTTCGCAGGCGACGATGTGTCCGCGCTCGTACATCCATCGTCCGGCAATACAGATTTCGCGGCGGTGCTGCTCTTCACTTTTCGCGTGGCCTGACAAGAGTGAGTCTGGGATCACTGGCGGACTCCTTCCTGGCTCAGAATGTTTTCCGAGCCGTGCAGATTGAATTTATCCGGACACAGTCCGTAGCGGAGTTACGGACTGTCTCATGCCTATCCCCATTAGAGCGGCAGGAGCGAAGAAGAAACTAATACAACTCGGCCCCAGAAGCTAGTCCCATTCTATACATTTACCCGGGGGCTCCAGTTTTCGTCAGTATGGCGGGGTGGTTGGGGGGAATGGGACCGTGATTGCCATTGGCAAAACTCAAGTGATCAGAAGTTCAGCCTTCGCTTCATCCGGTGGCCGTGCCATCCCAGACACGAATCCGGACAAGAGTGATTCCATCCGCTGCTTCCTTGAGAAGCCGATGAACTCCGTCGGAAAGCGGCTCTTCCCAGGATGTTCTGCTGGGAAAACTATGTCCCCGACGTATCTTCCACCTGCGCCACTCCGACGGGCACTGCTCTGTTGCTGCTGTTCTGACGGGGCATCAGACGTTTGATCTCGAATAACGCACTGGAAGCGGCATGCTTCATGGCCAGAGAACTTTCAATACCGCAAGTGCAACCCGGACATTCCCGGCGGATCATCGCCATGCACTGGCGAGAGTAGGCCTCAGAGGCCAAGATGGTTGCGAGGCTGTCCCGCAGAATATTTCCGACCGGTTTCAGAGGGTAGCACCCCGTCAGCACATCGCCGTTCGATAACACGAAGACCTGAAGGTAACCGAGAACACAAGCTGGCTCCTCGATGGCTTCATTGTTGTAATACAATCTTGGCTACATCGCTGCCCTGCGGCCACATGGAGGCGAGATCAGCGTCCTTCAGGAAGGAAAGACTTCGACTAAGGATATTGAACTCAACCTTAGCTCCCAGCCCGTAGGCCACATCCGCGAGTTTTTCAAGCTCCTCGGCCGAAAGCCGGTTGAGAGTGACGGAGATAGCGAGCTGCTTGTCTCGGAGCAACTTAATGCCTTCTATCCCTAAATCAAAGTAGCCCTGGATCCCACGGATCAGGTCATTTGACTCTTTCAGACCATCGATAGACACGGCAACTTTGGTGATCGGAGAGGCGTTAATGTCCTTATGAAGCTTCTTCAGCAGCAGCCCATTCGTTTGGAGAATGATGCGCTTGAAAGAAGTGGTGTCCGCCCTCTGCAAAATTTCAAACAGGTCTTTCCGCAGAAGAGGCTCGCCTCCGGTCAGGCGCAGGGTGTGGATGCCCGCCGCGCCTATCTCGTTCAGTAGTTTGACGGCGCGATCGGTGTCGATCCGGTCTTGCCATCGCGACTTCCAGTAATCACAGCTAATGCAGCCCGCCTGGCAATTTTCCGTAAATTTGAGATGCGCGGAAAGAGGTCGGATGGTTGAGGGCAAGAGTTTGGAGGACAACTGGCTGCCCATCCAGACGCGCGGTAAATAGAAAGACGGAAAAGACACCTCGCGGTCCTCCTCACAAAAGGTCGATTCGCGAAACTTGATTTTTCAGCTTGTAACCTCCTTCATTCTAATGATGACTTGCAAAACTTGCAACGCCATGGGCGCAGTGAAAGTACCGGCGATTCAAGTTGCATCGGCACTAGGCGTAGATTCCGCGGAGCTTGAGGGCGCTGGCGACCCGGTCGATGGCCAGCATATAGGCGGCAATGCGGTTGTTGACCTTGTGCAGGCCCGCAAAGCGCACCACCTCATCGAAGGCATTGTCCATTACGTCGTAGAGGCGCTCGTTCACTTCGCTCTCCCGCCAGAAGAAACCCTGGCGGTCCTGCACCCATTCGAAATAGCTGACGGTGACGCCACCCGCATTGCCGAGAATGTCCGGCACGGTGAAGATGCCCTTGGCGTCGATAATCGCGTCGGCTTGCCACGTGGTCGGGCCGTTCGCGCCCTCGCAGAGAATCCTGGCTTGCACTTGATTGGCGTTCTTTTCGGTGATCTGATTTTCGATGGCCGCGGGTATGGCGATCTCACACGGCTGGAACAACACATCCCGCGAGCTCATCTTCGAACCACCACCCGGGAAATCCTGCAGCGGCTTCTTCTGGGTGTACACCCAGTCGATCACCTTCGAAATATCCAAGCCCTTCTCGTTGTACAGTCCTCCTCCGATGTCAGCCAGGCCGATAATTTTGTAGCCAGCTTTCTGCATCAGCTCTGCCGCAAGGGAGCCCACGTTGCCGAATCCCTGAACGACAACGCGGCAGCCTTCTTTCTTGATGCCGAGTTTTGCCAGCGCTTTGTCGCAGCAAATCATCACCCCGCGGCCGGTGGCTTCGCGCCTGCCGCGCGAGCCGCCGAGTTCGATGGGCTTGCCGGTCACAACGGCGGTGGTGGCTTGACCGACGTGCATGGCGTAAGTGTCCATGACCCAGGCCATGGTCTGCTCGTTCGTGCCGACGTCGGGCGCCGGGACGTCGCGCTCCGGACCCAGCCAATTCGCCAGCTCCGCGGTATAGCGGCGAGTAAGCCGCTCGAGCTCCCCGCGCGACATCTTCCGCGGATCGCAGATCACGCCGCCCTTCGCGCCGCCAAACGGGATATTTACCACCGCGCACTTCCACGTCATCCATGTCGCCAGCGCGCGCACTTCGTCGATCGAAACATCGGGAGCAAACCGGATTCCGCCCTTGCCCGGCCCGCGCACCGTGGAATGCAACACCCGATATCCCGTGAACACTTCCAGAGTTCCGTTATCCATCCCGATGGGAATGTAGAGGGTGACCTCTTTGCTGGGATATTTGAGGTAGCGGTAAAGCCCCTGTTCGAGTCCCAGTTTGTTCGCGGCGACTTCAAAGCGCGCTTCCGCGTTCTGGTAGACATTCATTTCTTCCGGTGCTGGCGCTGGCGGCATGCGAGACTCTCCTTTGCAGCGGCGCGGCATTCCTTCGTTCGAATTCAGGATAAAGCTGCGCTCGCGTAAAGAGCCGGTCACCGTGCGATCAACACAGAAGCACTCCCAATGATTTCGGAGCCGGCGGTCTTTACGCAGTCCATCCTGTAATGAAAACTTACAGGCGCGATTTGCAAGGCCAAGGAAGGTGAGTCCCAGCGGTCTACCCCGCCGCCGGAACTGCCAATTGGCCGGGCCGCCAGTATACGAACCTGCTCCTCTCCCCGCAAGCCGGAGTACCTTCGGGTATTGGGTCAGTTTTTCGTAAGCCGACTTTACGGCCAACAAGGAGTGAACGATAGCTTCCGGTTTGCCGACAATCCGTCCGAAATCTCCGCTTCTTCGACCCACCAGCGCGTTTACCGCTTGTCAATATTTCCGTGCTACTCTCACGTGCTTAAGATCAAGGGGCAACGCCGTCAATCGCGATGCCCGGCTGCATCAATGTAACGTTTCCCGCCCTTTGTGAAAGGAAGACCCAAAATGACGAAACCTCAGACGAAAATGGAGCAAGCAGACCCCCTGAGCCGCGACCTCCTGCAGGCGTTCGACGATTTGTTCGGACTCCACCCGGGCTTTCGCCCCGTACATGCAAAGGGAATTCTCCTGTCCGGGGTCTTTACTCCCTCCGCTGCCGTCGGCGCACTAACCAAAGCGCCTCACGTCAGCAGGCCCTCGATTCGCGTCTCTGCTCGCTTTTCGGATTTTGCCGGTGTTCCCACCGTGCCGGATTACGATGCAGAGGGTGCCAGTCCGCGCGGCATCGCCATTCGCTTTTATCTAGAGGAACACGTCCATACGGACATCATCGCACACTCGGTCGATGGATTCCCGACCCGCACCGCCGAAGAGTTTCTGCAATTCCTCCGCGCCATTCATGCCAGCAGCCCTGGCGCCCCGAAGCCCACCCCCATCGAGTCCTTTCTTAGTTCGCGCCCCGCCGCGCTGGCGTTCGTTCAGGCGCCCAAACCTGTCCCCACGAGCTTCGCAAAGGAATCGTTTTACTCCGTTAGCGCCTACAAATTTACCAACAGCGCTGGAGTCAGCAAATTCGGGCGCTACCGCGTGATTCCGCAGGATGGCAACCTGTACCTCGAGCTATCCGCGGCCGCAAAAAAGGGCCCGAATTTTCTCTTCGAGGAAATCAAGGACAGAATCGCGAGCGGCACGGTCAAGATGCGCGTTGTGGTTCAAGTAGCCTCGGATGGAGACGTGGTCGACGATTCCACCGTCCATTGGCCTGACCAGCGTCCTCTCCTGGAATTCGGCACGATCGAGCTGAACGACCTGGTTCCGGAAGGAGACGTCGCCCAGCGCCAGATCATTTTCGACCCGATTCCCCGAGTGGATGGTATCGAGCCGTCCGGCGACCCGCTCCTGGATCCCAGAGCCTCGCTCTACCTCGTTAGCGGACACCGGCGCCGCGCAGCCGGCGTATAGCGCGGAAAGGTGGGCGGGGGCCGCAACAAGCTTTTGGCGAAGTCCGCGTGTTGAAAGCTGTATTGCAGCGTCCCGACGATTGCTCGGCGGCCACAGACCACTCGGAAGCTTCATAGGAGTCATCGGATCTGTGAGCCGATAACGACGAGCGTCTGTATGGCGGGTGGCGCACCCTTTGGAGTTTGGTTTTTCAAGGGTGCGGCTCTTGACTTCGAGTTTTTCTTGCTCGTCTCGCGAACGGAAGCCGCTCGCCACGCCCCCGCTGCCTGGGAACTTCGTCGGGAGGTGTAATGGATTAGTGCAAGCGGAACTGGATGGTCACGGCCAAGTGCATCGAGACGGGTTTGCCGTCGAGCGTGGCAGGCTGGTACTTCCACTGTTTCAAAGCGTCCATGGCCGCATGTTGCAGCAACGTGGGGCCGGAAACAACCTTCATGGAGGTCACGCGCCCGTTGGCGTCGATCAACGCGTCGACGAGGACGTTGCCCGAAACACGCTGGGTTTTGGCGAGCGCCGGATAGGCCGGCGCCACGGAAGAAATCAGTTTTGCCTGTTTCACCTCACCGCCCACGGGAAGCGGCGCTGCGGGTGCCGAAGGCTTTTCGTTGCTGCCGACGAGCCCGGCGTTGAGCGCTTCTGCGCCGGAATCGGACAGTTCCTCGTTGCTTAAAGCGATGCCCGCGTCAGGCTCGCCAGCGCTCTGTGCGCGCCGGCTTGGTGTGACCTTGGGTTTGGCCAGGTGAACTTCGCCGAGGATCGGCTTCTTCGCCGGCTCCGCAGCGGGCCGGGCCGAAGCCGATGTCGCCGCAGCAGCGCCGCCGCTTGCCGGTTTCGACGTGGGTTGCGAACCGTGTGCAATCGTGGCTGATGGACTTGCCGGCAGGACGCTCAGCGTATTCGCGGCCGAATTGGATGTGGCGGAAGTGTTCTTGAGCGCCGCCGAATTCGATTCGGCAGGAGGATTCGTCTGCGGCAGGACATTCCCAGGTGGTTGTGATGGCGAACTCCCCACGGGAAGGGAGGCTACCGAAGCCTGCACCGTCGAGGCCGGCGCAGAACCGGCATGGACGCCAGCGGACTGCTGTTGCATGTACCACCAGCCGCCACCAGCGAGAACCAGGGCTCCCGCTGCAATCGCTCCGATCAGAATGCCTCTGCGCGAACTCCTCGAGCCGCTTTCCCGCGTGCCTTCCTCTTCGTCTAGGGGAAGTGCATCGCCGAAGTTGGGAAGCGGAAGCTCGGGGATATAGTGTTCTTCCACGGGCGTGACGGTCTCCGCAAAAGTTGGTTCCACTTCGGGCTGTTCCGCAAAGCGCTTGGGTTTTTCCTCTTCGATCAGTTCCTGGGTCGAGGAAGGCGCGGTGGCGTTGCGAGCGAGAGGCTCGAGCCAGGCTGGAATTTTCAGTTCTTCGACCTCGAGCGACGATTCCGCCGGCACAGGCTCAAGTTTCAGGGGCTCAACGGGCGGTGCGGGCGCGGGTTCCGGCGCGTGATTTTGGGACATTTCCAGAACTTTTGCGGCATCCTGCGCAATTTCTTTATTTATGACGACAGGAGGCACATGCGGAATTTGCTGTGAAACCGTTGGAGGCGCAGCAGGTTCGCCCGAGAAGAGCATGCTCGAAAGCTGTTCCTGAAGGCGCGCCGTTTGCTGCTTGAGCGCTTCGGTTTCCGCGTCAGCGGAAGGCGGTGCGAGGGGCGGAGGCAAGACCGCAGTAGCAGCCGGTTTGGCCTCGAAGAGAGAGAGCAGATTCGGAACAGGCGTCACCAGCGGAACGGCCGAAGCATTGGTCGGCTCAAGAATGGAAGCCTGCACTTCCGGTGCGCGCGGCGAATCAAAAAGGACAGACGCAGGTGGCGCGGGCTTCTCGAGGGCGGAATTCACGGTGAATTCCGGAGTGGCGGACACCGGCGCAATCGGGACCACCGGCTCACGCGGCGTTGTCGAGCGAAGGCTCAGTGAAGCTTCGGGATCGAAGGAGGTGGACAATATGGAGGAGAGCGGTGCAACGGACGCGACTGGCTTCTGCACGAGAGGCTCTTCCACTTTCGGCGCCGCCGGAATCTGACTCACCGGCGCAGCGGGAATAACAAGTTTCGATTCGGAGTGTTTTGACTCGGCATCTCGCACAACGGAAACTGGAACGGCAGGCTTCGCAGCAGCGACGCTGGGAGTTACGTTCGGGGCTGGCGCTGCGAACCCGGGCGCAACCGGCCGCGGGATCGCTGGCGAACCACTGGCCGAGGAAGAACTGACGGACAGCGGCGCAGGCGCTGCGAGCTGCGCGACGGAACCGAGGCGGTCTCCCGGAAAACGCATGCCCCAGAAGCCGACCACGGACTCCGTGAATTCGAGCTCAACATATCCGCTTACGTTGCGATAGTTCTTGGACTTGACGACCTGGCAGACAACTTCTTTCTTGGTTTTTTCGTTGGTGAGAAAAAGCAATTGACCTGGAGCAACGGAAGAAGAAAGGCGGATGACGGCGCCGTTGCCGAAAATGAGAACGGTCTTGGTGGTCTCGGAGAAAGGCTCGCGCTTGTCGCTGCCCTCCACGGCGCGCGCGCCGTTGATCGTCACCGGCACTTCCAACGCCACGGGCTGCTGCTTGATGGCCGTATCGCTGGGCAAGGTGGCAGTTGACGCGGTACGCTGCGCCGCTTGCGGCCTGGCCTTTGAAATCTCGTTCTCTTTGACGATAGGAGGCATGGCTGACACACTCGCGATACCGGATTTTCGGACCCGCCCTGCCCGAAGCAGGGCTCCCCTCATACATCTATATGTTCCGCCTCACCGGAGAGAGCCAACCATAGTACGTGCGTACTACAGTGGAAACACCTGTACGCGCGGACAGGCCAAAATTTCTCTGAGGGCCAGGCATTGCGAGCGGCAGTTTGAAACAAGCGCGGAAAGAAAGAAAAAAGTTGTGAAGGTTATCGTGGAAGAGGGGGCTGGAAGCGCTGGTCGACTTCGACCTGATAGCCGGTGACGAGTTTATTGGTTTCATTGGCCATGCCGATGATGGCTTGAAGCTCCTTGAACATGGCATCGGTCATTCCTTTGCCGAAGGCGGAAGCGGTGTGAGAGGCGATGCAGTAATTACAATTGTTGGTGACGCTGACGGCGATGTATATCAGTTCTTTGGTGAGCGGATCGAGCGCGCCGGGCGCCATGATCTCTTTGAGACTTTCCCAAGTGCGTTTGAGCAAAGCGGGATCGTGGGCGATGGCCTTCCAGAAATTGTTTATCCAGTCGATCTTGCGCGTGGCCATGATGTCGTCATAAATGGCGCGCACTTCCGGCGCCGCGTCTTGGTATTCGATCAATCCGAATGTGGCCATGAGGGTCTCCCGGGATACTTGCATACAAATCTTCCAAGACGGTAGCAGGAAGCGGTCACGGCTGGGTAGCGCAGAGTGGAATTGATCGTTGAAGCGAGAGATGCGGAGCCTGGTTCGCGACTTGAGAATCCCCCTGCGAGATGAGGAATTGCATCCTGCAGGAAAGCTCTGAAAATGACGCCAACTTGCGAACTTGCGTCAATGGAAGAACGAGCTTCGGGAGCGCCGAAACGATGAATTTTTTGGGTTGGTGGGATGAAATTCATTCTGCTTGACAGGCAGCCTGGAGGTGGGTTAAATCTCATGCAACATAGTCGTAGTGGCGTTAAAGCTGTAGCGGTATTTTTGAAGCAAAGAAGGGCGAGCTGGTCCGGGGGGCCGGTCCTGAATTTCAACAGCAGGTTTCGATCATTCAAAGGAATGCGAATGGTCGGTGGTGTGGCTGCTCAGTGAATTTCAGTTTTCCAAGCGTGCCCCGACCGGGTCGGGGAACGCAGGTGCTGTCGGTTGTAGTTCGATCTCGATGAGGGGGGTGTTGATATTATGAAGCGCCTAGTTTTAGCAATTCTTGTTGTATTGTCGCTCGGGGTGGCAGCAAACGCGCAGACTTTTCGTGGCGCGATCAACGGAACGGTGACGGACCCGTCAGGAGCATTGGTTCCTAATGCCGCGGTGAAAGCCACGGAAGCCGCCACGGGGATTGACCACAACACCGTGACGACGAGTGAAGGTCAGTTTTCTTTCCAGGATATTCCGCTTGGCTTCTACAAGGTCACAGTAACTGCGACCGGTTTTCCCGCCTATACCGTGGACAAAGTCGAGGTTACCGCGGGAACGATCTACACGTTGCCGGTCAAACTAACGCTGCAGCAACAGGCCACCACGGTGGAAGTCTCTGCGGCTGCCCTTACGCTCGACACCACGACGCAGACGCAGAACATGACCATATCCTCCGATGTCGTCCAGGACGTTCCGCTGAACGGACGGGATTTCACGCAGTTGATCGCGGTAGCACCCGGGTATGGGGGCTATGCGGGGGGTGGCTTCGGCTCCGTCAATGGAACCCGGCCCAACCAGATCAATTGGCAGATCGACGGCGTGGACAACAACGACTTCTGGCACAACGTTCCAGCGGTTAATCAGGGCGGCGTATCCGGAATCGCAGGTGTGGTGATGCCGATTGACGCGATAGACGAGTTCTCAGCGCAGACGCAGTCGGGCGCGGAGACTGGGCGCAGCGCTGGTGGCACGGTAAACGTCGTCATCAAGTCCGGGGGTAACGATCTGCACGGCTCTGTTTATTATTACAACCGGAACGAGTTTTATGGCGCGCGTTCGCCTTTCTTTGTTTCCACACCAGGAAAGAAAGGCCCTCCGCTGCGCAACGAAAACTATGGGTTTACCGTAGGCGGCCCCATCATCAAGAACAAAACCTTTTTCTTCTTGGGCTATGAAAAACAGGACTTCGTCTTTGGTTTGTCGGGCGTGGCCACGGAGCCTTCAGTGGCTTACCAATGTAAGGCCTTGGGTGTGCTGGCGGCCCATACCGTTACGCCGAGTACAGTCTCGCAAAACCTGATCGGTGTACCGAACTGCACCAACAATACTTTTACCAAGCCATCGGTCCTCTGCAAGAGTCGACCACAACTTCAACGACAAGCACCACCTATACCTGCGCGTGTTCGGCGGGCAGGGTAACCAGGTTGCTCCGCTTGGCGGCAGCCCGGCGCTGGGAACGGCCAGCTCAAACTTGGCGTACTACTTCGAGGTCGCTCCTATCCATGTGTTCAACTACTCTGCCGTGCTCAACTCCACTTTTACAACGAAATTGACCAATCAGGTGCTTTTCGGCGCCAACTATTTCAACCAAATCTTTCATGACGCCAACAACAGCTTCGTCACGAAGTCCTTGGGGCTGTTCCTCAGCCCGGACGCGACCAAGAACGGTCAGCCCATTAACGGGGCTCCTAACGTCGTTATCGGTCCGACCGGTGGGAGTAGCAGCATATTTGAGGCCATTGGTCTCACTCCCCCGGAGGGCCGCAGTGACCTCACCTGGCACATTACGGACATCGTTTCGTACACAATGGGTGCGCATCAGTTCCGTTTCGGCGGCGAGGTCCGGCGGGCGATGTTGAACGAATTCTATCATCGCCGTGGGACCGGCAAGTTTGTCTTCGACGGGACTGGAGGCCCTTGGGCCAACGACGTAGGCGTCGATACCGCCACGAAAGCTTTGGCCGATTTTCTCGCTGGCGACGTATCGGGTTGTGTTGTGCCCGCCGGCACGCCTGCCAAATCTCAATGCGGCTCCACGATCGCGGTGGGAAATCCGGAACGCTTTGTCTCGGTGAATGCTTTCAATCTCTATTTCCAGGATTCCTGGCAGATTACTAAGAAGCTCAATCTGAATTTTGGTATGCGCTATGAATACTTCGGGCCGCTTCACAGTGACAAGAAGGACCTTGCCAACTTTATTCCGGGGAAGGGACTGCTCGTCCAGGGAGCGGGTCTTGATTCTCTCTTTCCGCAGGATAAAAACAACTTTGCGCCGCGCATCGGCTTCGCCTATCAACCGACCGGGAAGGCTGATCTCGTGGTGCGCGGCGGAATAGGCGTCTTCTACGACCAGATCAACCTGAACCCGTTCCTGGATTTCCGTCCACCGATCACTGCCGCGCAGGGTATAGAGGGTAACCCGATAGGTGCTTCTCCTGTTTCCACCTACGGCGCCCCCATTTGCCCGACTAATGCGGATGGTTCCTACAACTGGCAGCTCGTGCAGCAATCCACCTGCCCGAACGGCGTCACTGCCAACCCCACTGGCTCTGTCTTTAAGGGAGTCACGGCTTGTGTCGATCCGAACTGCAGTAACGTTTCCGGACTTAATCTGTTTTCTGTCAGCCAGAACTTCCGGACACCCTATTTCTATAACTTCAACCTGCAGGTCGAAAAGGGCCTTGGCAATGCCGCCGTATTGCAGGTAGGTTATGTCGGCAGCACAGCCCGCAAGTTGAATCTCGTGTCCAACATTAACCAGAATGGTGCCTTTCCGAACTTCGGCAGCATTCTGCAGCTCAACAGCAGCGGCACATCCAACTACAATTCTCTCCAGAGCACGTTCAGACTTCGCACATGGCACGGGCTGACTTCGCAGTTGGCTTACACCTGGAGCCACTCTCTGGATGAGATTAGCGAGTACCGCGCCATTATCCTAGATGATGCCTTTAACAAACATCTGGACTATGGCAGCAGTGATTTTGACACGCGTCACCTCTTCACGGCGAGTTTTTCCTACGACGTGCCCAAAGCTCCGTGGGCCCATGGCTGGTCAAGCCGGATTGTCAACGGCTGGTCGCTAAGCAGCTTGTGGAATTTCCACTCCGGACAGCCGTCGGACGAGGTCCGCTTGGGACTGGACGTGATTGGTAATCCGTTCGCTGGAGTCAATCACAAGTTCTCCGTGGCGGGTGGAGGGACACAATGGTGGAACCCGGCTGCGTTTGCGGTGCCGACGTCTGGCATCGGCAACCTCTCTCGCAACAGGTTCACAGGGCCCGGCTATGCAGACGTGGATTTGTCGGTTTTCAAAAACATACCGATTACCGAGCGTGTCAAAATCCAGCTCCGCGCCGAGATGTACAACCTAACCAACCGGATCAATCTTTCCCAGGGCGTCGGAGCCCTGGGCAGTAACTGCGGGACAAAAACGCCGGGCGCCCCCTGCAACACAAGCGCTGGATTCGGCCTGGCGAGCGACACCGCAGGCGATTTCTTCGGCGCACCCGCAATCGGGGCAGGCGAAGCCTTCAACTTGCAGCTCGTAGCGAAGATCATTTTCTAACGGCTGCGCAAACCTTTAACCAAGAGGGCTCTCCGATTGAATCGGGGGGCCTTTTTGCTTTTTGGATCGTCGATTTCTCACGCTGACTTATTGGATTTTCTAGTTAACAATAACTGTCCCCTCCCCCTATGTTTTTTATAAGTGTTGCATCTAAAGGACTTAGAGTTTATGTAAGTGGTTTAGAATCAACACTTACGCGCATTCCTACAAGTGTTGATTCTAAAGGGACTTATGTTGCACCAAAATTGTCCAAATTGCGCGGTTGCGCGGATGGCTTCGGTTCGCTGCCTGAGACGGCTTTATGGCCTAACGGCTACTAGGGATTCGGCTAGAAAAGAAAAAGCGGGAGCAAGCTCCCGCACCGGACTCCAGATAGAGTTATGTACGGGAGCAAGTATAGCAGAGGACGGGGGGAAATCAAGGAAAACTTTGTGGAAATTTGGCGAGTTCAGTGTGAAGCAGGCAAAAGCG
>WNFH01002481.1_pt1 | contig 12882 bp, 12 predicted proteins | sample 5400411 | NCBI WGS metagenome assembly WNFH01 (sample SAMN13153347, study PRJNA577476) | soil metagenome | isolation source: 200 cm saprolite under Douglas fir tree site 2 hole 3 | place: USA:California | collected 2015-04-18
ACCTCTGGCGCCGCCCGGTGAAATGGCTCAGCTTCGGCGACCTGCTCTTCTGGCGTCTGTTCGGCCGGCTCGGCACCAGCCTGTCGATGGCATCCGGCACAGGATTGCTTAGGCTCGGCGACTGCAGGTGGGATGAAGAGCTGCTTGCCGAGCTGCGCATCGAGCCGGGCAGCTTGCCGCCGCTCGCCAGGGTCGAGCGGGGATTGGCCCCGGAGTACGCGAAGCTCCTGCCGCGGCTGGCGGAAATGCCATGGCTGCACGCGGCCGGGGACGGTGCGCTGGCGAACCTCGGCAGCGGCTGCGCCTCGAAGGCCAATCGGGCGATCACGATCGGCACCTCGGCCGCACTGCGGGTGATGCACGGTCGTTCGACCGCGAGCCTGCCCCGAGGACTCTGGCGCTACAGGCTCGATGAGTCGCGACTCGTCACCGGCGGAGCGCTAAGCAACGGAGGCAACCTCCGCGACTGGCTGCTGACGAACCTGCGCACCGGCTCGCGGCTTCCCCGCGCGGCGCCCGGTGCGCATGGCCTGACATTCCTTCCGCACCTGTTTGGGGAGCGCAGCCTCGGTTACGCTGCTGATGCATTTGGCGCCGTCGCAGGCCTCACATCAGCCAGTACCGCGGACGACATCGCGCACGCCGCCTATGAGGCGGTGGCGGTGCAGCTCGCGCAAATCGACGGCAAGCTGGACGAGATCCTTCCGGGTGGGAGGCGCCTGGTGGCGAGCGGCGCCGCGCTGCTCAACTCGCCGGAGTGGATGCAGATGATCGCCGACGCCACCGGGCGGCCGGTCGCCGCCTCGCGCGTCAAGGAGGCATCCAGCCGTGGTGCCGCCCTCTTTGCGATGGAGAGCCTGGGAATCGCGCGGCCCAGCGCAACCGAGTCGAAGGCTGCCAAGGTCTTCACGCCGCGCAGGAAGAATGCGACCGCTTACAGAAAGATCGAGACGCGGCAAGGTGCCCTGTACCAGGCCCTGATCAAAGACCGCATCCTGGATCGCATCCCATGAGCCTCGATTATTTGCGCTCGCTTTACAGCCTCGACGGCCAGGCCGCGATCGTCACCGGCGGCACGGGAGTTCTGGGTCGAAGCATGGCTATGGCGTTGGCGATGGCCGGCGCAAGAGTCGGCGTCCTCGGACGCCGGAAGGCCGTGGCCGACGAGGTTGCCGCACAAATCCAGGCGCGTGGCGGCGAGGCGATGGCACTCCCGGCCGACATTCTCGACCGAGAGTCGCTCGTCGCCGCTCGAGAGACCGTCATCGGGCGGTGGGGAGGGGTGCACGTGCTGGTCAACGCCGCAGGAGGAAACATGCCCGGGGCAGTCCTTGGCGAGACTGCCGACGTCTTCACGATGTCGGCCGCCGCTTTCAAGGAAGTGGTCGACCTGAACCTCAGCGGCACGTTGATACCCAGCCTGGTTTTCGGTGAGGCGATCGTCCAGGCCGGGGGCGGCGCGATCGTCAACATCTCGTCAATGTCGGCGACGCGCGCTGTGACGCGCGTGGCCGGCTATGGCGCGGCGAAAGGAGCAGTGGAGAACCTCACGCGGTCGCTCGCGGTCGAGCTTGGGCGGCGGCACGGAGACTCGATACGGGTCAACGCGATCGCCCCTGGATGGTTCATCAGCGACCAGAACCGGGCGCTGCTGCTCGAGGCTGACGGCACCACCCTGACCAAACGTGGGGCGGCGGTCATCCGGAACACGCCCGTCGGCCGCTTCGGCGTGCCGGACGACCTGGCCGGCGCGCTCGTCTGGCTGTGCGGTCCAGGGGCACGATTCGTGAATGGCATCGTGGTGGCGGTTGACGGCGGGTTCAGCGCCTTCAGCGGTGTCTGAATGAACGAAGACGAAGCCCGGGAAACGCTCGCCCGCGGGCTGATCGGCCTGCGCCCAGGCCGTCGAGTGCTCGTGCTTCTGCCTGACGGCACCCGTCACGCTCCAATTCCCTTGATGTTTCGTCTCCTGCAAGACGTGATTGGCAAGCAAGCCGCGCGGCTCGACTTCATGATCGCGCTCGGCACTCACCCGGCAATGTCCGACGACGCGATCAGCCGCCTGGTCGGAATGCCGGCCGCTGAGCGCGAAGCGCGGTATCCGAAGTCCTCGATCTACAACCATGCGTGGGGGCGGCCACAGGCCCTGGAGCGGTTCGGGACGCTTAGCGGGGGCGAAGTCGAGAAGCTGACCGACGGCCTCCTGTCCGAAGAGATCCCCGTCGATCTCAACCGCTTGATCCTCGACTACGACGAGCTGATCATTTGCGGCCCAGTTTTTCCGCATGAGGTGGCGGGATTCTCAGGCGGCGCCAAGTACATCATCCCGGGCATCGCCGGACCGGTCGTCATCAGCGCGACGCACTGGCTGGGTGCGCTCGTCTCCAGCATGCGAACCATCGGGGTCAAAGACACCGCCGTTCGGCGCGTGATCCACCGCGCCGCCGAGCTCGTGCCCAGGCCGATCACGTGCATCGCGCTGGTGGTTCGAGGCGACGAGCTTCGCGGAATGTGGGTTGGTGGCTACGAAGAATCGTGGAGCGAGGCGGCCGACCTATCGGCGAAGCTCGAGATCATCGAGGTGCCGCATGGCTTCCGCAGGGTGTTGTCGATGCCGTCGACGATCTATGACGACCTGTGGACCGCCGCCAAGGCCATGTACAAAACGGAGCCGGCGATAGCCGATGGCGGCGAGGTCGTCATCTACGCGCCACACCTCACCGAGATTTCGTACACACACGGACGCTTGATCGACCAGGTCGGGTATCACGTGCTGGAGTACTTCACGAAGCAGCCGGCGCGATTCGAGTCGGTGCCAGGGATGATCAAAGCGCACAGCACTCACGTCAAAGGCGCGGGAGCATACGACGCGACCAGCAAAGTTGAGGAACCGCGAATCCAGGTCACGCTTGCGACTGGGATCCCGGAGGAGCACTGCCGGCGCGTCAACCTCGGCTACATGGATCCACGTGAGATCGACCCGTCTGAGTGGGAGGATCGTGAAGCCGAGGGCGTTCTCGTCGTGCGGAATGCGGGCGAGATGCTCTATCGGGCGAAGGACGTTTCCTGGCGTGGGGTCCGGCCGGCCGAGCCTGTGCTCGATCTTTCTGAAGGCTAATCTGTTTCGATGCCACAGCTATCCGATTTCCGTCTGGGCGCCGACGTCGTCGCCAAAGACGGAAGCAAAGCTGGGACGCTCAGCAGTGTGCTGGTCGAGGCTGACGGCTTCGATCCCAAGGCGCTCGTCGTCAAAGACGAGTCAACGCTCGCCGGGCGATTCGTGTCCGACGAGAAGTTCTTCATCACCGACGAGGTAGTGGTCCCGATCGCGGCGGTCGAGTCTGCTTCGCACGACCTGATCCGGCTCTCGATATCGGTCGACGATGTCCGCCGGCAGCCGCCATACCTGAGCTACCGATTCGGCGCGCTCAGTGCAGGGGAGGCTGGGCTCGAAGAGGTCGACTTCCTCGGCGGCGGCCTCGGGCTGCCCGCCAACGCTCAGGAGGTCGCCAACAAGCCGGCGGACCAGATCGAGATCGACCATGACGAAAACGTGATGTTGGGCACGACCGGTCACAGGCTGGGCCGCGTCCAGGATGTCTTGTTCGACAACGGTGAGCTCGTCGGCATCGTCATCACGCCCGAAGGCTTCTTCAAACGCGATGTGGTGCTGCCGATACGGTTTATCTCGCGCGCGGACGACATGGCGCTTTTCGCCGACCTGAAGGAGTCCGACGTCGAGCACCTGGAGCCGTTCGTCGAACCGGAATAGAGTTTCGCGCGTCCTTATATATGTGACGTGAGCTTGACTCGGCTGCAGGGCATCGACCCAGGCCGGTTGGGCGTATTTGCCGGCTCGCTCTCCAACCAGTCGGCCGCGGTGCAGCGTGACGTGGCGGCTGAGATCGAGAAGCTCGGGTACGGAACCTTGTGGTACGGAGAATCGGTGGCTCGAGAGGCATTTGCGCAGGCCGCGATTTACTTGAGCGCGACTTCGAGCCTGGTGGTCGCCAGCGGCATCGCCAACATCTGGGCCCGTGATCCGACGGCGATGGCGGCGGGCGGCCGCTCGTTGGCCGAAGCCTGGCCAGGGCGATTCATACTGGGCCTCGGAGTCAGCCATGCCCCGATGGTTATAGCGCGGGGACATGACTATGCCCGGCCGCTGACAGCGATGCGCGACTACCTGGACCGGATGGGCCAGGCCCCGTGGCGGGGACCGGACATCCCGATGCCCCCGATCGTGCTTGCCGCGCTCGGCCCTCGAATGGTCGCGCTCGCGGCGGAGCGCACGGCAGGCGCATATCCCTACTTCACAACTGCCAAGCACATCCAGCAGGTGAGGGAGCAGCTTGGACCAGAAGGCTTCCTAGCCGCCGACCTTCCAGTCGTGCTGGCTGCCGACCGTGGTGAGGCGCGCAAGATCGGCGACGTTCATACGACGCTCTACCTCCGCACTGAGAACTACCGGAACAATCTGGTCCGCCTGGGCTGGCCGCCTGACCAGCTCGAGCCGCCTGGTTCGGACGACCTGTTCGATGCCATCGTTGCATGGGGCGACGTCGACGCGGTTCGCGGGCGGATTGACGCCCACATCGCGGCTGGGGCGGACCACGTCGTGCTCAATTTCGTCACCAAGGACCGGCGGGTGCCCTATCTTCCTGAGCTGAGAAGCCTCGCCTCGGTGACCGCCACGCTTTAGGTGTTAACGGTCCGCCGCGAGGACCGAGACTTAGGAGCCGTCCTTCTCCGCTGAGCCGGCTTTCACATTCGCTGTCTGCGGGACTTCGATGAGCTCGCCTTCGATGTTGATCTGGATCTCGTTGCTGACGATGAACTTCCCGTCCAGCATCATGTCGAACTTCATGCCAAAGTCCTTTCGGTTGATCTGCGTCTCGGCCGCGTAACCGATCCGGTGACCCATGTTCGGGTCGTTGAACTCGCCGTACTTGACGACGTTGAGAGTCACGGGCCGGGTGGTCCCTTTGATGGTCAGGTCGCCCGTCAGCTTGGCACGGTCGGTACCCGTCATTTCGATCTTGGTGCTCTTGAAGCTCATAGTCGGGTAATTGTCGATCTCGAGGAAATTCGACGACCGGAGGTCGTTGTCACGCTGCTCGTTGTGAGTGCGAATACTCGCCGTGTTGATCGTGGCTTCAATCTTGGTGCGCTCCGGCTGGTCTGGGTAGATATCACCAGTCGCCGTCACCTCGGCAAAGTGACCCCGCACGGTCATCATGCCCAAATGCTTGGCCGCGAACTCGACCTGCAGGTGCATCGGATCGAACTTCCAGTCACTCATCGCCAGGCTCCTTCGTAAGTAGTGGTCCGCTCAATTACAGGGCAACCGGTTGGGTACTCCACTTATTTCTACAACAATCGGGACCGCGGCGCGTCGGTAAACTGCGCGGCGTGAGCGACGGGATCGTGCCGGGCCTGAGCTATAGCTCGCGAGCGCAGGAGCTTTGGGCCTTGATGGTCGCGTCATACGCGGATTGGGAGGCGCGCATGGACGCGGCCGCTGCTGCGGTCAGCCTGTCACCAGTCTCGGTATGGACGCTGGTTCAGCTCGACCCCGAGCGCCCGATCTCGCAGAAGGAGCTTGCCTCCCGCCTCCACTGCAACCCGTCGACCGTGGTCGATCCCACGGACCGCCTGGAGAACGCAGGCCTCGTGGTTCGCCATGCAACGCCCGCCGACCGTCGTGTCAACGTGCTGGTCGTGACGCCGAAGGGTAGGAAGGTCAGGGATGAATTGGTCGGGCGGCTTTTCGAGCCGCCCGACGCGTTCAAAAAGTTGCCGGCGAAGGAGCTGAAGCGATTTCGGGACGTGATGCTCGAAGCTGTAAGCGCCGCGCTTCCGAGTTCGCAGCGTGCCGCCAGCGCCTGCGGTCCCTCGCTCACGCGGCCGGGCTCCCCGTGCCAAGTCTCCAAAGCCGGACCGACGAGTGCCCGACCGAACGAAAAGGTGACCGCCCAGGGGTGGGGGCAAGGTCGTCGAATACCTCACGGGCCCCGATTAGACGCGCGGTAGGATGACCCCAGATGGACGAGTCGCCAACAGTAGCTTTTCGGCAGCAGCTCGAGTCGCTCTACTCGATCTCGATCGAGATCGCCAGCCTGCACGAGATGCCGAAGGTGCTGGATCGCGCCCTGGGCTACTGCCTCGACCTGACACAATCGGCGTTCGGGTTCATCGGCCTGCTCAACGGATCCGAGCAGATGGACGTGGCCGCGATCAAGGGCTTCGAGCCCTCTGACCCGCGCTTCTACGAGAAATTCAGGCTGATACCCGTCCGCCCGAGCGTCTTCGGCGTCGTGATCACCAACCGTCGCTCCAAGATCTCCAACGACGTCCTCCACGATCCCGATCGCGTCGGCCAGCCACCTGGTCACCCACCAACCCGCACCTTCATGGGCGTGCCCCTCCAGGTTGGCGAGCGTGTGATCGGCATGATCGGGGTGGCCAACAAGCTGAGCGGCTACACGGCGGATGAAGAGCGTTTGCTGTCCACATTCGCCAACCAGGTGGCGGTGGCGATCGAGAACGCGCGACTGTATGAAGACCAGCGACGGATGATCGACGAGCTGGCTGAGCTGCACCGCAACCTGAGCCAGGCCGAACGCGACCAGGTGCTCCGCGAGGAGCGTGAGCGGATCGCCGCCGAGCTGCACGACCGCATCGAGCAGGCCATATTCACGCTCGGGCTCAAGGTCAACTCGATCCTCGAGAGAGAGCCGGTCACCGAGCCCATCGCCACTGGCCTCGGCGAGGTCAGACAGCTCGCGGTCCACACCTCGGAGGCGGTAAGAGAAGCGATCTTCGCTCTTTCGCTGCCGCGCCCTGCCGCCAGCGGTTTGCTTTCGGAGCTCCGGCGACTGGTCAGCGAGGCGGGCAAGTCGGAAGAGCTGGAGGCCGACCTGGTCGTGAGCGGAAAGCCGCTCCGCCTCAGCCCCGAGTCGGAGCAGACCCTCTACATCCTGGCCCGGGAGGCGCTCGCCAACGTGGTGCGCCACGCCCGAGCGCGTCGGGTGCTGGTCAGCCTCCGCTACTCCGATGACAACGTGGACCTGGTCATCCAGGACGATGGGGCCGGTGCGTCGGAGCAGATCCTGAAGCACTACCAGGAGAGCGGCACCCACTTCGGGATGAAGCGAAGCCGGCGCCAGGTCGAGGACCTCGGAGGCACCTTCGTGGTTCACAACGGCGAGGAGAGCGGGCTCGCGATCCGGGTCCGAATTCCGGTGCACGCCTGATGGCGGACCCCCGGATCCGAGTCCTGATCGTGGATGACCATGAGATGGTGCGCGAGGGGCTCATGTCCATGCTTCGCTCAGAGCCCGACTTCGAAGTGGTCGGCCAGACCGGGCGTGGGGCGGAGGTGGCCGAGCTCGTCGATAGCACCAAGCCAGATGTCGTCCTGCTGGACACCCGCCTCCCCGACATCAGCGGGGTCGAGGTCTGCCGCCGGCTCACTCGCAAGCATCCCGATGTAGCGGTCGTGATCCTCACGACCTACACCGACGTCGAGCTGGTCGAAGAGTGCCTGCAGGCAGGCGCCCGCGGCTATGTCGTGAAGGACGTCGAGCGCTTCAGCCTGAAGGAGAGCATTCGTGCGGTCAGCCGAGGCCAGTCGGTGCTCGCGCCCCAGGTCGCCGGCCCGATCATCGAGCGCATGCGCAGCCGCCAATCCGGGGAGAAGCGGCCGGCGGGCCTGAACGCGTCGCAGGTGGCGATCCTCCGCTTGATCAGCCTCGGGCACTCGAATCGAGAGATCGCCGCCGACGTGCACCTGAGCGAGAACACGGTGAAGACGCACGTCCAGGAGATCTTTCGCAAGCTGGGGGTCCGCAACCGGGTCGAAGCCGCGATCCTGGCGGGCAAGGCAGGATGGATCTAGCCAGTTTCGCCTGATCGGGTGACACAGATTCACCCTCCTAGGTGATGACCGGCCGACGCGCCTCTGGTCTTGTTGGTGTGGAGGTGCCGAATGTTTCCTGCTGCCTTTGACTACCGGTCTGCCGCCTCTCTCGATGAAGCGCTGACGCTGCTGGCTGAACAAGGCGACGCGGCCAAGGTGATGGCCGGCGGCCAGAGCCTGATTCCGTTGCTGAAGCTCCGGTTTGCCCAGCCGGGCATGCTCGTCGACATCGGCCGGATTAAAGGAATGTCCGGCGTCGGCCGGCACGACGGCTGGCTGACGATCGGCGCCCTCACCCGTCATGTCGACCTCGAAAGAGCCCATGACCTGCCGCGCCAGCTCTCGCTGCTTCCGGAGGCTGCGCACTGGATTGCCGACCCGCTGGTGCGGAACCAGGGCACGATCGGAGGCTCGATCTGCCACGCGGATCCGTCCGGCGACTGGGGCTCGGTCGTCCTCGCACTCGATGCGGACCTCGTGGCTCGGTCGGCGAAGGGCGAACGGGTCATCCACGCCGCGGATTTCTTCCAGGGTCCATTCACGACAGCGCTGCGTCCCGACGAGATCCTGACTGAGATCCGGGTCGCGTCTTCGTCGAAGTCCAGCGCCGGCGCTTACAACAAGCTCGAGCGCAAGGTCGGTGACTTCGCGACCGTGGCGGTCGCCGTGCAGGTCGAGCTCGACGGCAACAGGGTGTCGAAGGCGGGCATCGGTCTGACCGCTGTCGGCCCGAGCAACTTGAAAGCGACAGCCGCTGAGAAGGCTCTCGTCGGCCGCGAGCCGACCGACGCTGTGATCGCAGAGGCGGCGAAGCTCGCGGCGGCTGCAGCCGAACCCAAAGACGACATTCGCGGCAGCGCCGAGTTCAAGAAGGATGTGGTGCGCGTGTTTGTGCAGCGAGGGTTGAAGACCGCCCTGGCGCGAGCCAAGGAGGCAAGGGCATGAAAGTTTCGATGAGCGTCAACGGCGTCGAGCGCGGCGGCGACGTCGAGCCGCGCGTCCTGCTCGTCGACTTCCTCAGGACGAACCTGCGCCAGACGGGTACGCATATCGGCTGCGACACGACCAGCTGCGGCGCCTGCACGGTGCTTCTCGACGGCGAGCCGGTCAAGTCGTGCACGCTGCTCGCGGTTCAGGTCAATGGCCGCAACATCGCCACGGTCGAGGGCCTGGCGCAAGGCGCGACCCTCTCACCGATGCAGGCCGGATTCCACGAGGAGCACGGTCTGCAGTGCGGGTTCTGCACTCCCGGCATGATGCTGGTCGGCACCGCGCTGCTCGAGCGCAACCCCAACCCGACGGAAGAAGAGATCCGGTGGGCGATCTCCGGCAACATTTGCCGCTGCACCGGTTACATGAACATCGTCAAGGCCATCCAGTACGCCGCCAAGGCGAAGGCATCCGCGCCGGCCGCCGTCGGCGCGGTTGCGGGCGGGGAGTAGAGGGATGGCAGTACTCATTCACGGCCGGATCGGCGAATCCATCAAGCGCAAGGAGGACGGTCGCTTCCTACGCGGCAAGGGCAACTACCTCGATGACTTCGTGCTTCCCGACATGCTGCACATGGCGATCCTTCGCAGCCCGCACGCACATGCCCGGATCAAATCGGTCGATACGACCGCTGCTTCGGCCATGCCGGGTGTGATCGCGGTGGTGACAGGTGAGCTGATGGCGCAGCACAAGCTCGCGTGGATGCCGACGCTGAGCGGCGACACGCAGGCGGTTCTGGCCACCGACAAGGTGCGCTTCCAGGGCCAGGAGGTCGCGGCGGTCGTCGCCGAGACCAAGTACCAGGCCGAGGACGCCCGGGATGCGATCGTCGTCGAGTACGAGATCCTGCCTGCGGTCATCAGCCCCGACGGTGCGAAGGCTGCTGGGGCGGCTCTGATCCGCGACGAAAAGGAAGGCCAGAAGGACAATCACATCTACCATTGGGAATCGGGCGACAAGGCCAAGACCCAGGCGGCCTTTGCCAAGGCGCACAAGGTGGTTCGGCTGCAAACTTTTTACCCGCGCTGCCATCCCGCCCCGCTCGAGACCTGCGGCTGCATCGCCGACGTCAATGGCGCGACCGGCAAGGCCACCATCTACATGACGAGCCAGGCCCCGCACGCGATCCGGACGGTGTTCGCGCTCGTGACCGGGCTGCCCGAGCAGCAGATCCGCATCATCTCCCCGGACATCGGGGGCGGATTCGGCAACAAGGTTCCCGTCTACCCGGGCTACGTTGTGGCCACAGCTGCGAGCCTTCTCATCGGCCGTCCTGTGAAGTGGGTCGAAGACCGCACCGAGAACCTCATCTCCACAGGCTTCGCACGCGACTTCCACATGACCGGCGACCTGGCCGTCGACGACAAGGGCAAGATGCTCGCGCTGCGAGTCCACCTCGACAGCGACAACGGCGCGTTCTTCGCCGACGCGCAACCGTCCAAGTTCAAAGCTGGGCTCTTCCACATCGTCACCGGCTCATACGACATCCCGACCGCGCACGTGACAGCGGACGGCTACTACACCAACAAAGCTCCGGGCGGCGTCGCGTTCCGGTGCTCGTTCAGGGTCACAGAGGCCAGCTACCTCATCGAGCGGCTCGTCACAAATGCCGCGATCGAGCTCGGCATCGACCAGGCCGAGTTTCGGAAGAAAAACTTCATCAAGCCGGAGCAGTTCCCGTATCACTCGGCGACCGGCTGGGTCTACGACAGCGGCGACTACCCGAAAGCGATGGATGTCGCGCTGGAGAAGCTCGGATATACCGAGCTGCGCAAGGACGTCGAGGCGCGCAGGAAGAAGGGCGAGGTGACCGGGATCGGGATCGCCAGCTTCACCGAGGTGGTGGGCGCCGGCCATGGAGCCGAGTTCGACATCCTCGGCCTGCGCATGTTCGACAGCGCGGAGCTGCGGATCCACCCGACCGGCAAGGCGATGCTGCGCATGGGGACTAAGTCGCAGGGTCAAGGCCACGAGACGACGTTCGCCCAGATCGTCACCGAGGAGCTCGGCATTCCGGCGGCGGACGTGGCTGTGGAAGAGGGCGATACCGACACGGCCCCGTATGGCCTCGGCACCTACGCGTCGCGGAGCACGCCAGTCGCGGGCGCGGCCACAGCGATGGTGAGTCGAAAGATCCGTGAGAAGGCGCGCAAGATCGCGTCGCACTTGCTCGAGGCGGCTGAGGAGGACCTCGAGTGGGAGGTCGGCAAGTTCTACGTCAAAGGCTCGCCAGATCGCTCGAAGACGATCCAGGACATCGCGTTCGCCGCCTACACCAACCTGCCCGTGGGCATGGAGGCCGGGCTCGAAGGCGTGCACTACTACGACCCGCCGAACATGACGTACCCCTTCGGCACCTACGCCGTGGTGGTGGACGTCGACAAGGGCACAGGGCAGGTGAAGGTGAGGCGCATGGTCGCCGTCGACGACTGCGGGGTGCGCATCAACCCGATGATCGTCGAAGGGCAGATCCACGGCGGCCTCACCGAGGGTTTCGGCATCGCGTTCATGGAGCTCATCACCTTTGACAGCGAGGGCAACTGCATCGGCTCCAACTTCATGGACTACCTGCTGCCCACCGCATGGGAGACGCCGAAGTTCGAGCTGGGCGAGACCGTCACCCCGTCACCGCACCATCCGCTGGGCGCCAAGGGGGTTGGGGAGTCGGCGACGGTTGGCTCCCCCGCCGCCTACGTCAACGCAGTCATCGACGCCCTGTCGCCGTACGGCATCACGAACATCGACATGCCCATCGGCCCGGACAAGGTTTGGGCCGCTCTACGATCGAAGGGGGTCACCGAATAAGCGACAACGTCCTGGAATTACTTCGCGGGTACGAGTCGAACGGCACTCCCTGCGCTCTGGCGACTGTCGTGCGCACAGAACCCCCCACCTCCGCGCGCCCTGGCGACAAAGCGATCATCACGGCCGACGGCCGGCTCCGGGGCTGGATCGGTGGCAGCTGCTCCGAGCCGGTCGTGCGCCGGGAAGCGCTCCGTGCGCTCGCGGACGGCACGCCGCAGCTCATTCACATCGTCGGAGCCGACGAGGTCAAACAATCTCGGAAACGTGGCGAGCTGATGATCACCACCACCTGTCCCAGCGGCGGTTCGCTGGACATCTTCATCGAACCGCGACTGCCGAAGCCGTTGCTTCTCGTGTTTGGGGATAGCCCGGCGGCAAGCACCCTGGTCCGGCTCGCGGAGCTCACCGGGTTTCGAACCCGGGCCGTCGGTCAGGCCGAGATTGCGTCGCTCGAGATCCCGCCAGGAGCGGCCGATGCCATGGTCGCGACGATGGGCCACTACGACGAGGAGGCTCTCGAGGTGGCGCTGAGCCATCCCGACCTGGAGGTGAGCCTCATCGCGAGCACCCGCCGCGCGGCGGCCGTCCGCGAGGCTTTGCTTCGTCGAGGCCTCGACGAGGTCACGGTCGCGCGCATCCACACTCCATCCGGCAAGGTTCGTGGCACGACGCAGGAGGAGATCGCGCTTTTGGCGCTTGCGCACATCGTCGCCGCGCGCCGCAAGCGTGGGGTCAAACCCGTCGCGCTCGAGGTGTCTCCCGTGACGTTCGTCACCGACCCGGTGTGCGGCATGACGGTTGATCCGTTGACCTCCAACCACAAAGTCAGGCATCAGGGACATACGCATTGGTTCTGCTCGACCGGCTGCATGGCCGAGTTCGAAAAAGAGCCAGAGCGATACCTCAAGGCCATCGACGCCTGATGGGTTCCGCCGGCATAGTCCTGGCCGCAGGTTCATCTCGCCGCATGGGACGCCCCAAGCAGCTCCTCGACGTGGGAGGCACGCCGCTTCTCGAGCTGATCGTCAATCAAGCCAACGCCTCAGGGTTGGATGAGGTGCTCGTGGTGCTTGGAGCCGAAGCCGATCAAATCCGCAAGCGCGTGGATTTCGGCCGGGCGTTCGTCATCATCAATCGCGATCACGCCACTGGCATGGCCTCGTCCT
>WNFH01003859.1_pt1 | contig 12880 bp, 10 predicted proteins | sample 5400411 | NCBI WGS metagenome assembly WNFH01 (sample SAMN13153347, study PRJNA577476) | soil metagenome | isolation source: 200 cm saprolite under Douglas fir tree site 2 hole 3 | place: USA:California | collected 2015-04-18
CGCAGCCCGATGCTGAAGATGGTGGTGAGGGTCATGGTCGCCCGGAACTGTTCCTTGGTGAGGGGCCGGTGCGAGAGATAGATCGCATAGGGGGGCCCGCCCGCGCCGAACAGCGTTCCCGAGAGCCCGCCGCAGAATCCGGCGAGGAATGCCCAGTGCCGGCCGACCGTCGCGGCGGCCCCGCGCCGGGCAAGGCTGTAGAGCGCGTAGGCGAGGACGAAGGTCCCGAGCGCGACGAGCGACGCGTTGCGCGGCAGGTTGACGAGCAGCGTCGTGCCCGTGACGATCCCCGCGATCATGAGCGGGACCATGCGCGCGACGTCGCCGAGGACCGCGTTGCGCGGGTTCTCCAGCCCCAGCCGCAGGCCGTTCGCGAAGTCCACGATCGCGAACACGGCGAGCGCGAAGGGCAGCGGAACGAAAAACGTGGCGAGCGGAATCGTGACGAGCGCCGAGCCGAAGCCGGTCAGGCCCTGGATAAACCCGCCGGCGAAAGCGATCGGCGCAAGGGCGAGCGCCGACGCGGCGCCTTCGAGGATCATCCGGCGCGACGGTTTCTATGCAAGGGCGCGGGCCAGCACTTGCGCCACGTGCACCGCCTGCGTCGCCGTGCCGTCAGCGATCTGGCGGCGGCAGCTGGTGCCGTCGGCGACGACGAGCGCGTCGGGTCCGGCCGAGCGAAGCTTCGGCAAGAGCGCAAGCTCGGCCATCCTCATCGAGACCTCGTAGTGCGACGCCTCGTAGCCGAAGCTTCCCGCCATCCCGCAGCAGGAGGATTCGATCGCTTCCACTTTCAGCTCGGGTACGAGCGCGAGGACCTGCTGCACCGCCGGCATCGCTCCGAACGCTTTCTGATGGCAGTGGCCGTGCAGCAGCGCCTTTTTTTCCCGGAGAGGCTTCAAGCGCAGGGAAAGGCGCCCGGCTTCCTGCTCCCGCGCGAGAAATTCCTCGAACAGCAGCGCTTGCCCCGACAAGGCTTCGGTCTCGCGGCCCGGAAGCATGGCCTTGAATTCGTCGCGCAGAGTCAGCAGGCACGAAGGCTCGAGCCCGACGACGGGAATCCTCCGCTCGACGTAGGGCTTCATTGCGGCGATCACGCGCCGCGCTTCGGCCTTTGCCTCATCGACCATTCCGGTGGCGAGAAAGGTGCGGCCGCAACAGAGGGGCCGCGAACTGTCCGGGGCGCGGGCGACGTGAATGCCGTATCCGGCGCGGGCGAGCACGGCGAGGGCGGCGCGCGCGTTCTCGGGCTCGAAGTAATTGTTGAAGGTATCGACAAGCAGAACGACTTCGCCGGCCTTGCCCGCGCTGCCCCAGTTGCGCAGCGAGCTCAGGAACGCGTCGCGCCGCCACCTCGGCAGCGAGCGCTCGCGCGCGAATCCGAGCCAGCGCTTGCCCGCTGCCTGAATCGCGTTCGCGAGCGGCGCAGCGCTTGCGGCGTGCGGCGCCCAGCGCGGCAGATAAGCGATCAGCCTGTCCCTCAGCGGATAGCCGTGGCGGCGATGATAGTGATGCAGGAACTCGATCTTCATCTTCGCCATGTCCACGCCGGTCGGGCACTCCCGCTTGCAGCCTTTGCAAGACACGCACAGGGCCAGCGTCTCGTACATCTCATCCGAAGTGAATGCCTCCGGCCCAAGCTGGCCCGAGAGCGCGAGCCGCAGCGTGTTGGCGCGGCCGCGCGTCAAGTGCCGCTCGTCGCCGGTCGCGCGGAACGAGGGGCACATGGTGCCCGCGTCGAACTTGCGGCAGTGCCCGTTGTTGTTGCACATCTCGACCGCCGCCGCGAAACCCCGGCTCGCCGCGCCCGGCACGCTCCACTCGCTCCAGTCGAGCGCCGTATCGAGCTTTTGGGGGGCGTAACCGGGTTTGAACCGGAACAGCGACCGGTCATCCTGCCTGGACGGCCGAACGATCTTGCCGGGGTTCATCAGCCCCTTCGGATCGAACAGGTCCTTGATCTCGGTGAGCGCCGCGGCAAGACGCATCCCGAGAATGGGCTCGATCCATTCAGAGCGCACCAGGCCGTCACCGTGCTCGCCCGAGTAGGCCGCGCCCTTGTATTTCTTCACCAGCGCGCAGGCTTCCTCGGCGATCGCGCGCATTTTCTTCGCGCCGTCTTCCTTCATATTGAGGATCGGCCGCACGTGCAAGGTTCCCACCGAGGCGTGCGCGTACCAGGTGCCTTCAGTGCCGTGCTTATGGAATACCTGGGTGAGGAGATCGGTGTACTCGGCGAGGTTCTCGAGCGGCACCGCGCAGTCTTCGATGAAGGACACGGGTTTCCCGTCCCCCTTCATCGACATCATGATGTTGAGCCCCGCCTTTCTCACTTCCCATAGGGTGGCCGAGATCCGCCATCAGCTCGGTCAGCTCCTTGAGCTTTCTCAACTGCTCGTCGAGCCCCTCTCCTGCGAATTCGACGAGCAGGATGGCGTCGGGGTCGCCGCGGATGAACTGCTCCACCGTCGCGCGGAACGCGGCATTGCCGCGCGCGAGCCCGATCATCGTGCGATCGACCAACTCCACCGCGGTGGGCGCGAGCTTCACGATGTGCTGCGGCGCTTCCATCGCGCGACGGAACGTCGCGAAGTGGCACACGCCCAGCGTCCTCGCCCTGGGCAGCGGCGAGAGCTTCAGGTGGATGCGCTTCGAGAACGCGAGCGTGCCCTCCGAGCCCACCAGCAGCTGCGCGAAGTTCCACGCCCCGCGCGGCGCCACCACGTCGAGGTTGTAGCCCTGCACGCGCCGCAGCACCTTCGGCCAGCGCGCCTCGATCTCGCCCGCTTCGCGCTCCGCGACTGCGCGGATTTTTTGCGCGAGCTCGACGTACCTCCTGGGTCCGGCGAGCCGCGACAGATCTTCGGGCACCGCGCCGAAATGGTATTCGGCGCCGTCGGCGAGCAGCGCGTCGATGCCGAGGACGTTGTGCACCATGTTGCCGTAGCGGATCGAGCGCGACCCGCAGGAATTGTTGCCCGCCATGCCGCCGAGCGTCGCCTGCGCGCTCGTCGACACGTCCACCGGAAACCACAGCGCGTGCGAACGCAGGTACGCGTTCAGCGTGTCGAGCACCACGCCCGGCTGCACCACGGCGGTCGCGCTTTCGCGGTCGACCAGGACGATGCGGTTGAGATATTTGCTCGTGTCGATGACGAGCGCCGCGCCCACGGCCTGGCCGCATTGCGAGCTGCCGGCGCCCCGCGGCAAAACCGGGATGCCCTCTTCGACCGCGATTTTCAGAGCGATTCGCGCGTCGCGCTCGGTCTTCGGCACGACCACCCCGACTGGCTCGATCTGGTAGATCGAGGCGTCGGTGGAATAGCGGCCGCGGCTTGCCGCATCGAACAGGACCTCGCCCTCGATCTCGCGCGAAAGGCGCCGCGCGAGCGCGGGCTCGCCTGCGCGCGGATGGAACGAGACGGTGTAGACCTTGGCCGGCGGGCGGTCCATCGGCAGCGCGGTTTCATCCCACCGCGGAAGGCGCGGGCTCTTTCTCCGCCTCGAGCATGGCTTCGAGCAGCACCTCGGGCGCCTGCGCGCCCGACACCGCGAGCCGCCGGTTGAAGATGAAGAAAGGCACGCCCTCGACGCCGATTCTCCGCGCCTGCTTGTCCTCCGACTCGATGTGCGCACGCGCGTTGGCGCTGCCGAGAAACCCCTTCACGTCGCCCTCGTCGAGCCCCGCGCCGACCGCGACCTCGGCGAGCGTTTCGGCCGAAGTCAGGTCCCTGCCCTCGAGAAAGAAAGCGCGGAAAAAAGCTTCCACCACCGCGTCCTGCTCGCCCGCATCGATGGCGAGCGCGACCAGGCTGTGCGCTGCGAGCGTATTGGGCTGGCGCGTCACTTTCGTGAAATCGAAGGGAATGCCGACCTCCCCGCCGACCGCGGTGATGCGGCCGTAGACCTGCCCCGCGCGCTCCGCGCCGAACTTGCGCCTGACGTATTCGTCGCGGTCGACGCCTTCGGGAGGCATGTCGGGATTCAGCTGGAACGGATGCCAGGTGACTTTCGGCTCGGCCGCTTCCGGATTGCGCTCGCGGTAGAGCTTGAGCGCAGCCTCGAGTCTGCGTTTCCCGATGAAGCACCATGGGCAGACCACGTCGGAGATGATGTCGATGGCGAGCGTCATGAGGAATTCCTTCGGGACAAGCGGGCGAAGCGTCATGATACCGCAGCCTTGAGCGAAATCATGGTCACCGGGCGCTTTTCCGATAAACTACCGGCTCGCCCACACACACACGAACGAACACGCCAATGCCCTACAGGAGCGGACGCCATTTCCTGCAGATCCCGGGTCCCACCAACGTCCCCGACCGGGTCCTGCGCGCGATCGACAGAGCGACGATCGACCACCGCGGCCCGGAGTTCGGAAAGATGGGCCTGGAGATCCTCGAAGGCCTGAAGGCGGTGTTCCAGACGAAGCAGCCGGTGGTGATCTACCCGGCCTCCGGTACGGGCGCGTGGGAAGCGGCGCTGGTGAACACGCTCTCCCCCGGCGATCGCGTGCTCATGTTCGAGACCGGCCACTTCGCCTCCCTGTGGCACAAGATGGCGACGCGGCTCGGCGTTACCGTGGACCTCGTTCCCACCGACTGGAGACGCGGCGTCGATCCGGCGGCGGTCGAGGCCAAGCTGAAGGAAGACCGGGAGCACCGGATCAAGGCGGTGTGCGTGGTGCACAACGAAACTTCCACCGGCGCGACGAGCCGCATCGGAGCGATCCGAAAGGCGATCGATGCCGCGCGCCATCCCGCGCTCTACATGGTCGACACGATCTCCTCGCTCGCCTCGATCGACTACCGCCACGACGAGTGGGGCGTCGACGTCACCGTCGCAGGCTCCCAGAAAGGCCTGATGCTGCCGCCCGGGCTTTCGTTCAATGCGGTGAGCGAAAAGGCGCGCCAGGCCTCGCAGTCGGCGAAGCTGCCGCGGTCGTACTGGAACTGGGAGGAGATCATCGCCAACAACAAGACGGGCTTCTTCCCCTACACGCCCGCGACCAATCTCCTCTACGGGCTGCACGAATCGCTCGCGATGCTGATGGAAGAAGGCCTCGCAAACGTCTTTGCCCGCCACGCGCGCCACGCGGAAGGCGTTCGGCGGGCGGTGCGCGCCTGGGGCCTGGAGATCCTGTGCGCGGTGCCCGAGGAATACTCGAACTCGCTCACCGCGGTGATGATGCCCGCGGGCCACGACGCCGACGCGCTGCGCCGGATCATCCTCGAAGCCTACGACATGTCGCTCGGGACGGGCCTCGGCAAGCTCGCCGGGAAAGTGTTCCGCATCGGGCACCTGGGCGACTTCAACGACCTCGCGCTCGCCGGCACGCTTGCCGGGGTCGAGATGGGCCTCGCGCTCGCGGGTGTGCCCCACAGGAAAGGCGGCGTGCTCGCCGCGCTCGATCATCTTGCGGAAAGCGCTCGAGCAGCTCCGCGCAAGGCGGCCTGATCGGTTTCGGCATCCGCGGACCTGTTGAACTAGAAACCGCGGGGCATTTTTCGAGGAGGAGTCATGAAATTCCTGAAGCTGGGCACGTTTGCGTTTTCAGCGTTTGCGCTGATGGCGGCGCCCGCCATCGCGTGGGAACCGACCAAGCCGGTCGAAATCGTCGTCGCCGCAGGCGCGGGCGGCGCCTCAGACCAGATGGCGAGGATGATGCAGGCCGCCATCCAGAAGAACAACCTGATGAAGCAGCCGATGGTCGTCTCGCTCAAAGGCGGCGCCTCCGGCGCGGAAGCGCTGATCTACATGAAGTCGAGCGCCGGCGACCCGCACAAGGTGCTGATCGCCTATTCGCTGATCTACATGCTGCCGCTGTCCGCCAAGATCCCGTTCAACTGGCGCGAGCTCACGCCCGTTTCCATCATCGCGCTCGACCAATTCGTGCTGTGGACCAACACGACGCTTCCTCACAAGACGGTCAAGGAATTCGCCGATGCTGCGAAGAACGCGAACCCTCCCTTCAAGATGGGCGGCACCGGCTCCAAGCGCGAGGACCACGTCCTCACCGTGTTCCTCGAGAAGAGGACCGGCGCGAAGTTCGCGTACCTGCCGTACAAGTCGGGCGGCGAGGCGGCGACGCAGCTCGTCGGCAACCACACCCAGTCGAACGTCAACAATCCTTCGGAGAATCTGGAAGTCTGGCGCGCCGGCCAGGTGCGCGCGCTTTGCGTGTTCGACAAGGAACGCATCCAGTACAAGGCGAAAGTCGCCGGCACCATGTCGTGGAACGACATTCCGACCTGCAAGGACGAAGGGGTCGACGTGCAGTACCTGATGCTGCGCGCCATGTTCCTCCCCGGCAAGGTGGCGCCCGACCAGACCGCGTTCTATGTCGATCTGTTCAGGAAGCTCACCGAGACCTCGGAATACAAGGACTACATGGAGAAGCAGGCGTTGAAGCCCGTCTTCCTCACCGGCAGGGACATGCTGAAGTTCCTGGAAGAGGATGACGCCCTCAACAAGAACCTGATGACCGAAGCGGGCTTCGTCGCGAACTAAGTGGCAAAATCCGAAGACGAAATCGTCGTCGAGGACCCGACCGCGCCGGCGAGCGACTCGCCGGCGGTAACCAGCCATCGCGCGGTCGACGTCGTCGTCTCGTTGCTGCTGCTGGCGCTCGCCGGGCTGCTCGCGTTCGACAACTGGCGCACCGGCATGGGGTGGGATGCGACCGGTCCGCAGGCCGGCTACTTCCCGTTTTATCTCTCGGTTGTCCTCGCCGGCGCCTGCCTCTGGGGCCTCGCCAGGGAGTTCCTCGCGCGCAGGCAAGCGAGCGGGACCTTCGTCACGCGCGAGCAGCTGCGCCGCGTGCTGCAGGTATTCGTCCCGACGCTGCTGTTTTGCCTCTTCACCCAGTGGCTCGGACTCTACGTGGCGAGCTTCCTGCTGATCGCAGGCTTCATGGTGCTCGTCGGACGCATCGCCGCCTGGAAGTCGCTGCTCACCGCGTTCCTCTTTTCGCTCGTCATGTTCGTCACCTTCGAGATCGCCTTCGACGTGATCATGCCCAAGGGCCCGCTCGAACACCTGTTCGGCTACTAGCGGCGGGCGGCGATGGAAGCGTTCGGCCTGCTCGTCTACGGCTTCAGCGTCCTGCTGACCTGGAAGACGCTCGCCCTCATGATGGTCGGCCTGGTGCTCGGAATCTTCGTCGGCGTGCTGCCGGGCCTGGGCGGGCCGAACGGGGTCGCGATCCTCCTGCCGCTTACCTTCACGATGGATCCGACCTCGGCCATCGTGATGCTCTCCTGCATCTACTGGGGGGCGCTGTTCGGCGGCGCGATCACTTCGATCCTGTTCAACATACCCGGCGAAGCGTGGTCGGTGGCGACCACCTTCGACGGCTATCCGATGGCGCAGCAGGGCAAGGCGGCCGAGGCGCTGACCGCGGCCTTCACCTCGTCCTTCATCGGCTCGCTCGTGGCGGTGCTGCTGATCACCTTCCTCGCGCCGGGCATCGCCTCCTTCGCGTTGCGATTCGGGCCGCCGGAATTCTTCGCGGTCTATCTCCTCACCTTCTGCTCGTTCGTCGGCCTGGGGCGCGAGGAGAAGCACAAGACCATCATCTCCATGACGCTGGGCCTGTTGCTCGCCGGCGTCGGCATGGACACGGTTTCCGGCCAGCTGCGCATGACTTTCGGTTTCGACGAGCTGCTGCGCGGCATCAACTTCCTGGTCGCGGTCATTGGCCTGTTCGGCATCAGCGAGATCCTGTTGACGATGGAGGAGCGGCTCGCGCTGCGCGGCCACGCCGCCAGCATCAGCCTGCGCGTGGTGCTGAAAGTGTGGAAGGAAATGCCGCGCTACTGGGTGACGCTCTTGCGTTCGTCGGCGATCGGCTGCTGGCTCGGCATCACGCCGGGCGGTGCGATCGCCGCCTCGTTCATGAGCTACAACCTCGCCAAGCGCTTTTCCAAGGACAAAGAGTCGTTCGGAAAGGGACGCATCGAAGGCGTGTTCGCGCCGGAAACGGCGGCGCACGCGTCCGGCACCTCGGCGCTCCTGCCGATGCTCGCGCTCGGCATCCCGGGCTCGGGCACGGCGGCGATCCTGCTCGGCGGCCTGATGGTGTGGGGCTTGAATCCGGGGCCGCTGCTCTTCGTCGAGCACAAGGGTTTCGTCTGGGGCCTGATCGCGTCGATGTATCTCGGCAACGTGGTCGGCCTCATCCTCGTGCTCACGACCGTGCCGATCTTCGCCGCCGTCCTGCGGGTGCCTTTCTCGGCGATCGCGCCGATGATCGTGGTGTCCTGCGCGATCGGCGCCTACGCGATCCAGAACGCCATGTTCGACATCTGGCTGATGCTCGTCTTCGGCGTGGTCGGCTACGTGTTCAAGAAGATCGGCATTCCGCTCGCCCCGTTCACGTTGGCGCTGGTGCTCGGCAACCGCGCCGAGGACTCGTTTCGCCTCTCGATGATCGGGGCGCAGGGCGATCTGCGGGTGTTCTGGTCGAACGGCCTGGTCGGATCCATCACTACGCTCGCGCTCATCCTGCTATTCTGGCCGCTGATTTCCGGCGGGATCGGGCGCATGCGCAGCGCTTTCCGCCAGGACGTGAGGCCTCTCGCCGACAAGGAATAGATCGATGCCTGACGAAATCCTTCTCGCTCGCGACGGCGCCATCGCCACCGTTACCCTCAACAACCCGGACAAGCTCAACGCGCTCGGGCTCGCTTCGTGGAAGCGGCTGGGCGAGGCGATGCGCGAGCTCGACGCCGACAAGTCTCTGCGCTGCATCGTCATACGGGGCGCGGGCGAGAAGGCCTTCGCCGCGGGGGCCGACATCTCCGAATTCGAGACGACGCGCAAGAACGCAAGAGTCGCGAAGAAGTACGGCGAGGTGCTCGAACGCACGATGCATGCGCTTTCCGCATGCCGGCATCCCACCGTGGCCATGATCCACGGCGTGTGCGTCGGCGGGGGGCTGGAGATCGCCTCGCAGTGCGACCTGCGTATTTGCGGCGCTTCCAGCCGCTTCGGCATCCCCATCAATAAATTGGGGCTGGTGGTCGGCTACGGCGAGATGCAAGGGCTGATCGACCTCGTCGGCCGCGCCGTGGCGCTCGAGATCCTGCTCGAAGGGCGCGTGTTCGGCGCGCAAGAGGCGAAGGACAAAGGCCTCGTCAACCGGGTCGTGCCCGACGACAAGGTCGAGGAAGAATCGACGACGGCGGCGCGGCGCATCGCCGACGGCGCGCCGCTGGTCGCGCGCTGGCACAAGAAGTTCGCGCGGCGCCTTGCGCAGGCGCGCCCGCTCGCGCGGGCCGAGCGCGACGAAGCCTACGCCTGCTTCGACACCGAGGACTTCAAGATCGGCGTCAAGGCGTTTCTCGCCAAGCAGAAGCCCGAGTTCAAAGGAAAGTAATTCGCCCTCTCCTTCCGAGACCTGGCGTCAACAAGCCAGCACGTTCTCTGATGGCCAAACAAGACGCATCGGCTCAGCGGATTCAGGTAATTCCAAGCGCGTGCCCAACTGGCAATCCGGCTATACAACCTTCTTCTTCCGCAGCGTCTCGACCTGAGCTTCGTTGTAGCCCAGTTCTTCGAGCACTTCGGCGGTGTGCTCGCCCAGCTCGGGCGGCGCGGTCGCGATGCGCGCCGGCGTGCGCGAGAGCCCGACCGCCTGATTGACGATGCGGATCTCGCCGAGCTTCGCGCTCTTCGCGCTCACCGCGGCGCCGATGTGCCGCACCTGGGGATCGGCGAACATCTGGTCGATTGCGTAAATCGGTCCGCACGGCACTTCGGCCTCGGTCAGCACCTCGATCCACTCGGCGGTCGTGCGTGAAGCGAGCGCCGAATTGATCTCCGCGTTCAGCGCGCCGCGGTTCTTCGAACGGTTGGCCTCGCCCTTGAAATCCTCGCGCTCGAGGAGGTCCTTGCGCCCGAGGCCTTCGCACACCCTGCGCCACATGGCTTCGCCGGTCGCGGCGATGTTCATGTAGCCGTCCTTCGTCTTGTAGGCGGAGGTCGGCATGCTGGTCGGGTGGTCGTTGCCCGCCTGCCCGGGAGGCACGCCCGTCATCAGATAGCGCGCCGCCTGGAAGTCGAGCAGCGCGATCTGCGACATGAGCAGAGACGACTGCACCCACTGCCCCTGCCCGGATTCTTCGCGCTCGAGCAACGCCGTCATGATCCCGAGCGCCGCGAACAGTCCCGCGGAAATGTCTGCGATAGCCGTGCCCGCGCGCACCGGCCCCTGCCCGGGGAGGCCGGTGATCGACATGAACCCGCCCATGCCTTGCGCGATCTGGTCGAACCCCGGCCGGTTCCGGTACGGTCCGTCCTGGCCGAACCCCGAGATGCTCGCGAGGATGATGCGGGGATTGACTTCCTTGAGCGATTCGTAGCCGATCCCGAGCCTGTCCTTCACGTCGGGCCGATAGTTCTCGACCACGACGTCGGCGGTCTTCACCAGCTTCATGAAAATCTCCAGGCCCTCGCGCTCCTTCAGGTTGAGCGTCATGGAGCGCTTGTTGCGATGCAGGTTCTGGAAGTCGGGGCCTTCTCGCGGGCCGCCCATGGGAGTCTCCAATCCCGGCGGCGATTCGATCTTGATCACGTCGGCGCCGAAATCGGCGAGCTGGCGCACGCACGTGGGCCCGGCGCGCACGCGCGAAAGATCGAGGACGCGAAAGCGCGCAAGCGCGGTAGAGGCGGGAACGTGGGGCATGGGCGAGCGGGGATAGTAACGATGTCCACCGTATAATAACCTGTCATCCGGGGGAGAAAATGTCAGTCCGCGCGCACGACCTGGGCGAAATCCGCGATGCCGTGGCGAAGCTCTGCGCCACTTTCCCGATGGAGTACTGGCGCGAGACCGACCGCGAGCGCCGCTATCCCACGGAGTTCGTGCGCGCGCTCACGGAAGCCGGCTGGCTCTCCTGCCTCATCCCGGAAGAATACGGCGGCGCGGGCCTGGGCTTGAGCGTGGCGGCGGCGATCCTCGAGGAAATCCAGAAGAGCGGCGCGAACGGCGCCGCCTGCCACGCGCAGATGTACACCATGGGCACGGTGCTGCGCCATTGCAGCGAGGCGCAGAAGAAAAAATATCTCCCGAAGATCGCAAAAGGAGAGCTGCGTCTGCAGGCCTTCGGCATCACCGAGCCCACCGCCGGCACCGACACCTCCGCGATCCGCACGACCGCGGTCAGGAAAGGCGACCGCTACATCGTCAGCGGCCAGAAGGTTTGGACCTCGCGCGCCGAGCACTCCGACCTCATGCTGCTTTTCGCCCGCACCACGCCGCGCGAGCAGGTGCAGAAAAAAACCGACGGCATGTCGGTGTTCCTGGTCGACATGAAAGCCGCGCTCGGCCGCGGGCTCGCGATCCGCCCGATCCGCACCATGATCAACCACGCCACGACCGAAGTGTTCTTCGACAAGCTCGAGGTGCCGGCCGAGAACCTCGTCGGCGAGGAAGGCAAGGGCTTCCGCTACATCCTCGACGGCATGAACGCCGAGCGCATCCTGATCGGCGCGGAATGCGTGGGCGACGCGCGTTGGTTCATTGCGAAGGCGACCGCCTACGCGAACGAGCGCCAGGTGTTCGGCCGGCCGATCGGCCAGAACCAGGGCGTGCAGTTCCCGATCGCGCGCGCCTACATGGCGACCGAGGCCGCGGCGCTCATGGTCGAGCGCGCGGCCGGCCTGTACGAGCAGGGCAAGCCCTGCGGGCCGGAATCGAACATGGCGAAGCAGCTCGCGGCGGAAGCCTCCTGGCAGGCGGGCGACATGTGCCTGCAGACCCACGGCGGATTCGGCTTCGCCGAGGAGTACGACGTCGAGCGCAAGTTCCGCGAGACGCGCCTTTATCAGATCGCGCCGATCTCGACCAATCTCGTCCTGTGCTACCTCGCCGAGCACGTGCTGCAGCTGCCGCGCTCGTATTAGCGAAACGTGCCGCGAAATGATTTTTGAGCGGCCTGACCCGAGGCCTTCAACCGCGCGGTGCGCGAGTTTTTCCATATGGCGGAACACGGACGCTGGGACGAGCGCGACCCGCGCTCGGTCGTCTCGGGGACGCCGGGATTCACGAAATCGCGGTAGGGTCTGCCCCGGTTTTGCTAAGATTCACGGAGAGGAATAAAGGAGGAGACCCCCCATGACCAAGGAACGCAAGTCGACGCAGACCCAAGACGACGAATCCGGACTGGACCGACGCACCTTCCTCAAGGGCGCAGCCGCGGCGGGCGCCGCCGCCGGCGCCGCCATGGCCGCCGCAACCAAGGTCGCCCAGGCCGCGGAGGCGAAGCCTGCACAGCCCGAAGGCGAAGCCAACATGCGTGGCAATGCGTTCATCTCCCGGCCGGGCTCGGACTTCATGGTCGACGTGATCAAGTCGCTCGGCATCGAATACATCGCCGCCAACCCCGCTTCCAGCTTCCGCAGCCTGCACGAGTCGATCGTCAACTACGGCGGCAACAGAAAACCCGAATTCCTCACCTGCATGCACGAGGAATCCTCGGTCGCGATGGCGCACGGCTACGCCAAGGCCGCGGGCAAGCCCATGGCGGTGCTCTGCCATTCCAGCGTCGGCCTGCAGCACGCGTCGATGGCCGTCTACAACGCCTGGGTCGACCGCGCGCCTATCCTGATGTTCGCGGGCAACGGCGTGGACGCGGCCAAGCGCCGGCCCGGCGTCGAGTGGACCCACTGCGTGCAGGACCCGGCGGCGCTGGTGCGCGACTTCGTGAAGTGGGACGACCAGCCGGGATCGCTGCAGCACTTCGCAGAGTCCACGGTGCGCGCCTACAAGATGATGATGTCCCCGCCGCAGGACCCGGTGCTGATCACGCTGGACATCGACCTCCAGGAAGAGCCGATCCATGGGGAGAAGCTTTCCATCCCGAAGCTGTCGCTCTCGGCGCCG
>WNFH01002484.1_pt1 | contig 12874 bp, 11 predicted proteins | sample 5400411 | NCBI WGS metagenome assembly WNFH01 (sample SAMN13153347, study PRJNA577476) | soil metagenome | isolation source: 200 cm saprolite under Douglas fir tree site 2 hole 3 | place: USA:California | collected 2015-04-18
AACTGGCAGGAGAACCCATGAGCGCAAATAGTGAGGGCGTGAAAAAGTGGGCAAAGACTCATCCTGAAAAACATCGGGAACAAGTGTAAAAATGGGCGAGTGAACATCCTGAACAGTACCAAGAAGCGAGGAGAAAAGCGTATACAAAGCGCATGGACAAACTGAGGCAAGATGCTATAGATGCGTTGGGTGGGGCATGCGTGAATTGCCAATGCAAGGACATACGCTGTTTACAAATCGACCATGTTATCCCCTTAAAAGGGGGGCAACGCATTCGTGTAGAAATCTTCTACCGTAGCATTGTTCAAGGGTTGACAGAGAACCTACAGGTACTATGCGCGAACTGTCACGCCATTAAGACCTATTATGAGAATGGCGGGAGAGGTGGCTAGCGAGCCAGTGTTCTGTACGTCAAACCTTCGGATAACCTTGTCGAGAGGAGCCACACCGCAACGTGTGCGTCACACAGGCCTTTACGGGCGCAGTTTGGAGCGTTCTGCACCGAAAAAACGCTCCCCCGCAGGGGGTGTTCTCCTGAGCAGGCGGCCATTCCTCCCCAGGCGTGACCGCCGGGGCCTCCTGGCCGCGTAAAGTGATGTCTTTCAGAGAAATTACACTATGCACATCGGTATCAATGCCCAACTGCTATCTTTTAGCCAGAACTACCGTAACGGCGGTATCAGCCGTTACATTCGTTGCTTACTAACCGAATTGGCAAAACGACCAGGACAGCATGAATACACGATTTTCGTTAATGGGCGGGAAGTGGCAGAACGCTTACAGGAGGGTACAGGGAAGGGCTCAGTGGGCTCGTCCAGGGAGGAGGATGGACACGAAGGGCGGAGAGCGCAAACTCAAATTACTTATATCCCGGTATCCTGGCCCGAGTCAAAACCTATATCTAGGGTCGCCTGGGAACAATTGAAACTCCCATCACTGGTACGCGAAAAACATATTGATGTTTTACATTCACCCGCCAATGTACTTCCAGAGATGTTGCCGCGTAGTTGTGCAGGAGTGGTAACGCTGCATGACATGGCATTCTTACGCTATCCACACGTTTTGACTCGCTCAAAGCGCTTGTACCATCGTACTTTCACAATGCGCAGCCTGCAGCACGCAACAATGATTATTGCAAACTCGAATAGCACCAAACAAGATGCTATTGAACTTGCGGGTATACCCGCAAGCCGCATACAAACGGTCTATCCATGCATCGATGAGCGCTTTTCCAACGTGGTACATACTAGCGATATACAAGCTTTTCGCCAGGCGCACGCATTAACGCAAGGCTATATCCTTTACCTGGGTACACTGGAGCCACGTAAAAATATCGCCACGCTCATCGAGGCCTACGCCCAATTACGTGCTATTTTTAGGCGAGAAGAGAAACTTGTGCTTGCAGGGGGAAAAGGCTGGCTGTACGATTCAATCTTCGAAAAAATACAAAAACTCGGATTAGAAGCAGAGGTTATTTTTCCTGGCTTTGTAACCGATTCTGAACAATTGTTGTGGTATCACTCTGCATCAGCTTTTGTGTATCCCTCGTTGTATGAGGGATTTGGCATACCTGTGGCAGAGGCATTGGCATGTGGAGTTCCCGTTGTCACTTCAAACGTTTCTAGCTTACCCGAGGCAGGAACTTCAATTGCATTGACAGTTGATCCACATGACAAGGAAGCAATGGCCAGGGCTATCTATAAAGCATTGATCGATGAATCTGTGCGTGAGCGATGCCGTAAACTGGCAGCATCTGTGACACAGCAATTCTCGGCGCGAACAATGTTTGAACAAACTATTGCGGTATATGAGCAAGCGACGTCGTTGCACGCATCGCAATATCGCACTAGGAGCGTGCATTTGGTAAAATAAGGGCGGGTTTATGGCGCCCACGAGGCTAAAGATTTGAACAGCAGCAAAGTATCACAGACAACCGCAAGTAGGGGCCGGATTAACCACGTCCCGGAAGTAGAGCAGCTAAGAACTACCGATATGTCAAGTGGGGGAACAGGTCCTATCACAAAGGCTATCTCCGAACGGCGATCGCATCGTCACCAGTGGCGCATCTTCGAATGTATCGGCATGATAATCCTGGATGCGATACTGGTAGATGTCGCTTTTCGGCTGGCCTACTATTTGCGTTATATAGTTTTTTTCAACAGTGACCTGATCTTGTCATTTCGCAATAAGCTGCTTAGCATTGAGAATAATGCGCACATAATTCCTAAGATAGGAAAGGATGTGCCTGCGACATTCAGTAGTTTCCAGTCGCTTGAAATCAGTATTGTGATTGGTTTGATTTTAATTTTTGCGCTGAGGGCCCTCTACAATATACGTTTGACCGGAAGCTGGTTTCGCCAGGGATGGACAATCGTCAGTTCCACTACACTTGGCCTGACTTTTCTCATAACCTATTATTTCATATTTCAACCGCAATCAAGTTCTCGCTTGTTAGTACCATTCGTGTGGGCAACCGCCATTATCGTCCTGTGCGCCGCAAGGCTGATCGTCTCGTTAATAATGGGTATGCTCTATCGACTTGGCCTGGGTGAGACGCGCTTGCTCGTGGTCGGCTCAGGTCGCCTGGGCAAAATGATCATGCAGCATATGGTAGCTAACCCCAACCTTGGCTACAATATCGTCGGCTTCCTGCACGATATGAATGAGCCTCCAAGCGACTTTGGACGTTTTAAAATGCTCGGCACCTTGGAAGACCTGGGAATGGTGATTCGCTCTATGCAAATAGATGAAGTTATCATTGCGCTGCCCTCGCATTTGCATCAACAAAGTATTCGCAGTGTACGCCTTTGTGAGCGCCTGGGCACCTCATTCAAACTCGTTCCTGATTTGTATGAGTTGAGCCTGTCTCGCATCGATATGGAGGCAGTAGAGGGTATCCCGCTGATTAGTATCAAGCAGGTGTCCATCAACTCAGTGCAACGCCTTGTCACGCGGGTGGTCGATGTTATTGTAGCTGCTCTCATCCTCATCATAGGTTTCCCATTATGGCTCTGTATCGCCCTGGCGATTGGGCTCAGCTCGTCTGGCGAGATTCTTTATAAACAAATACGCATCGGCTTAAAAGGCCGGCCATTCAAGGTATACAAATTCCGCTCGATGTATAAAAACGCGGAAACAAGATTAGCCGACTTGCTGCCTCACAATGAAGTCCAGGGACCGCTTTTCAAGATAAAAGATGACCCACGCATCACCCCCGTAGGGAGATTCCTGCGTCACACGAGCTTTGACGAGATTCCCCAGCTCATCAACGTCCTCAAAGGTGAGATGAGCCTGGTGGGGCCTCGCCCACCGCTCCCTCATGAAGTAGCGCAATATGAAGAGTGGCAAAAAGAACGCCTGGCGATCAAACCCGGCATGACTGGCTTATGGCAGGTGCGAGGCCGCAGCAATATCAGTTTCGATGAGGGAGTGTTGATGGACCTGTATTATATCGAAAACTGGTCGTTACGCCTGTATTTCCAGGTACTCCTACGCACCATTCCGGCTGTCTTATTTCACCGAGGAGCATACTAGATGAAAGTAGCTTTAGTGCATGATTATTTAAATCAAATGGGTGGCGCTGAGCGCGTAGTTTTAGCATTGCATGAAATATTTCCCGATGCGCCTATTTACACGTCAATCTATGACCCCGAGCGCGTCGATGCCGCCTTTCAGAAAATGGATATCCGCACCTCTTTCATGCAGAAGCTGCCTCTGGTAAAAAAACACCACCAGCCATTTCTTCCTTTCTATCCATTTGCCATGGAGCGCCTTGATCTCCGGGGCTACGACCTCGTCCTCAGTAGTTCCAGCGCCTTTGGTAAAGGGGTGATAACGCGCCCGGAAACCATGCACATCTGCTACTGCCATACTCCAATGCGTTGGTGCTGGAATTACGACGAATATGTAAAACGCGAGCAATTGGGCAAGATATCAAGGAGCGTATTACCTTTTTTAATCACCGGACTTCGCGTATGGGATCAAACAAGCGCAATGCGCGTGGATCACTTTATCGCCAATTCTCCTGCAGTAGCCGAGCGTATCCAGAAGTACTACCGGCGAGATGCGGTAGTCATACCTCCTCCTGTGGAGGCCGATCGCTTCACATTTGATCCAACGATACAACCGGAAGCGTACTTCCTCATCGTCAGCCGCTTCATGCCCTACAAGCGTATTGACCTGGCAATTGCGGCGTGCAACCTGTTGCGGCTACCCCTGGTAATTATTGGCAATGGGCGCGATGAAAAACGGCTAAAGAGCTTAGCAGGACCTACGATTCGTTTTATGGGGCGGCTCTCGGACGCGGAAGTAATGTACTACTATGCACATTGCCGCGCATTTATCCTGCCCGGCGAAGAGGATTTTGGCATCACACCATTAGAGGCACAGGCCTCAGGAAGGCCGGTGATCGCTTACAGAGCAGGTGGCGCACTGGCTTCGGTCATCGACGATGTAACAGGATCTTTCTTCAATGAACAGACGGTGGAGAGCCTGGCAGTAGCGCTGTCTTCATTTGACGAGCGAAAATATGATCCACAAATTATTCGTAACCACGCGCTCGAATTTGATATGCCTCGCTTTCACCGTCGCATACTTCAGTTTATTGAAGCCAAGATGAGCGAGGGGACTACTAGGGAGTTACGCACACCTACAAGCGAATTGGTACTATAATCGTAACTCTTCAGGACTGCTCGCCGCCTGCGGCGGCTCACCCAGGTAGGGAGTGGGTGTGGGCTGTGCAGCCTGCGGCTGCACAGCCCACACCCACTCCCTACCCCTGGCGAACTGCCGTAGGCAGTGAGGAGTCAAGCAGCGGGGAGACCTGAAGAGTTACGGAAAGGATAGAATATAGCGTGGAACTAAGGACTTATTGGACAATTATTTGGCGACGTATCTGGATAGTGGCTCTGGTGGTAGGAGTGGTAGCTGTATACGTCGGATATCAATATTATCACCTGAGAAAAACTCCTGGTGCCTTGACAGCATATAACTCCAACATCACCATTCAGATTGGTTTGCAGGCAACTAGTAAAGGAGATCAAAACAACGCTAACTACGTTACGGTCTCCGAAGCGCTCGCTGACACTTTAGCAACAGGTCCTATTCTTACATCTAATGAGTTCGACAGGGACGTCTCTAATCAAATCAACCAGGATAGGAATCTGATTACGCAAAGGTTCGGTACCAATGCTGATCTTGGTAACTGGCAGGATGCTGGCGCTATCGGACAGGCGCTTAGTGCCACTCGCGCGCATAGTCTGGTGACTGTAAATACAACATGGAGTACACCAGCAGGAGCGTGGGCCATAGCAAATGCAGTCGGAGAGGTGAGCGTTGCAAAAATAGCAACTTATCTCGACTACGTGGTCTCCAACGACGCAACGCACCCCTCGACAAATAACTTTGTGCAGCCACAGGTTGCTGCGCGGGTTATCAGTGCCGCCATAAATCCAGTTCAAGGACCCGGATCATCCTCAAGTAAGCTATCACTGTTAATTCTACTACTGATAGTCGCGCTCGTAATTAGTATCGCATTGGCTTTTCTCCTTGATTACCTGGACGATCGTATCAGAAGCAAAGCTGAGGTGACACAACTGCTTGGGCTGCCAGTTTATGCAGAAGTGCCACCAGCACCAGCACCAGGGCATTCACAATCACTAAAAACTCAGTGATATTCAAGTCCCTAATTATCCGATTTCAAAACGAGGATGTAGAACTTTTATGTACTTTGCTTGACAGGTTTCTTCTTTGTTGAGTATAGTACGAAAGGGCAATCACAAGGCGGAGATTGTCCCCGGTGATCTCCGCCTATTTAGTTTGTCGTTAATCTGGAGGAGTATATATATTGTGGGCAATCGCTCAAAGGAGCAGTACACGCTGCTTTCAGACTATGATTCAAATACTGCCTATAGCGAGGCTTTTCATACCCTTTTTGCAAATATCCGCTTTAATTGGGAAAGTGATACAACCGAACTGTCGCATGTGCACACGCTTCTCCTCACTACCCCATCAGATTATGTCGAACAGGCAGCCTTAGTAGCAAATCTGGCCATCGTAGCGGCTCAGAGTGGCACTACGACAATTTTAGTGGATGCCGACCTGCGAACTCCCAGCCTCCAACAACGCTTCGGCTTGAAAAGAAGCGCTGGATTAAGCAATTTGTTAGAGGAAACGTCGATTACGCCGCAGAAAGTAGCCGGCCATCTGCAATCAACGTTCATTCCTGGCTTACGACTACTTGGCGCTGGTACCTCAACCGCTCAAGGAGCGCCTTTCTTACTCTCACCCAGGCTAGAAGAATGCATGCACAGCATTCGCCAGGTACTGGTCGAGCCAGAAAGTAGTCCAGGCGTCGTTATTTATCATAGTCCACCAGTATTGGTCGGCGCTGATGCCTCGCTGATTGGCGCATTAGCTGAACAATCATTGCTGACAATCATTGTTGGCCGCACGACTCGCGAATCGGCAAAACAAGCGCAGGAGCAATTAGTACGAGCGCATGCGAAACTCGCTGGCGTTATTATGATAAATCCATGAGGAGACTATAACTATGCAAGGACGGCAAGGCCAGGGGTATGACTCCTGGGATCGATCTCCTGGTGAATCACTCGCTTCCGTTAATGGCAGTGGAAAACAACGAGCTATTCCCCAGCGTCCTCCTGGCATGACAAGGGTAAAGCAGCCTCCTCAGACGCCGCGTGTAAGCCGCCCTCAACACCAGAATCGAACGTCCAAAAGTTGGCGACGCCGCCTGCTTGTACTCGGCCTGATACTTCTAGCTTGTGGCTTGTTAGCATGGGGTATCGGTTACGCTCTCGCCAACTACTTTGTAGGAATTGGAAGCAGCTCCGCAGCCGCGAACACAGCTACTAACTTTCTGCTGGCTCTAAAGAGCACCAATTACGACCAGGCCTATAATGACCTTGATGCTAAAATTACTATCTCACTTACCAATGACACGTTTAAACAAATGGCACTGGCGGATGACCATTGTTATGGCCAGCTGACGGATTTTAACGAAGAAGCCGGTAGTGCCACAACATCGGCAGACAATAATACCCAAACGTATGCCTTTGATGTTTCACGTAGCAAGCTCTCGAAAACGTATAAGCTAACCTTAACCCTACAGAAAGACCCCAATGGTGACTGGGACATCACCAGTTATGGAGACGACCTGGGACCGGCTACACCTACTTGTAAATAGACATCCCCCAGGAACATCGTGATCTGCCGGTCTCGACTGCCTTGCACCTCCCACCTGCAAGACAGTCTACCCACTCGGTCGATCAATCACGAGTTTTTCAGCATCCTGCTAGGAACTCGCGGTGTCGGAAGGTTGCTCTTGCTTTTGCTCGACGAACTCGCCCTCGATGCTGATCTCGACCTGGTCGCCGACGATCCACTTGCCATCGAGCATCATGTTGAACGTCATGCCGTAGTCTTTCCTGCTGATATGGCCCTCGGCGCTGTAGCCGATCCGGTGGCCCATCATGGGGTCATTGAATTCCCCATACTTCAGCACCTTTAGAGTCACCGGCTGGGTGGTGCCCTTGATGGTCAGGTCGCCGGTCATGGTGTAGCGATCCTTTCCAGCCGGTTCGATCCTGGTGCTTTTGAAGGTGATCATCGGATACTTGTCGACTTCCAGAAAATTCGACGACCGCAGGTCATTATCCCGCGTCTCGTTGTGGGTCCGGATACTTGCCGACTCCATGGTGACTTCCACCGATGACGCTTCGGGGTTGTCGGGGTAGATATTGCCGGTCGCGCTGACCTCGGCAAAGTGACCGCGCACCGTCATCATGCCCAGGTGCTTGGTGGCGAACTCGACTTGGGTGTGGAAAGGATCAAACTGCCAGCGACTTTGGGTTCCAGCTTGTGGTTCATTCTGCGTTGTCATGTCATTACCTCCCTGTAAACGAAATAGCCATTCTGTTTGGAAAGAGAACCGTCAATCCTTCTTGTTCTCCTTACCATTCGTACTTACTTTATGGAAGGAAGTATAGATTGTATAGTTCTTGTTGTCAAGTATAGTATTTTTACAGGGAAAATATGATATACTGGTAGTATGAATATACCCGGCCACTCACAACCAGCTGAACAAGTAGAAACCTGCGCGACCCATCCGGTGGGCCGTGCCCTGCGCTTGCTTGGCGATGCATGCACGCTTCTCATCGTCTACACGCTCCTCTCTGGCACCAAACGCTTTGGCGAACTGCTGGAAGCCATGGGCAATATCAGCCCCAAGACGCTGTCGCAACGGCTCAAGATGCTCGAAGAGATTGGCTTTGTGCAGCGGCAGGCCTTCCTCGAGATTCCTCCACGGGTCGAGTATCGCTTGACGGAGAAAGGGCTGGCACTCGTTGACATCATGGAGGCGATCAAGCAGTTTGGGCACCGCTATCTCTCCGAGGTCGACCCACCACCGCCTGATGTTTGATCTGCCCTTTAGATTGCGTTATCTCACGAAAAGGCATTCAACCCCGTAATAGCTTGACCGATAATGAGTGTATGAATGTCATCCGTACCCTCGTAGGTGAAAACCGACTCCAGATTGTTCGAGTGACGACTGATCGGATATTCAAGGGTGATGCCGTTAGCACCAAGTATAGACCGAGCCTCGCGCGCCGTCTTGAGCGCCTCACGAACATTATTGCGTTTCGCAATCGAAATCTGCACGGGATGAACCATCCCATCGTCCTTGAGGCGTCCAAGTTGTAAGGCCAGCAGTTGCGCCTTCACCAGTTCCGTCGCCATAATCGCCAGTTTCTGCTGCACGAGTTGGAAGCTTCCAATAGGGCGATTAAACTGTATGCGGGTCTTGGCATAGTCAAGCGCTACTTCGTAACATGCCCGCGCTGCGCCTGTTGCTCCCCAGGCAATACCATAGCGCGCTTCATCCAGGCAAGAAAGTGGTCCATGCAGGCCACGCACGTTCTGCAGCATATTCTCAGCAGGAACGCGGCAGTCTTCAAAGTGAAGTTCGGAGGTGACAGAGGCTCGCAAAGAGAGCTTGTGATGCACATCACTCGTGGTGAAGCCAGGTGTACCGCGCTCTACCAGGAATCCACGAATGCTATCTTCGGCTCGCGCCCAGACAACTGCGAGATCTGCAATACCACCGTTGGTGATCCACATCTTCGTGCCATTCAGTACAAAAGAATCACCGTCACGACGAGCCGTGGTGCGCATGCTGGATGGGTCGCTACCAGCATCAGGCTCCGTTAGACCAAAACAACCAATCACCTCGCCTCGCGCCATACGCGGCAGCCAGCGCTGCTTTTGCTCCTCAGAGCCAAACGACCAGATAGGGAACATGACCAGCGAGCCCTGCACAGAGACGAACGAGCGCAAGCCGCTATCGCCAGCTTCCAATTCCTGGCACGCCAGTCCATAGCTGACAGCACTCAGCCCGGCGCAGCCGTAACCTTCAAGATGCATACCCAGCAAGCCAAGATCGGCGATTGCGGGAATAAGCTCGCGTGGGAAGGTGCCAGCTTCGAAGTGCTCACTGATAATGGGCAAGACACGCTCTTGTACGAACTTACGCACGGTATCTCGCACCATGCGCTCCTCCTCCGAGAGAAGGTAGTCAAGGTTATAAAGATCAGTTGCCGAGGGCACCTGCGCCTGGTGTTTAGTAGCTTTATGCGTCATAAAATAGCGAGTCCCTTCCGTAATTGAGCATACTAAATTAATCTGGTTGGCTGATTTAGGGGTATGCTCTCCTAATTATATCCCAGATTTGCTGCTTTCCGCACGGTGTTGTTCTGACTCAGGCACACTCGTTGTTTGTTCCGCCGCCAGCACTTGCTTGACAAGCTCACGCGCCTTTTCAAGCGTGACGCCTGACTTGAGCAAGACCTGGCTGGCAAGCCCCTCTTCTTCACGCAACAGGCCCAGCAGCAGGTGCTCTGTTCCAAGATAGTGATGGCCGAGGGATCGCGCCTCCTGTACCGCCAGCTCGATACTCTCCTTCCCCTGCGCTGTCATCCCAACCTGGCCGTCACCCACCGGCTGCTCCCCCGCCGGGTGCAACGTTTCAATCTGCGCCCGCACCTCGCTCGGCTGCACCTGGAACTGGGCCAGCGCCTTGACCGCTATTCCCTCACCATCGCTCATGATCGCCAGCAGCACATGCTCTGTGCCAACGCCGTTGTGATGATACCGGCGCGCTTCCTCAATTGCCAGTGACAACACTTTGCGAGCCTGGTCGGTAAACTTATCACCAAACTGGTTCTTTGATGCTATGTTTACCACAACCCGTTGACTCTCAAGGAATTTCTCCAGATCTGCCGGAGTGAAGCGAAATTCGCCTGCGATGCGATACGCGGTCAATTCTCCGCGCATGATCAACCGTCTTACAGTCACCGCGTCGATGCGCAGCAGCTCTGCTACTTCTTCTGTCGTCATAAGACGTTCCATGGATATCTCCTTGATACTATCGATAATATTAACAGAATTGAACATATTATAAATTGCTTTGAAGTAATATGCAATCTTTGGGAATATTTGAGCGTTCTTCAAATTTTACAGTGCTTTATCAACCTTGATTTAAAGGGTAGAAATGTAGGGGCCACACAGTCCCCCAGACTGCGTCCACGTGCTCGATAAATCGGCACTCTACGCGGTCGCCCTGCTGACCTGAAAGGTAGCCACCAGCCGCTATGAACACCGAGGCATTGACCACGCAACCCGGTCCCGAGGGCGACGATAAGGGCACACCGTCCACGGGACAGGTATCTCACCCTGCACGGCACCATCCCCGTATATATGGAGGCGTGACATTGTGGGTTTGCTTGCTCGTCGCAGTTGCCACGCGGGTATGGCTGGTCATACATACACACGGTGTGATTGACGGTGACGAGGCGCTGGTGGGCATCCAGGCAGAACATATTTTACGCGGCGAGCTTCCTGTGTATTTCTCTGGACAGCCCTACCTGGGCAGCCTGGAAACGTATTGCATAGCGCTGCTGTTTGCTATCTTCGGTGCATCCGTGTGGGTGCTGCGGGCCGAGCCTATTCTCATGTCGCTCATCCTGGTGTGGTTGACCTGGAGGCTGGCCAGCGTGCTGGCCGGGGTTGCACAACTACCGTCCCTCGATAAATCGGGATACCTGCCCCCCAGGCAGGGTGCCTACGCCAGGCGATATTTCGTCACGAGTGCCGCGCTCCTCGCAGCCGTTCCGCCCCTCTACGATGGTATCGCGGAGATGCGTACCTGGGGCGGGCTGATCGAGACGCTGATCCTGATGCTGCTCTTGCTGCTTTCGGCGCTGCAATTGACGCGGCGCTGGCGCGCTGGTGCTTCAAAGAGAGAGCTGGCACTGCGCTGGGCTGGCATTGGTTTTATCGTCGGCCTGGGCTTCTGGATCTATCCCTTGATCATCTCGGCCGTTCTCGCAGCGGCCGCCTGGATTGTATGTGGCGTTATAGCAGAGGTTGTGAGGTTGAGACGGCAAGATGCTGCAACGCTGCGACAGGCCATAACTACGATGCTGGCGGGTCTTCTGCCTGCCGCGGCCGCTATTCCCGCGAGCCTGCTGGGTTTTGCGCCCGCGCTCTACTGGGGGGCGACTCACCAGTGGCAGAATATCACCTATATACTGGGCCTGGGCGGGGGCACACTGCTACAGCGGCTCTCGACCATACGCAAGGTGACGCGGCTCTACGTGACCTGCGTGGCGCCACGTGTTATCAGTGGTGCGGTGCCCAGAGAGAGCGCGGCGCTTGCCGCTCTGCATTCGCCCCTGCTCATCCTGGGCGCTCTATGCATCCTCGTCAGTGCAACGCTGGTCGCCTTCTCGTTCCTAGCGCAGGATCAATGGCTATTGCGCGTAAGACGACTGGTTGGGCTGCCGCTGCTCTTCGGAGCATGCACGGCGCTCATCTTTTGTGCCAGCACGGTCTCGTCAAGTGGGCTGCTGTCGACCTGCAATGCCGATTTTGCGGGGCGCTATGGCACACCGCTGGTGCTGGCACTGCCGTTCTTCTTCGCGGCTGTTTTTACGATGGCGCGTATGTCTATATCCGTAGGGGCGGGGGTAGGGATGACGCGGGGTGGGGGCCTTTATGGCCGCCCGCCCCAGCCCACGATACACCCCTCCCGCCCACCCGTTGGACGAATACGATTGCCATTTGTAGTGCAAGGCGTTTTGTTGGCGTTTTTATTAGGTTACCTCGGAATGCAGGCCTGGACATACGGGCTGACGGACGCGGCAACGACCTTTCAATCGCCGTTTTGCCTGGAGGCTCCGGCGAATAATGACGCGATCATCGCCTATATGCAGAGCAGGCATATTACCCGCGCCTGGGCGCCTAACTTGCTCGGCTACCCTATTGTGTTCAAGACTAATGGCAGCATTATTATTGCTAATCCACTGGCGCTGACCAATCCCCCCCAGGCTATCAATCGCATTCCTGCTTACACCAGCGCGGTACAGCAGGCGGATCGTCCCAGTTTCCTGGTCTTCGCACGGCATGACGATCTACACCCGCCGCTGTTGAAGATGCTCGATGATGAAGGAGTGACGTACCAGGCTGCGCGTTTTCCTTCAGAGCCCGGTTTCGATGTACTGGTGGTGACGCCGGTGAGCCGCACCGTCTCGCCCTTGGAGTCGAAGGCTTTTAATGGCTTTTTCATCTGCAGTGAATAGGATGGCTATGCTTCGCCAGAGCAGTGGTGCAAAGCGGGGACTAGGCAGGTGGCTGCCCTGGCAGCGCAATGGCCCCTAGTTGGATCAGGATACTCAAAGTGTTCATGAGGATCTGGCTCTCCACCAGTTGGCCTTCAACCACGCGATCAAAGACCATGCCCGTCACAGTGATCTGCTTGCCCGTAGCAGGCACACCCAAAAAGGCACTGCGATGGGTG
>WNFH01002486.1_pt1 | contig 12870 bp, 9 predicted proteins | sample 5400411 | NCBI WGS metagenome assembly WNFH01 (sample SAMN13153347, study PRJNA577476) | soil metagenome | isolation source: 200 cm saprolite under Douglas fir tree site 2 hole 3 | place: USA:California | collected 2015-04-18
AAGTCGGCAGTAAGCTTGTCGGATGCCGCGGCCAAAGATTTCAGAAGCTGGTCAGCTGTAGCTTTGCTGCCGGCGTAGTCCTGAACTGACATCCCGGCGCGTCTTGCGTCGCCTCCCACACTGCGTTGAATGTCTTCTGCCCAAAACACCGCCAGCGAGGTCGGAACAGACTTCATTGACCATCGCAGATCCCACTGGCGCAACATGGCTATCTGTGTGGACAGCTTCGCCTTGAGAGGATCGCCTGCCGGCAATTCATCCCAGGCTTTGACCAGCACGGGAATCGGCTTTTCAAACCACGTCAAATAACTGTCGTAGGCCGCCGCGATGAGACTGTCGACCGTGAAGTCCTTCTTGTTCTGCAGGACTCTGATCGCGTGCAATCCACGCGCGGACTCGACGCCGTTGTCGACGTACAAGGGATAGTCGGATTTCTTCGGACTGCTTGGGCCTGCCGCCGACCACGGCGAGTTGTTGCTGTTATAGAGCCAGCCGCTGGCGGGATTCAGCAGGAGCGGTGACTCGTCCACGCCCAGCAGACCGTGCCAGTCCGTTGCCGGATCGCTGCCGTCCACCGGTTTGGTCCAGTCGAATTTAGGATCGCGCCTGGGAATAAAGTTGCCGTGGAAATACCCGATGTTGCCATCGGCATCCGCGAAGATTGTGTTGTTCGAGGAGTCCGCATGCAACTCCATCGTCTGCCGAAACGCTTTGTAGTCCTTCGCCTTCGTGCGCGTATACGACTGCGTCAGCGCCTTCACCGGCTCCTGCATCAGACTAATGCTGACCCATTTGTCGTTCAGCGAGCGGACAACGGGCCCGTGCTGGGTGCGATAAACGGTGAAAGTCTTCTCCGCGATCCCATTATCAGTCTTATAGCGCACCTTGATCACCGTCGTCATGACCGGACGCTCTTCGTTGCCATACTTGTAATAGAACTGGTCGCCTTTCTGCACGACGGTTTCGAGATACTCATCGATGGCGTCAACGGCGCTCGACGTGTGCATCCAACCGCAACGCTCGTTGAAACCCTGATAGATGAAAAACTGTCCCCAGGTCACTGCGCCGTAGGCATTCAGCCCTTCGTCACTGGTCATCTGCAACTCAGATCTAAAAAAGAACGACGTGTGCGGATTGATCAGCAGCAGCGCGTGACGCGCGATCGTGTTCGAAGGTGAGATGGCCACGCCGTTCGACCCGGCGGGCTCAGTCTCCAACTCGCTTTCATCGGTGGCACACGCATCTTGCGCGTGGTCCACGGGCGGGACCCCCTTGCCACTATTGTTCCGGGCGACGGCCGCCGGAGCGCTTCCATAGAAAGCCTGAAGTTGGTTCAGGTTGATTGTCTCGATGTCTCCGCCGATGCTGCCTTCGGTGAAACTCAACGCCATCCAGGGTTCAAAGCGCTTAATAACTCTCGGCTTCACCTCCGGATGCTTCGCCAGGTAAAAGTTCAGACCATCGGCCCAGGCGTTCATCAGAGCCTTCAACCACGCCGGGCAAGTCTCGTACTGCGTCTTCATAGCTTCGGGAGAGATGAAGATCTTCATCCGCAGATCGCGCCACACCGCGCTCTCGCCCTCGGCCTCTGCCAGTCGTCCCATGGCGTTGAGGTAGTTTGTCTCGACGCGATTGAAGTCGTCTTCGGCCTGGGCGTAGATCATGCCGAACACCGCATCGGCATCTGTCTTGCCAGAGACGTGCGCGATGCCCCAATCGTCGCGGATGATGCTGACCTCCCGCGCCTGTTGGTCCCAGCGCTGGAGTTCCCGGTTTTGGGCCGAAGCGTGCGGAACGAATGCGAATGTGACCGCTACCGCGAAACCTAGAATGAGCTTCTTCATAAAAGATCCTCCGTTGATCATCCTTGCCGTTCGCCCAGGCAGTAACACAATCCATCCGGTGCGACAACGAAAAAGACTTTATAAGAAGTTTCTCCGTGCTGATCTATCCTGAAGTCCGCTGCTTCCTTTTTCAGCCCATTCGACTTCAATTCAGCGAAGGCTGCTTCGGCGTCATTCACTTCAAAGAAGCAGCCTTCCTGAGTCGGGTCGCCTCCGTTTTCGGCCAGGCCAATCTGGATCTCGTCTCGAGCCAGGATGGCGGACTTATAAGGAGAATCATTCCGCGACATAACCCGGAATCCCATCACTGTTTCGTAAAAAGGAATTGCGGCGTCGACGCTTGCGACCGGAAGATTCATTTCGTCTTCGGCATACGGATGAGCAGTTTTGAATACTGCGTTCATTCCTGGCCTCCTTCGCGCTACTGACTCTGGCTCTTATTGCTGGCTCTTATTTATCGTCCCGCGACAACCCCTGGTGCCACAGTAACAACGCTTCGAATCCGGATGAAGCGTGTCCACGTAATCAACGGTGATCTCTTCACCGGCTCGAATGTCGCGCAAAGCAAAGAACAAGACATGGCCGTAGATGGTTTTCATGTAAGCGTTCGGCTCGCATGAGTGATTGATGTAATGCGTGCCATTGCCGCCGCGGCTGCCGTCCAGGCTCCAGCGCCCATCGACGTCACAGATGCGCAGCTTGGTTCGGTGCGCGCGGCGTTGCGCTTCGAGATCGGGAATGCGTTCGCCGGTATACTCCGCAATCTTGCGGCCGCGGCGAAAACTAATCGTCGCGAAGCAACCCCTGCCGTTGATTGGTGATTTGCGAATCGAAAGACCGCGTGCCAGTTCCAGATTCATCCGGCAGTATTGTACGACAGCTCGTGTCGCAAGTTGCCACCCGTGCGCAATGGTCGGAATCGGTGAAGGAAGATTTTTTAACCGCAGAGGCCGCCGAGGAACTCGCAGAGAAACGCAGAGTGTGCTGTTCTCTGCGACCTCTGCGGGAACCTCTGCTTCCTCTGCGGTTAGCCTCTGACGGCCTAGTTGCTCGCCATCTGCGGAGCCACATAACGGACTGATTTCAGCTCCGCGAGCGCTGCCAGCTTCTCGATCGGCAGACGACCGATTACCAGCTTCGCAGTCTTTGGATCGAGCACGACTTCAAAGCCCAGCTCTTTCAACTTTGCCAAAGTCTCTGCTGACTTGTCGGTCAACCAGATTTGAATCTCAGCCTTGCCATTGCGAATGAATTTGGCTTCATCCGGACTGGCCTTGAGTTTGCTGTCCTTCAAGCGATCGATGACCGCCAGCACCGTCGGATGAAACCTGCTCGAAAATTCTTGACGCTTAGCCTCTTCGGGAGACGCACTAACGACCTGGCTGTAGTCAACTCCACCACCACCGGCGCCACTGCTCCCTGTTTTTGACTTCGGAGCCTTGGGTTTAGCATTGCCGCCGCTATTGCTCGGCGGAGGTTCGGCCTTATAAAGCGTGACCACATCAGTGGCCGAGTTCCGATTTAGTAACTCTGCCCCGGCTGTGACCGTTACCGACTGAGACATCCCCCGGCCCGCCATGGGGAGATTCTGGATTTGTCTACCCGAAATCACAGTGCCGTAGTTCGCACCAGACACCGCTTCGCGATTCACGCCCTCGGGCACTTCCACCGGCACATCAATACGTCGCGGCTGGCCGCCATCGGTGACGATCATTTCTTCGACCGCGACAAACGAAGTGAATTGGGTCATCAAACGATAGTCGAGACCGAGTTGAATGACGGCTTGTTTCACATCGTCCTTCATTACGCCCTGCTGCGCGCCTTTGAAGTCCTGGCTCATCAAATCATCGACGCGCGTCCGCGCCCAAAGAGTCGAGAGCACATCGTTCTGTGATTCCGCTTTGGAGAAATCGACCGGAATCTCGCGAACGAAATCGACGCCCGACATTTTTCCTTTCAAGCGAATCACGCCCTTCCCGGCGCCAGTGTAGCGTCCGCTCAGAATCACCGGCTTGGCGCCGAACAAATCGGGAATAGTCTTTGGATAGACATCAGCCACGGGCAATCCATTCCAATCGACCGAAATGTCGGTCAGCAAAGGATTGCGCACGCGTTCGTGGAAACGCCGCGCAGCGGCTGAGCCGTCATCGTTCAGCGCCACGTATTCGACTTCGCCGCGGCCGTATTTCGCCATGCCGTCAAGCAGGAATCGATTTACGCTGCCGCCGATGCCGAAAGCGAACACGCGCGCGTTCGGATGCTTCTGCACTTCGCCGATGATCTCCATGTCGTTACCTACGTAACCATCGGTCATGAAGCAGACGATCCGCACGTGATCAGAAGCGTCGGACGGATCCATCGAAGCCTTGATCGCCTTCATCATTTCCGTCCCACCACCGCCTTGCCGAGATTCGAGGAACGCCTGCGCTTTGGCCAGGTTTTCCTTTGTCGCCGGCACCGGGGCGGGAAACAGAATATGCTCATCGCCTGAAAATGTGATCAGGTTGAAAGTGTCGGAAGGATAGAGATTGTCGAGCGCGAGCTTCATAGTCTCTTTAGCTTTCTCGATCGGAAAGCCGTACATCGACCCGGAGGTATCCAGCACGAACACGAGTTCCTTGGGCGTGACATCTTCAGCCGTGACTCGCAGGGGTGGTTGCAGAATTAAGGTGAAGTACCCACCCTTGTCCGAAGCGTGGGTCAGCAAAGCATCTTCGATTTTCTTGCCCGCAACATCGTAACGAAGAATGAAATCCTTGTTGGGAATCGCCGCCTGGTCCTTGAGCGTGACCCGGGCACGATGGTCGTCGGGACGCTCGACATTAACCTCGTGCGTTTTCGAGCTGAGCCCATCGATCGGGACTCCGGCATCCAGGGTAACGTCCAGTGAAATGTCGTGACCGACGCGCATGCCTTCGGGTACTGGCTGAGGCGTGATGCGCGAAGCATCGGGCACCCGATCCGTGTTGGGGGCGAAACCGTTTCCCTTTGCATTCACCTGGGCACTGACCGGGGCCCCCGTCGCCGGGCCGGGAATGTAACGCGGCCCGACTACCATCGGGAAAACGAATTCATACGCGCCATCTTCGTATTTCAGAGTCTCGACATAGCTGATCGTAATCTTGATTTGTTCGCCGGGGAGAATGTTGGCGACCGATTGCGTGAAGATGTTTGGGCGCTCCTGATTCAGCAAACTGGCTGTCTGCCCGTTTGTTTTCGCGGCTTCATAGACCGCTTCCGCCTCTTCGCGTCGCAGGATCTTACCGCGGACAGTGCGATCGCCGACGACCATCGTCATGTCGTCGACCGCCGCATTTTGCGGCAGCGGAAAAGTGTAGACGGCTTCGATCTTTTCATCGAACGGATTCTCAAACTCCTGCGTCACGACCACGCGTGAGAGAAATCCGCTGATCTCTGCTTTGGCACTGGTGTGCTTGAGCGGACACAAAGCTTTTGGTTTTCCGCTTGAATCGAGAGCTTGAAGCTGGCCCTGCGTTGCTCCGTTTTGCGCCAAGACAACTCCGCCTGAACTTCTGAGCGACGCCAGGCCCATGATGGCCGCGGCCGACACAGCTAAAACTGAAAGGGATTTGAGCAAGAATTTTCGACGCATCGTCTCCTCCTTCGACACAGTTCGAGAGAGCACGCCACGGTCCGGGTCGTCGCGTGAAGTTTGTTTGTTCCGCTGGTTAGAGACCCAACCTCAGCCTCTTGTTCCCGTATGCTCTGGGGATAGAACGTGAAAAGAGAGAGAGCTTGCAAATGTCAACTGCATTGATGCAGCCAAAGCTTCTCGCGATGGCCGCAAATTTTGGAGTGCGCTGACTTGTCAGCGCTTTAAAAGCGGCGACAAGTCGCCGCACTCCATAAAAAGGATCAATACAGATTGAAGTTGTACTCCAACTGCATGTACATCGAAACGGGTTGGCCGTTACGGGTTGCGGGCACAAATCTGATCTGCCGCGCTGCGGCGATCGCTTTCTCAGTCAAGCCGCCTTGAAGAGATTGCATTGCGCGAATGTTTGTTACCTCGCCGGTGCGCGAAAACACTACGCGCAGGACAACGGTTCCCGTAATGTTGTCCTTGCGCGCCTCTTCCGTGTATTGCGGTTCAGGTTTGAAGAGCACGCGCGCGCGTTGGCTTACGTCTGGGGAGCTGTAAACGCGATCAGCCTCGTTTGGATTTGGATTATTTCCCTTGCCCCCGCCTATTCCGCCATTACCGGGTTGATTCGGACCGCCGCCCATGTTGCCGTCGCGGCCGCGCCCGAATCCCGGCCCAAGGCCATCGCCGATCCCTGTCCCGTTATTTGTTCCCACACCGCCGCCATCGCCCGGTCCGTTGGAAGGAGTGGTCGATTTTGATCGGGGGTCACCGTAAGAAGTGAACTTCAGGTCTTTCCAAAGCGCCGGATCGATATCGAGGCCGGCCGAGGATAGCGGCGGCAGGCGAGCGTAGGTGGTTGAAATCGGCGCGGGTATTACTGACGGTTGCGGCGGACGACCCTGCGAAGGCGCGGCCTGGTTCTGCATGCCGCCGCTGCCACCACCCTGAGCGCGCGCCGGCACAGGTCGCGATCCTTCTCCCTTGCCGCGCTCAAGACCCACGCGGCCCTGCTCACCAGTGCCAACACCCCTATCAGAAGTTGGCGTGGGCTCCTGCTGAAAGTCGATCGTGAAAAGTCGGGTAAGGTCTTCGCTCTCAGTTTTGTTGGTTCGTTTGGAAGAATGCTTTTCCAGAAAAAGTACACCCAGAATTAACGCCGATAACACCAGCACCGCAGTTACCGCGCCGGAAACCAAATGCGGTCGAGCGAGTGTCTGCTTCACTCGTTTCCTTAGTTCGCCGAATTCGGTTCGAGTGAATCCGACCGGATCGCTCCTGAAAGATGGCCAGGCCCGTTTGATCTGATCCACGACGAATCGAATTTCGATCGCCAGACGTTGGGACAGGCGCGCATCACCAATCAGGGTGAGACTGAATTCGCGGGTTGCGGAGGCAGCCACTTGCCGACCGTCAAATTCCCTCGGCCTTTGCGAGAGGGTTGGAGAGAGGGCTTGACGTCGCCGTCTATCTCCCCTCATCCCCAGCCCTTCTCCCAGAGGGAGAAGGGAGATCAGCAACGGCATCCCATCAAGCGGACAAAAGGCATACTTGTCTTCAAAGTCTTCACCGCACACTTTGCATTTCTTCATGGTCTTGCTCCTCGTTGGCAGGCAGACGTGAACTTCGGACGGGGAGACCTTTGTGTTGCTTGAAAAGACAGGAGCACGGGGCGTCCCGCCCGTGATCACGCGCAGGATGCGCGGGCCACAAACAAACCGATCCGGGGAGCCCTAATGTGTATTACGGGAGACGTGCAAAAAGTTACGGTAAAGATGAGCGGCGACAGCGTGGTTCAGAGTTCAAGCTTTAGCTTGCCTACTCCAACCAGAGCAACCTAAAGGTTGAACTCTGAACTCGACCGCCAAACCGAACTTATTTCAACCTAAAACTGCGAGCGATCAGATCGGTTTGATTGCGGATGCGGGCCAGCTTATCGCGCATGCCGGTGAAGCGCAGCGCATAGATTGTGTGGCTGTCGGCTAGCAGATAGTACGTGCGCCCGGCCATGGGTTTGCCGGCCTGCGTGTATTCAAACGAGATATTGACGCCGTTCAGACGTCCAGAGAATGCTTCTTCTTTTCCGCCGCCGATGTAGCCGGGCAGGAAACGCTCTTTCTGATCCAGATCCTGGTGCGCAAACTCTTTGATGGTCGCTCCATCCGGCAACGTCTCTTTGCGAATTCGCAGAAAGCCGTCGTTGCGATCGCCATAAATGAATTCCGTGTGCTGGTGAATCTCGTCCGGCTCACCGACCAAATGCCAGATGGGCGACGGCAGAGAAATGACGTAGTCAACCTTGGCGCCGCTGTAGGTTTGCTCCTGCGAGCTCGCGCCGGTGGCGAAACCCTGGGCGCCTATCGCCAAAAGCGCAAATAGAAAAAGAGCTGTTAGTCGCACCGTTAATCTCCCTCTTGTCAGTCGAATCTTCATTGATGTTCTCAGATGCCCCGCGGCTTCGCAATGTTGTCTTTCAGTTTCCGAAGCCATCGGGCCGTTATTCTCGAGCTTGCTCGATAGCTTGTCTTTGCGCCCGAACCAGCTGTTCTATCCCACGGCGCCCGAGCTCCAGCAACTCGTCCATTTGTTCGCGCGAGAACGGCGAACCTTCGGCCGTGCCCTGGACTTCGATGAAGCGGCCATCGCCGGTGCAGACGACGTTCATGTCCACTTCGGCGCGCGAATCCTCGTCATATTTCAGATCCAGCAGAGACGTTCCGTCAACGACCCCGACGCTGATGGCAGCTACTTCGGCGATGATTGGCGATTTCTTAATTCGGTTTTCTTTCAACAACCGGCGGCAGGCAATCGTGAAAGCGACATACGCGCCGGTGATTGCCGCGGTCCGCGTGCCGCCGTCCGCCTGCAAGACGTCGCAGTCGATCGTGACGGTGCGCTCGCCGAGCACGCTGCGATTCGAAATGGCGCGCAGGCTACGGCCAATTAACCTCTGAATCTCGTGCGTCCGACCGGACGGTTTACCGCGGGTAACCTCGCGCGCGGTGCGCGTATGGGTGGACCGCGGCAGCATCGCGTACTCTGCCGTGACCCAGCCTTCCGCTCGTTGGCCGCGCAGATGCGGCGGTAGTTTTTCTTCGACGGAAGCCGCGCAGATAACGCGCGTGTTTCCCATCTCGATCAGCGCCGAACCTTCCGCGTTCGCCAGAAAGCCGGGCGTGATGCGAACCACGCGCAGCTCATCAGCGGCGCGACCGTCAGTGCGAATGAATGTCATGCCGGCTCGTTAAGATCCCTCTTTCAGTGTTACCCGCCTACCGTGTGAGTCTCACGGAAACTTGTCATTTTCTGATCTGTGTCTATCCGCGTGAATCTGCGGTTAATGCTTTGCGCGCAATTGATCGTTTCCCCAAACCTCAACCGCCTCTAATCGAGCCGGCTTGCTCCCCAGGAATCTTTCCGCGACCCGCGCAAACCGCTCCGCCGCGTCAGTCACATAAAAGTGGTCCAAATCATCGCACAGTTGGCGTTCAAGCGCACCGGTTCCCGAAGACGCCCCGGCCAGGCCTTTCTCTTTCAGCAGCGACTTCACTTCCCGTGCGGTCGCCTCACCCGAATCGATCAGCTCGACCTGCGCGCCCACGCTCTCCTGAATCACGCTCTTTAAAATGGGATAATGAGTACAACCAAGAACCAGGGTGTCGATGCTCGAACGCAAGTCTTTCAGATAAGTTTCGGCTACTGAAAGGGCAACGTGTTCGTCCGCCCAACCCTCTTCCGCCAAAGGCACAAAGAGCGGACAAGCGCGCTCGATGACCGCCGCGTTGGGATCGGCTTTCTGGATCGCTTGCGTGTAAGCGCCGCTCTGCACGGTTGATTCGGTGGCGATGACGCCGATTCTCTTCCCGCTGGAGCTGGCGACTGCGGCGCGCGCGCCCGGTCCAATCACCCCAACGGCATCGATATCCAGCGCTTGACGAATTGCCGGCAAAGCGAGCGCCGACGCCGTGTTGCACGCAACCACCAGCAACTTGATGCCGTGCGCGGCGAGGAACTGCGCATTCTCAACCGCGTAACGTTCGACCGTGGCCAGCGATTTCGTGCCGTAAGGCACACGCGCCGTGTCGCCGAGATAGACAAAGCGTTCGTTGGGCAGATGTTCATGCAGCGCCCGATAGACGGTCAGTCCGCCTACGCCGCTGTCGAAGATGCCAATGGGAAGGTTAGAAAGCAAGGATGAAGGATGAGGGATGAAGGATGAAAAATCAACGGCTTGTCGCCCTTAGCCGCGGATGAACAGACATTAGCCACAGATGAACGCGGATAGACACGGATAAGAACAAACAAAGAGCAAGGATGAAGGCGGAAGGATGAAAATCGAGGCCTTAACAAGATGATTCAAATCGTTCTTGATTCATCGGTTGATCCACCCATCCTTCTCTTGAACTACGGTTTCGCCACGCGTTTTTGTTTGACCTCTTCGATTTGCTTTTCCAGCGAGTCTTTCCCGTCCGGATACAGTTGCAGGTATTTTGCGAAGTCAGCGTCGGCCTCAGAATCTTTTCCTTGCTTCAGCAAGATCAGGCCTCGCCCGCGGTACGCGAAGGGAAACTTTGAGTTAAGTTTGATTGCTTTGTTGTAATCGGCCAGCGCCTCGTCAATCTCCTTGCGCTTCTCGTGAAGGCCGGCGCGATTCTGATAAGCATAGACATTGTTCGAACTAAGCTTGATCGCTTTGTTGAAGTCCGCGAGGGCCGCGTCGAGATCGCCTTTTTTCTGGAAAGCCAATCCGCGATTAAGGTATGTGGCGGACTGCACATTTTCAGGAAATATCTTGTCGATCTTTATCACTTCATTGAAATCGGCAATGGCTCCATCAAAATCTCCATCGCGCATCTTCTGATTTCCGCTCTTGATGAGGGCATTAGCTTTCGCAGTGTCTGCCGCGTGCGGATCGCCTTGCGCGACGGCGAAGGCGGTTGCGATCAGCGCAATGCACATCATTGACAATAATCGGGTTGTCATAAGAGTAGTTGCGAAAAGACTGCTGCTTTCTGCCTACTGCTTACTGCCTACTGTTCTTTGGTGGAGGCGCCGGGAATTGAACCCGGATCCAAAAGCCAACGCCGAAGGACTCTACATGCTTATCTGCTTCTCTTTCCACTCACTGTTACGCGAGCGGGTTTTGCCTGGCTCTAGGTAAGTGAAACAGCAAGACCCTAAGGCAAGCTAGTCCGGCTTAATCTTGCCCACTGCCACGGACCGAAGCAGCGGGCCAGCTCATCTAAGTGACATCTCACTCCGCGCGCATGAGCAACTTGCGGCGAGACGCTCACTGGCTATTAGGCAGCGAGAGCCAATTCATTAGTATTGGCAATTGTGTTTCCCTGCGCTTTGTTAACGAGCTCCACAGAGACAGCCCGGCATGCATCGCGACGGACGTTACGGCTCCTGTCGAAGCCTGTCGCCCCCATTTTGCGAACAGGTTGATTATAGGGGATGTAGCGCTAGCTGTCAGCTTGCCTCGCGAGTATAGGCATCAGCAGGCCTCTATGCTTCTCTCTTCTCGCCCGTCGCTTCCGGCACGACAAAACGACCCGGCCTCGCATACTGATCCAACCCGAAGCCGAGAAAGATCGTCGCCACGATGAACGCCGAAGAGAAGAAGTACGGCGATGACACGCCAAGCGAATCGAACGCCCAGCCGAAGAAGAGCGGTGCGATGATCCGCGCGACGCCGCCGTACGTCTGTTGCATTCCCATGTAGAGCCCGCGCTCACTGGGATTGATGACCCGCGACAGCAGCGCCGTCACGCACGGAAACGTAAACGCCGTCCCCAGAGGAATCAGCGCCACGGCGATCGCCAGCATCAGAAGGTTTCGCGACAACGGCATCCCGACGACGCCGGCGGCCAGGAGCACGAGTCCCAGGCGCGAGAGATTCGCCTCGCCCAGCCAATCGACCATGCGTCCGAGCAGCAGCACGCGGGCAAAAACCGAGATGGCGCCGACGTACATGAAGAAATAGCCAATCGTCAGTTCGGTGACAGCAAAGCGCGCGTTCAGGAAAAGCGCGAGCACGGAAAAGCTTCCCTGAAAAGCGCCAATCGCGATCGCATAGATCCAGATGAGACGCGACGCAGGCTCGCTCGAATGCGAGATGACCCGCCAGATCGCCTGTGACGAAGTGCGACGTATCTCTCCTGCCTGCGGCTGATCACTGAAATCACGCGATTCCTTCAGATAGCGGGTGACGAAGATCATGTTGAGCAGACAGAGCCCCGCCGCCATGATTCCCGGCGCCGCGTGCCCCATCTGCAACGTTCCCGGTCCCGGCATTAGATCGCGCTTGCCGAACGCGATCGCGAAGGAACCGAGCACGGGCCCCAGCGCCACCCCGAGATTAGTCGTCGCCGAAAGCCATCCCAGCGCTCGCGCGCGATTCTTCGGATCAGTCGAGTCGGCCACATAAGCCTGGATCACGCCGACTGTGCCACCGCCTGCTCCCTGCACGAGGCGCGAGAGAAACAAGACGAGCAGCGAGTGCGCGAAACCGAAAATCAGATACGCGATTCCCGAGGCACCCAACGCGATGAGCAAAGTGGGCCGCCGCCCCACGCGATCAGAAAACCGGCCCCACATCGGCGCGCTCAACAGTTGCGCGACCGTGAACGCGGCAACGATGAATCCGGAAATGATCCCGATGCCAAAGTGCATCCCCAGCACGTCGACACCTGCTCCGCCGAGTGTCTTTACATAAAACGGCAGGAGCGGAATGATCATGAGCAGGCCCACCATGTCCACGAACGCGGTGGCCATCAGCGTGAACAGCTTTGCGGGAATCTTCCGCACTTCCCTCCAGAGCACATACAACAGCCCGATCGCGATCGCGCCGAGCAATACGCGCACGATCGGCGATTGGAAGGATTGAGCGATGTTCTGCTGAATGATCATTTCAACTTTGAGTTTGAGTCCGCAGATTACGCAGATTACACACATTAAGGAAAACTAGGAAACCCCGGAGCAGCACCTATAAAGAAAATCCATCATTCTCACTGGAGACAACGACGGCAGACAGTGCAGGAAAAGGTATTCCAAGTCAGATCATGGACGCTCTGCGCGTTTGATGTTACCGGCTTATCTTCTTCTGCGTAATCTGCGCAATCTGTGGATTATCCTCGCTTCTGAAGTTCTCGTACCCGCGTCGCCAGGCGCGAATCACCAATCTTTTTAGCGACCGCCGCAAACGACGGCAGCGGCCCGTTCCATCGCAGCTCATCGACATTCTTGAACAGCGGTGCGTCGGTTCGCAGCGTCGCGAGGTTCTTGAAGAGCAGCGCCCGCTCACGATTTTCCTTCTTGAGAATCTCGACGGGAAACTGTTCGATATGGCCGTGACGGTTTATGAGGGTCGCGGCGGTCTTCGGGCCCAGGCCCGCTATGCCAGGGTAGCCATCAGCGGCG
>WNFH01002488.1_pt1 | contig 12868 bp, 11 predicted proteins | sample 5400411 | NCBI WGS metagenome assembly WNFH01 (sample SAMN13153347, study PRJNA577476) | soil metagenome | isolation source: 200 cm saprolite under Douglas fir tree site 2 hole 3 | place: USA:California | collected 2015-04-18
ATGCCCTCCTGCCAGCGGCCGTAGAGAAACAGCCGCTCCTGTGGTGAAAAAGCGAGGTAGCGCTCTTCCCATTGGCCGTTTTTCAAGACCCCGAGATCCTGGAAGAGTTCGCGGACGTATTCGGCCTTCGGGCCGGGAACAGGCACGTAGTGGGCGGCCCAGGGGTACGCGGTGATTTCGTTTTCGCCCCAGCGAGCGTTACCGCCGGGCTGGCCGTTCATCTCCAGAAGAACGAAATCGGTGAAGCCGCGCTTGCGCAGGCGCCAGGCGGCGCTAAGACCAGCGATGCCACCGCCAACAATGACGACGGGAACTTTTTCGGTGCGCTTCGCCGGAGGAAACCCGGCGCGGTCTCGCAGGAGATGGCCGGTCTGAAAGGAATCGTTGACGAACGATCCTTCGATTTTTCGTTCACTTTTGAGGGAAAGACCGACGAGCGCCGCACTGCCGAAACCGAGGAACTTGCGCCGGCCCAGCTTCAATGACTGATGTCCTTCCAGTCGTTCTCGTAGGCGCGGACAAGCACCTGGCTGTTGAGCTGATTGGCAGGCATGGGGAGCGGCGCCATGTCCGGAGGAAACTGAAAAAACGCGCGAAGCCCGTCTACACTGACGAAACGCAATCCGGCGGGGAGCGATGCGGGAGGAGCGTAGCCGTGCGTTCCGGCCAGGACGAAGCCCCATTCTCCGAACGAGGGGACGTAGACGTGGTAGGGATAGGTTTGCAGCCCCGCTTGCTTCAGCGTCTGCGCGATGCACCAGAAGGAATCGCGGGCGAACATCGGCGAGGTGCTTTGCACAACGATCCATCCCTGCGCGCTGAGGTGGCGCGAGACGGCGCGGTAGAACGCCGTGGTGTAAAGCTTGCCAAGCGAATAATTCGTGGGATCGGGAAAATCGATGACGATGAAGTCGAAATTTTCGTTGTTCGAATCCACCCAAGGAAACGCATCGGCGTTGATGACGTGCACGCGAGTGGAGAGCAGAGAGTTGCCATTGAGCTTGGTCAGCATGGGGTTCGAGGAAAAAATCCTGGTCATCTCGGGATCGAGATCTACGAGGGTAATGCTCTCGACTTGCGGGTATTTCAGAATTTCGCGAACGGCGAGGCCATCGCCACCGCCAAGAATCAGGACGCGGCGCGGGGCCGGGACGGCGGCCAGTCCGGGATGGACAAGCGCTTCGTGGTAGCGATATTCATCGCGGGAGCTGAATTGCAGGTGGCTATTGAGAAAAAGGCGTAGGTCGTCCTTGAAGCGCGTGAGGACGAGATGTTGATAATGCGTGTCGCGGGCAAAGATAATCTCGTCGGCGTAAATGTTGTCTTCGGCCGTGGCAGTGATCTGCCGCGCTTGCTTCATTCCCGCGCCCAATGCGCACAAGACGACCAGACAGGCGACGCGCAATCCTCGCGTTGCGGAAAGCTGATTCGCGAACAGGAAAGTGCTCCAGAGTGCGACGGCGGCGTTGATCAAGCCGAACAACATCGCGGAGCGCACCAGACCGAGGCGCGGCACCAGCAGAATCGGAAAGAGCAGCGAGGCACCGAGCGCGCCGAGATAATCGAAGGTGAGCACGTGCGCGATAACATCGCGGAATTGATAGCGGTCGCGGACGATGCGCATGAGCAACGGGATCTCCAGCCCCACCAGAACGCCCATCACGATGACGAGGGCGTACAGAATCAATTCGAAACCCTGCGTGAAGGCAAACGCAAGCATCAGCAGCGCGGAGGAAAAGCCGCCGACGACACCGAGGAGAAGCTCGATCCAGACAAAGCGATTCGCGAGGCCGCGATTGATGTAGCGCGAGAGGGCGCTGCCGACGCCCATCGCGAAAAGGTACGTGCCGATGATGGTGGAGAATTGAAAGACGCTGTCTCCGACGAGATAACTGGCGAGCGTGCCGGCGACAAGCTCATAGATGAGGCCGCAAGCCGCAACCAGCAACACGGAAATGAACACCAGGATGCCCATGGGCTAGTGGATCGCGGCAGCAATGATGATGCAAATGCCGAGAGACATGGCACCGACGAGAACGGCGAGCGCGATATTGTGCTCCTGCACAATTTCCTTCCAAAGATGGTAAGGCGTGAGCCTGTCCATCACGATGAACGCGATGACGAAGATGAAAATTCCGACAAACGCGAAGACCAGTGCAGCAGCGATGTTGCCGAGCGGAACAAGGTTCATCTTATTTGCCTCCTGTGTAATGGTGATAGCCGCTGTAAACCGAGCGGTACGAGCCGGGGTTGTCGCGGACGGACTTCGGAACATTCTTGAGCTGATTGACGGTATCGAGGCTCCAGCCGCGGTATTGGCCGAAAGCGGCGGTACTTAGAACTAGAGCACCATAGAGAAGATAGAACTTTCGAAACATTATTCGTCCTCCGAGCTTCCTGATAATCCGGAAATTTGCATAGGGGGATGATCGCTCTCGGACCAGCGAGACCGCTCAAAAGTGTAAGCGCGGAAGGAAATGATGACTACAGGCACGAGCAAAGCGAGAAAGGCGATGCCGTAGATTCCGAAGACGGGCACGTCATGGGTGACGTCGACAGTGTACGGGATGCTGGGAAGCGAAGGATCGGTCTCCGGCTCAATGCGCAGATAGTAGTGGCCGGGAGGAACGCTCGGGATCACCACGGCGTCATGCTGCTTGCCCTCGGTCCAGGAACCGTCGCTGTCGTAACCCGAGTAGTAGCTCACTTCGCGGCCGAAGTCCCAGGCTTGTCCGGTGTCCTGATTGATGAGCGCGTAGTTCAAATAAATCCAGTGGTTGCTGACAGGGGCGTAGGTTTTCACTTCCACAGTTGAGGTGTGGCCGGTAAGTTCGAAAACATCGGTGACGAAAGAGGCCTCGCCTTTCGATTCAGCGCGATTGTATTGATAGGTTTCGTGAAGGACCGGCTCTTTTTTCGCGCGCATATCGAAACCCGCCATCAGCGCCAGGAGGAAAACGGCAAACGCAGCGAACGCGACCCAGATGCCGGTAACGTTGAGGGTGACGGGCGAAGGCTGATTCTCGTAAACGCCTATCGGTTCGTGCGGAGCGCCGGGCAGATTGAAGACATCCCAAATTTCCCGGCCGTACATGTACTCGCCGATGGACCAGGTGACCTCCTTATCGAGCTTCTCGCTGGAGAGGACGCGCGGCGGATGGACGAAGTCCGTGACAGCGGCGTGTTCGCCAACGCGAACCTGCCATGGAAACTCACCGAGGACGAAATCGGTATTGGCATCGCACGTCTGAAAATGTTTGTAGGATTCTCCGAGATAATTGGCGGAGGAACCGGGGCTATTGAGGAAGGCGCCGTCCACGGCGGGCAACGTCTTGCAAATACTGATGTCGTTCCAGTGTCCGTTGTATTCGCTGAGGTAGCGAATGCCCTTGTAAGGATTGAATAGAACGTATTCGTGCCAGTAGTAGGTGATTCCGTCGACTGTGGTGCTGCGCCGCTGGAACCCGATGACTTCGTAGTCCGTGCCGCGCAGTTTGCCGCGCGTGCCGAGAGGAATGAGCGGCTTGACGTCGCGCGTGATGGTTTCGAATTGCTGGAGAATTGCAAGATTCGGATCTTTGGCGTCGAGGATGGAATGGCAGCTCCCGCACACGACCGTTTCGGCTTGGCCGAACGAACGCAGCGTGATGGCCGCGCCGCACTTCGGACAATTCAGCGCCTTTGCTTGCGGCTTCGTAGGCCCGGGGAGTGGAGGAGTGGCTGCGTTCATCACCATCCCTCGAAGCTGCGAAGATTTTTCAATTTCAGGTCGTCGAACTCCACGAATTCTCCGAGATACAGCGCCGGTTCGGGATCACTGTAATCGAGGGTAGCGAATTTCCTGGACTCCGTGCGCAGATCGATGAAGGTGACGCCCGTCTTGTCCCAATACTGAAACGGCAATTCGCCTTCCACGCCGCGATAATGAGCAGGGGTGATCACGCTCACGGTATAGCGCTGGTTGCTCCAGGTAAATTGCTGGCCAACGTGGACCTGCGCAACGGCGGGAAGATTCGGCGCCTTCGAAGACAACGACAGCGCGTATTCACTTTGCGCATCGGAGAGCCAAGCGCTCGTGCCGTCGTTCATTATGACGTGCCACTCATTCCAGCCGCCTTGATCGTACTCGTAAAGGATGCGGCCAACCACCACGAACGCTTTGTTGCCGTACTTGCCTTCGGTATTGATCTGAATGGGTGAGTTGTCCGGCGGGAGATCAGCGACCTGGCCGACTTTTTTCAGGTCCACGTCCGTACGGACTAGAATGCTTTTGCAAAACTCGCATACCGTCTGCACGCTGCTGGACCAGCGAAAAACGATCTTCGCGCCGCAGTTCGGACAGTTGGCAACGGGCTGGGTCATCGCGAATGGCTCACCGGGCTTGCGGCAAGAGGTCTTACCTCAGTCACTGGCGACCTGCTTCCATTTGGATTCGTAGGGTCTCTGCAGCCGGCGGACCGAAACGGCATTTGCCCCAAAGAGTTGCCGCAGAACAGTATCGAAATCCCACTCAGCGCGCGGAACGCAACAAAAGAGATTCAGACAGAGCGAGCCGTGCTCCGGAAACGTGTGACACGCGAGATGCGACTCCGCGAGAAGGCAGAGGCCGGTGATCCCTCTGGTGCCGGGAAACTGATGCCACTGCGTTGCGCCGACGGGCCGGAGCTTCATCCCCCGGATAATGCTGTTGAACAAATCCTGCAAGACGGCGGGGTCACGCAACGACTGCGACGAGCATCCAAAGGCTTCGACAACCCACTCGATTCCACTCATGGCAGGCGGTGGCATTACACCTGGGGCTTTCCACATTCCGGACAGAATTTAGCGCTGCGCGGGATAGGCTTGCCGCATTCGCTGCAGAATTTCGCGTCGGTCGCGGGAGCTCCGGCCGCAGCTGGGGCGGTACCGCCAGCGGGCGAGGAAGTCGATTTCTTGACGGCGTCCATCATGGCCTGGCCCATGGCCACGCCCGCGCCGAGACCTGCACCCACTCCTACCGCGCCTCCGCCTTCATTCGCAGCCGCGATGGGAATGGCCTGCGCCACCTGATATTGCGTGTACTTGCCCATGTCGCCGAGCATGGTCATGCTGATGCGCTGGTCGAGCACTTTCTGCAACTCGTCCGGGAGCGAAAGGTTTTCGACCACAAAGCTGTCCAGGGCGAGTCCGTAATCGGTGAAGGCCGGCTTGAGGGTCTCGCTGATCTTTTCGGCAAGCGCGCCTTGATTCGCGGCCATATCGAGGAAGGGCACCTGGCTGGCGGCGAACGCATCGGTCATCTTGGCGATGATGGTGTTGCGCAACTGGCCTTCGAGATCGGCGACACGATAAATGTCGCGAGTGCCGCTGATCTTGCTGTAGAACGATTTCGCATCGCTCAAGTGATACGAGTAAATGCCGAAGCCGCGAAGGCGGATGGCACCGAATTCCTTGTCGCGGATGGAGATGGGATTCTGCGTGCCCCAGTGCTGGTCGGTCTGAATTCGCGCGGAGAAGAAATAGACATCAGACTTGAAAGGCGACTTGAACGCTTTGTCCCAGTTTCTCAGATAAGTCAGGATGGGCAGCGTTTGGGTATTCAGCGTGTAGAGTCCCGGGCCAAAGGCGTCCGCAACCTTGCCCTCATTCACAAAAACTGCGAATTGCGAATCGCGAACGGTCAGTTTGCCGCCGTTCTGGATCTCGCGATCCTGCATGGGGTAGCGGTAGGCCAGGATGCCTTCTTCCGGCTCGACCCATTCGATGACATCGATCCACTGTTTGGCGATGAAGTCGCGAAGGCTCATAAAAGGTCTCTCCTCCGGCGCGCTGGTGAGCTAGAATTGCGGCCGGTGAAAGCGATGCTACGGTGCGGCTCGCGGTGTGTCAATGGTTCGCATAAAAATACGATTGCTCGAATATAGCCAGGCGCAATCTGAAAAACGCACTCTGCGCTACCCCCATGAAACACAAGGAGATAGGCAGCACCCTGGATTGCAGACGTATCACAAAATCTTTCGCAGTTCTCTCCATACCTCAAAATCCATACCTTGCGCTCACCCCTTTTTCGCCCTTTCCGGTCAGGGCTAACCACGCCTCGCAGGCACAAATACCCCGCTAACCTGCGGAGTGGGTTAAAATCAAAGGCGGAGGAGTGGGTGAGCGGTTGAAACCGGCGGTCTTGAAAACCGTTAGGCTCGAAAGGGTCTCGGGGGTTCGAATCCCTCCTCCTCCGCCAGCGATCTTGAGTTGCGAGCGATGCCCCCGAGTGATTGTGACCCGTCATTCGTTTATCCTTAGGCCAAGCGGAGTGATTGCCCGCATGCATCTCCGCCCTTCGCGCCTAAACTAGAAATGCATTGCGTATGTCTTCTTCCCGCAGGATCGCCTGGATGGTGGGGACTTGGATCTTCATCCTCGTCATCTACTCCGCCGTGTCGCTGTCGCTGAAGCGCGGCTCGGATTCGCTGATCACATTCGGCTATCTCGTACGGTGCGTCCTGCCGCTCTTGGCCAACGCGGGCCTGCTCCTGAATGCGGGCACGCCGCATTGGCGGAGAAATATCTTCTGGATGTTGCTTGCCCTGAGCTGCACGCTTTGGATGATCGGGCAGTTTCAGTGGACCTACTATGAGATCTACCTTCACCGGCCTCTTCCCGAGATGTACGCAGGAGATATCCTGTTTTTTCTGCGCGGAATTCCCATGATGGCAGCGCTCGCTTTGCGTCCCCACCTCAAACGTGGGGAAATTCGGTTGCGTTTTGGCTATCTGGATTTTGTATTACTCTTGATCTGGTGGACGTTCCTCTATGTTTTTGTGGTCTTGCCGTGGTTGTACGCAACGCCGGCTCTCGGCCAGTACAATCTCACCTTCAATTTGATCACCAACATCCAGAACATGGTGATCGTCGTCGGATGGGCGATCCTGTGGCTACAATCGAGCGCGGCGTGGAGGATTGTCTATGCCAATCTCTTTGGCGCCTCGACAATTTATATGTTTTCCTCATTGACCATCAACGCTGCCATCGACAATCACAGGTACTACACGGGAAGTTTGTACGACCTCCCGCTGCTCTCGAGCTTTCTCTGGTTTGCCCTGGCCGGCGTCATCGCCTATCAGAATCAAGGCAAGTTGGATGCTCCCTCCGAAAACACTTACGATACGGACGCAGGTTCAACTTTGGAAGAGAATGTCTGGCCGGCCCGCCTGGCGATGGCGGCGGTTATTTCGCTTCCTCTGTTCGCGATCTATACGCTGCGGTTTAGCAATGATGGTTCCGCCGTACGTGATTTTCGTCTGATGGCCACCTTGATTGCCTCCGTCCCGCTCGCGTTGTTGATCTTCCTGCGTGCGCATCTGGCTGACCGGGACCGCTCGCGGCTTCTCGCCCGGTCGGAACAGTCCATCGAGAATCTGAAACGGCTGCAGGCACAGATCGTGCAATCGGAAAAACTGGTTTCTCTCGGCCAGCTGGCCGCCGGCGCGGCACACGAAATCAATAATCCGCTCGCGGCGATCCTCGGTTTTTCCGATCTGCTCGCCGATGATCCCACGGTTCCGGAGAAAGCCCGCGCGACCGCCTCAAAAATCCGCGACCAGGCTCGCCGCACAAAAACCCTGGTCGGCAATCTCCTGAGTTTCGCGCGCCAGGTGCCGGCCGAGCGCACGCTCCTCGACATCAACACCGTGGTGAACAACGCCGTGCAGCTTCGCGCACTCGACCTGCGCCCCGGGACAACACGCGTCGACTTGCAGCTCGAGTCCGTTCTCCCCGGCGTTCGCGGAGATGGCAATCAGCTGATGCAGGTTTTCTTCAACATTATCAGCAACGCCTTGGAAGCCATGGAAGCCACCACCGGGGGTGTTCTGACAATCAAGACGATCCGCGACCGCGCCAACGTCGTCATCCTGTTCTCCGACACCGGTCCCGGCCTCCAAGACCCGCAGCGTGTTTTCGATCCCTTCTATACGACCAAGCCGGTTGGCAAGGGCACGGGCCTGGGCCTCAGCATCTGCTTCGGCATCGTTCAGGAGCACGGCGGAAAAATTCTTTCTTACAACCGGCAGGAAGGCGGAGCCGTTTTCCGCGTGGAATTACCCGCGGTCCTGGCAGTTTTCCCGGCGAAGGAATTGCAGCTCAGCACGGCCTCGACCAAGCGTCAAAAGCCTTCCTGACCGCGGTCGAAGGCGTCGATCTCCACGTGACGGCCGGATAATTCTTCGGATTCCTGGGACCGAACGGCGCCGGAAAATCGACGACGATGATCACTTGGGTCATGCTCGCCGCCTGCAAGACGGCGCTCCCTATTTCTCTCTCCTCAGGAATTCAGCGTAACGCGCGGCGATCGCACGCCAGGAAAAATACTGCCGCTGTGCCAGCCAGCTTCGTTGTGCCAGCGAAGCACGGTAGTGCTCGTCCTTCAAAACGCGCAGCAATACGTCCCCCAGGTCGCCCTTCTGCTGCGGTGAAAAAAGCGCCAATCCCGCTTCCGTGATTGGCGCCGCCGTTTCCGGCCCCTCGAACGCGATCACCGGCAAGCCGCAGGCAATCCCCGCGATCGCGCTGCTGCGCCGAGTGGAAATTGGCCCGCGCACAAAGAGCAGAACGTCGGAAACGGAGAGGCTGCGCACCACATCTTCTCCCGGTAGAACTCCCAGCACGTGGAGTTCTACCGCGCTGTCGCGAAAACGTTTCCTTAGTTCCGCCTCGGCGCTTTGCGCATTGCGGCCCAGAACAATCAGCCGCAGATTCCCGGCGCGCGAGACGGCAAATCGCACAGCTTCGACGATATTTTCGATTTCCGTTCGGCCTGATTCTCCTCCGGTAATGCCAAAGACCGAGACGCTCAATTTCCCGTCCGTCGAAATGCCCTTCCTCGAGTTGGCTTCCCCGGACGTGGGCAAATTTGCTCCGACGGGAATGAAGCATCCTTTGCCGGATTGGCGTTTGATCCAGGAAATTTTTTCCATGGGAACTGTGAAAACGGCCACGTCGGAAAGGCGCAGCGCCGTGCGCATGACGTGCAGTTGCGCGTGGCGGCGCAATCCATCAATCACACGCTTTCCGCTGTAGGGTTCAATGTCGTGAAAGACGACGCCCAAGCGGACACCGCTGGCTTTGAGAGTTTTGAGAACTCGGGGAAATCGCAGAGGGAAACCACGCTGCGACCATGCCAGCGCCGTATACTGCACGAGGACCCATGTTCCGCGCCACCGCTTTGCGTGGCGCCGAAGCCTTCTTGCCGCGCGCGTCCACCCCCTTTCGGGCCACGCGACTCGCTCGATGATCAATTCGAAGCCTTCCGCCAGCAGCGCTTTGCCCAGGTACCGGCAATACTCTTCAACCGCGTCGGTTGGCGCGTCGGGCCGTCCGAGGAGCGCGATGACGCGCTGCTCGATCATTTCACAATGCTCATTTTTCGACGAGGAAGCTTCCGATCACCAGCGCGTCCATGCCGGAGCTGAAAAATGTCCGTATTGCGTCGGTCGGCGTGTGCACGATTGCTTCGCCGCGCAGATTGAACGACGTGTTCATGATGACGGGCACGCCCGTACGTTTTCCGAATTCATCGATCAGCCGCCAGTAGAGCGGATTGATCTCTTTCTCGACGGTCTGTGGCCGCGCGCTGCCGTCCACGTGCGTGACGGACGGAATTACGCCGCGTTTTTCCGGGCGCACCTGCGCCGTCAGAATCATGAATGGTGAATCCGTCGCGCTCTCCAGGTATTCGCCCGCGGCTTCCTTCTTGATCGAAGGCGCAAACGGCCGCCACCACTCCCGGAATTTCACCGCCTTGTTGACCTTGGCGTTCATTTCCGGATCGCGCGGATCGGCAAGAATCGAGCGGCTTCCTAGGGCGCGCGGGCCAAATTCCATGCGTCCCTGGAACCACCCGAGAATTTTTCCCTGCGAGAGCAGTTCCGCCGCGGCTGACGCGGGGTCCGGCAGCCGCGCGTAGCGTAACTTATACGTGCGCAGCGCGCTTTCAATCGCCTCGTCGTCAAAGCATGGCCCCCAATACCCGTGCCGCATCGGCTTGTTCGGCAATTTTCCATTGTCATCCAAGCAATGCGCGAGCGCCGCGCCAAGCGCCACTCCCTCATCCGAGGCCGCGGGCTGCACGAACATTTTTTCCACGAGGCCGGCTGCGGCAATTTTCCCATTGGCTTTTGAATTCAGCGCCACGCCCCCGGCGAGGCAAACGTTTCGGCACCGCGTTTTATCGATCGCCATCTGCACCACGCGCATCATCGCTGTTTCGCAAGCGTCTTGGACGGCGTAAGCAATGTCTTTGTGCCGCTCGTCGATGTCGCTTTCCGCGATGCGCGCCGGTCCGAGGAGCGCCGTAATGCCGGCGAACGGCGTCGCGCCGTTGGCGCTCAGTTGCTTCGTGCGAACGCGATACGGCGCCGCCTTCAAATCGATGAAGGAGGATAAATCCACGCCCGGTTTCCCGTAGGGCGCCAGCCCCATCACTTTCCACTCGTCACTATTGGGCTGAAAACCGAGAAACTCGGTGAATGCACTGTAGAAATATCCCACCGAATCCGGAAACGGAATCATCAGCACCGGGTCGAGCCTGCCGTTGCGCCCGTGCCAGATCGTCGTGGCTTCCCATGCGCCGCGGCCGTCCATGATCACCACAGCGGCTTCGTCAAACCCCGAATACGCATAGGCGCTGATGGCGTGCGCGAGGTGATGATCGACAAACCGCATTTTCGCTTTCGTGGACCCGAATTGCTGCGCGAATTTGTTCGCTCCGCTTTCCTGATGCCACATGCTCAGGAAGTGCAGCGTCGAATTCAGCCCGTTCAGATACGTCAGCGGCATTTTCCCCGTGGCGTAGCACTTCAAATCGTGCCGGTACACCGGCCCCGCCGTCTGCCAGCCGAAACACACTTCGTCCAACTGCTCCGCTCGCACCTTCGCGAAGTCCAGGCACGCTCGAATGGCGTTTTTCGGAAAGTCGGCATCATGCTTCAGCCGGCTGATGCGCTCTTCCGCCACGGCAAACAGCAGTTCGCCGTCGCGCACGAGGCACGCCGACGAATCATGCATCTGCGAATAATTAATCCCCAGCGTCAGCATTCTTCGTCAATCGCTTCCGAGAATCTCCTGATACTCCGCCACAACATGCCGTCCGTTCATTTACTGCCGAAAATTATAGTAACGTGCCACGGGCGCAAGAATCGAATACTCACCCAGTTGGTCTAAAAATTCGCCGTCGCAGATCGCTTGCGACGATCCTCAATTGCAATCTTCACTCCTGCCTGCGGGCCTCGGGGAGAGTGAGGTATAGTGTTTCCTTTCCCCACGGAAATGTGGTGGGCGGCTTGGTGGTCGCAGCCGATTTTGAAGCATACATACAGAGAGGTGCCCGCACCACTTTCAAATTGCCAGCCACGCCGGTCTTGTCCCAGGAGGCGCTCCCACGATGGGCCTTTCATCCAGAGGAATCCAGATCGCAGTTCGGTTCGTGGCCCTCGCATTGGGTTTTGCTCAGGCTTGGGCCTATCGCTTCTATATCGAACCCGACGGCGTCAATTACCTCGATATAGCCGAGGCTTATGGGAGGCGCGATTGGGCCAATGCGATTAACGGGTATTGGAGTCCGCTCTATTCCTGGCTGCTAACCTTGATGCAATGGATGTTTCATCCATCCGCTTACTGGGAATCGACATTTCTTCACCTGCTCAACTTCATTTTGTTTCTGTTGGCGCTGGCGGGCTTTGAGTTTTTCTTCCGTCGTTTGCTCTCGCTGATCACAAAGTTCTTTCCCGAAGCCGTGGACGCAGAAGGGTTGCCGGGATGGGCCTGGTGGATTCTCGGCTACACGGCATTCCTCATATGTACTCTAAGGCTGATCACATTAGGTGCAGACACGCCAGACATGGCGCTGGCTGCGATCGTCTTTATTGCTACCGGCATCCTAATCGATCTCGCGCTATCCAACCGAGCTACGTGGCGGACCCAGTTCGTATTGGGGCTGGTCCTGGGAGCGGGATATCTCACGAAAAGCGTGATGTTCCCCCTCTCTTTCGTTTACATCGTCACGAGCGGTTTTGTACGCAATGGATTAAAGAAGCCAGACTTGCGAGCGCTGGCGACCCTGGCGGGATTTCTTCTAGTCAGCATGCCCTTCGTCGTCGCACTCTCGCGCGCAAAAGGCCGTCTGACTTTCGGGGATACGGGAAAGATCGCTTACTTTAACCAAGTAACCTGGCCCGCAACTGAGATGAAGTCGTCCAAGAATACTCATCAACCCAAGAAGCTCTTCGACCAACCTCCCGTATATCTATACATCACCCCTTATTCAGCCACCTATCCCGCGTGGTACGACGGGAGTTACTGGGACGGGGACAAAAGGCTCCATTTTGTTTTGCGCGATCAGTTGCGCGAAATAACGCGCGCCGTCGCAAGTTATTTCCGAATCCTGTCCGCGCAAAAAGAGTGGATTGCCGGCTGGCTCGTCCTGGCGATTTTCGCCGGCCACTGGCGGGAAACTTCGCGACGAATTCTCAGATTGTGGTTTTTGTGGTTGCCGTCGTTGAGCGCCCTTATCCTTTATGGCTTCGTGCTCGTCGAGCCTCGCTACGTCGCGGTGCCGATGGCCGTTGTCTGGATCGCACTATTCGCGGGACTGCCTTGGGTACGAATCGGCACGGCCCGCAGGATCGGCGCTGCCGTGATCCTAGCAATCGCTATCACAAGTGGAACAGCCTTGGCAAAGGATGGATTATCTAATTTCGCGGTCGGCCTCCGTCGTACCCTGCACGTTCAGTGGCAGGTCGCGGACGGCTTACTCCACATGGGCCTCAGTCCAGGTCAAGATGTGGCCTTTCTGGGTCACACGACAGTTGCCGACTACTGGGCCCACCTGGCGGGC
>WNFH01002663.1_pt1 | contig 12865 bp, 10 predicted proteins | sample 5400411 | NCBI WGS metagenome assembly WNFH01 (sample SAMN13153347, study PRJNA577476) | soil metagenome | isolation source: 200 cm saprolite under Douglas fir tree site 2 hole 3 | place: USA:California | collected 2015-04-18
GATCACCGAAGACGACGAGAAGCGCGCGCTCGACGAAATCCAGAAACTCACCGACGACGAAATCAAGAAGATGGAAGACATGAGCAAGGGGAAAGAGAAGGAAGTAATGGAGATCAAGTAGTTTGGTAGGGCCTGACGTTTTCAAGTAGTATCGCGGCCGCCTGAGCGTGCCGCAAGAGCTGCTCCTAATCCTTCGGCAGTTTCTGTTTACTCAGTCCTTCCTGTTTGGCTTCGAGCAGGCGGTTAATCTCCTGGACAAGAGCCAGCAGCTTTTCGGGGTCTTGTTCTGTAGACGCCTGTTCACACAGCTCCATCCACTTCTCGCGGTTTTCCAAGCAGACACCTTTTACAAAGGGATAGGTAATTGTTTTATCGCATAGTGGCGGCGGAAACGTATGTAGGGTTGCGTACACTGTCCGCCGCATATTCTGCGTGGCTTGATGTCGTCTGTGGAGCAATCCGCAGGGGGTCGGGCGCCTGTCGCACTCCTGCTACCCGCCTTGCCGCGCAGGATTACTATGACAGTGACGATCAACCCGCCCCATGCCCCCTCCCAGTCAGACTCTTGTCCTCTACGACGGCGTTTGCGGACTCTGCAATCGGCTGGTGTCGTTCCTGTTGCGCCATGATCGCCGTGACCAGTTTCAGTTCGCGCCGCTGCAAAGCGAGTTGGCGCAGACTCTCCTGCGCCGTTACGGTCTGGACCCAAATGAGTTCGACACGGTCGTGGTGCTCGCGGACTTTGGCCAACCTGCGGAACGCGCCCTTACCCGTTCCCAGGCCGCGCTATGGGCCATCGGCCGCCTGGGCGGGATCTGGAGAATGTTCGTAGTCGCAAAGGTCATCCCACTTTCTTTGCGCGAGGCGCTCTACAAATTCATCGCGCGCCGCCGTTATCAGGTCTTTGGAAGATATGACGAGTGTCCGCTGCCAAAGACCGAGGATCGCCACAAGTTCCTCTCAGTGCCTCGATGAGTAATTGACCCTATAATTCAGGCATGCCTTCGACCGTCCACGCCGCTTGCCCGCACGATTGTCCCGACGCCTGCGGCGTCCTGATCACCATTGACGATGGCCGCGCCACGAAGATTCAAGGCGACCCCGCGCATCCAGTGACGCGTGGATTTCTCTGCGCCAAGGTCGCGAAGTACCTGGATCGCGTCTACTCCCCAGACCGCGTCCCATACCCCATGCGGAGGAAAGCAGGCGTCCCCAAAGGTCCATGTGGGCTAGGCACTCCAGCCACGCAAGCTTTCGAGCGCACTTCGTGGGACGAAGCACTCGACGAAATCACGCGCAGATTCCGCCAGGTTGCCGACAAATACGGCCCCGAATCCATTCTTCCCTACTCCTACGGAGGCACGCTCGGCGCACTCAACGGCGCTTCCATGGATCGCCGCTTTTTTCACCGGCTGGGTGCATCGCAACTTGAGCGCAGCATCTGTTCGACGGCTGGCGAAGAAGGCTTGAAGTCGGTGATCGGTGTAAAGCTGGGCACGGAGCCAGAGCAGTTCGCACATTCGCGCTACATCATCGCGTGGGGCTCGAACATCCACGGCAACAACGTGCACTTATGGCCGTTCATCGAAGAGGCCCGTCAAAATGGCGCCAAGCTGGTCGTCATCGATCCGTACAAGACCCGCACCGCCAGGTTCGCGGATTGGTATCTGCCAATCAACCCTGGTACCGACGCCGCTCTCGCCCTCGGCATGATGAATGTCATTATCCGCGAAGGCTTGTACGACGCGGACTATGTATCCAGACACACCACTGGTTTCGACGAGCTGAAGGCCCGCGTTCAGGAATACCCGCTGGATAAAGTAGCGTACTGGACCGGCATCTCCGCCGCCGACATCCGTCGATTGGCGACGGAATATGCGACGCAGCGGCCGTCTGTGATCCGGGTCAATTACGGCGTCCAGCGTTCGGATGGTGGCGGCATGGCGATGCGCGCGGTCGCCATGCTCCCTTGCCTGATCGGTTCATGGAAGGAAGTCGGTGGCGGACTGCAACTCTCGACCAGCGGCGCCTTTGGCCTGAACAAGGTCGCACTGGAGATGCCGGAGCTGATGCAGAAGGCGCTGGGACGTCCGGCGCGAGTCGTCAACATGGTGCAGCTCGGATCGGCTTTGAATTCGCTCGACGGTCCGCCCATTCAAGCGTTGTTCGTTTACAATTCAAATCCTGCTGCGGTCTGTCCCAACCACAATGAGGTCGTGCGCGGCCTGAAACGTCCCGACCTGTTTACGGTGGTGCACGAGCAGTTCTTTACCGACACCACGGACTACGCTGATATCATCCTGCCCGCCACTACTTTTTTCGAGCACAAAGACCTGCAGGGTGCCTACGGACACTACTATCTCCAGGTCTCCACTCAGGCGATCAAGCCGCTCGGCGAGTGCCGCTCGAACGTCGAACTATTCAGCAGGCTCGCCCAGCGCATGGGCTTCGAAGAAGAATGTTTCCGCGAGAGCGTGGATTCGATGATCGACCATGCGCTTGATTCGCCGAACCCCTGGCTCAAGGGAATCACCCGGGAACGTCTCGAACAGGAAGACCACATCAGGCTGAACTTCTCCGCCAACGGAGATACCGGCTCAGCGGATGAGCGCCCCTTCCTTCCCTTTGCCGAAGGCAACTTCCACACGCCATCGAATAAGGCTGAGTTCTACAGCGAATCCTTGAAGCGCCAGGGACTCGATCCGGTGGTCGCCTTCACACCGCCCGGTGAGTCCCGTCACGGCGCCAAAGCTGCCGGCTTCCCACTGGAACTGCTGGCCCGCAAGCCGGACAACCATCTCAACTCGACTTTTGCGAACATTCCCTCGGTCCGCAAGATGGAACCGGCGATCGGCATGATCGAGATGCACGGCACCGACGCGGAATCGCGCGGCATCCGCAATGGCGACCGTGTCCGCGCCTTCAACCCGCGTGGAGAGATCATTCTCCAAGCCAAAGTCAACGGATCGGTGCCTCCCGGTGTGGTTGCCGCCCGTCTGGATTGGGCTCGTTTTGGACCCGGCATGCGTAATGTCAACGTGCTCACCTCAGAAAAACTTACCGACATGGGCAACGCGGCGACGTTCTATTCCGTCTGTGTTGAGGTGGAGCTTGTTCGGGCCTGACACGGCGGCAGGATTATGCTCCGCCTTGGACTCCCCGCCGGACTCTACCGTATAATTACCGTTTTCCTAACTCCCGGTTTTCCGAGGTACTTGCGATTCATCGCCGTCATCAGGAAACCCCTGTTTGCGCCCAGGGCCTGCGTTGCCGCGTAAGCACGCGGAGCGGCCTCGGTTCCTTGTCATCCTCTTCTGTCTCAAGGGGTTGGAAGAAATTCCGTGCCACCGAACGCCTCCTGGGTCTACTCGCTCTCCTGCTGCTTTCCTTGCCGGCCGTTACGCAGCAGGATCTCATCGTCGGCATCACCGTCCATGGCAACCGGCGCATCCCTGCCGACACCATCAAGTCCCGCATTTTCACCCATATTGGCGATGTCTACGACCTGGCGGCCATTGAGCGCGACTTCAACTCGCTGTGGAACACCGGCTACTTCGAGGACATCCGTTTCGAGCGTGAGCAGACCCCTAAGGGCTGGGTGCTCCACATCTACGTCAAAGAACGCCCCACCATCCGTGAGATCAACTACACCGGCTTGAGTTCCGTCTCTACCAGCGACGTCCTCGATCGTTTCAAGGAGCGCAAAGTAGGCCTCTCGGTGGAGAGTCAGTATGATCCCACCAAGATCAAGAAAGCTGAAGTCACATTGAAGGAATTGCTGGCCGAGCACGGCCGCCAGTTCGCGACCATCCGGAGCGAGATTCGTCCGATTCCTCCGGCCGCTGTGGGCCTGACTTTCGTGATCCGCGAGGGCCCCAAGGTCAAAGTGGGGAAGATTCGCTTCCAGGGGAACAAACACATCAACAGCCGCACACTGGTGGCGGCTATGAAGAACCTGAAGCCGATCGGCATCCCGCACTCCATCTTCCTGGAGAGCCTCTTCGCCAAGACCTACGACGCCACCAAGCTCAACGAAGATGTCGAGCGCGTCCGCGCCGAGTTCCAGAACCGCGGCTATTTCAAAGTGCTGGTGAACGACCCCAAGACCGATATCCACGATACCGGCCACACCGGGTTCCATGTCCCCCTCCTTCAGAAAGGCTCCGGTAAGTCCGTCGATATCACCATGCCCATCGAGGAAGGCGAGCGCTACCGCCTAGGTACCATCACTTTTAAAAACAACAAGGCGGTCGCCGACCAGAAAGCGCTGCGCAGCCTGTTCGCAATCAAAGATGGCGACATTTTCTCTCGCGAAAAAGTCGCCAAGGGGCTTGAGAATCTGCGGAAAGCCTACGGCGAGCTCGGCTACATCAACTTCACCTCTGTCCCCGACACCAAGTTCGACGATGACAAGAAGATCGTGAACCTCGAAATTGACGTGGACGAAGGAAAGCAGTTTTACGTGCGTCGCATCGAGTTCCAGGGCAACACCACCACCCGCGACAAGGTGATCCGCCGCGAAATCGCCCTTGAAGAAGGCCAGATCTACAACTCGCACTACTGGGAGCTCAGCTTGCTGCGCCTCAATCAGCTCGGCTATTTCGATCAGCTCAAGCCCGACGATCCGAACACCACCGACCGCAAGCTCGACGAAAAGGCTGGAACCGTTGATCTCACGCTCAAGGTCAAGGAGAAAGGCAAGAACAGCATCGGACTCCAGGGCGGTGTCAGCGGCTTGGCTGGAGCTTTTATCGGCCTGACCTACAGCACCAACAACTTCCTGGGACTAGGTGAAACGCTATCTGTACAGGCCAGCCTGGGCAACCGGCAACGTGATTTGCTTTTCGGATTTACGGAGCCCTATTTATTCGACCGCCCGATCCAGGCGGGGTTCACCGTGTACACGCGCAAGTTCAACTTCGATCAGGCCCGGCAGCTCTCGATCATTTCGGGTCAGAACTTGAACCTGCCTTCGCCCTTCCTACAGAACCTGCAGAACTATACCCAGTCGAGCACAGGTTTCAGCACGTCGGTGAGCTACCCGCTACGCCGTTCGTTTAAGCGCATTGGCCTGAGCTATTCTTTCGACCGCTCTTCGCTGGTCGCTGTCAGCGACGCTTCGAAGATTCTGTTCACCAACATCAATTTCCGTGGCATCAGCGGACCGAACGCGCTCAACGGAATTATTACCAGCAAACTCGTCCCCAGCTTCACGATGAACACGCTCGATGCCGCTTACCAGCCCCATCACGGCAAGAGCATCTTCCTCGGGGGCGAGTTCTCAGGACTGGGCGGGACCGTCTACACCATTCGTCCCATCGTTCAATACAAACAATTTTTCCCCGTGAACAAGCGCCACAACGCGATCGGCTACAACCTGCAGGGCTCGTTCATCACCGGATACAACGGGGTGGTGGCGCCGCCTTTTGAGCGAGCATATCTCGGCGGCGACAACGATCTACGGGGCTTTGACATCCGCACCATCTCGCCGATCGCCTTCCTGCCCAGTACCCAGATTGTATCGCTGAGGAATCAGGACAATACATTCGTGCCCAAAGATCCCCGCATCCCGGTCGGGCCTGACAGCAATGGTCGTTGCGCCCCGGTTGCCAATTGCTGGAATATCCCGGTCCCGTTCGAACAGCTCGTCACTCCCGGTGGCGACTTGAGTCTGACCGGAAACCTGGAATACCGCATCACCATTGCCGGCCCAGTGGTAATTGCTCCTTTTATGGACGTCGGCGTCAACCCGATCGTTCGCAAGTCGCAATTGAAGATCAACAACGGCCAGTTCAACGATCTTCTGAACACCCAGTTTGGCTGTCCGAACGTGGATGCAGCCTTCCAGTGCACGGGCGGACAACAGATTGCGTTTTCGCAATTCCTCCAGCCCGTGCCCGGAACCAACTGGGTTCCGCGTATGTCCACCGGGATCGAGCTGCAAGTCATGCTTCCGGTGATCAACGCCCCTTTCCGCATCTATTGGGCATATAACCCGCTGCGGCTTGACCAAAACACGAACCCGCCTGTCCCCATTACGCGAAGCATGTTCCCCTGTCCTGTCCCGAGCGCTGATGATAAATGTGTAAACAAAGCCGCGGGCGACTACACGTACCAGACGACTATCGACACCCTCGGATCTAACTTCACATTGCGCGAGCCCCGCAAGACGTTCCGCTTCTCGGTATCGACAACGTTCTGAGGACAAGCAATTAGCACTTAGCTGTTAGCCAAGGCTCAGCGTGGACAGTCTGATTGCCGACTGAAGTTGGTCTTCTTCGCGACCTTTGCGGCATTCCCTAGCGACCTTTGCGGTTAAAGGCTCTAATCGTAGCTCTTAGCCGCCCGTCGTTAGTGCCAGAGCACGATAGCGATCAGGTAGACCGCCTGGGCGGCGGCCATGGTGATCCAGATGCGCCGGCGAATGCGCGACCGACGCAGATCGCGGAGCAGGCCCGCTTGGGTGGGGTCGGTGGAGCGGACGTGCTGTGCTTCCGGAACCACTGCGGGCTTCAGAGCCGGTGGAGGAGCGACGGAGCCGACTGGATTCGGCTTGTCAGGGTAAAACACTTTCGGCGTGCTGATCACTTCGGACCACGCGGGCAGCACGATCCAAGTTTCGGGGATGATATTGGCAACCGGCTTGGAGGTTAGGTCGAGAGCTGGCAACTTTTCCGGAACCAGCCGGTCGGCTAGATTTCGGAGCAGCGAACTAAACCAGAAGTGGCTGAGCTGGTCAGTGATCAACTCGCCGACATCGACCGAAGTGGACTCAAGCTCAAGGGGCGGCAGGGTTTCGGGAGAAATTACGTCCCCGAGGTTGGTGAATACCGTACGAAACCAGGGCAAGCTCAGGCGGTCGCCCAGTAGCAATCCGACGTTAACGGGCCGCGACGTAAGCTCTAGAGGCGGCAGCTTTTCCGGCGCAAACGTATCACGCAAGTTGGTGAGCAGGGACTTCCACAAAGGCTGAGTCAGGGACGCAGGCGGAAGCAGATCGACCCGAATCTCAGGCGGCATTGCCGATGGTTCCGGCTCCGGAAACCACGCTTCAGCGGCGTTCGAGCGGTAAGACATCAGAGATAATATGCTAGATGGCGCGGAAGCAATTGTCACGCGTGTTTACGCAGCTTTACAAGGGCTTCCGGACGCCGCCAACACTGATCACGCGCTTTCCCAGGAAGGTTTTTACCTCTGCAATCTGACCTCTAACCTCTGACCTCCGCTTTGTTTCCTTCGGTGGTACATGGACTTTCAGCCGTTGAGGGTTGCGCTCGTCTGAAGCACAATCTCAAGATGACCGCCTTCAGCCTGGCAACGGCAAGATTGTCGCGGGAGATTCGGGCGCTCATTCTCGTGCTGGGCGTCCTGGCCGCCACAGCGGCGGCTAAAGACGTGGCGCTGATATCAAACAAAAGCAATTCTGTCTCGACAATGGCTCTGGCAGACGTGGTGAAGGTTTGCAAGGGTCAGATGGGGCGCTGGCCGGATGGCAAGCCGGTCACGATTATCATGCGGCAGCCGGGTTCTGCGGAACTGAAGATCGTAGAAGACAAGATCTACGCTTTGAGTTCTCAGGACGTGCGAAACTTAATCACGTCCGCCAATCACAGCCGCTCAGACCGGCCGGCAATCATCCTGGGGGCGAGTGACGAAGAGGTAATCCGTAAGGTGGAATCAATGCCCGGAGCGGTCGGTTTGGTGGATGTTTACTCCATTACTGGCGCGGTCAAAGTGGTCAAGATCGGCGGCAAGCTTCCTCTGGAGTCAGGGTATCCCCTGCACGGAAACTGAATTTGGTGAGTCTTTTCCCTTCGGGGCAGTGATGGAAGGACTTGATTGAGCAACGAAAGTTCCGGAACGTATCCCGCTTACGACCGGCGCAGGCGTTTTCCTCGTCATCGCCTGGACGCACGAATTCAGCTGACGGTATTCCGTGAAGGAGTTACGACCTCGCTCTGGGGCCGCACCAGTGAGTTGGGGCAGGATGGCCTCGGAGCCACTCTGAGTGGTGAACTGAAGGCGGGCGAGGTTGTTTCCATGGAGTTTCCCATTCCCGTCCCGCCCTATTTCATGAAGGTCCGAGCCATTGCGCGCTATAGTGAAGGCCTGCGCTGTGGATTCGAATTCCTGATTGTGACCGACGAACAGCGCGAGACGCTCCGCCGGGTGTGCGAAGTGCTGTCCAGCGCTTTCTAAAGCTATTCATTGTCTCGCCAAAGAAGAAAACCTCGTTACCGCGGTAACTTTCTGCTGCAAACCGAGGTAGGTACCATCGCACTACTGCCGGTGCAATTGGGAAGGTACGTCTATGGGGGAGAAAGTCACCCCGCCAGCCGCTTCGACGGAAGTGCTGCGGGCGAAGGCGCTGCGGGACGCTCGCAAGCGCGGCTCTCCACCGGCCCTTTCGCAGATTTCTTCTGAGGCGCCGTCCAACGGCAACGCCGCAGCGCACAGCCCGGACGTCGAAAAAGCCTACCTCGTACAGATCGTCGAAAACGCTCCCGAAGCCATCAGCATTCTTGACCTTGACTTGCGCATCATGCGCATCAACGGTGAGTTCACACGGCTATTCGGCTTCACGGCGAAAGAAGCGTGCGAAAAAGTGATTGATACCCTGATCGTGCCGCCGGACCGCTCCGCGGAAACGGTCTGGATTGGAGAAAGCGTTCGCAACGAGAATAAGCTTTCGCTCGAAACCCGACGCCGCAGGAAAGACGGAACCCTGGTGGACGTGCTGCTCTCGGTCTCACCAGTGATCGTCGACGGCCGAAGGGTTGCGACTTATGCGTCCTATCGCGATATTACCGAGCAGAAGCGCGCCGAAGAGCTGAACTCGGCGCTCTACGCGATCGCAGCCCGCGCGCACTCGGCCGAGGATCCGCAACAGTTCTTTGCCGCCATTCACAATATCGTGGGACAGCTGATGTATGCGCGAAACTTCTATATCGCGCTCCTTGACCCGGATTTGCAGCTCTTGACCTTCCCCTATTTTGTGGATGAAGAGGACCCAGCCCCGGCATCGAAGCGCCTGGGGCGCGGCCTGACCGAGTACGTCATCCGAACTGGCGAGCCGCTGCTGGCCACTCCAAACGTGTTCGAGGATCTGGTCCGGCGGGGCGAGGCCGAACTCATCGGCGCCGCATCGCTCGATTGGCTGGGAGTTCCCCTGAAAGGGAGCACTGGCTGCATCGGGGCGCTGGTGGTCCAAAGCTACAGCGAAAACGTACGCTTTGGAGAACGAGATCGCGACATCCTGAAATTCGTTTCGCAGCAGATCGCCACCGCTATCGAGCACAAACGGTACGCAGAGGCGTTGCGGCGCTCGGAAGCCCGCTACCGTTCTCTCATCCTGAGCGCGGCCTATGGCATTTACCGCTGCACAGTGGGGGGCAGGTTCCTGGACGTGAATCCGGCTCTAATCGCGATGCTGGGGTACGGATCGGTGGAAGAAGTTCTGAGACTGGATGCGAGACGAGACGTTTTCTTTAATCCACAGGAACTCGACCGGCTGACCGAGGACTACCGTCGCACAGGAAGTCTGAACGGCGTGGAAGTGCAGTGGAGGTGTAAGGACGGACACGTGATCGTGGTCCGCCTGAGCGGTCGCCCCGTCAGTGGCGTGGAACAACCCGCGGAAGAACTGGAGATCATCGCCGAGGACATCACCGACCGGCGGCAGCTTGAAGAACAATTTCGTCAGGCCCAGAAAATGGAAGCTGTGGGGCGGCTTGCGGGAGGCGTCGCTCACGATTTCAACAACCTCCTGATGGTTATCAATGGATATACCGAAGTGCTGCTGGAGGAACTGAAGTCCGGCACGGCGATGCACCAGAAAGTGCAGTCCATTCAACAAGCAGCGGATCGCGCCGCTACCCTGACCCGCCAGTTGCTGGCATTCAGCCGCAAACAGCTGCTGGAATTGAAAGTGGTGGACGTCAACACCGTAATCAGCGACATGGAGCGGCTGCTGCGTCCATTAATTGGCGAGAACATCGGGCTGATCACGCGGCTCTCTCCTGACGCGGGCCGTACCCGCGCCGATGCCGGACAGTTGGAGCAGGTCATCATGAACCTGGTGGTCAACGCCAAAGACGCGATGCCGGATGGCGGCAAGATCACGGTGCAGAGTTCCGAAGTGACCGTGCGGCAGAATTTCCGGGAGCACCGCTTCATCCAGCCCGGCCGCTACGTGGTTCTGTCCGTGAGCGACACCGGGCACGGCATGGACAAGGAAACCCAATCCCGCATCTTCGAGCCGTTCTTCACCACCAAAGAAAAGGGAAAGGGCACCGGCCTCGGTCTCTCCACGGTGTACGGCATCGTGAAGCAAAGCGGCGGATACGTGTTCCCGCAGAGCGAGCCGGGAGCGGGCACGACGTTCTATATCTACCTGCCGAGAGTGGAAGAGTCGCCCGAGGAAATGGCTCCGGCAAAATCGCAGGAGAATGAAAAGGGCGGGTGCGAAACGGTTCTGCTGGTCGAGGACGAAGAGTCAGTCCGCGAACTGGTACGAGAGACTCTGGCGGCTCGGGGCTACAAAGTACTGGAAGCTGAAAATGGAGAGAGCGGCCTGCGTGTTGCCGAAGCCCACGGCGACGCCATCGATATCCTGATCACGGACGTGGTCATGCCCGGCATGGGCGGGAGGGAACTGGCGAAGAGGCTGCTTCAGTTACGCCCGACTTTAGGTGTACTCTATCTCTCCGGCTACACCGAAGACGCGATCCTCCACCAGGGAGTGCTCGGTCCCGGTACCGCGTTCCTGCAAAAGCCCTTTACCCTGCAAAACCTTGCCCGGAAAGTCAGGGAAGTCCTGAGGATAGGGACAAACTGACGGCTATCGTTCAGGCGTGCAACTTTTCCTGCATATCGGCGTCCTATATTTAGGCAGGGGCACATCCACGTATGCCTGCTCGCGTATCTTAAATAGTGGGGTGGAGAATGCTCATCAAGAAGCCAGCCGATATTCCGTCTTCCGAAATCACTTCCAAAAACGTTTACTTGAACCGGCGCCGGTTCATCGCGGGCGCAGCGGTGGCCGGAGCCGCAGCGGCGACCGGCTTCGCGTTTCGCGAGCTCGGGTCGCCATCCCTGGTGACCCAGGCTAATGCGAAGATCGATGGCCTCCAGAAGAGCCCGTTCAGCACCACCGAGACGCAAACGCCCTTCAAGGACGTCAGCAATTACAACAACTTTTACGAATTCTCGACTGACAAATACGAGCCAGCCGGACTGGCAAAAAATTTCAAGACGCGCCCGTGGACAGTCACAATCGACGGTCTGGTCAAGAAGAAACAGCAGCTCGATGTCGATGCGATCATAAAGATGGCTGCCCCCGAGGAGCGCATCTACCGGCACCGTTGCGTCGAGGGATGGTCGATTGTGGTGCCGTGGGTCGGATTTTCTTTGAGCGAATTGATCAAGCGAGCTGAGCCGCTGGGCAAGGCAAAATTTGTCGAGTTCACGACCCTTTACGATCCCAAGCAAATGCCGGGACAGCGCGTCCCTGTGCTCAAGTGGCCGTATGTTGAGGGGCTGCGTATGGACGAAGCCATGCATCCGCTGGCGTTGCTCTGCTTCGGGATGTATGGAGAAGTGCTCCCGAATCAGGATGGAGCGCCGCTAAGAATTGTCGTTCCATGGAAATATGGGTTCAAGAGTGCGAAGTCGATTGTGCGCATCCGATTTACGGAAGAGCAGCCGATGAACAGCTGGCAACTGGCCACTCCGAACGAATATGGTTTTTATTCGAACGTGAACCCGAACGTGGATCATCCGCGCTGGAGCCAGGCCAAAGAGCGCCGCCTGGGCGAGTTTTTGAAGCGGCCGACGCTGATGTTCAACGGATACGACCAGGTGGCGAGCTTGTACTCGGGAATGGACCTGAAAAAGAATTTCTGAGGTCAGATTGCAGAGGTAAAATCTCTCGGTTCCGGCAGTGTTCACCTCTGCAATCTGACCTCTGACCTCTGACCTCTGACCTCTGCAATTACTTTTTATGTCTCGCTTGCGAATCACCAAGATTCTGATTTTTCTGGCCGCGCTCGTTCCCCTGGAACGGCTCGCCTGGAAAGCCTTTCATGACGGATTGGGCGCCAATCCGGTCGAGGTCATCACCCACTCAACCGGCGATTGGACGTTGATTCTGATCCTGACGACGCTCTCGATCACTCCGCTGCGCAAGCTGACCAAGCAGTACTGGCTGATTGGCGTCCGCCGCATGATCGGGTTGTTTGCGTTCTTCTACGGCTGTTTGCACTTCACCACCTACATCTGGCTCGACAAGTCTTTCGATGTGCACGAGATGATCAAGGACGTCTACAAGCGTCCCTTCATCACCGCCGGCTTCACCGCTTTCGTGCTCGTGATTCCCCTGGCCTTGACTTCAACAAAGGGCTGGATCCGGCGTCTGGGCAAGAACTGGCAGCGGCTGCATCGATTAATCTATGTCACCGGAATCGCGGCGGTCATCCATTACATCTGGCTAGTCAAAGCCGACTTGCGGAAACCATTGCAATACGCCTTCGTGCTCGGTGTTTTGTTGCCCCCGACCGGCGGAAGTGACCGAAGCCTGAGAGAACCCGTCTTCCAATCGTTTTACAGAAAACTTTCCTCTACAATCCGGGTTTAGAAGCATCTTACCGAGCACAGGAGTGTCGTATGAACCCCCTTTTTGGCAGGTCGAAGTGTGCCGCGCGCGCGGCCATGGCTTTGGTCGCGATCGCAACTCTCTCATTGGCGGTCGGGTGCGGCTTTGGCGGAGGCGGCAACGGCGGAGGAGGGGGCGGGGGCGGAAACAACGGTTTCAGCAAGGCCAGCTTGAATGGGCACTACGCCTTTACGTTGCGGGGATTTGGGCTTC
>WNFH01002493.1_pt1 | contig 12860 bp, 7 predicted proteins | sample 5400411 | NCBI WGS metagenome assembly WNFH01 (sample SAMN13153347, study PRJNA577476) | soil metagenome | isolation source: 200 cm saprolite under Douglas fir tree site 2 hole 3 | place: USA:California | collected 2015-04-18
CTGAGCGACATTCAAATTCAAAGAGAGGCCGGTGCGTTTTCGGTCTTCGTTCAGCAGGGCCATGCCGCACCGGATGGCGTCTTGGGGCGAGCGGATCGTGACGTCTTTGCCGTCCATGAGGACGTTCCCGTGGTCGGCCGGCTTGACGCCGAAGATGGCCTCGGCGAGTTCCGTGCGGCCCGCGCCCACAAGGCCTGCGATGCCGACGATCTCGCCGTGGCGCACTCGAAGGCTGACGTTTTGAAAGTCGCGCGATTCGGCGTCTTTGCGCCGGCTGAGCTCACGGACTTCGAGCGCGGCGTCGCCCGCGCTCGACGCGCGAGGCGGGAAGAAGTCCCGGAGCTCTCGCCCGACCATCGCGCGGATGAGCTCGGCGAACTCCCGGCGCGGCATAGGGCCCTCGTGGACGGTCTCACCGTCGCGCAGGACGGTGACGCGGTCGGCGACCTCCGCAAGCTCTTCCAACCGGTGCGTCACGAAAACGACCGCTGTCCCGCGCTCCTTGAGCTGGCGAACGACCCCGAAGAGCTCCTCCACCTCGCGCGTTGAGAGTGAAGAAGAGGGTTCGTCCATGATGACGATCCGCGTGGCGCGGGCGACGGCTCGAGCGATCTCGACGAGCTGTCGCTGCGCCAGGCTCAAACGCCGCACGGGCGCGCGCGCGTCGAGGTCAAATCCGAGGTTCGAGAGCAGGGCCACGGTCTCGGAAATTTCCCTGGCGCGGTCGATCCACGCGCCGCGAGTGGGTTCGTGGCCAAGAAAAATATTCTCCGCCACGGTGAGGTGCGGCGCGAGGTTGAGCTCCTGATGGATCATGCTGACGCCCAGTTCCTGCGCTTCTTTTCGCGACTCGACCGCGGCCGCCCGGCCCAGCCAGGTGATTTCGCCGCTGTCGCGCGCGACTTCTCCCGCAAGGATTTTGACCAGCGTGGACTTGCCCGCGCCGTTTTCGCCCACGAGCCCGTGGATCTCGCCTGGTCCGACCCCCAGCCGCGCTCCTTTCAAGACCTGGACGCCCCCGTAAGCTTTCTCAATTTTCCGCATCTCGAGCAACAGCGGCGGGGACACGGTTTGCGCGGGTGAAAGGGTCGTCTCGACCATGAGGGCGCGGCTACTTCAGATAGCGCTCAATCTCCGGGTTGAGCAAATGTTGGATTTTCGGCTCTGAAAGGTTTTCACGCGTGACCAGCGTCGGCGGAAGGTCGATGCGCTTGGGCGGCGCGCGGCCTGCCCGCTGGTCGAGGATTGTCTTGAGGCCCTGATAACCAATTTGAAACGGGTCCTGGAGGACGAGAGAGTCCACAACTCCGTCGCGAAGGTCGTCAATAAGGCTGGGCGAGCTGTCAAAACCTACGATCTTGACTTTTCCTCCCAGGCCTCGCGCCTTCAAGGCCTGGACGGCGCCGATTGTGCTCGATTCGTTCGATGCGAAGATGCCATCGAGGTCCGGGTGCGCGGTAAGGATGTCCTCGGTCACGGCGAGCGAGCGCGCGCGGTCGGACATGCCGTACTGCCAGGCTACGAGCTTCAAGTCCCGAAATTCCTTTTCGAGAGTCTCTCTGAACCCTTGCTCGCGAGCGAGAGTGGAGGCCCCGCCGGGCATAACGGCGATCATCGCCACCTTGCCGCGCTTGCCTAGAATTTCCGCCAGGCGCCGCGCAGCAAGGACTCCGCCGCCGTAATTGTCGGTCGCCACGAACGACGCATAGTCCTCGGTGTTCGCGCCCGAGTCGAAGATGGAAATGGGAATGCCTGCCTGCCGGGCGCGGCGTATTGCCGGCACCAAAGCGTCGCGGTCGGTCGGGGCGAGCAGGATGCCGTCCACGTGCCGGTTGATGAAGTCATCCGTGATGGAGATTTGTCGCGTGAAGTCGGTCTCGACCGCCGGGCCGTTCCATTCGATGGCCACCTGGGCCTCCCGGGCGGCCGAAGCGGCGCCTGCGTGGACTGCCTGCCAGAAGATGTGCGCCTGGCTTTTGGGGATGACGGCGAAAACATGCTGCTGGCGTCTCCGGCAAGCGGGGAACAGAACGACGACGATCGCCAACGCGACACACAGGGGACGGAGCCGGCCCGCCGGCCTGTGATGAGCGCGAGCGCGCAGAGCTTGCGCGCCGGAAATCCCTGCCTTCATGCTCGGCCCTCGGGCGGGCGAGCGTCGGCCTCGAGATCCATGTTCAGGACTCCTTTGATGTAGTCCTCGCGCTCAAAGTCCTTCTCGAAGGCGTCGTGGATTTCTTCGAGCGCGCCGTAATGGTGGGTGACGTAGGACGAGACCTGGATCCTGCCCGAGCCCGCGAGTTCCATGGCGCGGCGGTAAGTCGTGGGGCGGCGGTCAGGGTCGAAGCCGCCCGAGGCTCCGACGGCCGCCACGAGTGTCGGTTCGAGGAACAAGATGTTGCCGAGGAGTCCGATGTCCCGGCCTCGGTGGCCGTGGCCGTAGAGCAGCACGGTCGCCTGCTTGCGGAGTATTCCGGGCATCTGCTCGAAGATTTGCGAATTGCCGCAGGCCTCGATCAGATAGTGGATGCGTTCCCCGCGCGTGTGCTCGATGACCGCCTGGGGGAGGGGGTGGCGCCTGACGTTGATGGGCGTGCCTCCGAACTGCTCGGTAAACTCGAGGTTCTTTTCGCGGACGTCGCTTACCAGGACGAGCCCTTCAAAACGTTTCACGTTGCGGAGGTATTGGAGAAAGAGCAGGCCCGCGGGCCCCGCCCCGCAAATCAGCACGTTGCGGATGTGCTCGTCGCCGTCGAAGTTGTAACGCCCGCGGGCGCGTTCCACGCGGTCGCTCGAGTGGAGAACGCACCCGAGCGGCTCGACCAGCGCAGCCTGCTCGAAGGTCATCTCGTCGGAGACGCGCAGACAGTTCACCGCCGGCACCGCAATGTATTCAGCCAGCGCGCCCGGCGGCCCCGTGATCCCGTGCTCTTGATAGTACGCGCACTGATGAGAGTCCCCGGAAGCGCAGTACGGGCACAGCGGCCACCGGTTCTGGCTGTGGCAATTTCGTCCCTGGTCGCAAAGGACGCGGTCGCCGGGCTTGAGGTCTTTGACTTCGCGGCCCGCGGCCACGACCACGCCGCTGAACTCGTGGCCGAGGATCAGCGGCTGAACGGTTAGAGGAATCTGCCGCCCCTGCGGGTCCAGGTTGTAGTTGCCGTGGCCGCGATAAAGATGCAGGTCGGTCCCGCAGACTCCCACGGCCTGGACGCGCAGCGCGACTTCGTGCGGGGCGGGTGCGGGGTCGGGGACCTTTTGCACCACCAGTTTTTCGACGTCTTCGAGGACTGCGGCCTTCATATTTTGAGCGCGACAAGCTTGCCGGCGGCAGCGCGGCGGGCTGCGGGTCTCCGGCCGCCTGAAAACGGCGTCGCTGAGAGCTGCCTTGACTGAACGGATCTAGCCGGCCAGAATTTTTTCCATCTCGTACGCGGCGCGCGCGAGCGCGTCGTCAATCGTCCATTCTCCTGTAATCCCTTTCTGGAGCGAAGTCCAGAGCGCCTCTTCGATTGCGGGATATTTCGAAAAGCGCGGCGGCAGGAGCATGTGCGCGTTGACCGTTTGTTCGAGCAAGGCCAGCCGCCGGCCTTCGAGCGTCGCGGGGTCGGTCTCCGCCCTGAGCCTGCCCTGGACGCTTTTCAAAACGGGAAGCGCGCCGTGGCGTGCCTCGTGCCACTGCGCGTCAGCCGAGGTCAGGAAATTGAGCAGCGCCTTCGCTCCCTCCTCGTTTCCCACGCTTGTGGGAACGGCGAAAGCATGACCTCCCGCGTAGACCCACCTTTGTCCCGACGGCCCTGCGGGATAAAGCGCCAGGTCAAATCGGTCCCTCACACGGGACTCGAGGGGGTTGAGGTACCGATGGAAACTCCCCGGCCAGTCCGCCACCATCGCGCAACGGCCCTCGAGGAAAATTCCGGAGGCCTCATCATATCGCATCTCCGGGAGCTCCGTCGGTGTGACCTTTTCCACCGCATAGAGCCTGTGGAGGAAGCCGAGCGCCCATCGTCCGGCGGCGTCATTGAAGCCCGGGCGGAGGTCGGGTCGGAAAAGCTGGCCGCCCGCCATGGCGACCAGTTCGAAAAAAGTGCCGAAGAGCCCGCTATCGCGGCCGGGAAACGCGAAACCAAACAAGTCCGGAGGTCGCGTGAAGTGCTTGGCGGCCTGAGCGAGTTCTTCCCAGGTCTCGGGCACGCGGAGTTCGCGGCCCGTCGTCGCGCGAAACCTCTCCTGCTCGGTTGGGTCCGAGAACAGGTCGCGGCGGTAGTAAAGCAGGCGGACGTCAATATTCCGCGGGACGCTGAGCAGCCAGCCTTCCACGCGGCTCATTTCGAGGACGGCGGGGATGAATTCATTGAGTTCAGTCTCGCGATACCAGTCATCGAGCGGGCGGAGAAAATATTTTTGCGACGGCGCGTACTTGTTATGTGTTGAGATCAGGTCGTAGGCTCCCGTGCTGTCGCGATACACTTCGTCGAGGTGGCGGTTGAGGTCAGGATGGACCAGCCGCGCTGCGACGTGGACGCGGAGCCCGGTCCTCTTCTCGAATTCCGGAAGCAGTTCGTAGAGCGGGTCGTACATCGGGCCGGCCACCAGCGCCACATTCAACGCGCCGGGCTTGGGCGCTTCGATGAAAAAACCGCTTCCTGGATTCCGCTCCAATGCTCAGCCCTGACTCTTCGCCCTGCCGGGCGGCTTGCTTAATATCGAAACCGGACTCCGGGTTAAGGGAATTCTGCCTTTTTCCTGCATCAACCCGCCGCCGTCACTGCCCTTTGTCGAACCGCGACTCTAATTCTCAAGGTCCTTCGTGTCCAGTCGCCCCTCGCGCCTGAGCCGGTCGAAAATTTCAGCCGTCTGCCGGATGCCTTGCTCGAGCGGCGTGCGAGGCACCTCGGCGAGGTCGTGGACGAGCAGGCTGTCGTCGAGGTCGTAGGCTATCGGCAGCGGAGGGCCTACGGCGCGAATCATGCCGCGCGAGCCGGGAAAGACTCGGTCGAGCGTGGCCAGGAATTCCTCCACGTGGCTCACGGTCCCGCGCAGCGTGTAAACCCTCGCGCCGGGCATTTCGGCCTCGGCGCAGCGCAGGAAAATTTTGGCGGTGTCATCCACGTACTGTAAGTCGAGACCGCCGGTGAACCGGACCGTGTAAGGCCGCTTGAGGATGCTCGCTTTGATCGCCTTGGTGGGGCCTGACGTGATCCCCTGGTCGCGCCCTACGCCATAGACCGCCCAGGGCCGGAGACCGACGCTCGATATCCCGTCGCTGTCGAAATAAACGCGCGCGTTTCCTTCGTTCGCCTGTTTGAAGACCCCATAGTGGGTCCCGGGCCAGAGCGGCGCGCCCTCGCGGACGGTGGTGCCGCCGTAAAATTCCTCCGGCCCGAAGACTGCGCCCGAACTGGCATAGACGACTCGCTTCACCAGATCGGGCCGACGGCGAGCGGTCTCGAAGGCGTTCAGCGTTCCCACCACGTTGACGCGCGCCCCGAGCGGCGGGTCGGCCGCGCACGCAGGCACCTGGAGCGCCGCGAGGTGGATGATGTGCGTGATGCCCTGGCCGGCGACGGCGGCATCGAGGTCTTCGAGACTCGTCACGTCCCCGCGGATGAACTGGACCCGCGACATCTCCTCATCGCTCAGGAGAGCGCGCAGGCGGTGGGATTCGGCGTCCAGGTCAAACACCCACGGCCTGTCCTTGCGTTCAACAAGGTTCTTGACGATCCAGGCGCCGATGAATCCCTTCGCGCCCGTAATCAGGAACCGCGCGCCCGTCGCCTTGGCTGGGGTGGCCCGCGTCATGCTTGGGCATTATATGTTCTGGGGGAGAAGTGTCAACGCAACAGGGAAGAAAGCGCCGGGGAGTCGAGCGCGCCATCACAAACTGGGGCGTGGGCTATCCGAAGACGAGGTGAGGAAGCAGGTTCGAAGGGCAACGTTTATTGGGCAGTCACTTATTTGCGAACGCCGTCAGACCTTACTGTCGTTCGGTCCTGGCGCCATGTCGTCAGAGGTGGCAGTCAGCCGCGGCTGCGGTGCGGTGGTTGATTTCTCGGTCGCGGCAGCCCGCTTTATTTCGATTGCTCCAAGCGGAGCGTTCGATCAAGCCGGAAGGTGAGGAGCGCCTCCGCCGGCACCCTGACCTCCTTGCCCTTGGTCAAGATCTGAGCCGTGCCGCCCGCCGCGGCTCCGGCGACCGCTCCGATGGCAGCGCCTTTCCCGCGACCCGCGATGGCGCCGATCAGCGCACCCAGGCCGGCGCCGCCGCCGACCATCTCAGCCGTCCTTTTGTTTTTGCCGATTCCGTCCGGCCCTTTCTCCTCCAGGCTTGCCGTGCTCACCACGTAACGTTTCCCGGCCACGGTAATCGAGTCAATGGCCAGGGCAAGCTCAGGCGTCCCCAGCGTCCCGCCGGTCGAGACCTGTCGAATCGCAAGCTCGGCCGCGGAGCCTTTGGGAATCGCCGTCGCCCCCGTGCCATCCCTCACGTCCTGGTCGATTACAGCCGAGTACCTCTTGCCTTCGGCCGCGGTCGCTGAGTCGATGGCTTCATTGGCCCGGACCACGAGTTCCGTGCCGCTCGGAATTATCTTCGCGTTCGACTGGGCGGTCGGGTCCGAGCTGGGCCGCGCCGAAGCCGGCTGGACCCCTTTTCCTGTCGCGTTGAACTCGATGGCCTTGATGTCCCGGACGTCGAAGTGGTGGGCCATGCCCCTGTCGTCTTTGAAGGTGATCGTCTGGGCTGTCCCTTCGAAGTATGTCCCGTTATATCGCGTCCCGTCTCGCAGAGTAACCGTATCGCTCCAGCCTGGTATCGTGAACGCAAGAACGCTCAGGATGGCTGTAAGGCTGATTTTTCGCATCGGTCAACCTCCCACAAGTAATTGTGCCATTCCGGGACCAGCAATCGCGTGGCCAGAGACACATCGGCAGGAATCCGCTAATTTGCGGGCAGATGCTGGGAGTTAGGACGGCTTCCGAATTCAGGCGGGCCTCACGCCTGGCGCAAATTTACTTTCCAGAATGAAATAATGTCATGGTTGCCTAAGGTGGACAGGGGGAAGCCTCGTACCGACTCTCCGCCCGTGAAACTTGCGGGCCGCTTACCTCGGGCGGCCCGAACCCTGGCGGAGTGTGATGATCCTGTCCGGCTGGATGTTCTCCCAGTATTCTTCTGACCCGTTGGGCCAATGCACCAGGACGCCCTGGATCTCCGGTCTCTCGCCGAGGCCGAAATGCACGCGGACGTCGTTCGCGCTGAGGTAACTTGAGTCGGTGTGAACCCATCGCCAGAGCGGCTTCTGGCCGTCTCGCAACACAGCCACGCGGGCCCCTATGCCGAAGCGATTTGACTTCACTCCTTCGAGCCGCACCTCCAGCCAGTGCCGCCGGGAGCCGGTTTGATTGTGGAGCAGCCAGACCGGCCCGTTATTGTTCGTAACGACGACGTCAATGGCGCCGTCGTTGTCGACGTCGCCGAATGCCGCGCCCCGGCTCACCTGAGGGATGTCGAAGATCGGGCCGGCGATGTTGGTCGTTTCTCGGAACCCCTTGCCTTCGCCTTCGTTGTGAAACAACTGGTTTCTTTGGTGGTAAGGATGGGGGATCGCGCCGAGAGACTCCCGCAGGGTCACGGCGCCGTTGGCGATGAACAGGTCGAGCCACCCATCATTGTCGTAGTCAAACCACTTGGTCCCAAAGCCGGTGAAGCCGAAAGTGGGCCGGGCCAGGCCGTATTGCGGGGTGTTGTCGTCAAAGGTGGCCTTCCCGTCATTGCGGAAAAACGTCGCGCCCTCGCCGGTGAGGTTCGTCACGAGGATATCTTCAATGCCGCGGTTATCCACGTCTTCGGCGGAGACGCCCATCCCTGCCTTCGGAAGGCCGTCGGCGCTGTAGGCAGCGCCGGCTTCGAGCGCGGCTTCTTTGAACGTGCCGTCACCCTGGTTGAGCCACAGGCGGTTCGCTGCCGTGTCGTTTGCGACGTAGATGTCCGTCCAGCCGTCGCCGTTGAAGTCTGCGCAGACGACGCCGAGCGCGGGCCCGTAAGACGCCCCGATCCCGGCGGACTCCGTAACGTCAACGAATTTTCCGTTGCCGAGGTTGCGAAAAAGCCGCGAGGGCATGGCCCGGTAAATTTTCGGAGTGCAATAGTCGAGTTCGCCGGTGGGAGCGTAGCACCGCTTGTTCCCTTTCACGGTGAAATCCACGTAGTTCGCAACAAACAAGTCGAGATATCCGTCGCGGTCGTAATCGAGCCAGGCCGCGCTGGTGCTCCAGCGGATGTCGTCCACTCCGGCCTCGGCGGTGACGTCGGTGAAGGTCCCGTCGCCGTTGTTATGGTAAAGAACGTTATGCCCGAAGTTCGTTACATAGAGGTCCTGGAACCCGTCGTTGTCATAGTCGCCCACGGCGACGCCCATGCCGTAGCCGGCGAGTCCCACTCCGGCTCGCTCCGTCACGTCCGTAAACCTCAACTTCCCGGTCTCGCTCAGCTCGTTGCGGAAAAGCCGGTTGCCGGGTTTCCAGCCGGGCGGAAGATGAGGGTTTTTGTTTTCTTCGAGAGTTGACCCCTGGATCAGGTACACGTCCAAGTCGCCGTCATTGTCGTAATCGAACAGGGCCACGCCGGCACCCATGATTTCGGGCATGTAGCGCTGGCCTGTGGCCCCGTTGAAATGGCGGAAGTTCAGGCCAACTTCGGCTGCGATTTCGCGGAAGATCGCGGTCTCGAGAGAAGACGGACGGCTTGGCCGGTTCCTGGTCTGGGGCGAGGAGCCCAGCGCGAGGGCTGCCATTAAAATGTCGCGTCGGGTCAAGGTAGTAATGTCTTTCGCTGCTGCCTGCTCAGCGGTGGGCCCCTTCCTGTTCGAGGGCCCGGATGTCCTTCTCGATGGTCGTCAGCAGCCGGGTCTGGCCCCGTGCTGCCGCCTGCTCCCGCGCCTTGCGCGCGAAGTTCAGGGCCTTCTCGCGGTCACCCGAACGGGCATATGCGGCTGCGAGGGCGTAGAGGTAGCGAGGCGTGTTCTCGTCCTCCGGCGTGAGCGTCTTCAAGAAGTGCTGGATGGCGTCGTCGTACTTATTCTGGTTGACCAGGATGCGCCCGAGGTGGAAATGCGCCAGTCGGTATTCGGGCTGGTTTTGAACGGCCTGCCGGTACTGCTCGAGCGCCTCTTCGAGGCGGCCCTGCTGCTCGAGCAGGAAGCCGAGATTGTTGTGGGCTTCCGCATAGAAGGGGTTGATCTCGACCGCCTTCCGGAACGCCTGGTCGGCCTCACGGTATTTTCCTTGCTCAAACAGCAGCACACCGTAGTTGTAATGGGCGTCCGCGCGGTCCGGGTCGAGGCCGACCGCGGCGCGGTAATGTTGCTCCGCCTTCTCGAATTGGCGGAGCCTTCCGTAGAGCGAGATCAGGTTGATGTGTGCCTGCGCATGCTTGGGATCAACCTCGAGCGCTTTTTCGTGTTCAGCGATGGCCTCCGGAGTCTTTCCCGCCTGGTCGAGCAGTGTGCCCCGGCGTATATGGGCAAGCGGTCCCTGGTTGAGTTCGCGGACCGCGTCGCGCAACGGGTCATCCACCGGCGGGACCGTCGTCTTGTTTTGTTCAGAGAGTTTGAGGTGCTCCTGGGCCTTCGGGGTGTCGCCGAATTTCCGGTAGAGCAGGGCCAGCGCATAATGCGAGGCGCCGTAGGGCGGGAAGAGTTCACAGGCCTTTTGAAAGGACTCCGCGGCTGCCTTCTCATCTCCCCGAGCCGCATATACTCGGCCGAGACCTAAGAGGCCCGTCGCTGAGTCAGGGTGTGCTTTGACGATGGCTTCATAGATTTTGCCGCTCTCTTCCCAATTTCCGGCGGCGAGGAGAGATTCAGCCAGCTTGAGCTGCGCCGGCAAATATCCCGGCTCGGTCTGTAACGCCGCGCGCAATGCGCCCACTGAGTCTTCAAACTTCCCGCGAGCGGCCTCGACCCATCCCAGGTAGTAGAGCCAGCGAAACGCGGCCGGATCGAGCAAGTGTGCCCGCCGGTAGCAGACGGCGGCGGACTCATGTTGCTCGTAGGCGTCGAGCACCATCCCCAGCTTCCCATTGGCCTCGGCATCCCGGGGACGCTCTTGGGCGGCGAGATAAGCGCGCTCAACTTGGACGCGCACGGCGGCCAGGGTGCCCGCCATGTTGAGCTTGGGCAAGTCCGGGAGCGGGGGCGTCGCGGCAGCTAATGACCAGGCGCCGGCACAGAGCGCGGCCGTGAGCGTGAGGGAACTCCTGAGCCGCATAAGCCAGATTCTATGGTATGCCTCGGCCGGAAAATCAAGCACCAAATTCATTCGGCTTGGTAGATCAGAAGGAAATGGGTCCGCGGGTTGCGGAGGCGCTTCCGTGGCGTGTGCCATAGGGCACAAAAACAAAAAGGGACCGCGCGAAGCGCGGTCCCTCTTTTCGTTAAAGATTTCGTTCGCCTTCAGAAAGTAAGCCGCAAACCGAAGCGGAACTGGCGCTCGTCGAGGCCCTCCCGCGCGAGGCTGATTTTGTCGGTGACAGTCATGAAATCTGATCCGTCGCTAACGTTGTGGTCCGGGATGTCAAAATGCGGCGTGTTGGTGAAGTTGAACGACTCCGCACGGAACTGGAGCTTCAAGCGCTCGCTAATCGAGAACTCGCGGAACAAGCCGAAGTCCCAGTTACCAATGCCCGGGCCGCGGAACGCATTGAAGCCGGTAGTGCCGAAGCGTCTTTGGGTGACATCCGCAAACGCCGTCGGGTCGTAGAAGGGATGGTCAGCCCCGATGCCACCGAGCTTCGTCACCTGAGGTTTCACCTGATCGGCTGTCTGGTTGCTTCCAGGCATGTCCAGGTTACCGGAGGCGTAAACGGTGAACGGTGGGCCTGTGATGAAACTCGCCAGGCTGTTCACCTGCCAGCCGGACACAATCTTCGAGACTACGCCTCGGTTATTGAGCCACCGCTTCCCACTACCGAAGGGCAATTGCCAAACGTTCATGATCTCGAGGTTGTGGGTGCGGTCAAAATCGGTTACGGACCGGTTCAAGTACATGTATTGTAAGGCTTGGATTTTTTCGTCGCCTGGGCTATTGCTGCTGTTATCGATAGAGTTTATAGCCTTCCCCCAGGTATAATTAACCGTGAGCGCCAGGCCTTGGGCGAACCGTCGTTGGAGGCTCGCCTGCAGCGAATCGTAATGGCCGGTGCCCACGGGCAGCAGAAACACCGTTGTTGCATCCCTCCCGAACTTTGCCTTCAAGGGCCTGCCGGCCTCGCCGGCACCAAGCACCTGGCCCGCGTTTAAGTCCAGGAAGCCGAGCTGCCGGATGGACCGAGTGGCTACATAGCCCACTTGTCCGGTGAAACCGTAACGGAGCTCTTTCTGAATAGTGAAGTTCCAGGATTGAATGTAACCGCGGCGGAAGTTCTTAGGTAAACCCTCGAAACCGAAGTCACTCGGGATGTCGATAATTCCATTCCCGAGAGAGGGAGCGGTTATGGGGTCTACTCCTGCGGGGAGCGCGGGGTACGAGGGAGTGGAATTATCCAGCCGACGAGATGGAAAGAGGTCATTTGGAGTCTGAAGGTTCAGCGCAAGCAGGACGGGGTAATTGGCTCGTAACGCCTCCATGAACTCATACGGGTCGATGGTGATGCCGTAACCGGTGCGGATGACAAAGGTGTTTCTGACACGATAAGCCAGTCCGATGCGCGGCTCGAAGAGCCTCTTACTGATTTGAATACCGCAATCCTTCGGAACGGACCCGACCCCACAAACCAAGACCTTGTTCGTGTCCAGGTCGTAACGCTCGATGCCCCGGTCGGGCCGCGCTGGAACGGGGTAGTACTCCCAGCGAAGACCGTAGTCGAGCGTTAGTTTGGGGGTGACGTTCCAGCGGTCTCGAGCGTAAGCGCTGTAGAGCCAGGCGTGGATGCGGTAAACGTCCGGGACCTGCAAAGTCCTGCTCGCTAAACTGGGCAGGCCAAGCATGAACGACGCGAAGCTGCTGCCCCGCGCGTTGTCGGAAACTGTGTCACACGAGCCGCCAGCCGCCAAGATTTCACAACGCTCCGTAGTTCCTCGGGTGAAATTAAATCCTCCCTGCGCGCCATAAGCGCCGCTTAAAAACTCAGCCTGGGTATGGTTGAGGCCCTGGCGATAGAGGTCCGTACCGAAGCGGAGGTTGTGTTTGCTCTTGACCCAGTTAAAGTTCGCCACGTACTGATACTGCGGGTCCTGGCGATAGTAGGGCATGAAATTGTTGTCGACTCCGATGGTGGCGTAATCATCCGACCCTGAGAAATCGAATTCGGGCCAACCGCTTTCGAAGTTCCGCGTTCCATTGGTCCCCGGAATGCCCAGCACGTCGGACCCGGTGTTTGTGCCCAAACCCGGCTGCTCGGAGGACGTCCCCTGGCGGGCCCAGCCGAAGTGGGCGTCCATGAGGAAGTTGGGGCTAAAGGTGTAAGTTCCCATAATCGTTGTTCTGAATGTGTTCCCGTGTCCCCGGCCCGGATTACTGCTGCCACCGATGGGACGCCCCACTGCCGCTGTGCCGAAAACCGTCGGCACCGTGTCCGAATAGTGCAGCATACCGAATGTGCCGATGAAGTTGAGTTTCGGAGTTGCACTTAAGTTGATCTTCGTGTCCACCTGGTTGCGGTTGAATGCGAACGGCCCTGACGCAAAGTAGTTCCTGCTCTTAAACTCGCGCCCCGCGACGCTGGGCAGGGGGACCAAACCGATAATCTGCTGGGCAACAGGGTCCAGCCGGCTGGCAGGAATAATGTTCCAGCAGTTCGGGTTCGTGGAAATGTCGCAAAGGGCGTAGTTTGGGTCGGTAGTTCCCACTGAGAAAGGAGT
>WNFH01002496.1_pt1 | contig 12856 bp, 9 predicted proteins | sample 5400411 | NCBI WGS metagenome assembly WNFH01 (sample SAMN13153347, study PRJNA577476) | soil metagenome | isolation source: 200 cm saprolite under Douglas fir tree site 2 hole 3 | place: USA:California | collected 2015-04-18
TTCGGCGCAGCATAGTTCAAGCTGGACTCGAACGCCGCAACTGCCTGCATCGTGGCCAGCAACACGATGCTGCCCTGGCCTGACTGCTCCATCTGGCTGCCCAGCTCTTTCGCCAGCAGGATGGGCGCCACGTAGTTGGCGCGCAGCGACGCTTCCATGGCCGCAGCATCGAGTGATTCCCACGGCACCCGCGCGGGGTCTCCAGGAAAGATGGCAGCGCCATAGAGAGGCTGACCCAGTTGCTCGGCGACGTTTTGATACGCGCGGCGCGCGGCGGGTTCCGCCAGATCGCCTTCTACCAGCTGGAGCGTCTGACCAAATTGCGCCGCGATGGCCCGGCTGAGCGCCTGGGCTCGTTCGCGGTTTGCGCGATAGCCCACTACCAGCCGCGCGCCATCCCGTGCCAGCAGCGCGACCGCCGCAGCTCCCAGGCCACCGGTCCCGCCGGCCACGGCAATGACGCGGCCGTCCAGCGCCCGCTCGGCAAACTCGTAGCGGAACTGGCGGAATCGCGCGGCCAGCTCTTCATCCCAATAGGGCGACGCCATGACCTCCTCGCAGGCATGGATTCAAGCCCGGGGGTCACTCCAATTCCGAGGCGAGCCCGCTCGCAGCACATGCAAGGGGAGGGATGACACAAAGCACCACCCGTGCTGCGAATGGCGAAAAGACAAAACCCCCACGTCGCGCTGCTCCTGATCTCGACGCTGTGGGAGCCGAAGAGGCAGGCGCTGCGCCTGAGGGCCTCGTCAGAAGAATCCGCCAGAAAGAATTGCGGTCCGAGCTGCAAGAGTCGGAACGCAGACTGGGCGTCTTAGCTGCCAAGCACCGCGGTCTTAAACGCCTTAGCTGGGCGCAGCCGCACGACGGTCTTGGCCTTGATCTTGATCGGCTCGCCAGTCTGCGGGTTGCGGCCCATGCGCGCCTTGCGATGCGCCTTCACCGCTCGCCCGAAATTGGGGATGACGAACTTGCCCGCGCCACCCTTCAACTCCTTCACCGCCAGCTTGAACAGTTCGTCGAAGAACGCCGCTGCGGTCTTCTTCGACGTGTTCAGCTTGCCGGCGATATATGCCACGATCTTGGACTTGCTCATTGGCTTTGCCATCAGCTCGAATCTCCTCCTCAGAAGTGGGTGCTGCGATTCCTGCGCAATCCCGAATCCCCTGGCCCCGAGATCGGGATTCGGCGCAGACGCCGCAGGCACTATAGCCGCACTGTGCGGGCAAGGCAAGCGCAAACGTGAAAAAAGCCAGACAAAACGCGCCTTCCGTAGGCCCCGGGCTCCAGAAGCCGCTCCAGAAGCGGCTTCGGAGCGTGCGGAAGGGCAAGAAATGGCTCGCCCCCCTGCCAGTAACGAAATTCAAAGTTTTCAAGCGGCGGCCTGCAGCTTGGCCAGGCCCTCATAGAAATGGGCGATAGACTTGATCCCGCCGAAGTAGTTCTCGAGCGCGATATGTTCGTCTGGCGCGTGGGCGTTCTCGTCGGGCAGGCCGAAGCCCATCAGCACGCAGGGGACTTTGAAGGTGTCGTACATCTGCGTGACGAACGGGATCGAACCGCCCTCACGGATGAACACCGCCTTCTTGCCGAAGCCCTGTTCCAGGGCCTGCTGCGCGGTCTTGAAAATAGGGTGGGTGAAGGGAGCGACCCAGGGCTTTCCGGTGCTGAGCACCTCGAACTTCATCTTCACCGTCTTGGGTAGCAGCTTGCGGATATGCTTCTCGACCAGCCGCGCGATTTTCTGCGGGTCTTGGTTGGGGACTAGGCGGGTCGAAAACTTCGCGTAGGCCTTGGACGGAATCACCGTCTTCGAGCCTTCCCCGGTGTAACCACCCCAGATGCCGTTCAGCTCCAGGGTCGGCCGGCACCACACCCGCTCGACAATCGAATAGCCCTTCTCACCGCACAGCTCCGGCGCCCCGACGGTCTTGCGAAACTCTTTCTCCTTCCAGGGCAGGGAATTGAGCGCCTTTCGTTCGGCACGGGAGAGCGTGGCGACGTCGTCGTAGAAGCCCGGGATGTTGACGCGAAAGTTCTTATCGTGCAGTTTGGCGAACAGTTCGCACAGGATGGTGATGGGGTTCGGCACTGCCCCGCCGAACACGCCCGAATGCAGATCCTGCGCCGGGCCGGTGATTTCGATCTGATAGTAGTTCAATCCGCGCAGTCCGTAGGTGATGGAGGGCACGCCGCGGCCCAGCATCGAGGTATCGGATACCACCAGCGCATCCGCCTTCAGCCGCTGCTTGTTTTCGGTGACGAAGCCCCAGAGGCTCTCGCTGCCTACTTCCTCTTCCCCTTCGATCATCACCTTCACGTTGATGGGCAGTTTCCCTTCGGCTTGGCGCAGCGATTCGAGCGCCTTGAGGTGGATGTGTACCTGGCCCTTGTCGTCAGCCGTGCCGCGCGCGTAAAGATTGCCGTTGCGCACGGTGGGCTCGAAGGCGGGCGAGGTCCACAGGTCGAGGGGCTCCGGCGGCTGCACGTCGTAGTGGCCGTAGAAGAGCACGGTGGGTTTTCCAGGCGCTTCGAGCGACTCGCCGTACACCAACGGATGCATTTTCGTGGGCACAATTTCCACCGTGTCCATGCCCGCGCCGCGCAGCTTTTCGGCTACCCACTTCGCCGCGCGCTCGATGTCGGGCTTGTGCTCGCTCTTGGTGCTGACGCTGGGAATTCTCAAAAACTCCAACAGTTCGTTCAGGTGAGCGTCGCGATGGCTCTCGATGTATTTCGTAAGATTCATGAACGGCTCCTCAGGTGTTTCTATCCGATTCCGGCGCGATCTGCCCCGCCGATTTGCGGCTGCCCGGTGGCCTTGACCAAGAAACTCTGGAAATGCCAAGGATCACATTCTACGGAGACCCGCTGTCGCGGCGCAAGCGGCATGCCCGGCGGCGAGTGGTCAGCTCGCAGCGACGTAAAATCCATCGAGCTGTAGCATTCCCGGCGATGGCACCGGCCAAAATCATTGCTGCTATCTTTGTTTGACGGACCGCGGCAAACTCTTCGGGATATTCCTTGTGATGGGCTGCCCGACCTTTTCGATGGCTGGCAAAAGTCCAGGGATTCGACCTGAACCACACCTGTCCGCCCGAACAGTGTGCGCTGAAAGCACAGCGCCGCGACACCATGATTGACGGAATCAGGAAGCTGCCGCAGCATAGCTTCACGATGACCGAAGTCAACTACGAAAAGCCGCGACGCAGTTCGCGCATGTTCATGCGGGTTCGCGTGATGGCCTCGGGAAAGAACACCGACGGCCGCAAGTTCCGCGAGACCTGCGAAACCATTGTCATTAACGCCCATGGCGCGCTGCTTTATCTGAACCAGCCGCTCGAGAACGGCTTGCTGATCGTCCTCGCCAATCCCTTCACGCAGGAAGAGCAGGAGTGCCGCATCGTCTTTCTGGGCGAGGCCAATGAAAAAGGCCAGCGCGTCGGCGTCGAGTTCCTCTCGCCCGCGCCGCGCTTCTGGGGCGTGGATTTCTCCCCAGCCGATTGCGTCGCGCCCGAAGAACCTGCCCGGCCCATCTAAAAGATTCTTCAACCCCAACCCGGAGCACAAACGACGCGCACCGGGGTGTGCCGCAACCCGCCTTTTCCTGTTTTCGCCCCGTACTGCTCCTCTTGCGCCATCTCGGGCTTGAGGGTTGGCTCCTAGTGCGTGGCGCAGCATGACAGCGGCACTGTGTTCCGCCTCGCTTACCACTCGCGGCGCCACCGCTGTTCGTCCGGCTGCTTTCCACCTCGGGTTCGGCCTGAGCCGGACGGCTGTCATTCCGAGCCCCGCTAGAGGCGGGATAAACTCCGCAAGGAATCTCTCAGAGGGATCCCTCTGACCGCACGGATGCGCACATGTAGCGCCGGCCTTCAGGCCGGCATCTGCCGCCTCTCTAACTCGGGACACTGGTTTCCTCCTCAGGGTATGGCTGCCTGGGGAATCGTTCTCGCCAATTGAGACGTTGCGGGCTTGCGCGACTCATTCTGCAACGCGCGCCGGATGATCTGCAGCCAGGCGTCCGGTCCACGACTCCGCATGGTCTCGTTCTTAACGCCCGAAAGGCTATGCAGAAGCAATTGGCCGATGTAGGCGAGAACAGCGGCGTTGCGCGCGGGAATCAGATTCTTGGCCAGCAGGGCAAAGAGTTTTCCCAGGGCATGATTGACCGCCGTGGTGGTCTTGAAGTCCTTGAACGAGCCGAGGAGTTCGGCGGCGAGAGTTTCGGCATCCACGCTTCCAGCGTAAAGCTGCTGCTCGCGCTGCCAGTGATCGAGGCAGAGCGATGAGTCGTCGTTCCGGCGAGGCATGCGGCAGCGGCGGCCGTCGGCAGTGGTGTGTTGGCAGCGGTTATCTTGTTTCTGTTTGGGCTTGGGTGACATAGAAGACCTCCGGAAAAGGGTGAAAAGCAAAGGGCAAAAGGTGAAACCACAGATGAACACTGATAAACACCGATAAACAGGAAGCGAAGGAAGCAAACGAAATAATGGAAGCGAAGGAGGGGGGAACCCCCACATTTTCTGCAAGTGTTGATTTCAGGAGACTTTAAGTCCAATGATTTTGTAACTGCGCATTCCAGAAGGTTTGCGGAAGCATTTCTCGCAAGTGCGGAATCCAAAGAGCTTGCAAGCGCGGGCGCGAGCTGGAGTGTCACGGGGTAAGAGCGGGTCGCTGAGACGAGGCAGAGCGTCATGATGTAAGAGTCGGGCTTCTGCAAAGCTCTTGGCGGGCTTTGCACCTCATGTTACCTCGGCAGGAGTAGTCGTCAACAGGAAACTGAGCTACGACAAAAGAAAATGCGCAAAACGCGCAATGAGGTCGCGAGAAAATTGTATACTTGCAGTTCAGGGCCTTCACACTAGAAATCCATCAAGCGGGTGAGAGTTACATGGCTGTGTAACGCTACTCTTCCATCTTCGAGTGTTTGCCAGCAGTGGCTGAGGCACTTGGACGAGATGCCGACTACACATCCAAGTGAAGATAGTTAGGGCCACCGCAACTTCCAGAACGGGACTTACTGTATGACCGGCGAAGAGAGACTGCACTTGTTTGAATCGGCCGTAATGCGCCAACTGAACCCAACAACTTGAAATAGTTCTAGACTACGCGACTACTCATTACCGACGCGCGCTCTAGAGCCCAAGTTCCCAGATCTCTATTACCGGATTGTCTCACTGCTATTGACAGATGAAGTCTTTTCGGGCAACCATCGAGGACATCATGAGTAACCGAACTAAACATGCCGCAATGTTTGCGGTATTCCTCGGATGGTTTTGCTTTGGCTGTGGCAAGAGCCCGTCGGAGTCTGCTGCATCTGTTCCCATCGATTGCCAGAAGTTCCTTGAAGAATATTTCGACGCGGTCAAGTCAAAGGACGTTGGAAAAATACAAGAATTTTCTTCTTATGTCTCTCCTGCAGACAGGGCGAACATGCCAGCGGAGAGCGTGGATATGATGCGTGAAACCAAGAGAAAGTTTACCGCGGATGTTTTTGAGCGGATGACCAAAGAGCTTGGTGATTTTAAGAGTTATGCCGTGTTAAGCGCGAAAGTGAAAACGATAACAACGGCTGAACTAGTAGCAGGCAATATGCAGGGGTTAGCTAGTCTAGTAGGAACCCATGCTGAGATAGTTTGCAAGGCCAAATTCTCAAAAAAACGTTCTGCGCTGATTATACTAAATCTTTTTAAGGGCACTCCGGAGTCGGAGTATTCTATTGAAGCTTGGAGTTATCAAGCGGATCTGGTCCAGTGACCGGGCTTTGCGCGTCATGTTACCTCGGCAAGAGTAGTCGTCAACAGGAAACTCACTGCGACAACAGCAGTCCCTCGAACAGTGACCAAAAAGGCTGGCGGGCCTTCCGCCAGCCCTGTTTTGTGTTTCGCGTTAGAACCTGAACTCAGCGCCGAATTCGGCTCGGAACGATTTCGGGACAATCGTGCCACTGGGCGTAATATACCCGGCGGGTTTCCCGAATTGTGCGTTCTGAATGTTACCGAAAAAGTTGTTACCGAAGTTCGTGCGATTCGTCAGGTCGAAGAATTGGCTGATCAGCCTGAGACCCGCGCGCTCTCCGAGCTTAATATTCTTGCCGACCCGCAGGTCCAACTGGAAAAACGCTTGGCCACGGAAAAAGTCGAAGGGGAGCTGTTTACAAGTGCCCGCTGCCAGACAAGCCCGCAGCTTAGCGGCGCTGTCGTCCCTGTGGGCGAGAAAGTTCGTTGGGTCATCAGTAGGTACGATGATGTGTGCATTGCCGCGGCCGCTTCCCACGCCGAGTACATCCTTGCCCTGGATGCCATTGTAGGAACGAGCCGAAGCGAGCTGCATGATAGGCGAAATCTGGATACCCCACGGCAAGTCAAGCACGGTGTTGAAAACCCAGCGGTGGTGTTCGTCATTGGGCGTGGGTCCGAAGTCCGTGGGCGCGAAAGGATCATCGGGGTTGACAGGGCGGTTGCGAAAAGCTGCTGCGCTTCCGTTGTAGGCCACCGCGCGCGATAGGACATAGCTTGTGTTCGCGCTGATGCGCTTGCTCATGCGGCGGCGGTAAGTAATGTTCAATCCGTCGTAGCGCGAACGCCCGATTGCTTCCTCATTGTCAATGCGGCTCAGGACAGGTAGCCCGGCCGCGCTGAAAGCGGCATCCAACGGTCGCGCTCCGCCCAAGGAAACGCGCTTGGGGTTTATGTTAATCGTCTTAGATTCGTGCAACGCCAGCCCGTGCACGTAGTCGATTTCAATCACGTTGGAGGCACTAAAGGAATACGAGTAGCCTGTATTCCACTGCTGGGAGTACGGGTTGCGGTAATTGGGGTCCATCAAGCGACCGGTGGAGCCCGGGGGCAACTGGGTCGGAGGCGGAGGATTCACCGGCAGAGGATCGATCCCGAACCGCCAGTTGGATAGACGGATGCCAGTTCCCGGCACGAAATCGGCCGTCGCATCTCCTGGTCCCCCGCTGCTGATGCTCAGGGTGACGGCGAAGAGTGTGGCGTGAATTTGCTGGATCATGAATAGAGGAATATTCAAAAACGTCTGCCCGAAGTAGAGACCATAACCGCCCCGCACCACATGCTTCCCGCTTCCCGTGACGTCCCACGCAAAGCCGATCCGCGGGCTGAAGTCTTTATTGTCATCGTGGGGCAGACTGCCAGCAAAGGGACTCCCAATACCTTTGAGTGCCAGGTACGTCCGATTCTTAGCCTGCGCGTTAGTCCCGATGAGGTTAAAATCTTTATCCCAGCGCAACCCAAGATTTAACGTGAAGTTGCGGCGCAGTTTCCAGTCGTCCTGAAAATACAGGCCGAACATCTTCGCCCCGCCGGGAAGATCGAAATTGGGATCGCCGGCAGTGTTGGACATTCCGATTACAGCGCCGGGGGTTGAAAAGCCTTGCGGATACGTGACCCGGTCGCTGGTGATTTTACTGGGCAAATCTTGGAAATCGATCTCCAGCGTGGGATTAAACTCGAAAAAACCACCCAGTTGCGGTTCCCAGACAAAATCAACCCCGGTCTTAAAGGCATGTTTTCCATGCGTAATGGACAGGTCGTCCCGGAACTGCCATTTCTTCTGAATGGACTCCTGGGGCACATTCGTGTTCGTGCCGAAGGTAACTTGCGTCGCCGCCGTGGCGGGTGAAAACACAAACGTAGGGACTTTGTTCTTCGTGTCGATCACGTTGTTCCAATACTGGTAACCCACAGTGATCGCGTTCACGACCGCGGGGCTGAACACAGAATTGAGAGTCAAATTGGAGAGGATTAGGTTGTTGGTCGTAAAGTTCCCGGCGGTGAGATCAGCCCGCCCGCCGACGCCAAGAAATTGGTCATTTAGCCCATCGTTCGTTTGGCTGCTGTAAGTGAGAAAGAGGCTATGGGCCGAGTTGAACCGGTGATCGTAGCGGCCAGTGTAGCGCCAATCAAAATACGGCGTGGGGACGGTTGCCGCCGGCTGGGCGCCGAGACTCTTCACCAGATTCAATTCTGCGAGCGCGTCTGTGGGCACCGGTATGGATGTGTTCTCGCGCTGCCGCTCCAAAGTAAAGAAGAAGAAATCCTTATCCTTGCGGACGTGACCGCCGATCGACCCGCCAAACTGCTGGCGGCTAAATTCAGGCGTAGGTTGCCCGTTCTGTTTTGAAATGAAATCGTTTGCATTCATGGAGGTTTCGGTATCGAAGAAGTAGAGAGAGCCGTGCCAATTGTTGGATCCGCTTTTGGTGATTACGTTCACGGCCGCGCCTTCGCTACGCCCGTTGGCGGCGGAGAAACGCTGCGTGCTGATATAGAATTCCTGAATAGCCCCCAGTGGGAACTGCATGACGGGGCCGCCGACAGTGTTGTCTTTGTTATCGATGCCGTTCACCGTGACGTTCACGTTGCGGCCACTCGAGCCATTGATCCCGAATATGGCAATGCGGTTTTTCGTCGGGTCGTATGAGTCTACGGGCGAGGCCCCTGGCGCGAGGTAGGCCAAGTTGGCAAAGTCCCGGCCATTCAATGGCATGCTTTCAACGTCGTTCGGAGTGATTGCCAGCCCGACGTTCGTTTTTTCCACGTCGACGATAGGCGGCTCAGAAGTAACGGTCACCGTCTCAGTGACCGCCCCGAGACTGAGAGTGAAGTTCAGCGTAGTGGTCTGACCGACCAGAGCTTGCACATTTTCGGCGCTGGCAACGGAGAACCCCCTCATGTTCACTCTCAGTTGATAGATTCCCCCCGGCAACAGATCAAAGCGGTAAATTCCTATGTCATTGGAGGAAGTTGTCCGGGCCGCGCCAGTCTCCTTATTCTTCAATGTCACCGTAGCTCCGACCACCGCAGCTTGCGTTTTGTCCAGGATCGTACCTTCCAGAGTAGCGCTGGCCGTCGCCTGTCCGAACAGATTCGCACTACCCAGTAACAGCACACACACCAACAGAAACCCCAACCCCACATTGCTTTTCATGGCAGCCTCCCCGCTTAACTGACTGGGTGGGTCTTCACTAGTCGCGCCTGAGCATTTCCCTGGACATCGGCCGAGCTCACCCTCGACAGCAGTAAGCCTTTCCGCCGCCGTCTAGGGGAACTCGTGCAAAAGCGCCACCGCCTCTAAGCACTCAGGCCAAAGCTTGTTCCACGGATACCACACCTTGGCCCACCACAGCCCCTTGACCGCGCTATTAGCATACGGGGTTTAGCAGTGTCAAGGAAAACTTCTAATCATGCCGGTGAGGCAGAGCCGTCTTGGGCCATTTCGCCGTTTGTGGTTATGTCCGCCTTGGGCGCAACCACCCATGCAACTACAAGGGAAGCAACTAAGAGGAACGCGGCGAGATACCATGGCGCGCCGGGAAAAGATTTACCGGGTGCGATGAAGATGGCGAACGTCCCGGAAAACATTCCCGGCCCAATCACCATGGCGATGCCGCGCAGCGAGCCGAGCGCGCCCTGCAGCTCGCCTTGCTCCGAAGGGGAGACGCGCTGCGTCATGAGCGACTGCGAGGGCGGCCCCGCCAGCGACCACAGGCAGTTGATCGGGATGGCCGCCATGAAAATCCATCCCTTGGGCGCCCAGCCAAAGAGGGCGAATCCGACCGCGCCGAAAAGAAGACCTGCGAACAACGACCGCCGCTCGCCGAACCGCTTCACGAATGGGCCGACCAGCACGGCGGAGGCAAACACCGACGCGATGCCCACGACCGCCAACGCTACACCGATCGTCTTTTCATCCCAGGAATAGCGGAAGGTTGTGTAGAGCACGAAGACGGTGGCGTAAACCTCATGCGCAAGGTAGGCGAGAAAGTTCACCACGGCGAGCCCGAACAGTTCCCGGTGCGAGCGCAGCAGTGTCAGGGCGCCTACTGGGTTCGCGTTCTTCCAATTGAGCTGCGCCTGGCGGCGGTCCACCGGAAGAGACTCCGGCAGAACCAGCAGCCCGTAGAGAGCGTTGAGCAGGCTGAAGGCCCCGGCCACCCAGAACGGCAGGCGCGGATTGACGGCGCCAAGCCAGCCTCCGATGGCCGGCCCGAGTATGAACCCGATGCCGAACGCCGCGCCAAAAATGCCAAAGGCACGGGCGCGCTTTTCCGGCGGCGTGACGTCGCTGATGTAAGCGTTCGCGGTCGCGATACTCGATGAGGTGATGCCCGATAGAACGCGGCCCAGGAAGAGCCACCCAATGGTGGGCGAGAGCGCCATCACGATGTAGTCCAGGCCGAGGCCGAAGTTCGACAGCAGGACGACCGGCCGCCTTCCGTAACGGTCGGAAAGCATGCCGAGAATCGGAGAAAAGAAGAACTGCATGAGCGCCCAGGTAGTGACAAACAAGCCCATGTATTTCGAGGCGCGCGCCATGTCGCCGTGCAGGAAGTCGGAGATGAGCCGCGGCAGCACCGGGGCGATGATGCCGAAGGCCAGCATGTCGAGCAGAACCGTAACGAAGATGAAGCCCAGGGCAGCGTGGCGTTTAGTCTCCATGAGAAGCCTCCTTGGCGAGCGGAAAGGCGAGGCTACTCATACCGGTGACGCAGAGACGCATTGGCCACCACCAACGCCACAGCGACGAGAGGCGACAAGGTAACGAACGACGGGCATCGAACCTGAATAATGCCGCTGGCTACCGCCGCAAGGCCATAGACAAAGAACACGGCAGCCTGAAGTCTTGCGCGGTGCTTCTTTTGTGCAGCCGGCGATGCAGGAACAGCGGTGTTGCTTGCTGATTTCGATGATGAGGAAAGGAGATCTACTGAGCCGAGCCAGCCAACGAATCCCGCCATGAAGCTCGTTAGAGTGCCAGTGATATAAGTCGTCGCTACCCCTGGGACATTGAGATGGCGGATCGCAGCGCTCTGCATCCCCATTGCTACCGCTGAGAGCGCAATCAGCGCATATACCACGCTTCCGCTTCGCGCGATTCCAGGAAGGCGCCAGGTAACGGCGAAAATGCCCAGGATGACTCCTTCAAGAAAAATAGCTCTTGTGACGGCAGGAGGCCAGTCTCCGGCTTTTGGGGCTCGCTCGACGATCATTGCTCCCAGGGCCGCCCCCAGGGCAAAACCTGCCAGGGCCACAATCGACCGCAAGGCCGCCCAACCGTGCCCCTGTCCGATGGCTAGGCCGAGCAACACAGTGTTTCCGGTCATGTTGGCAGTGAAGACGTGATCGAGCGCCAGATAGCTTATTGCGTCCACGCTGCCAGCAGCCCAGGTGAGCATAAGGACCATGGCGTCCCGCCCCAGGGGAGAAAAAGGCAAGAGGCGATCCCTGGTCCTTGCGTCGTCGAAATCGCTCTTGTTCCCCACTGTTAGATGTGCAACCGCTTCCGGAATCCGCGGCTAGCGAAGGAGAGAATTGACTTTGCGCATCTGGACGGCAAACTGCCGCTCGTCATAAGCGGACGGATTTTCCACCAGCGGAAAAAGACCCCTGATAGCTTCGCGGAGTTCTTGAGCGTTCCCCGGCTTGTTATCGGGGGCATTGTTGTAGGCAGTGAAAAGGGATTGCAGAGCCATGGTCGCCTGCGCCGCCGCGCCTTCGCCCTGGGACGCGATGAAGTCGGCGTCTGCGGAAATCTGCTGCAACAGCCGCAGGGTCCGAGGCCGGTCGTAGGACCAGGTAACCATCCGCGGCGCCAGATTTTCGGCCAGGCCAGCGCAATTCCCCGCCGCCGCAACGACCGCGTCGCGGTCAGAGTTGACCCTGCTCATTAACTCCGAAAGCCTCTTGAGGTCGGTCGTGAGGCGTTCCTCGGCCTGTGGATCCGCCTCGCGAACCAGTATGCGGAACACCGCGTAGCGAGCAGCATTCCACGGTGGGTCGCCGGCACGCCGACCTGGATACCCGCGTTTCTGCCGCCAGCTATTCTCCGGGTTGGTGAGGCTGTGGTGGCAAGCAGAACACTGCAGCTCGGAATATTCGGGCCACAGCTTTCCTTTGTCGCGCGCGCGGTCAGCAAGACGCCGCAAGGCCGACTGGAGCTGCACGGCTTGCCCGACTGCCAAATCGCGCACGCCGTACAACGGATCCTTCCGCTCGGGAACTCCGGGGGCTTTCTCCCGGGGTTCTTTCCAATGCCGCGGCATGACCGTGGAGAAAGTATCGAGCTCAAAAAGGAGATCAGGGTGGCCGGCCGCAATCATTTCGTGGTCCACAAATTTTTCCTGGCTACCGACATGGCAGGAGAGGCATTTCTCGGCGCGCTTGATTAGATCGCGCGTGTCATACATCCCCGCGGCGACCGACCTGTCGTGCGGCCAGTCGCGGGCCGTGTGTTCGCCCAGCCATCCCGCAGCGGGGCCGTGGCAGCTCTCGCAGCTCACACCTTCTTGTTCGCTTTGGCCAAAAGTCCTCGCGCGCTTCTTTTCATCGGCGACGTACAGCGCATGGCATGCCAGGCATTTGGGTGAATTCTCCGCGCCCTTTTCCAAATGCAGGATGCGCGCCATCTGCACGCCCAGATCCTCTGTGAGGACTCGGTAGGCCTTGGAGTGCTTATCCTTCGCCACCCAAGTACTGAATTCGTTCTGGAGGATGCGGCTGCCATCGACCGGGGTCAGGCTGCCGTGGCAACTTGTCGAACTGCAGGAGCCCGGCCCGTTGTATTGGCCGGGAACGCCAGCGGCGGCAGTTCGCCCGGCAGGATTTTGCGAACGGGTTTCTCCCGCCAACCAATTTGCCAGGGGGAACACGGCCAAGAGAAGTGCGGCAAGAAGTAACCGGAGCGGCTTTTCCTCAGGCTGTATTTTCATTTTTCATCTCGGGAAGGTCGCCACGTTGTGCCGCAGCAGCCCGGCGCGGAGGGCTACAGCGCTCTACCGGCCGGCCGGATGCGGGCACAAATCGACGCAGCCCCTTTGTAGTGTGTTCAC
>WNFH01002498.1_pt1 | contig 12852 bp, 9 predicted proteins | sample 5400411 | NCBI WGS metagenome assembly WNFH01 (sample SAMN13153347, study PRJNA577476) | soil metagenome | isolation source: 200 cm saprolite under Douglas fir tree site 2 hole 3 | place: USA:California | collected 2015-04-18
CCAAGAATCTTTCCTCCGAAGCAGCTGAGGAATACGAGATACTCCTGCAGGAAGCTCCCGACGATCCCAATGCAGTCCACGCCCGCGAAGCTCTGGTGCGGTTGCAGAAATAGCTTAAGTCCCTCCGACACAGATACAAAATCCCATATTTTTCGGCGAAACCTATAGCAAGTCATATCGGACAATCCATTCCAATCCAAATAAGAGTAGCCATAACAACAACTTGACAGCTGCTGTGCTTTGGACGGTTGTTTGCTTGTTAAAGCCTTGGAACTGTGTCTGGGGGCTGCAATCACTACTCTGAATTTCCTACCTAATGCGCATTGCAAGGAGATGAATTTCATGAGCCACATTTGCCTGAGGCCCAGGCCTCTGCTTCTCGTATGGTTGTTTGTGATTCTGGCGCTTACTGTGTCGGGATTCGCGCAAGGCGGTAACACGGGAGCAATCTCCGGCACGATTAAGGACGCCAGCGGCGCCGTTATCTCGGGCGCTGACGTGGAGATTATCAACCAAGGAACCGGGATAACCGAGCGAACCCTCAAGTCTGGCGATGATGGCAGTTTCAGAGCCACACTCTTGCCCATCGGTACCTATCGCGTAACGGTCTTCAAACAGGGTTTTGCCAAGACGGATGCACCGGGCATTCCCGTGCGTGTCACGGAGACCACCTTCGTCGCCCTTAGCATGAAGGTCGGCGCGGTGACAGAGGAAATGACGGTAAGCGGAGTGGCTGCGACGGTACAGTTAACCAATGCGGCTACCGGGCAAAGTATTGCCGGCGACGTGCTCGCCAACATGCCGCTTGCCAACCGTAACTTTCTCACGCTTTTGGCGTTGTCCGCCGGCACTAACAGCGAACTTGGAGGCGCTGCTTCGCTGGGCCGTGGCCAAGTCAGCATTGACGTGAATGGACAGCGACCGGTGAACAACAACTATCAGTTGGAAGGTGTCAATTCCAACGACATTAACCTGCCAATCCTGGATAATGTCGCCTTGCCTAACCCGGACACCATCGCTGAGTTCAAGACGCAGACTTCGCTCTACGATGCCTCTCAAGGCCGCAATGGCGGGGGTAACATCCAGGTAGCCCTGCGCTCTGGTACCGATAAGTACCATGGGAGCGCCTACGAGTTTTTCCGCAACGATGCGATGAATGCCAACGGCTGGTTCCTCAAGAAGCGCCAGATAGAAAGCGGTGAAAAGAATAAGCCTCCGGTGTTGCGCCAAAACAAGTTTGGCGGCTCGTTTGGCGGCCCAGTGCCGGGGATCAAGAACTTCTTCTTCTTCGGCAACTACGAGGGGACGCGGGCTGCTTCGGGTACCTCTACCGGCACGACGTTCACTAGCAATATCCCCGTGCTGCCCTCAGACCGCTCGGAAGCCAATCTGACCAGCATATTCTTTCCCAGCGGCCTGGCTGCAGTGGGCAACATTTGCGGCATTGGCGGGAGTTCCCCCTGCACTAACCTGGACCCGGTGGCTTTGGCTTACATGAACTTGGCTGCCTCCAAGTGCCCCATTTTCAACGATGGCACCTTCTGTATTCCTTCGCTTCCTGGCACTCCTGGGTTCGACTCTAAGGGGCATGTGAACTTGGCCCAAATCACCAAGTCCAGCTTGGGGATTTACGATGAGAATCAGTACACCATCACGATAGATAAGAACATCGGTTCGAAGGATAAAATTTCGGGGCGCTGGTTCTCCTCCAAATTCAGTACCATTCAGCCCTTGGGGATCGCGTCCACCCTGCCCTTTGAAAAGGACTTTCCCCAGTTGAACCGCTTCCTGAAACTAGGCTGGACGCACACGGTTTCTTCCAGAGCAGTGAATGACTTCCGTTTCGGTTTGAACCGCTTCGGATTCGACCAAGTTCCGCATGAGCCGATTCTGCTCAGTGACATCGGCGCAACCCGCGGCAACTCGGCTACTTTCCCGGCCGCCTTCCGGGTCAGCATCAGCGGTGGCGGCTTCTCCATCGGCACCGGGGTGAACGACGACCGGGGCGGGCGGTTCAATACCTTCTATTGGGCCGATGATTTTTCCACTACGATCGGCAAGCACCTGCTGCGTCTCGGCGGGGATGCCACCCGGTACCAGCTCAACCGCTTTAATCACTTTGCCACACGTGGCAACGTAGCCTTCGGTACCGCTAGCGGTTTAAGGGGCTTCCAAAACTTTCTTTTAGGCAACGTTTTGAGCACCCAAGGCGGCGCCGGATTCTTTAGCTTCCGCTTCCGCGCCTCCGACTACTCGGGCTATTTCCAGGATGACTGGAAGATTCATCCCCGTTTCACCCTCAACCTAGGTCTTCGTTATGAAGGCCTGAGCGTGGCCCATGAAAAGAATAATTTCCTCTCGAACTTCCGCGGATTGGGCGACGGTCAACCGGGTCCGATCAGTATCGTTCACCCGGCCAACACTCCGAAGGTGGGAACCCCTGGCGTCAACCCATGCACCCTCACCAGTTGCCTGGCGAACAAAATCGTACCCCGCGTAGGCTTTGCCTGGGATGTCATGGGCGACCACAAGACCTCAGTGCGTAGCGGCTACGGCATCTACTATCAACGCACCTCCAATCAGCCGCTCCTGCAAACTTCCGGGGGCTTGCCCTTCTCGCAGGCGGTTAGCGCATCGCCAAATTCCGTGGCGTTGTCCAATCCGTTCCCGACCATCCTGCCGGACTCAGCGTTTCCGCTGTCTACTGACCAGGTAGTCCCCAAGCTCCTTTCTTTCGACAGCACTGGCGCTCCGATCTTTCAGAGTGCCAACAGCGGGCCGCTGTCGGGATTCTTCTTCTTCCCGGTACGGGACTTTCATCCCCCTTATGCCCAACAGTGGAACCTTACGATCCAGCACGAGTTCGTCAAGAACTGGGTGATGGAAGTAGGGTACGTGGGCACGCGGGGTTTGTCATTACTCGGTCCGGGCCGGCCGCTGAACCCGTCTCTAATCTGTACCGTGGGTCAGCCGTGCATCATTCCCGCCAGCATTGCCTCTGGCGTGACTGTCGACCCTGCGGCGACGGATGTAGTGAAAAACGCGGATGGCACGATCTCGATCACGGACAACACGAGTGCTAACGGCAACGCTCGTGTCCCTCCTCAGTTCATGGGACTGGCCACCAGTCGCGGATTCTTCCAGGAGAATAACGCAGAATCGACCTATCACTCTCTGCAGGCTTCGCTGGTGCATCAGTTCGCGGGTGGCTTGTACTTCCAGGCGGCTTACACCTACTCCAAGTCTATTGACAACGGTTCCGGTTCGGCCTTCCAGGATGAACTGAACGGGCTGTTCCAGTTCGGTGATTTGCTGAACCCGAGCAGCAACCGTGGTCTGTCAGACTTCGACCGCACCCACCGGCTGGTGGTCAGCTATGACTACGAATTGCCTTTCGCCCGGTGGGCTGGAATCAGCAACCACGGGTTGGGCAAGCTGGTAAACGGCTGGCGAGTGATCGGCGCCTCCATCTTCCAGTCCGGAACCCCCTTCGTCATCGTCGATAGCGGCGCTATCACCCTCCAGGATACGGATTTCGTGAACGGTACGAACTTCGCGACCCTGGCGCCCGGCATGACCAAGGCGGATGTCCTAACCAAAGGCAGCCGGAATGATAAGATCGCCGGCTTTGTTAACCTAAACGCGTTCCTAACAACCGCGGTGGTCGACCCCACTACAACTCCCCCCACACCATTCGTAATCAGCGGTGCGTGCGTCGACAATCAGAATGCCGTGATTCCGTGTGGGGTTCCCGACCCGAGTGTGCCAGGGCAGGTGGACGTCAACCCGGCCTGGTCAGGTTTTGCCGCCGTGGGCAATGTCCACCGCAACTCGTTCCGTGGCTTCTTCCAGCAGAACTGGGACATGTCACTGGCGAAGGACACAAAGCTTACCGAGAAGGTGGGGGTGAATTTCCGGGCTGACTTCTTTAACGTCTTTAACCACCCGGCGTTCGCCAGCCCACAGTCTGCTGGGGGCTCCTTCGGCAACTATGGATATGTCGACCTTGCCGCCGGAGATAGTTCCATCCTCAACACGGTCAACGATGGACGGATCATCCAGCTTTCGCTGAAGATTAGCTTCTAGGCGCAAAGGTTGGATTTCTACAGGGGAGGTGCTTCAACGCCTCCCCTTCTCTTTTTTGCTACGGAGGAATAGCTAAGGTTTCGTATTCCGGCTCGTCATGAGCGAACCGATAAGTCGGCCGCGTCCGCGTGAGCACCCGATAAAATAAAAGCCTCGCGCGGCAGCGCGAGGCGGGAAGAGGCAAACAAGGGCCTACCGGCCCAGGATCGTGTAGTGATAACTGGCGGCCATGAAAAATACCATGGGGACAGAAAGAAAGAAATTCGTCCGCGAGGCCAGGAACGCCTGACGACCCAGGGTAGCCGCGTTTGCCGGAGGACTACCGGCGAGCGTCCCCGTAATGACCGCCTTGTTGTTGCGCCAGATAATCCCCCAAACGTTGAGCAGCATGATGATGCCGAACCCGCCGCCGATGCCGATGGATAGCACGTGGTTATCGTCCTGACCGACAGGCGTGAAGTTCACAAACAAGCATGCCGCCAAGATGACGAGGACCGTGGTCACACCGCCCACCACGTACCCACTCGGGGTCTTGGAGATCAGGAAATACAGGATCCCCCACGTCACGATCCAGATGAGCAGGAACAGGCCGATGGTGCCCCAGGGGCTCGTGCCCATGCGCTCGGCGTCGGCCGCCACGTAGATCTGCGCCCAGTACCAGAAACCGGCGAGCACGGTCACCAGCGCGCTCCATCGGAACCACTGCAGGGTCGGCAGGGTCATATACTGAAACACCTTCGGCTTCATGCCGGCGTCGACCTGCTTCATGAAAGGGACGTTGACCAGATTGAAGAAGTAGAGCAATCCGATCCAGGTGATACCCGCCAGCAAGTGAATCCAGCGCAGAATGATGGCGAAAGCTTCCGTCCAGGTGTGGTTGGGCATCATCCATGAGGCTGACAAAGCAATCAGATCGTGCATATACGCTCCTCCGCCAACGGCAAACGGCAAAAGTGTGAGGCCCCCGGCGCCCGGAGATGACGGGCACACGGTAAAGAAGGAAAGCAGGTCCGGCAAGAAGGCCCAAGGAAGAAGCAGAAAAAGAACGCGCCGCCGGCTCATTCTTTAATTTTTTCGTTCCCAGGGTGGAGGAATATTTGCACTTTGAGGCGTTTATGTCAACCCGCCATGCCGGGCGGCAAAAAGGCTGGCTTGAAAAGTAGGCGACAAGGCCGTATCGTACAGACATTACCTGCGGGGAGTGTGGCGTTTGATGGTGGAGATTGCCGGCGGGAGCCGGATGCTCTCCGCGTTGTGCCCCCGTTTCTCACGGGTGTTCCTGGCCGCGGCGTGAGGAACTGACATGGTTAGCAGTTCAGAATGCCAAGGAGATCGGCTATGGAAAACAAGCCGGCGCAGAACATCCAGGATTCCTTCCTTAACACGGCCCGCAAAGAGAGGACCAACATCACGATTTACTTGCTCAGCGGGGTCAAGCTGACGGGCCGCATCCGATCCTTCGATAAGTACTCGGTGGTACTGGAGACCAACAACCAGGAGCAGTTGATCTTCAAGCATGCCATCTCTACCGTGGCGATGGGGAGAACAGCGCATGGCCACATGGAAAGGCCCACCGTAGTTCCGGCCCCGGCGCCGACCGCGGCCACCACTGCGGAGCCGGACCCGACGCCCAGCGCGTCCGGCACCGATGGATAAGGCGCTCCAGCTCTTAACCGCAAAGGACGCAAGGGATTCGCCAGGTACGCCCATGCCGAATTTGTGACTCACAATTTTCCTTCGTGAAATTTGTGCGATACTTGGCGAAGTTTCCGGGCGAGAATCTCGCAATTGAGCCGTTCAGAATCCAGAGTCTCTCGCAAGACTGACGGCGCACGGCGCGCTGTGACGTCGGCGACCGCTGGGGGTGCGCACAAGGAGCGCGCTTTCCTGGTTGGTTTGGACTGCCGCAGGCGCTCCCGGGCGGCTTCGGGTTCCAAGGGCGCGCAAGGCTCCCTGACCAGTGGCGCACAGGCGGCGCGCGAGAGTGCCAGCAGCGCACCCACCGCTTCAAAAGCACCCAGCATCCCCGAGTTCAGCGCGGAAGAATCGCTGGACGAGTTACGTTCTTTGGCCGCCAGCGCGGGCGCAGAGATTGCGGGCGAGTTCCTGCAGCGCCGGGACAGGCCCGATCCGGCCACGCTGATCGGGCGGGGAAAACTCGAGGAGATTGCGGGTGCGGCGGCATCGGTCTCAGCCGATCTCCTGCTGTTCGACCACGACCTCACGGCTTCCCAGCAGCGCAACATCGAAAAGGTGGTCAGCACACGAGTGATTGATCGTACCCAGCTCATCCTCGATATCTTCGCCAAACATGCTCGAACGCGCGAAGGCCAGTTGCAGGTGGAGGCGGCGCAACTTGAATATCTACTGCCGCGGCTGAGCGGGCGCGGCGTGGAGATGTCGCAGTTGGGCGGCGGCATTGGTACACGGGGTCCGGGTGAAACCCAGCTTGAAACCGACCGTCGGAAAATTCACCGGCGGATTCGGCAGGTGCAGCAGCAACTGGAAAATGTGCGTCGAATCCGGGCCCAGCAGCGGCAGCGGCGCGAGTCCGTGCCGGTGGCCACCGTGGCCTTGGTGGGCTACACCAATGCGGGGAAGTCCACCTTGTTTAATGCTCTGACCCAGGCGGCGGTGCTGGAATCGCCGAAAATGTTCGCCACTCTGGATCCGACAATTCGGGCCGTGGCCCTGCCTTCGCGGCGCAGGGTGTTGCTGTCAGACACGGTGGGATTTATCCGCAACCTGCCGCACACGCTGGTTTCCGCGTTCCGCGCCACACTGGAAGAGGTGCAGCGCGCGGCCCTGATTCTGCACGTTTCCGATGCCAGCAGCTCTCTGTCCGCGGAACAGGACGCGCAGGTGGAACGGGTGCTGAAAGAACTGGAAGTGGAGGGTAAGCCCCGTCTGCGAGTGAGGAACAAGATTGACCTGCTGCCCGCGGCGCAACGGGATGGGTTGCGTGATGACGCTGGCACCGTTCATATCTCGGCTGCAAAGGGCATTGGCATGACAACGCTCCTGGAGAGGATCGATCAAATGGTGGCGGAGGATCCTTTGAGCCGGGTGCGATTGCGCGTCCCGCAAAAGGAAGGAAAGCTGCTGGCGCTGCTCGAGGCGCGGTCGCGCATTTATTCCCGTGCCTACAAGGATGGGCTGGTCGAGTTGGAAGCGGAGGCGCCGGAGTCGATGGTGAGAAGGGTGAGGGAGTGGGTGGTGGGGTAGTCTTCATCAGACCTCAGACTTGCGACCTCGGCCCCTGAGCCGTTCAGTTCACTTGTTCGGTGCACAGAACGATCGGGGGAGGCATCACCAACAACTTTTTGATCTCAACGGCTGGGGTCTGGGTTTCCAGGTCTGAGGTCTGACGCTCCGGAAAATTAAATGGGCCGGCAACCAAGAAGCGGTGACATTCCTTGGCTATCGGCCCATTCGATCCTGAATTGGATCGGAGGTGATACTTCTATGCTAGACCTGTTGGGCCAGAAGTCAAGCCTTCTTTCCGGTATTTTGTCAGGCCGCGTGACAAAATGTTCCCGGGGGTGGAGGCGGCCTGGAACAAACGCAGCGCCGCGTTGACACTAGCCTTGTAGAATGTTAGTTTTAAGGGTTTTAAGCCCTCTTACGCTCAAGACCTTATCAGCACAACATGGACGAGATACTTGGACAATTAGGTGGATTACTGCTCGGGTCCGTACCGACCATTATCTTCATGGTTTTGCTGTATGGGATCTACACGGTCCTGGTCCACAAGCCTCTGCTGAAGGTTCTGGCGGAGCGGCGCGGCAAGACCGAGGGCGCGCTCGAGAAAGCGCGCGCCGACATCGCTGCCGCCGAAGCGCGAACCGCAGAGTACGAGCAGCGCTTGCGGGAAGCCCGCATGGCAGTTTTCAAGAGCCAAGAAGCGCACCGGCAGCAGGCCTTGCAGGCCCGCGCAGCAGCCCTGGCCGAGGCGCGCGCCAGGGCTCAAGCCCAAGTCGAGCAAGCCCGGGCGGCCCTCGAGAAAGATAAACTGGCGGCACAAGTCGGTCTGCAGGCAGAAAGCGGAAGGCTGGCAATTGAAATCATTCGCACTGTTCTGCAGCCAGCGACGGCAGGCGGCGAATCCATCGAGCCAGAGTTCTGGAACTTCGCAGCAAGCGCACTCCGATGATTCGGCTGTTCAGGCCAGTACACCGGGCACGAGATTGGCGAAAGAAGCGTCCGAGACAGCAGGCGAAAGCGACGAAGCTCAATTCAAGCAGTCCAGCTCGGTCAAGTTTGTGGCGAAGTTGACGGGCCTGAGCTTGCAACAGGCTTACTGGCTCAGCGTGCTGCTGAACTTCGGGGTGGTGGCTGGCCTCATCTTCTGGTTCGCGAAGAAAAATCTGCCGGGAATGTTCCGCAGCCGCACCGCTTCTATCCAGAAGGCGATGGAAGAGGCGCGCCAAGCGAGCGAAGAAGCTAACCGGCGCCTGGCCGATATTGAAGCCCGGCTTTCCCGTTTGGGGGTGGAGATCGGGGAGATGCGCGCGGCGGCGGAGAAGGATGCTGCCGCTGAAGAAGCGCGGATCAAAGCTGCGGCCGCGGAAGATGCGCGCAAGATCGTGGAATCGGCTGAGCAGGAGATCGCGGCGGCAGCCAAGTTGGCACGTCGCGAACTGACGGCGTACGCGGCCGATCTGGCGGTATCGTTAGCAACCAAACAGATCAAGGTGGATGCCGCGACCGACCAGGGGCTGGTCCGCAGTTTTGCGCAGCAACTATCGGACGGCAGCCCGCCGCGGAAGGACGGGCGATGAAGCATGGCTTCCGTTATTAATACCTATGCGCGCGCCTTCGCCGATGTGGTCTTTGATCGCAACCTGGACGCCGCTGAGACGCTGCAGGAAGCCCAGTCGCTGGCCGAGTTGGTGGCCAGCAGCAAGGAACTGCGCGAAGTCTGGGAGACTCCGTCAATTCCAGCGGAACAAAAGCGAGGCGTGCTGGATGCAATTGTGGCCCGTGAGGGAATTTCTCGCCCGGTGCGGAATTTCATGGCAGTCCTGATTGATCACCGGCGGGTTCAGTTCATTGCGCCAATCGTGAAGCAATTTGAGCAGGAACTGAATCAGCGCCTGGGATTCACCGAAGCGGAGATTACCAGCGCCCACGAATTAAGCGAGGCCGAGCGGAATGCGCTCGAGGCCCAAGTGCAGAAGTTGACCGGCAGGAAGGTGCGGGCGCGATACTCGCGAGATGAGGCTATCCTAGGGGGAGTCATGGTGAAGGTTGGCAGCACGATTTACGACGGTTCAGTGAAAGGGCAGTTGGAGAGGATCAGAACGGCTATTAGCTCTTAGCGTTTAGTTCTTAGCTTGGATCGGAAGCGAGCCGAGTTCGGAACGAGGTCTGTCAGAGTCTTTAATCGCAAAGGGCGCAAAGAAAGGCCGCGGAGGACGCAAAGCTGGAGCTAAGAGCTGGAAGCTAAGAGCTGATTTATGGCACAAATCAAAGCGAATGAGATCACGCAGTTGATCCGGCAGCAGATCGAGAACTACGAATCCAAGATTGCCGTGGATGAAGTTGGGACGGTCCTGACTCTGGGCGACGGTATTGCCCGCGTGCACGGCCTGGACAAGGTCATGGCCGGGGAACTGCTCTCCTTCCCGCACGGGGTGGCTGGCATCGCCATGAACCTGGAAGAAGACCAGGTGGGCGTGGTGCTGCTGGGCGAGTACATCGAAATCAAGGAAGGCGACGAGGTGAAGCGCACGGGGCGCATCATGAGCGTCCCCGTGGGCGACGCCATGGTCGGGCGCGTGGTGAACTCGCTGGGACAGCCCATCGACGACAAAGGGCCGATCGCCAGCGATAAATTCATCGCACTGGAACGTCTGGCGCCAGGGGTCATTGACCGGCAACCGGTGCGCGAGCCCATGGCGACCGGACTGAAGGCCATCGACAGCATGATCCCGATCGGCCGCGGGCAGCGCGAGCTGATCATTGGCGACCGGCAGACGGGCAAGACCGCGTTGGCGCTCGACACCATCATCAATAACAAGGGCAACGACCTGATCTGCATCTATTGTGCCGTCGGCCAGAAGCGGTCTTCGATTGCCCAGGTTGTGAAGATCTTGAGTGATGCTGGCGCCATGGACTACACCATTGTGGTGGCTGCCTCGGCGTCGGAACCCGCCCCTATGCAGTACATCGCGCCCTACGCGGCTTGTGCGATGGGCGAGTACTTCCGCGACGACAAACGGCACGCGCTGGTGATTTACGACGACCTTTCGAAGCACGCTGCATCGTACCGTGAGATTTCGCTGCTGTTGCGGCGTCCGCCGGGACGCGAGGCGTACCCCGGAGACGTCTTTTATCTCCATTCACGCTTGCTGGAACGTGCAGCCAAGTACAATGACAAGAACGGCGGCGGTTCGCTCACTGCGCTGCCCATCATCGAAACCCAGGCCGGCGACGTTTCCGCGTATATCCCGACCAATGTCATTTCGATCACCGATGGCCAGATCTATCTGGAAACCGACCTTTTCAACCAGGGCGTGCGCCCAGCGGTAAACGTCGGGCTCTCCGTGAGCCGCGTCGGCGGCAGCGCGCAGATCAAAGCGATGCGGCAAGTCGCCGGAAGCTTGAAGCTGGAGTTGGCGCAATACCGCGAGCTGGCGGCCTTCGCGCAGTTTGGCAGCGATCTGGACAAGGCCACCCAGGCGCAGCTCAATCGCGGCCAGCGGCTGGTGGAGGTGCTCAAGCAGAAGCAGTTCTCCCCCCTGCCGTTTTCCAAGCAGATCCTGATCATCTACGCTGGCACGAATGGATTCTTCGATGACATCGCGGTCGACCAGGTGCGCGATTTCGAGACTGAGCTGTACAAGTTCGTTGACACGACTAATTCCGGCCTGCTGCGAACGCTCATGGAAAAGAAGATTCTTGACGATGGTCTCAAGGCTGAAATGAGCCAGGTGATCAAAGAATGCAAAGAAGCGTTTGTTGCGGAGCGGCAGGCGGTGGCGAAGTAGTTGCCGACTACTCGCTGCGAGCTCCTAGCTCGGCCCATCGGGCGAGGGTTCGAGCAAAGTACGTCAAAAGCTTTTAACCACAGAGAGCGCAGAGAAAGGCCGCAGAGGACGCAGAGAAAGGCTAGAGGCTAGTAACTAGAAGCTAAACATGCCGAACATTCTCGACATCCGGCGGCGGATTCGCAGCGTGACCAACACGCGGCAGATCACTAAGGCCATGAAGATGGTCTCGGCGGCGAAGTTGCGCCGGGCGCAGGATCGTGCCCTGGCAGCGCGTCCCTACGCGCAGATGCTGACCAACGTGCTGAAGTCGCTGGTCTCGCGGGCGGAAATCTACGATCCAGAGACAGGTGAGCCAAAGCATCCTCTGCTGGCGCAGCGTCCCGAGAAGAATGTTGTGCTCATCGTAGTCACCGGCGACAAAGGGCTGGCGGGCGCGTTCAACACCAACATCCTGAAAGCCGCGGCCCGTTTTCTCGAAACGAAGCAGGGCAAGAACATCGAGATTGAGGCCATCGGACGCAAAGGGCGCGACTTTCTGCGCCGTCGCCATCCCGCGGCTGCACCGAGAACTGCGGAGTCACAGGAACCGCCGCGCACCGTGCTGGTGGGCGAGCAGGTCGGCGTGCTGAACAAGGTCGAGTACGCGCTGGCGTCGGGACTCGCGGAGCGTATCATCGAGCGCTACGGCAAATGCGAAATTGATTCGGTGTACTTGCTGTACAACGAATTCAAGTCTGTGATCTCGCAGCGATTGGTGGTGGAGCGGGTATTGCCCATTGAACAGGTCGGCGTGGTTAGTGTGGCCCAGGCCGAGGAGATGGGCCAGAAGGAAAAAGAGCGGGCCTTGGAAGCGGCGAAAGGCGCCGGAGTCAGTATCCGTCCGGCAGATACGCGCGCGATCGACGCCGAAGCTGCCGGGTTCGCGGCTGCTCCGGTGGACTATATCTACGAGCAGCCGCCCGGAGAGCTGTTCAGCGCGCTGCTGCCGAAGTACGTGGGCATACAGGTGTTCCACGGGTTGCTGGAATCGGTGGCGGCGGAGCACGCGGCGCGCATGACGGCCATGGACGCGGCTACAAACAATGCCACCGATATGATCGACGCGCTGACCTTGGCCATGAACCGGGCACGCCAGGCGAAGATTACGAAAGAGATCATCGAGATTGTGAGCGGGGCCGCAGCGCAGTAAGGGCAGCTATTAGCTTTTAGCTCTTAGCTGGTTACGAACACCCCAGTCTGTCAGAACATGGAGCCTTGAAGAGCTAACAGCTAAAGGCTAAGAGCTAAGAGCTAAGGTGCTATGTCAGAAAACATCGGACACGTAGTTCAAATTGCCGGTCCCGCCGTGGACGTGCAGTTTGTGGAAGCTACCATGCCGCCGATTTATGAGGCGCTGCGCGTGGTGAGTGATGGCTTCCAGGTGCCGGCGCCAATCGACGTCATCCTGGAAGTGCAGCAACACCTGGGTGAAGGCCGGGTCCGCTGCGTGGCCATGAAAGCGACCGAGGGCATGGTGCGCGGCATGAAAGCCATTGACCAGGGCGGGCCGATTTCTGTGCCGGTTGGTCCCGGAACACTCGGGCGCGTGATGAACGTGATTGGCGAACCGGTGGACCAACTCGGGCCCATCCGGCACACGGACACGATGCCCATCCACCGTCCGGCGCCGCTGTTCGAAGAGCAAGCCACTTCGTCGGAGATGTTCGAAACCGGCGTGAAAGTAATTGACTTGATCCAGCCTTTTCTCAAGGGCGGAAAGATCGGTTTGTTC
>WNFH01002501.1_pt1 | contig 12851 bp, 10 predicted proteins | sample 5400411 | NCBI WGS metagenome assembly WNFH01 (sample SAMN13153347, study PRJNA577476) | soil metagenome | isolation source: 200 cm saprolite under Douglas fir tree site 2 hole 3 | place: USA:California | collected 2015-04-18
CATCACCATCACATTCGATATTTCCCGCGATGTCGATCTTGCTTCGGTCGATGTGCAGAACCGCGTCAACCAGGCGCTCGGGCGTTTGCCGAGCGAAGTCAAGAACACGGGAATTTTTGTCAACAAGCAGGCGAGCGGGTTTGTGTTTGGCGCCGGGGTATACACCGAAGGCGGCCAGTACGACAGCTTGTTCCTCAGCAATTACATGGACGTGTATGTTCGCGACGCCATCAAGCGCGTGCCCGGCGTCGCGGATGCCATCATCTTCGGCGAACGCAAGTACGCCATGCGGCTGTGGCTCGATCCCTCGAAAATGGCGCAGCGCGGACTGACGGCCACGAACATCCTGGCGGCGCTGCAAGAACAGAACGTGCAAGTAGCGGCCGGTCAGATAGGCCAGCCGCCCACGCCCAGTGGGCAGACTTTTCAAATCAGCGTGCGCGCGATCGGACGGCTGAGCGAGGCGTCGGAATTCGACAACATTATTCTGAAAACCGGCGCGGACGGAACGCTGGTGCGCGTGAAAGATGTGGGCCGCGCGGAGCTTGGCGCGGAGGATTACAGTTCGCGGCTGCGCTACAACGGACACGAAGCGGTGGGAATGGGCGTCACGCAACTGCCCGGGGCGAACGCGCTGGACGTGGACAAGGCGGCGAAAGCGGAATTTCTGCGACTCTCAAAGAATTTTCCGCCGGGGCTGAAGTACGCGGTTGCTTTCGACACCACCAATGTGGTGAGCGAGTCCATCCGCGACGTGCTGATCACGCTGCTGCAGGCCATCGCGCTGGTGATTGCGGTCATCTTTTTGTTTTTGCAAGACTGGCGCAGCACGTTTATTCCGGCGATTACGATACCCGTGTCGCTGGTCGGAACTTTTATATTCATCAAGGCCTTCGGATTTTCGATTAATACGTTGACGCTGTTCGGCATCACGCTGGCTACTGGATTGGTGGTGGACGACGCGATTGTGGTGATTGAAAACGTTGAACGGCACATCGTGGAGGGCATCACCGAACCGCATAACGCCGCTTCCGTGGCTATGAAGGAAGTGGCGGGAGCGGTGGTGGCGACCTCATTAGTGCTGGTGGCGGTGTTCGTGCCGGTCGCGCTTTTCCCTGGAACTACCGGAATCCTGTTCCGGCAATTTGCGCTGACCATCGCTTTTTCCGTGGCCATTTCCGCGTTCAACGCGCTGACGCTCACACCGGCGCTTTCCGCCATTTTCCTGGGGCATCACCGCGAGCGGGCACAGGGACGTTTTTTCCGGGGCTTCAATCGGGTGGTAACGGCGGGCACCAATTGGTATCAGACTTCTGTCCGAAGTGTGCTGGGCGGATGGAGATATGTCGCATTTGTTGCTTTTCTCCTGGCGCTGGGCGGCACTTATTGGTTGTACCAGAAAGTCCCGCGGGGATTTATTCCTGAGGACGACGAAGGATACCTGATCGTGCTGGTCCAGGCGCCGCAGGGAGCATCGCTGGAATACACGCTGGAAGCCATGGGCAAAGTCGAAGCCGCCGCCGTAAATATACCGGAAGTTGAAGGAGTTTTTTCGGTCGGGGGGTTCAGCTTTTCCGGCTCCGCGCCCAATCGCGCGATTGTTTTCGTTCCCTTAAAGTCATTTCGAGAACGCGTGGGCGCCGAGCACACGGCGGCTGCAGTGCTAAACCGGCTGCGCGGGCCGCTGATGGGGATACCGGAAGCGATGGTCATCCCGTTCAATCCACCGGCCATCCAGGGCTTGGGCCAGTTCGGCGGCTTCCAGTTCGTGCTGGAAGACCAGGGACGCAACACGCTGCAGGCGATCGCGGACACCGCGAACCAGCTCGCGGCCCAAAGCCGGACGAACCCCGACCTCGCCGGACTTTTTTCGAGCTTCACGGCGAACGATCCGCAGTACCTCGTGCACATCGACCGGGAAAAGGCGAAAAGCCTGCAGGTGCCGCTGAACCAGATCACCGATGCCCTGCAGGTGTACATGGGCTCGGTGTATGTGAATGACTTTGACTTCAACAATCGCGCATACCGCGTTTACGTGCAAGCCGATCAGAGGTTTCGCTCAACTGCCAAAGACATCGCGCAATATTACTTGCGCTCCGACACCGGAAAGATGATTCCGCTGGACAACCTGGTGAAGATCGAGCAGACGGCGAATCCGCAGGTAATCAGTCACTACAATTTGTTCCGCGCAGCGGAAATCGATGGCTCGGCGGCGCCCGGACGCAGCTCTGGCGAAGCCATGGCGGCAATGGAAGCACTGGCGAAAAAAGTGCTACCTAATGGAATGACCTACGAGTGGACGGGCCTGTCGCTGGAAGAAGTGGAGTCCGGAGGCAAGGCTGCCATGCTGTTCGCGCTCGGCTTGACCTTTGTGTACCTGACGCTCGCGGCGCAATACGAAAGCTTTGTGTTGCCGTTCATCGTGCTGCTGGCGGTTCCGGTGGCGCTGCTGGGCGCGATTGGCGGGCAGGCGCTGCGCGGATTGCAGAATGACGTGTACTGCCAGATCGGCTTGGTGATGTTGATCGGGCTCTCCAGCAAGAACGCGATTTTGATCGTGGAGTTCGCTGAGCAATTGCGAGAAAAAGGGATGAGCATTGTGGACGCTGCGATCGAGGCGGCGCGCATCCGGCTGCGGCCGATCCTGATGACCTCGCTGGCGTTCATCCTGGGCGTGGTGCCACTGGTGGTCGCGCGCGGCGCTGGCGCGGCCGGCCGCGTTTCCGTGGGCACGACGGTGTTCGGCGGCATGATCGCGGCGACCACCCTGAACTTGATCTTCATCCCTGTTCTGTACGTGCTGGTGCGCAGCCTAGTGCCGAGCCGGAGGATGGCCGCCGCGCCAATCAGTGAACCCGCTGACTGAGGACCCACGGCTCAGAGCCTCGAGAGCCTCGCCGCTAATGACTGGCGACCCTAGCCCCAAGGAAATCGGGAATACGCCGATTGTTTACTGCCGGCAATTGTAAATAACATGTCAGCGCGCCGTCATTTGTTCGTCTCGTGCGAGCGAGCAGCGGGTTTTCGCGCTAGAGTCATACTTTGCGATTATCGGGCCATTGAAGCCGCAAGACGGTGCAGTTTGCAGAGTTTTAGCAGAATTTTTACAGGCCGCCGCCAGTCTATTCAGTGAGCACCGAGAATAAACTCCGTGTCCCCTTTTGGCCTGCCAGTCGGCACGTCAATAACAGTGCCGTCGATGCCGCGGAGGCGGGCGCGGTGCGGGGTTGGAGGAGGGTAAAGGCATGATGTCTCCGCTGCGTAATGCCCAGGTCATAGGCCTTTGCTTGGTGATGGAACTGGCCAACTGTGCCAGCGGGTTCGCCCAGAATGGGCAGACCGGCGCGGCCCCGCCGAACAGTCAGGAGCTTAACGGGAAGATCGAGCTCCTCACGCGGTCGCTGGAGCAGACGCAAACGGAGTTGGCGCGGTCGCGGAGCGAGATCGAGCAGTTGCGCGCCATGTTGGGAGAGGTGCTGAAGCGCATGGACGGCGCCGCGGCGGCAGTGCCTGCGCAAGCGCCAGGCCCGGGCACGGGCGTCGCGCCGTGGGCGGCCGGACCGGAAGGTGCGCAACCGGCGGCGCAGATTTCGCAGGATGACTGGGACTTGCTGAACGCACGAGTCGAGGAACAACGGCAGACCAAAGTGGAGAGCGGGTCTAAATTTCGCCTGAAGCTTTCGGGCATCGCGCTTTTTAACGTGTTCGACAACACGGGCAACGTGGATAACCTCGACGTGCCATCGATCGCCGTGCCGAAATTCGCGGGATTTCCCGTGGGAGGACTTGGCGCGTCGGTACGGCAATCGATCATCGGTCTTACCGGGATTGGCCCGGAGATTTTCGGCGGGCGAGCGAGTGCGGACGTGCAAATGGGATTTTATGGCGGGCTGCCGAGCGGATACAACGCGACCACCTCTGGGATCGCCAACCTGCGGATCGCGCGCATCCGTTTTGATTGGAGCAGCACGTCGGTGATCGCCGGGCTGGATACGCCGTTTTTTTCTCCGAACATGCCGACGACGTACATGTCTGTGGCGGTGCCGGGGTTCGCGTCCGCGGGGAATTTATGGACGTGGACGCCTACAATTCGAGTGGAGCAGAGATTCGGCGGAGCTGGCTCGCCGTTTAGGGTCGAAGCCGGCCTGCTTGATCCTTCCTCAAACATCAACTACACCACGAACAACAATTTGCGTGCGCCGAGCCCGTCGGAAAGCTCGCGCATTCCCACCTACGCGGTACGCGTGTCTTATAACAGGAAATCGGAAGAGCATCCGGCATCGTTTGGGGTGGCCGGTGTGTACTCTCCGCAAGAATTCTATGGCGGCTATAACCAGGAGGGATGGGCCGCGACTACGGATTGGAAGTTTGCGTTGCTGCCACGAACGGAGCTGAGCGGGCAGTTTTTTACCGGGCGCGGCATAGACGGGTTTGGCGGCGTACCCGAAAATCCGTACCCACTGCAAAATCCGTTTCTTTACACCGCGCTTACGGCGCGTCTATTAGCCGAAGTGGGAGTGATCGGGGGATGGTCGCAGCTCAAATTCAAATGGAACGCTCAGCACGAGTTCAACGTCGCGGCGGGAACGGGCGGGCGCAATTCGGCGTCGCTGCGGCAGGCGCTCAGCGCCAACTTCCCTACTCCGTTGATTCCGGCGCGCAATGAGATGATGTTTGCGAACTACATTTTTCGTCCGCGGTCTGACCTGGTGTTTTCCGCGGAATACCGGCGCATACGAACATACGAAATCACCGGGGCGGCTGACAGTGCCGGACAGGTGGGGCTGGCATTAGGATTTCTGTTTTAACGCCCATGAGAATCCTTAGACTCACTTTGGCATTGATCACGATATCGGCGGCGGTGGCCCCTGCCTGGGGCGAAGCCAAGCCTAAAGGCGGCGCTAAGGGCGTAGCGGCGGGAGTGAACGGAGAAGCCGTGGTGACGGCACCGGGCGCGGGGGCGATGGAGCAAGACGCCTCGAGGGTTGTCGTCTGGCTGGTACCGCTGGACGTCGCGCAGCCGGTTCGCGCCACCGAGCACCCACGTTACCGGCTCCTGCAGCACAACAAGAGGTTCGAGCCAGGGCTGCTGGTTGTGCCGGTGGGCAGCGTGGTTGATTTTCCAAATGCCGATCCGTGGTTCCACAATGTTTTTTCGCTTTACCGCGGAAAACGATTCGATCTGGGGCTGTATCAAGCCGGCGCGCAGAGGTCCGTGAGATTCGACCGCATCGGGCCGTCCTATCTTTTCTGCAACATTCATCCGGAGATGACGGGCGTGGTGCTGGCCATAGATTCGGAGCTTTTTGCCGTTACTGATAAGAGCGGTCACTATTCGATTGCGGGAGTGACGCCAGGGAAATACGTTCTGCATGTGTGGTACGAAAATGCCGCGCCGGAATCGCTGCAAGCGTTGCAGCGGCAAGTGACGATAGAAAGTGCCAATCAAATTCTTCCGCTCGTCTCGGTGAAGGCGGTGAAGGCTGCGCCCGCGGAGCACAAGAACAAATATGGGCAGGACTACGATCCAGAGACGCTGAAGACGGACTACTGAGCTTTGCGGCGCGCACGAGCGCGCTTGCTGCGAAACGGACCTGGGATACATCAAACTAGGTGAATTTTGGCGAACGCGATGAAGCAACCAGAAAAGGACACAAAGCTTATGGAAACAGTACTGGTAGTGGAAGACAGCCGGGCCATGCAAAGGACGCTGCAGCGCCTGCTGGAAGCGGATTCGCTGCAGGTGCAGATTGCGTCAGATGGAATCACCGGGCTGGAGACGTTTCGCAAGCAGCCGCCCAGCGCGGTGCTGCTCGATTTGAAGCTGCCGGGACTTTCGGGCAAGGAGCTGTGTCGCGAGTTCAAGACGATCGCGGCGTCGGTGCCCATCGTGGTACTGAGCGCGAACGCGGAGGTCGAGGACAAGGTGCTGCTTCTGGAGCTGGGCGCGGACGACTACGTCACCAAGCCGTTTAGTCCGCGAGAGCTGCTGGCGCGCGTGCGGCGGGCCATGCGGCGCGGGAGCGCAAAAAATCAGGCAGTTGCCAGCGTTCCGGCGAAGAACGTGAGCCACGAAATCTTGGTGTTCGGTGATGCCCACGTGGATTTCACCAGCATGGAGGCTTCACTGGCGGGGAAAGCGGTGACGCTGACCTCCCAGGAATTCAAGCTGCTGAAGTTTTTTGCCGGTTCCCCGGGACGGGTGCTTACGCGCGACGAGCTTTTGAACGAAGTCTGGGGCTATCAGAACTATCCTTCTACTCGCACGGTCGACAATCACATTTTGCGCTTACGGCAAAAACTCGAGCCGGACTCAGCAAATCCGCGATTTTTCCTCACCATCCACGGCGCCGGGTATAAATTTATTCCCGGGAATGCCGCGGCAAACGGCAAGCCCTGACGCGCTCCGTTCGTCGAAACGATGGAACTGAAATGACCCATTTCCGGCTGCGCACACAGCTCTTCATCGCCACGCTGCTGATCATTTGCGGCTTGACGGGCGCGCTGCTGCTGATCATCCGGCACACGGTGAGTGTGGAAACGGACCGGCAAGTACGCGACGGCACGGAGGCGTCGGTGCGTGCGTTTGAAAGCGTGCAGCGGCAGCGCGAGCAGCAACTCTCGCGCACCGCGGCCATGCTTGCGGACCTGCCCACGGTGAAAGCGCAGATGACTACCGAGCACGCGCTAACGATCCAGGACGCGTCCACCTCGTGGTGGAAACTCTCCGGCAGCGACCTTTTTATTCTTGCGCTGCCCGACCGGCGAATCGTGGCATTCCACGTTACAAAGCCCGGCTGGCCGCCAGAAGCGGCCGAGCGCGACCTGAAACGGTCGGTCGAACAAGGGGAAGATGCATCCTGGTGGTACGACAATGGCCGACTTTATGAAGTGTTTCTCCAGACCATAACCGCCGGTGCTGGGCCGAGCTCGCAAGAGTTGGGCTTTCTGGCCATCGGCTATCAAGTGGACTCCAGCGTGGCGGAACACCTGGCGTTGGTGGCGGGGAATAATATTGCTCTGGCGACCGGAGACCGGCTGATTGCTTCGACCTTGCCGCCGAAAGATGAAGCGGCGATGCAGCGGCGGCTGAGTGAGTGGAATCCGGAATCAAGCGCAGATGAGCACGAAATTGCTTTGGACACCGATCACTACGCTTTTTCCTCCGTGCTGCTGCATGGGGCCCTGCCATCACCCGTGCGCTGTTACGTGATGATGCCGCTCGGTCCGGTGAACAGCTTCATGAACCGGCTGAACCGCACAATTTTCATTTTGGGCGCGTCGGCCATTGTGTTTGGGGCGCTGTTGTTCGGTTTCGTTTCGCGAACCATTACCAAGCCGCTGGACAGTCTCGTTTCCGGAGTTCGCGCGCTGGCGACGGGAAACTACACATACTCCATCACACCGGAGGGCACCACGGAAGTGGCCGAACTGAGCCGGGCGTTCGCGAAAATGCGCGGAGAGTTGCTGGACTCGCAGCGGCAGCAGATTGAGACGGAAAGAATCGCGGCGCTGGGCCGCGCGGCGAGCTCCATTTCCCACGATTTGCGGCATTACTTGGCGGCGGTGGTGGCCAACGCGGAATTTCTGTACGAAGCGGAAGCTCTCAAGCTGGACAAGAGCGAAATCTATCAAGAGATCAAGACAGCTTCGACGCAGATGACCGACTTGATCGACTCGCTGCGCGAGTTGGCGCATCAGCGCAGCGCGATTTCCCCAGAACCCACCGATCTCGAACAGATTATCCGCCGGGCGATTGAAGCAGTGAAGGTGCGGCCGGAGTTTCGCAGCCGCGCGGTCACCTTGGACGCGGACAGCGAACTGGAGGGAATGTTCGATCCGCGCAAACTCGAGCGGGCTTTCTTTAATCTGATACTAAACGCCTGAAGCTACCCCTGACGGCGAGAGCCGGGTAGTCGTGGATGTGCAGACCCGGAAGGACGCTTTCGAGATTCGGGTGACAGATCAAGGATCCGGCGTGCCGGAAAACATACGCGGGCGCGCGTTCGATCCATTTGTAAGCTCAGGCAAGCCGAATGGGACCGGGCTGGGGCTGGCGATCGTCAGCAAGATCGTCAGCGACCATGGCGGCTCGGTGACGATCGAGCGCACATCGGGGGCTGGCACGGTGATGCTGGTGAAGCTCCCTCGCGTGGCGAATGCAGTGGCTTCGCATTCGGATTCCGCAGTGGCGTAAAAATCCGAGGAAAATGTTGGAGGCGCGAGGCGGAATCGAACCGCCGATAAAGGTTTTGCAGACCTTTGCCTTACCACTTGGCGACCGCGCCTCGGTGCACAAAGGCGGTGCTGACCCGCTTCGTGCAAACTTGTCAGCGGTTAGCTACTTCGCGCTCGCAACCTTTGCGTTTGACGCGGTTTCGTTGACGATCGGTGAACCGATGAGGTTGCCCCATTCGGTCCACGAACCGTCGTAGTTGCGCACGTTGTTGTAGCCCAGCAAGTACTTGAGGACGAACCAGGTGTGCGAGCTGCGCTCGCCGATGCGGCAGTAGGCGATCACTTCGTCGCTACCGCTCACGCCCTTGCCCTGGTACAGAGTTGCAAGCAAGTCGGCGGATTTGAAGGTGCCATCCTCGTTGGCGGCCTGCGCCCAAGGGATGTTGGCGGCGCTGGGAATGTGGCCGGCGCGCTGCGCGGTTTCCGTCATGCCCGGAGGCGCGATAATTTTTCCGGTGAATTCGTCAACCGAGCGCACGTCCACAAGCTGGCCGCGCTTCTTGCCTTGCGCGATCGCCAGTACGTCCTCTTTAAAGGCACGCACCGACTCGTCCGTGCTGGTGACGCGGTAGGTCGCTGGCGAAACCTTGACGGCGTCCTTGGTCAGCGTGCGCTTCTCTTCCAGCCACTTCTTGCGTCCGCCGTTGATCAGCTTCACATTCCGGTGCCCGTAATACTTCAGTTGCCAGAAGGCGTAGGCCGCGAACCAGTTGTTGTTGTCGCCGTAGAGCAGAATGGTCGTGTCGTTGGAGATTCCCGATTCGCCCAGCAACTTCTCCAATGTGGCGCGATCGATCAAATCGCGCCGGATGTTGTCTTGCAGTTGTGTTTGCCAGTTCCATCCCACCGCGCCGGGAATGTGACCCTGATCATACGCAGTGGTATCCACGTCCACTTCCACGAGCCGGGTATTCGGGGCATTCAGGTTCTGCGCCACCCATTCGGTGGTAACCAATACTTCCGGATGCTTGTATTCGGACATTTCCATTTCTCCTTTGCATATTTGAAGTTCAATCTCTCTGCGCGCAAAAAACAAAAAACCCACCGGCCATCTCTCTGGCGGTGGGCTAGAAAATCCAGGCTAGAACTTAAATCTCTAGATGCCCAGCCTCCCCGCGCCAGAGGACGCACACATACAGCACATACAGCAGCAACAGATCCGCGCGGCCTTCCGTGGGTCAGCTTGCATACTGAAAAGCATACCTAGAAAGCTGGATTTGCGCAATAGTATCGCGATCCACTTGGGCATAGTCAAGAGATCGCGCCGCAACGCGACTCTGCTTTCATTCCCAGCGAAGAAGAAGAGCGACCGAGTAGAATATAGTATTGCGAAGGATGGTTTCTGGAAAAGGCAGCAGAAGGGTCAGTCTGACTTCTGAGCAATCTCATGAGCTTGATTCGTCTGAGGAACGCGAAGAGAAGTCTCCTTGGGATAGCAGCGGCCCTAATCATTTCCGGAGTCGTTTTTTTCGGTCAAGTTTTGGCCGCGAACGTGACAGCTAATTGGTCGTACGACTACGGCCCAATGCCTGCTTGCTCCGGGCCGCGTACCGCGAAATGCATCGACCATTTCGAAGTCCTGGATATCAGCGATCGAAAAAAGACAGTCGTGATTCGGTCCGTGGACAACCCCAAGGCAGCAGTTGGAAAAGTCGGCAAGATATCGGCGGATTTCAAGTATGGTCCCCCCTTCGGCCAACGCACAATTAGTGTGATTGCGGTCGGTCGCGATCCGAATGGTGCTCGTATTACCTCGGATCCAGACGCGGCGCGGGTCACCGTATCTATCCACCCATCTGCCAGGATGTCTTTGGTGTTCTAGACCATGAATCGGGAACTGCGGCCCCCGCAACCGCCTCCAGCGCACTCCTCACTGGAGGTGAGAAACATTTTCCACGAATGGAGTCCCTCTAGGTGTCCTTAGTGTTCTGCGGTGTCGTAAGAGCGATTGGCGATTTCGGGGTTGCAGTCCTCGTACAGCGTCTTGGCCTGGCCCACAATTGTCCCAACGACCAGTATTTTGTGAGCGGTCAGAGCTGTACGCTCCTTATTCTGGACAAGTGTGAGCAAAAGTGGCCACCCAATGATTCTGTTTCCCGGGCGTACTCTTAACCAACCTGAAGCACCTGCCATTTCACGAGAACAGAGTTCCCTCAGAAACACCCGCGCGTGGGAATGGGGCTGTGCACTCTTTTGTCTGATTGCGATGGCCGGCTGCGCGGGCCTTGGTAGCCAAACCCCGCCACCCCCCTCCGCAACTGGCCAACTGAGCGCTACTCCTGGCAGCGTGGCCTTCGGGAGTGTTGGGGTTGGAGCCAGTAGCAAGCAAACCGTCATCTTTAGCAACGCGGGTTCGGGCAGCTTGACCATCTCCCAGGCTGCGGTCAACGGGGCGGGCTTCACAATGACCGGGCAGACCTTCCCCATCACGCTTTCGGCCGGTCAAACCAGCAGCATTAATGTACAGTTCGCGCCAACGGTTAGCGGCAGCACAACTGGCAGCGTCAGTGTGGTGAGCAATGCCACCAACACGCCCACCACCATTGCGTTGTCGGGAACTGGTGTGCAGCTGATTGCGCACACGGCTGCTTTGAGTTGGACGGCCAGCACGTCGGTTGTTACTGGCTACAACGTATACCGCGGAACCGTATCGGGCGGGCCGTACACGCTATTGAATGCTCCGTTGGTCATTTTGGCGGGCTACACCGACAACACAGCTCTATCCGGCCAGACCTACTTCTATGTAGTCACGGCCGTCGATGCGAACAACGTCGAGAGTGCGTACTCGAATGAGACTTCCGCCGTGATTCCGTTTCCGTAGCACCCAGAGTAAAAGTTGTAATCGCTTAGATCTTCGTTGGTGTGTTTTCTCGCCTAGTTTTGCTAATTCTCCTGGCAAGCGTTTAACGGACATGTTCGCACAGTCAGGATTGACGATCTCCGAGGTGCAGTCCCCGTACAGCCATCTGGGACTGGCCCACAATTGGTCCCATGACCAGTATCTTGTGAGCCCTGAGAGCTTTACGCTGCATTCGTGAGCAAGCGAAAGCACAGGGCCACATGATTTCATTCTCCGGGCGCATTCTTAATCAAGTTCAAGCACCTGCCATCTCACGAGAACAGAGTTCCCTGCGCAGAAACACGCGCGCATGGGAATGGGTCTGTGCGCTGTTTTGTTTGATCGCGATGGCCGGCTGCGCGGGCCTTGTTAGTCAAAACCTGCCGGCCCCCTCGGGCCAACTGAGCGCTACTCCAGGCAGCGTGGATTTCGGGAGTGTAGAAGTTGGAGTTAGTAGCACACAAAATATCACCTTCAACAATACGGGTTCGGGCAGTTTGACCATTTCCCAGGCTGCGGTCAGCGGAGCGGGCTTCACTTTGGTTGGGCAGACGTTCCCCCTCACGCTTTCGGCCGGTCAATCCAGCAGCGTTAATATACAGTTCGCGCCAACGGATACCAGCAGCACGACTGGGAGTGTCTCGCTGCTCAGTAGCGCTACTACTTTGGCGACCAATGTCACCCTCAAAGGCGCTGGCGTGAAGCATCAACTTTCGATCACGCCCAGCAGCGTGGGCTTCGGAAATGTGGCGGTGGGAACCGCCAACGCCCAGACGGTTACTTTGACTAACTCCGGCACCGCCAACTTAAATATTTCGCAGGGCGGCGTCACCGGGGCGGGCTTCGGCATGAGCGGGTTGACCTTCCCATTCTCCCTGGCCCCGGGGCAATCCAGCACTTTTAACGCACAGTTTGCCCCGACCGCAGCTGGCAGCGCGTCTGGCAGCGTCTCTATAAGCAGCAATGCATATAAGACGCCCACGGTTGCTTCCCTGACGGGAAGCGGCACGCTAGCGGCGCTCTCGCCCAATCCTTCAAGCTTCAATTTTGGAAATGTACTGGTGGGCAGCAGCGGAACGCAAACCATCACGCTGAGCAATTCCGGCACGGCGAGCATAGCGATTTCCGCAGCCAGCGCTTCGGGAACGGGCTTCAGCATCGCCGGCTTGTCGGTGCCCGCGACCCTCAACCCGGGGCAAACTACCTCCTTCACCACCAGCTTCGCGCCGGCCTCCGCAAGCAGTTTCACAGGCAGCGTTTCGATCACTAGCGATGCCCCAGGTTCGCCGCTTACAATTCCCCTTAGTGGCACGGGCGCCGCCGCGCAGCCTCAGCTCACCATCAACCCAGCCGGCGTGAACTTTGGCAGCGTAAACGTTGGAGCTACCGCCACCCAGACGGTTTCTCTGACCAACTCAGGAAATGCCGCGCTGACAATTTCTCAGGCTACTCCTTCCGGAACAGGATTCAGTCTCACTGGCTTGACCTTGCCGCTGACGATTAATGCGGGCTCGAGTATCTCCTTTACCTCGCAGTTTTTTCCAGCGTCTACCGGCAGCGCTTCCGGAAACATTTCCATCAGCAGCAACGCTCCCGGATCACCCGCCACGATCGCGTTGAGCGGGACCGGCGTGCAAGGTACACTCACGGCCAATCCTTCGAGCTTCAATTTTGGCAATGTGCTGGTGGGCAGCAACGGAACGCAAACCTTCACGTTGAGCAATTCCGGCACAGCCAGCGTGACGATTTCCGCAGCCAGCGCTTCGGGAACGGG
>WNFH01002504.1_pt1 | contig 12848 bp, 8 predicted proteins | sample 5400411 | NCBI WGS metagenome assembly WNFH01 (sample SAMN13153347, study PRJNA577476) | soil metagenome | isolation source: 200 cm saprolite under Douglas fir tree site 2 hole 3 | place: USA:California | collected 2015-04-18
TCGTCGAAAAGCTCGTGCCTCTCCTGTGTTAGAATTTCTGTGCATGCATCCCGCCATTCCTCATTTGATTGAGCTGCAGCGTGTCGACCATCTGATTGCCGCCTTGCGCGCCGAACTGGAGGCCTTTCCGAAACGCATCCGCGAGGCTGACGCCAAACTCAGCGGCGCTCGGGCCGCGGTCAAGGCAGCAAAAGAAGCACACGTCAACAGCCAGAAAGAACGCAAGAAATTCGAGCTTGATGTCGAGCAGTGGAAGGACCGCGCCCGCAAATATCGAGACCAGAGCGGCGCCGTCAAGACCAACGAAGCCTACAAGGCCCTCCAGCACGAAATCGCGAACGCGGAAGCTGAAGCAGCAAAAGCCGAGGACCGCCAACTGGAAATCATGATGGCCGGCGAAGAAGCCGAGCGCCGAGTCAAAATCGCTGAAGCCCGGCTCAAAGAAACGGAGATGACCATCGCCGCGGAGAGAAAAGAAATCGAAGCGCTCCAGGTGGAGAAGAAAAAACAACTCGAAGCGCGTCTGTCGGAACGCGAGCGCGCCATCGCTCCGGTCCCCGACGATCTGCGCGACCTCTACGAGCGCATCGCCAAGCGTCACCATGGAACAGCGATGGCCGAAGCCCGCGACAATCAATGCCGCGGCTGCGGCATGCGCGTCCTCCCACACATTCTGCAGGAGCTTCGCCAGGAAGCCAATGAAGAGGTCTATCGTTGCGAGACCTGCGGCCTAATCCTTTACACATTGGAGCCGATTCCTCTTCCCGATCCCGCGAAAGGCTCCGCGAACGCCTCTTCGGCGTCTACCCATTCCTGATGCCCCGCCGCCCGCAGCCCCCAAAAGGTATAGGGCTTTTTCCCGGCTCTCCGTCGGACTCAAAGCCCGCTACGGCTTCCTATTGCGCCAACATAGATGGCGCGGCGCGCGGCAATCCTGGCCCCGCTTCCTACGGCGTCATCATTCGCGATGGCCGCGGCGAAATCGTCGCACGGCTCAAGAAGTATATCGGCCGCATGACCAACAACGTCGCGGAATACTACGGCCTCATCGCCGCGCTCGATTACGCGCAATCGCATGGCGTCCGCGCGCTGCGCATCGAGAGTGATTCCGAGTTGCTGGTCAAACAGATGCGTGGCCAGTACAAAGTGAAGAGCGCCGATCTTCGCCCGCTCTTCGAACGCGCAACAAAAATGGCGCAGGCGCTCGACTCCTTCCGCATCGACCACGTCTACCGCGAACAAAACCGCGAAGCCGACGCCCTGGCGAACGAAGCCCTCGACGAAACCTCTGGTGCTTCTCCCGCCTCATCATCCCCGGAAAAATTGGAAGCCCGCGGCGCCAAAGCTGAGCCGCGCTGGATTCAGGCGCGATTCCGCAGCGGCATTCTCTATCCTCTCGAAGATATTGATTTGCCCGACGGCACCGAAGTCGAAATTACCCTCCGCCCCGTTCGCCGTTCGGGCAAAGATGCCTAGCGGGCGTTTTCACTTCAAAGCGTAAGAGCGATAGAGAGTATCGCGCTGTGCGGGGATAAAGCCGGCATCGGAGATGATGCGGCGCAGTTCGTTTTCATTGGTGCGGTTTTTCACACCGGCGGCGAAGACTACATTCTCTTCGATCAGGATGCTGCCGACGTCGTCGGCCCCGAACTGCAACCCGATCTGGCAAACCTTGATTCCCGGCGTCAGCCAGCTCGATTGGATGTGATCGAAGTTGTCGAGATACACGCGGCTCACCGCCAGCGTCTTCAGGTAGTCGACCGCGGTCGTCTCCTGCACTTTCTTGCCCAGCGCCGTATTCTCCGCCGCGAACATCCAGGGGATAAACGCCGTGAATCCGCCGGTGTCTTCCTGAATCCGCCGCAGCCGTTCGAGATGGTTCACGCGGTGCCGCATCTCTTCGCCGCAGCCGAACATCATCGTCGCCGTCGTCCTCAGCCCCAGCGAATGCGCGATGCGGTGCACTTTTTCCCAATCGTCGCTGGTGCACTTCAGCCGCGCGATCTTCGCGCGCACTTCGTCGTCGAGAATTTCCGCCCCGCCGCCCGGGATCGACTGCAGCCCCGCGTCCATCAGGCGCCGGATCGTGTCTTCGACGCTCAGCTCGCTCACTTCCGCGATGCACAGGATTTCCGGCGCCGAAAAACAGTGCAGATGCACTTGCGGGTATCGCGCTTTCAGCGACCGCAGCAGATTCTCGTAGTAGCCGATTTGCAAATCCGGGTGCAGGCCGCCCTGCAGCAGGATTCCCGTCCCGCCCAGCGCCAGCATCTCTTCGATTTTTTCGTAAATCGTCTCGAACGAAAGAATGTAGCCATCTTTCGCTCCGAGCGGCCGGTAAAACGCGCAGAACGAGCAGTACTCCGTGCAGAAATTCGTGTAGTTGATGTTGCGGTCGATCTGGTAGGTCACCACGCGCGGATCGTTTTTCTTCAGCCGCACCTGATGCGCGGCCATCCCCATGCCCACCAGGTCATCGGATTGCAGCATCTCCAGCGCTTCTTGTTTCGTTACTCCCACGCCGTTCCTCTTTGTCTTCGGACTGTCATTCTAGCGAACGCCACCCTCAAACTCTAATCCCGTGTCCCACAATCGCACCCGCCGCCGTGGGCCAGCCTACGATTTCGCCGACACCTGCGCCGCCACGTTTGCCGCCGCCCACTCAGTCGGTCGAGCTTCCTCAATCAATCCCATTCTTGCCGCCTCTTCAAAATAGCGCTTCAGGCCGCGGCGGTTCTCTTCGCCCAAAAAGAAATCGATGTTGTGTCGCAGATAGGATTCGAGATCCCGCTGCGGCAACTCCAGTTCGCGCGCTGCCTCCTCGCAGATTTCCGGGATCTGCTTCAATCCAAAATCCCGTGATGCCGTGAAATCCGCGACCAACCCCGGCGTCACGATTTCCCGCCTCGCCGCCCACACCGCCATCACCGCCGGCAGTCCCGTCAATTCCCGCCATTCTCCGACGACATCATAAACATGAAGAATCTCGGCGCTGGTTAGCCCCAGCGTGGCGGCCTGGCACACCGCCCGCCCCTGGGGGCCGGCCGCGCTCTTCTTTTCGATGGCAATCGAAAGCCGCAGCGCCGGATCGCCGATGATCATCGCCGCGTCCGCCTTCTCCAGCATTTCGCGCAAGTCGGGCGCCGCTTCATGGAACTCTGGCGCAATTCCCCACACTCTGTCGCACAGGATCCGCGTCAGCGTCTGCGTGCTTCGCGAGCTGCGGTCCAGCGCGATGCTTTGCGCGTCCCGGATCGGTTTCTTCGCCACAATCAGCAGGCTGCGCACGCGTTCTCTGGACGCGATCGACAAATCGGGCAGCACCACCAGCCCTTCGATCCGCTGATATTCAATCGCCGGAATGATGGCGATGTCTGCCGCCCCGCTGCGCAGTTCCTCTGCGCACTGCGACGGCACGGTGAAGGACAATTCGTACTTCCCCCGCAGCGGCCCGTGCGTAAAGCCCCAAACCAGCGGCGCAGTGTTCAGATACTGAACGATGGAGATTCTCAGCTTCCTCATTTGTCGTGGCGGGGTCCGAAAAAAGCATACCATAGCCGCTTCCGGCCGCCCTCGGCAGAGAAAAAATCAAAACGCAGCAAACAAACGAACCCGGTGTCCGCTTCCAACGCTTCCATTGTTTCGTGCTCTTCGAACTGCGTGCTCGCGGCGCTTCACCGGTTGGCCGGTACTCAATACAGCCGCACAGGACGCCCGCGCACTGCATAGCATTCCGGCATAGCACTATTGTTGCCGGTGGTCCGGCCCCTGATCGTCCACATTCCGCCCTGGGTTTGCACGACTCCCGTGTTTATCCGGCTGCAAGCAAAAGAATGCTCATGACCGATTGGGGGTCTCACTCGTCTATAGCTCTAGGGAGGGAACCATCATGCACAGGTGGAGTGTGATTTCATGGGTTTGCGGGTTCGTCATGGCAGCGGTGGGCGCGGCGGGCGCAGGTGCTTCGAGGCATGGGCATTCGGTGAGTGTTTCCGACGGGGACAAACATCCGGCGGCGGATTGCTCGGACCTCCACATCCGGTTTGACGACCGGGATGCGGTGGTGCGGTCGGAGGAGCGCACCATCTCGAGAGCCGAAGCGCCGGTTCTTCGTGTTCATCCGGAGTCGAACGGCGGGATGCAGGTGCAAGGGTGGGATAAAGACGTTTATTCGGTGACGGCGTGCAAGGCGGCAGCGGGCCGCGGTGGAGACGCGGAAAAAATTCTTGCGCAGATTACCCTTTCGGTGAGCGGCGGCGAGGTTTCGACGACGGGGCCCCGCGACGAGGAAGATTGGACCGTCTACCTGCTGATTCGCGCGCCGAAGTCAGCGTCGATTGAGCTGGAGACGACGAATGGACCGATTTCACTGTACAACGTTGACGGAAAACTGACGGCTCACGCGAAAAACGGTCCGATCAGTTTGCACGAATTTTCCGGTGACGCAGACGTCACGGCAGTGAACGGGCCGATCACGATTACGGGGAGTAGGGGAAACGTGCGGGTGCACACAGAGAACGGGCCCATCTCGGTATCGCTCGCGGGGAAGACGTGGAACGGAACCGGGCTCTCGGCCGACGCGCAAAACGGGCCTCTGACCCTTTTTGTGCCCTCCGACTACCAGTCGAGCTTCGTCGTGGAATCGCGAAATCATGCGCCGATGAGTTGCAGGGCCAGCATTTGCGATAACGCGCGGAAAACCTGGGACGACGAGAATCGCCGGATTGAATTTGGCAGCTCGCCGGCGATGATCCGGCTGTCAACCGTGAACGGCCCGGTTTCCGTGCGGTCGTCGCGCGAAGGGATGTAGCACGACCTCCCAGCATGCGACAGCGTACGCGGACGAGGCCGCTCAAACAGCGAGGATGGACGCGCTCCGTCTCTTGCGGATAAAATTTGACGCATGATTCCCGAAGCGCGGGTAGCGCAGCCGGTCACCGAATCGGAAGCCGTGCGCCTGGCGCGCGAAGTGTATGGTCTGGAAGCTGCGGCGCGCTCGCTGCCCGGCGAGTACGATGACAATTTTCACTTAGCGGCACATGACGGGCGGGAATTTGTCCTCAAGGTAATGCATCCGGCGCGCGAGGGTTCCTTGGTCGAGATGCAGTGCCGGGCGCTCCAGCATCTGGCAAAGCGCACGCCCCACCTGCACCTTCCGTGTGTTTGCGAAACGCTGCGCGGCGAGCCTTTCACACGACTGCGCTTGGCCGATAGAGCGCAGCGGCTTGTCTGGCTTTTGACGTATGTGCCGGGAACGGTCCTCGCTGAAGTTCGCCCGCACAGTCCGGAGCTGCTGGAAAGTTTGGGCCGGTTTCTCGGTGAAATGGATGCGGCGCTGGCTCACTTTTCCCACGAAGCCGCCCACCGCGAATTGAAATGGGACCTCGCCCACGCCGGTTGGATTCGAAACTATCTGACGCAAATCAAGGATTCAGGACGACGGGCGATTGTCGAGCGGTTTTTGGCGCAGTACGAAGCGGAAGTTATTCCGTCGCTGCCGCAACTGCGCCGGAGCGTGATTTACGGCGATTCGAACGATTACAACGTGCTGGTGAGCGAGCCCTGGCCGCAGCCGAGAAAAGTCTTGAGCGTGATCGACTTCGGCGACATGCATTACGGTCTCACTGCTTCTGAGCCGGCAATTGCAGCAGCGTACGCGATTCTTGGGAAGAAAGATGCGTTGCAAGCCGCGGCAGCCGTCGTCGCGGGCTATCACAAGACGTTTCCGCTGGATGCGGAGGAGTTGGAAGTTCTCTACACGCTGATCGGGATGCGGCTGGCGGTCAGCGTGACGAATGCAGCGCATCGCAAGGCCCTGGTGGCTGATGATCCGTACGTAACAGTCAGCGAAGAGCCGGCGTGGGGGGCACTCGAGAAACTTGAGAAAATTCATCCGCGATTTGCGTATTACGCGTTTCGCAATGCGTGCGGCCTCCCAGCCGCGCCGCAGAGCTCGCGAGTGCAGCGGTGGCTGGAAGAAAACGCCGGGTCCGCGGCTTCTATTCTTGATGTGGACTTGCAAACGGAGCCAAGTTTGGTTTTCGATTTGAGCGTGGGTAGCGCGTTTCTCGGCGCTGACCCGCGGGCAGCGGAGACTCCGGCGCTCGCCGAAAAGATTTTCGGAAGCATGAAGCAAGCCGGCGCCGTCGTTGGCGTTGGCCGGTACGGCGAAGCGCGGCTGCTCTACACATCGCCGATTTTTGGCGGCGGTTCGAATCCAACAGAGGAGCGACGCACGGTTCATCTGGGGATGGACTTTTTTGTCGAACCGGGCGCCGCTGTTCGCGCTCCATTCGAAGGCACGGTTCACATTCTTTCGAACAATGCCGCGCCGCTGGACTACGGACCGCTGGTGATTCTTCGCCACGAGATGCAAGCGGGCAAGGAATTTTTCACGCTCTACGGACATCTGACGAAAGAGACGCTCACCGCGCTGAGGGTGGGGCAGCGGATCGCGCGCGGGCAGCAATTCGCGCACGTTGGAAGAGCCGAGGAGAATGGCGGGTGGGCGCCACACCTTCACTTCCAGATTATTGTGGACCTGCTTGAGCTGGACGAGGATTTCCCCGGCGTTGCGTACGCTTCGCAGCGCGCGGTGTGGACGTCGCTTTCACCGGATCCCAATTTGTTGTTGGGCATTCCGGCGGAGCGGTTTGCAGCCACGGAAAAAGATTTTGGCGAGACTTTGTCTGCGCGGCGCGCGTTGCTGGGGAAAAACCTGAGTCTCTCCTATGAGCGGCCGCTGAAGATTGTGCGCGGATGGATGCAGTATCTTTACGACGAGACGGGCCGCGCATTTCTGGACGTGTACAACAATGTCCCGCTGGTAGGGCACAGCCATCCGCACGTGGTGCGTGCGATTCAAGAGCAAGCCGCTCTGCTCAACACGAACACGCGCTATCTGCACGACAATGTGAATCGTTACGCGGAACGCCTCACGCGACTTCTGCCGAAGCCGCTGCGCGTTTGTTACTTCGTGAATTCAGGAAGCGAGGCCAATGAGCTGGCGCTGCGGCTGGCGCGGGCGCATACCGGGCGCGAAGACGTGATCGTCTTGGAGCATGCCTACCACGGGCACACGAACACACTAATTGACATCAGCCCTTACAAATTTGACGGGCCAGGAGGGCAAGGCCGGAAGCCGTGGGTGCACGCGACGCCGATTGCCGACGATTACCGCGGCCCTTACCGGCGCGGTGACCCGGAGGCGGGAACAAAGTACGCACGCCATGTCGGAGAGATTCTCGATGGGATGCGGAAAGAGGGACGCGGGATCGCTGCGTTTATTGCCGAGACGTTGCCGAGCGTCGCGGGGCAGATTGTCTTTCCGCCTGGATATCTCGCCGAAGCATATCGGCACGTGCGCGCGGCTGGCGGCGTGTGCATCGCGGATGAAGTGCAGGTGGGATTCGGAAGGCTGGGGACGCACTTCTGGGGATTCGAAACTCAGGGAGCCGTGCCAGACATCGTAGTGCTTGGCAAACCCATCGGGAATGGATTTCCGCTGGCGGCGGTGGTCACCACGCCAGAAATCGCGGCTTCCTTTAATAATGGCATGGAGTTTTTCAGCACGTTTGGCGGGAACCCCGTGGCGTGCGCGGCAGGACTCGCCGTGCTGCAAGTGCTCGAAGAGGAGCACTTGCAGGAAAATGCGCTGCGAGTAGGACAGCATCTGCTTGCGCGCCTTCATGAAATGCTGAAGAAGTACCCGCTGATTGGCGACGTGCGAGGATTGGGATTATTCCTAGGGTTGGATCTGGTGCTCAACCGCGAGACGCGCGAAGCGGCGCCGGCACAAGCTGGCTACATCGTGAATCGATTGCGCGAGTGCGGGATCCTGACAGGCACGGACGGCCCGCACCACAATGTCATCAAGTTGCGCCCGCCGCTGATTTTTTCCGAGGCCGATGCAGATTTGTTTGCATCAACTCTCGACTCCGTACTTGCAGAAGATGCGGCACAACCCGATCCGTGATCTGTTCTTTTCACTCAAAGCCATTCCATAAATGGTCCGGTGGTGGAGCCGGTGAAACAGCTAGAGCTGTTTTCACCAACTTCGCAGAACCCCGTTCGTGGACGGTGAGGGCCACATGTTCGGTACTGCGACTACACAGCCACTGACCACGGGGAAAGATTCGCGCTAGGCCCTGGTGTTTTTTTTCAGGGCCAGTCGCAGATCCAGATTGCGGATCAGCCGGTGCAAATAGTTGGGGTGGACGCCCAGAAGCTTTGCCGTTTCGGTGAAACTGCCGCCGGATTGTTCGAAGGCACCCAAGATCAGCTGTTTTTTCAGATTGCGAATGGCGTCGTGATACTTCGCTGGACCAGAAGCGGAGGAGGACGCGGTTTCCATCAAAGTTTCGGGAAGGTCCTCCGGGAGAATAAGGTCGGAGGAGCCGATGACGATGGCACGCTCCATGGCGTTTTCCAATTCGCGGATGTTGCCAGGCCAGTCGTATTGCATCAAGCAAGCGCGCGCTTCCGGGGAGATTCCCTTGATGCTGCGATTGCATTTCTGGGAATAGCGAAAAGCGAAATGTTCGGCGAGGAGCTGGACGTCCTCAGCGTGCTCGCGGAGAGGCGGCATGGTGACGGAGATCACATTGAGACGGTGGAAGAGGTCGGCGCGGAACTTTTCCTCGCGTACCGCCTTCTGTAAATCTTTGTTGCTGGCCGCGAGGAAGCGGACGTTCAGCTTGATGGATCGCGTTCCACCGACGCGGACAAATTCACGTTCCTGAAGTACGCGCAGCAGCTTTGCCTGGAGCGTAAGAGGAAGTTCTCCCACTTCATCGAGGAAAACACTGCCGCCTTCGGCGACCTCGAGGAAGCCTCTTTTCTGGCAAATGGCGCTGGTGAAGGCGCCTTTTTCGTGGCCGAAGAGCTCACTTTCAAGAAGCGTCTCCGTAAGCGCGGCGCAGTTCAGCGCAACGAAGGGCTTTTCTTTGCGCGTACTATTCTTGTGGATGGCGCGGGCGGCGAGTTCTTTGCCGGTGCCGCTCTCGCCGCAGATCAGCACGGTGGAGTCGCTGGGGGCCACGCGCTCGATGAACTGGTAGACGTCGCGCATGCGCGGACTCTGGCCGACCATATCGTGTTGCAAGCTGACCTCGGCGCGGAGTTGCTGATTCTCGATGCCCAGACGTTCGAATTGCCGCGCGTTTTCGATGGCGATCGCGGCCAAGCCGGCGATCGCAGCGAGTAGTTGGAGGTCGTCTCTCGTGAAAGTCGCGGCGTGATTGTCCGAGTGGAGATATATGACGCCGAGGGTCTGGCCGGAGGCAATCAGTGGCACGCAAAGAAGCGAGTGCGCGAGCTTGCTTCCTTCGGCATGAGAAGGAACACAAGAATTAGGCGCGGGACTTTGATTTTCGACGACGGAAACACCTTCCTCGATCACGCGACGCGTGAGTGAGCGGCTTACGTGGACAGGCCGATCGGGGCCACAGACGCGATCCCATGCGACGGGAGAAGAAATCTCCCCGCCGTTACTATCGACGAGAAGAATCGCGCCACGTTCGGCTGGAATAACGTCGAAAATCATCCCGAGCAATTGCCACTGGAGTGATTCGACATCCCGAATGGAGCCGATGGCCGTGCTGATTTTCAGGAGCACACTGAGGGCGCGAGCAAGGCGCTCAGACTGAGGCAAAGCCGCCAGCGATTCGGGATTCAGATAGAGGAGCTCATCGGGGCGGAGCTGCTGCCTTTGTCCGCCAGCGAGAGGATTTTCATCGAGTTCGACGGGACTGCTCGCGGAAACGGGCGAGTTCTCCAACTGGAAGAGGAATAAAGAATTCCCGACGGCGATTTGATCACCGGATGCAAGCACGCGCTGTTTTACGGGAATGCCGTTGACGAAAGTGCCGGAGTCGCTTTCCAGGTCGGTTAGGAGAAATCGTTCGCTGTCCAAGGTGATGCAGCAATGGTTCGGAGAGACGGCACGGTCATCGAGACGGATCGAGTTGGAAGAATCTCGCCCGATGGACAGAAATTGGGCGAAGGGGAAGTCCGACTTCCTGAGGGGTCCGCTAAGAGCTGCAAGCTTGGGCTGCACGTTTAGGGCTCTGGCCGCTGATCTCTGCTAGTGACAAACCAAACCCATGACATGGACAGGCGGTATTCTAACGCCAACGCCCAAGTGTCGCTATCGGCAGAGTGCTATCCGAAAGGATAGTGCGACTATCCGGCTGGTTCGTATCGTTCTGACTGCACCGTTCGTCCGACTAGTTTGGAGGTAGTTCAGGTTATGTGTCTTCTTTTCTGGTGATTGCAGGACCGTGAGGCATAGAAGAATCACACCACTTTGAAGCCCCCACTGAGACTGACTTAAGCCGGAGGCCCGTCGCCTAGCCAATCGGATAGTCGCAGATGCAAATAACTCCAGAGCACCTCTAAGTTCTTAAGACCAAACAGACTTCTATCCCTTTTGAATTCAGCGAGTTCCACCTTGGGCGAAGAGGAAATTATTGGACATATGAGTCTGGAGCAGGAGTTGCACTCTGTTCAGGCATCGCAGCAAATTGCGAAGCTCAAGACCGGAGGTGGTCCATGAAATTCCAGAAAATGATTCGGATACAGATGATGCTGATGATGGGAATGGGAGCAGGACTGTTACTGGCAAGGCCTGTTTGTGCACAGCAAGACATGGACCCTGCGTTCTTTGATTATTCCTATAATACGACTGTGATGGATCAGGCGTCGAACGCAACGCCGAGCGCCAAAGCTGCAAAGGTAGCAGCCGCGGATTCAGCGGCCCTGTTCGCGGCCCAGGGAGAGGACGCGGTCGGGCTGACGTCGGTGGACACGTCGGCGGTGGTGGTGTTGATCATCGGCATTGGGTCGATGGCGCTTCTCGGAATAGCGGAAGCAGCTCGTGGAAGCCGGCGGCGGACCTGGAGAGAAAGAGCTTCGGGCAGTTTCCCCACTGGGGCGACGGCGAATTGAAAAAGTTCAGAGCAACGTGACATGAAGCTCCGGGAATCGCACCACCCAGATTCCCGGAGCTTTTGCTTTTTGTAGGCACGAGGTCGGGACTTTGTCTTGACCAGCGCAGCGACGAGCAAAGCCTCTTCGCGTGGCACAGCTATTCCTGGCTGTTCTCTATTCTTCCATACCGACGAGCATAGCGACCAGGGAGCTCTCTTCGTGTAGCACCGCTCCCTCTGCCCCATCGCGCGATCTTTGCGCGATGAATCTTCGCTGCGCTCTTCCACCAGTCACGAATCGCAAGTCACGAACCGCGGCTCACTTCTCTTCCGAACTTTCAACTTTTAACTGTCAACTCCCGACTGTATATTGCCCTCGCACGCACAGGAGGGTATTTCCATGGAACTGTGGTCACGCCGCAAATTCTTCCTCACTTCTCTCGCGACTAGCCTTGCTGCTGGCGCAAGCAAACTTTTTGGAGGCACACCCGCCGGAAACGGCGGCGCACAGGGCGCCCAGGGTAAAGGCGCTCGCCCGCTCATTATTTCCAGCGCCAACGGCGTTCACGCGCTCGACAAGGGCATGGACATTCTTAAGAAAGGCGGCGACACGCTTGACGCTGTCGTTGCAGCGGTCACTGTCGTCGAGGATGATCCCAACGACGACTCCGTCGGTTACGGCGGCCTCCCCAACGAAGAAGGCGAAGTCGAGCTGGACGCCAGCGTCATGCACGGACCGACGCACCGCGCCGGCTCCGTTGCTTCCGTGCGCCGCATTAAGAACGTCGCGCTCCTCGCCAAGACGGTCATGGAAAAAACCAATCACGTGATGATTGTCGGCGATGGCGCGCGGCGTTTCGCGCGTGACGAAGGATTTGAAGAGATGAATCTCCTCACGGAGCACTCGCGCAAAGCCTGGCTGGCGTGGAAAGCCTCCTCCTCTTTTAACTGGCGCCCCGGGATTGACAGCCCGGAATGGAAAGAACATCTCGCAGCGCTTTTCGATCACGACGAAGAAAAAATCGCTTACGCAGAAAGCATCATCGCGCATCCGCCGACCGGAACGATTCCCTGCATGGCCGTCAGCGAAAAAGGAGACATCTCCGCCACCACGACGACTTCCGGACTGGCGTGGAAAATTCCCGGACGCGTGGGGGATTCACCCATTATTGGCGCAGGCTGCTGCGTGGACAATGAAGTCGGTGCCGCGGGCTCGACGGGCAAGGGCGAAGAAAACATCAAGATTTCCGGCGGGCACACTATCATCGAGATGATGCGGCGAGGAAAATCACCGAGCGATGCGTGCCTCGAGGCGCTGGCGCGCGTTGCGCGGAACTACAACAACGACAAGAAAAAACTCTCGACCTTCCACATTTTCTTCTACGCGCTGAACAAAGACGGCGTCCACGGCGCCGCCTCCCTCTGGCGCGCCACTCGCAACAATACGCACCGCGCCACGTATGCCGTCCATGACGGGACGCAATCGCGCCTCGTTGATTGCGCGGCCTACTTCGATGAAGCCGGGGGCGACTGATAACAGTACAATTCGTAAATCATGGATCAGGCCAACATTCTCATCATCGGCGGTGGCGTCATCGGCTGCGCCATCGCTCGCGCCGTTTCCGCGCGCTGGCAGGACGTTTTTCTGGTCGAACAGAATCCCAAGCTCGGCATGGCCACCAGCACGCGCAATAGCGGCGTCATCCACTCCGGGATCTACTACCCGAAAAATTCGCTGAAGGCGCGCCACTGCGTCGCGGGCAACCGCCTGATGTACGAATTCTGCGCGAAGCACAACGTGCCGCATCGCCACTGCGGCAAGCTCGTCGTCGCCGTCAACGCGCACGAAGAGGAAGAGCTTGGGGCCTTGAAGAAGCGCGGCGAGGACAACGGCGTCGAAGGGCTGCGTCTCATCGGTCC